>Ga0065711_1001054_pt1 | contig 49345 bp, 27 predicted proteins | sample Hoacrofraction12_FD_59098 | JGI IMG/M metagenome (GOLD analysis project Ga0065711, IMG submission 59098) | Hoatzin crop microbial communities from Cojedes, Venezuela - Epithelial fraction 12 v2 (version 2) | ecosystem: Host-associated > Birds > Digestive system > Esophagus > Crop | place... | reverse complement strand
AAAAAAAGAAAAAGAAAAAGAAAAAGAAAAAGAAAAAGAAAAAGAAAAAGAAAAAGAAAAAGAAAAAGAAAAAGAAAAAGAAAAAAGAAAAAGAAAAAGAAAAAAGAAAAAGAAAAAGAAAAAGAAAAAGAAAAAGAAAAAGAAAAAGAAAAAGAAAAAGAAAAAGAAAAAAGAAAAAGAAAATGAAAAATAAAAAGAAAAAGAAAAAAGAAAAAGAAAAAGAAAAAGAAAAAGAAAAAGAAAAAGAAAAAGAAAAAAAGAAAAAGAAAAAGAAAAAGAACAAGAAAAAGAAAAAGAAAAAGAAAAAGAAAAAGAAAAAGAAAAAGAAAAAGAAAAAAGAAGGGGAAACAAAGAAATTGATCAAGCAACAACATGATCTTCCACGTCAGCATTAACATCAGCTACAGCTCCTAGGTAGTGCCAAACTGAAGTTTGAAGACAGAAACTGCCCTGTCCTCTAACCCTCAGCTGTGCTCTCCTGGTTAAAGCTGAGCCTCCCCCGCCATCCTGGCTTGCAGGTTCTAATGCAGCAATGAAGCACTGTTCCCCAGGTCACTACTCTTCTGCAAGTTTAAACAATCTACATTGAGTTGAATGCGTACATCCCTATGGAGCAAGAGCTGAAAATGAGCATTTACTGACTTTCTAAGCATTGTCTAAGTGAATTAGGGATGGATTATTAGATTCACTTAATAAGAGTCTTACTTGTCCTTCTTGTAAAGACTAAGGTTATTGATTTCACAGTCTTGCCTTTTCTTTCCTGATGTTTTATTAATTACTAAAATACTCATTTATTATACCCACATGTATGAAGTAAGTGTCACTGAAAACAGAATGGCAAACAGAAGGAAAAGCTACACCTTTTCAACATTGTTTCACCTCCTACTTGATGTCTGTGGTGGGTTTCACACAATAAGTTCTGCATCAGCTGAACAACCTGAAGCACAGCCCTTAGCAAGGTAAGTCTCAGGTGCCTTCTTTCCCCATAAATACATCTGTGGTAGCTCCCGAGCTCACAGTTTCCAGGCTCATTTTAAACACAGTGCATGAGTTGCCAGCTCCTACATGAAAAATATTATTTTCTCCAGATGACAGCATATGAAAGAGCAAAGATGTTGCGCTGCTGTATGGGTTTTTTTGTTCTCTAATTTCGACTTTTACCTTATTTGTTGGTCCTAAATTCCTAGGCAGGTCCTGTATACTAGTCTACTGCATCAGAGACTAAATGACTAATTTTCTCCACCAGCAATAAAATAACCATTCTCTGCAGGTCTGCTTTAAACCTACCAAAGGAAAGGGAACTCTTTTCATTAAGCCAAACAATCGTTTGGATCAGAACTTCTCTGTTTTACTCAGTGTGAGTCAATATTATATTCACTACATAACCAATGATCTGCTTGGAAAATGAAGACGACAGGTTTTTTGGGATCAGGGATTTGTCATTTCCTTTATAAAAATTACTCTCAGATCTTGGCATTTTCTTCTTCAGTAGGATGAGTCTAGATCTATGGTGAGCAAAGAGAAAAAAAACAGGTTAATTCACAGTGTTTAGACTATATATGTGTGGATAATGCTTCTGGCTGCCAATCCATTTTAAAAGGAGGAGACAAGACACAAAGGCTGTTCCACTGCTGCTGAGGTTGGACAAAAGAGCGGTGCAGAGACAGAACATCTCCTTCACAGCTAAAGAGCGTTCTCAGTTCTCCCTCCCTCTTGTTCTTATCTCCCTCTCAGGTTACCGCATTTTCTGTTCCCCTCATGCCATTGCAGTTGTGTGAGGACAAGTGAGATAATGCTTGGCCCAAATCCAGGCAATCATTTTGGAGTAATTAGTTTAGGCACTGCACACCCAACCCATACTTTTTTTTCAGGTAGGTATCAAGTGGCTCACATTACCTGATTACCTGCCTGTGTTTGGATGGCCAGCCCCAAGGTTCAGTTAAAGCTCGTCCCCAGGTAGCGAGTGAGGGCTTAATTAAACATGTCAGTTTGTTGTGGGAAATCTGGCTCTGCTGCAATGAGTTATTTCTCCTCCTGCTGCTATATGCAATCTTCCTTTTGCTGTTCTACTTCTTTGGCACTTCTAGCCCAAGAACAAAGTCTATGCCATGATGACCTTGGAGCTGCTGTTAACTCTGATATTGCTTTTTTTTTCCCTTTATTTTACTTTTTTGGAGAGCTGGGGAAGAGCGATGTGTGTTGTGAGCCACAAGCAATTCTTCACCCTCAGAAAGCATGGGCACAAGTAGCTAGGTGTGCACTTTTCAGGCGGATGCTAGGATTTGCAAAGGCACACGCAATGAGCATCTCCTGCCTTCCCACCGATTGTCACAGAACTTCAGCAGTTGTGCAGCAGAAGCACACTCCTCTTGCTTTCAATCCTCATGTGAGAAACGCTGCACAGGGGCAAAAGATGACTGCTGGTGACACACACTGTATGCTGACGGCTTCCTTGTTAGGGCAATGTTTTTGCACTTCTTGCTCTTCTCTGCCCCACCCAGTGCTTTCTGACTGATCCTCTGCCACCCCTCCCCACGCGCCCCTCTAGCCCAGGGTGTCTCTGAGCCAAACTCGTCTCCTCAGTGCATATTGTCCAGCAATGGTGTCTTCGCCACACCTCTTTGCCTACACAGCTCCTCCCTGACCACGAGGAACTCTTCTAAGGGCAGGAAGGAGCTCCATCTACACCTCATCCTCACCTCGCCTCTCCGCTGCAACCGTGAGTGAGGCTGCAGCTTGATGCCAGCTGTGAAGGTAGCCTTGTGCTGTGGATATATATCCATGAGGAACTGGTCTGAGGCTGCTAACAGCTTCACAGAGACAAGGGAAGAGCTGTTGGATGCTAAAGGCTTCCAGCCAGTACCAGCCTGGATCAGATAAAGACTGGCAGCCTCTAGGTGCATGGCTCTAATTTCCCAATACCAATTCCACTGAGCTGCCCACTCTCCCATGGTGAAAGCTCTGATTTAGGAGAGATCCTGTAGGGCTGCGTCATTCTTGTCCTCCCTGCTTTATTTCTAATTTTTAGAAGTAAGTCCACGAAATCTTGCAGCCAGATGCCCATTGGCTCTCAGATGAATGTAAGAAGGCATCCTGAGAATAGTTCAGCTCAAGAACTAAAGCTGTGGTCGCTATTTATATTCCTAGAAATCAGAGCAAATAGCAGTATTTCAGTCCCATTTCACCTAGCTGATTAGCTTTGCAATCAGTGCGTGAAAGAATTTGAATTCATCAGCTACTCAGAACTTTGAATAGTATAACCCAAGTAACGGAAATAAAACAGTGGAAAGACAATTATATTTCTTGAAACAACTGATTGCAAGGCAAAAAAACACAGAAATATATTTGCGGTTAGAATTTGATTCAAATTTGGGTAAGAGGTGCAAGCTCTTCTTGCAATAAATGGTAACTATGTTAATACAATGTTGTTCAAGAGGGACCTTGGTGATTTCAGCGTTACTTGATTTCTTTAGAAGGCAGCCAGATTCTGGACTGGCATGAATGGGTTATTTCCTTCGAAGCTGGCAGGACTGTGATGATTGCAACAGCTGAAAGTCTTGCTCTGCGCTGCATCAGTGCTGTTATTGTTGCAGGTTTTTTCATCCAGTAAAACTAAGTAGATCAACATAGTCACAGCTGGCTCCAAGTTTCTCAGCAGCGTAGGATGTCACTCTCCAGCGGACGAGGGCCCAGGGACAGGCTCCTTCTGCCAACGGAAAGGCAGTAGGAGGAGAAAGGCATGTTGAAGATAGAGAAACATGGGGAGTTGGGCTTCCTGCTGCCGCTGCAGCAACCAGGGGAGTAAAGGGGAAGGGGCAGGGCTGCTTCAGAAGCGACTGTCCTGTCCTCACAGCCGGTGGTAGCTGCCCCCACAGCCTCGGCTGGTGCCAGCCCCAGACAGTCAGGTCCCGGGGAGGGCAGACCCTCCTGGCCCAGCCTCCCCTGCCCACAGCCCAGCGCCGGCCGGGACAGCAGACCGGGACAACAAGAGCGTCACGTCTACGGGTGCTTCCATCCCACCACGTAGCAGGCATGACGTGAACCTGCCCGCCGCTGGAGAAGCACTGGTGTCATCCGGCGTCCTCGATACAGTCGTTGTGCAGAGGGCAATTACCAACACTGTGCCCTAAAAGCTGAGTGGAATGAAGTGAAAACAGCACAGCGCGAAACAGAAACAGTGAACATATGGTCGCCATACAGTATTACCTGACATGAAAGTGTCTCTTCTTTCATTCAGTAGCAGCCTTTATATTAGGGATGGGCAAAACCCCAGGGTCCACATCTGCTAGAGGAGAGGCAAGGTCCTAAGTTTAAAATCAAAAAGTTCAGCTTGATACGTGTTTTTTTCCAGGCTTTCTTTAGGACTGAGGCACAACAGGGCAACAGGCTCTCGATATTACAAGCAAGGTCTCATTTTCATGACATTTTTCTAGCAAAATAAATGTGGATGATTTCTGTATTCCTTTGACTTTTTTTCTGAGCTCTTTCAATTCTTTTAAGAAATACAAACTCCTTGTATCTGGTTTTGATGGATGCGGTTTCTGGCAGAACAGTAAAAATATAAATAATGTAATTACTCCTTTCTCATAGAATGGTGCTATACCTGAAATATAATCAAGAAACATTAAGAGAAGATTGTGCAAGTTGATGGAAAAATCTGGAAAAGCCCTAGGAGATGTGGAACTGTGGATCAATCACCTTGCCATCTGACCCACCACATGGCACAATGGCAAGCTAAATTAGTTAGAAAGGATAGATCAAGATCTGTAGTTTAAACAAACAGAATTCACAGTGGATAATCCACATTCTGCCAGTGACATTAAGAAAATTATCAACATGAATATTGTTCTTTCTCACCAAAAGTAGTGTCAGCCTATGGGGAATCTATACCTCTTGACAAATAATCTGAACGTGACAAAGGCATAACCTAGTAATTATTTTGGGCACACAAGACATTAAAATGAATTGACATTTTTTCCACTGCTTTTAAATCCATAGTCTCATAACTGAATTAGGATTTGCAGAAAGTTTGGCAGTCCAAAGTGGCATATTATATGTATTTCACTTCTTGCTAACCTGCTATTCAATGGAGAGATTAGAAAAGGATGTAAAAATCATCAGGCAGAAGTTCTGACAAACCATTCATCTCAACACCCTGTAAAGATAATTCAAAGCCATCTAAGATGAATATTGTAGAGGTTCTGGCAGATAAACAGACTGGCAACAAAAATCTCTAGGGAAACATTGATTTCCCATCATTTCTGAAGAAAGAATGGATTGCAGAAAACAACTGGCTACACAGGTGTACTGTCTTCAATACATCATTTCCATCCCTCTGTTGCCCCTGAAAAGAAAGGATTCTGTTATTCCACAATAAGGGAAATCACAGACAAGCACAGGTTTGGTCAGGAAAGAGCTAAACAAAAACAAGTTTTTGTATTTTAAAAACAGACACAAGGATCCATTAGCAATTTTCCTGTTGACTGGAAATTTTCAAAAGGCATTTGAAAAAGAAACAAACTGTGAATAGACAGACTTACTCTGAGGCACTATTAATCACTGATGTTTTCATTTAATACTCGTGATCTGTTTGACTGCAACTGCACTATATACCTGGAGAGCGGATATATCGTGCAGCACTGGGAGCTATATGGATGGGGAAATTGTGACCTTGAGAGCTACGGTTGTTTCTACGTGTTTTCTGTTTACTGGAAAAAGGACCTCACAGTTACTTGCCTACGGTCCATATTTTTAAGATGGGATGGGGAAGGAAGCTCCGTCAACTCCTGTTCATTTGCTGTGTCGGAAGGCAGCAGATTCCTACTGCACTATCTACTGCACCCCTGTCCACTCACTCTTCTGCGTCCACGTCCCATGCAGCTTGTGCAGGGTCTATGAAGGGGCTTCTTTTAAGCACAACTTTTAGCACAAAATCTACCCATATTTAGAAAAGAAAACAGTTCACTTTTTTATCTGTGTGTATGCAGTAGTGAGTTTTTAGTCACTTTTCAGCCTCAGTTCAGTTTTACAAGGTTTGGAATTAATCAGCAAATCTGGGGAAAAAAAAATTAGGATGCTTCAGAGCTAACTGTCATCACTTTGACAACCGAGCAGTCACTGCTCTGACAGCTTCCTACTCCTCCTGTCCTGAATACTTTGTCTGCTTCCTTTTCCGCAAACAAGTCATCTCGTTTCATCAGCCCAATATAAACACGACTCCTCTCCTCCTCGTCAGGTCAGAGGGAATTATTTAACACACTGGAACTCACCAGCACTGGTTACTTTTGTCTTGGCGACTGCAATTTTGACAGAAGAGAGAAATGGAGGAATCTTGTGAATGTTTGGGGCCATTAAATGTACACCAGAGCACCCTCATAGCTACTATTACCAATTAACAAAACCCTGGCAGAGTATTGAGGAAACTTGCGATCCGATTCTGTAAACACTGACCCACGTGAGAAGAGCTGCACTGCTGAGTGGTCTCAGTGAGTTTACTACCAATTCCCCTGTGGATAAAAAGTTCCCTACTTGCTTAAGCATTTTCAGGAATCCTAATCTTCACCTGCACTGTCCGTAAGTGTGTGATATGAAGAACAGTTCTGAGAGTTTTCATCACTTGTCATATTTTTGTAAATTATCCTACGCATTTTAAAGTTTTCATTATTCCAGTAGTTACCACGTTTACAGATAGACGCACCAGATAGGTCATGGTATTTGACTCTAGACTTCTTTTTTAATTAGTTTTGCTGACCAGGGACCCACTGTTGTTGAAACAGATGTTGCAGCCCAATAATAGCTCTCAGCTGCCAACAACAAACTGTGGAACTCGGCCCTCGCCATGCAGAACAAATGAATGTAATAAGGGGCCGGTGGGCTCCAGACAACAGGGACGCTCCACAACATGCGTGTTCACCGGCTCTCTCTTAAGGCACATAATATTTTAAATGCACATCTTTTTCTCATCTAAAATATAACAACTGAGCAACTATTTCTCAAAATGCAAGTGACGCCACAGAATAAATGCGTTCTTTTCATTCCTTTATCCTCCATACCTGTTTATGTTACTTTTGCTATGAGTCACGTGCAGCAGGGATCAGGCAGGCTCTTCCAGACTTGAAAAGAAGACGTAGGGAAGCTCAACATGAGGACTCAAGTGGAGCCTCCAACAACTCACATCCTGTTCAGAAAGGTACAGAAGAGAACTATAACACTTGCTCTCTCAGGCAAGAATTAATTGATTCCCCTGTGAACACTCATTGGCTCTTCTTTAGCAGGACTGAAGTTCTGAGCCAAGGTGATGATCATTCTAAATCAATATCCTCTCCTGTATGCTAAATCCGTTACTACAAGGATTGAAAGACATACATCTAATTTTTCTACCTGGGTATTACACTTTTTCACCTCCATCTATGTCATTAAACATCTGAGATGCAGATTATGTAAAACTTCATTTTTTCTGTCTCACATGCTAAATTATTACTGTCCAGTGTTTCTTTATAACCTTCCTAAGTCTTTTAGGCTACTTCTTTATAACCTTAGAGAGAGTTACTCAGTACTATGAGCCCTTCTTATGTACAACTAATTTTATAACATTAACAAAGATATTACATAAATCAGGCAAACTGTTGATCTCTGGACACATCTTTGTACTTGCTTGTCTTTCAACAAGGCCATGAATATCTTTCTTAGGTTGAATGGTGTATTAATTTACTAGCAGACATTGACATCTTTGTACAAATAATGTGTTTCTGTAAAGATTTCTAACCCATGTGCAAAAGTAGGAGTATCTGTAGGCACAGCTATTTAACAACAGGCAAAAGCACTCTTCAAAAGCAGTGATGCTTATGCAGTGCTAGTGGAGAGCAAATTAGATAACAGTTTGTATGTATTGTGGTGTAAAATTCAAAAAAGCAAGAACCTATAATTAATTCACATGGTTACGAAAACACAGAGCCACAAAGTCTCATGTACAGTTACTGCAAGGCTCAACTTAGGACACTGTTCATTTTTTAGTATTTTAACACCACAAAAATGACAACAAGTTACAAAGGATTCAGAAAACAAACCAACAAACACAAAAATCAGTTAAGAGAAAGCTAGAAGGGCAACTGAGGAATGGAGGAGTGTTGGGTTGCCCTAGCATCAGTGATGTGGGAGTGGCTACATGATGGAGGCAAACAGAGCACTCAGCTGAAATACGGCAGACGGCGTGCCATTCTGCAAATAATCTGATTTGGCTGAGCTATATTTTCTATCCAATCATGGGCTTTTCCAGCATCATCAGTGAGATTTCCAAATCCCTTCTGTCACTTCAGAGTTCATCTCAGTTTGAATGCCACTGTGATTCATCACAAAAACCCTCCTTGGATCTTGGCATTACTATTTACAACTATCAGAAATATTTAAAGCAGAAGGAGATAAACATCAGCGTGAAGAAAGGCCACCCAACACAGACCAGGCTGCTGGAAAAAGGGACAAATCCGTCCTCCCATCATCTCTCCCCACCTCAGCTCTTGTGCCCATGCAACCACACCATGAATGGCTGCTTACCAATGGTTCAGGTGGACCAGCGGACTACCCTTGCTCACCCGAAGACCATCCAGTCTCTGGGAACAGCACGAGGGGAGCACCGAGCACAGGCAGCTGAAGGAAAACCAGGCATCGGGACACCTTTCCCTGCCAGCATGGCCGTAGTGCTGAGCAGCAACAGGAACGAGCTAACGGGAACTCAGCTGAATGAGGAGTCTGCTGTTTCACTCCTGTTTACACATCCTCTGTAGTTGTAACAAGGTGGCAATAATATTTGTGTATCTGCTAGATCTATGAGAACAAATACTGGCTGGGGAAAATATCTCCAACACATATACAATATATAAAACTGTCTAGTAAAGCGAGTACCATATAGATTAAAAGGCTTGTTCAGTCCTGGTCTGGATGGAGCACAGTAGACCACGGAAGCCACAGCCTTTCCTCTCTTCCTGACAAACACAGTTTTCCCTGCTCACAGTGATTGAGAACGTCACTCCAAATATCATTTCCTAACCTCACTGTTTTGATCATGTTACAGCTCTCTCTTTCCCCATCTCTGCCTTGTCAAACATAAGCTAGCAGCCTTCATTTCGTAGCCCGCTCTTGTCCCAGAGTCAGCACGGAGAGCTAGACCCCCCCCAGTCCGTCTGTGATGAATTTTTACAGTTGTAAGCAACCACATCTGTGTGACTCCTCGCATTGGGAAGAGTTTGCTGTAAACATCCACAAAGTCAGCTGTTTCTCAGACCTTTTCTTGAAACTCCTTTGCCCTTATGCTCACAAAAGGAAACAGTAAGACTTCTGCTGGGCTAAGACCTCTGCACATCTGGCTGACAGACATGGCCTCTGCTTGTACTCCCTCTGGAGCAGCTTTCTCCTGTGGTCCCTTGCTCTGTTCTTAGACGACGCCAAAGTCTTGCCTCGGTGGCAAAGTCAACCAAGGGTGTTCCTGCTTCTCTCTAGACTTAAGCAGAAATGAGCTCAAGATTAGTCAGATGATTTACTGTATCCAACTTGTAGTAGCTTCCCAGGCAGTAGGTGCCTACAACTCCCTACAAGCCAGATCTCTTTCAGGTAGCCCTATTTGTAGTTCCCAAAACATAAGGCATTCCCTTGGGAATGCAATGTCATTTAAAGGGCATTTTGAAATGCTAATGTTGCAACAATCTCCACTCAAATCTGCAGAACAAAGTGTTTTTCCACTCGTGCACCAACTTTCCCCATCTTTCTATGAACAAGAGCCTTTGTTTGGGAAGGACCAGATATACACACCCCTCAAGAGAAAAATCAAAAAGTGAGAGGAGGAAAGAAAAAAGGAAGGAAGGAGGAGGGAGGAAAAGAAAGAAAAAGAGAAAGTAAGGTATCTCGCATACATCTGAATGACAGGAAAGCATCTGGCTCATGTCTGTAACAGACAGAATAAGGATCACATTCCCAGAGACACATAAACATTACTCCTAAGACAGAAAGTATAATTCGTTTTGCTATCCTAAAAGGAAAGGCATCATTTGGCCTCCCTGCCAGCAAAGTAGACAAAATGTATTGCAGACGTGTATGTAGCAAAGGAGTTTCCTCACGCGCTTTTATTTCGCTGCCGGTCGCCTGAGTGTGCGGGGCACCGGCTCCTCGAGCAGCCGGGCGGGCTGGCTGCAGCAGGCTCCCGCAGCGGGTGAGCCCAGCGGCACCGGCACCACACATCGAGGACAAGAGTCGGACCGTCTCGCGGAGGAGGAATTGTGAGCACGCTTAAGGCTGTCATCTTAGTCCACTGATAATCATCCTGCTTCTGGGGGAGTCTGACACAGATACCCGCCTCTGTGGGGCATGTCTACAGGTTAAAAAGTGGCAAAGGATATCAAAAGGAGCATAATGGAGCAAGAGGGGAATGGGAATCACTGTAAAATATGAGGGCAATACACACTTACTGATTTTAGCTTTTTTTTATTTTGTACATAGAGCTGTAGCAGCTTTTAAAGGTATATAATTTGGTTCTGCATATGCATGCTTTTACTTGCAATATACACTATATGCATGCACGAGCAGCTAACTTACAGAACTCATGCATCCTTGTGCATGTCTTGCATATCTAAAGTGTTTTAGAAACAAACTAAGTTTTCCTGCTTTGAGTGTAAGACAGTAACTAACTGAAGTCAATTACGAAGATTTCTCCTTTATTGGCAAACTATTCCCTTAACATCTTCCTTGAGGTCTTTGTTTTTCAGAGGGGTTTTTCGCCTTCTTCTGGAGCATCTGGAGGAGCTCAGCCCTGGAGCCAAATTTCAGCCTGGAGAGCCTCTTCCAGGTGGGCAGTTCCTCTGTTCCTCAGAGAATTGTCCAGACTTTATGGGTTTGTCTACATTCTCCTCTGCTACAGCTAGGTGTGCCGTCAGGCACTTTTATCATGCTTTCCTGGCATGGTACTGCAGCACTTTTGCATTTTTGTATTTTGAAATTCTTCTTGTTTCCCTGATGTTGTTCCATTCCCAATTGCTGGCATCTGTGAGCACATGTGATACAACCCAGGAGACATTTTCAAGGACACTTAGTTTTCTTCCCTAAACTGCACTCTCCCAATTGTAAAACCTTTTTCCCTCCTGGTGCTGCTGTGCTTTCATAACACAGAAGGAAAACAGTGATATAAAAGCATCTTTTCATTCCAGCATTTTCTCTACACTACGTGCCATGGCTGGCCAGCTCAGAAGCCCAAATGTTGAGTTTTTCCAGCAGAAACAAGCTCCACAATCACTCTAAACTGCTGCAAGAGGGACTGAGTGGGAGGAAATACACCATTTCAACTGGAACTGAAATACCTCGGTTAGGTTAGAGGGGCATTTTCTCAAGGAATTTCCGGGAAGGTTGTGTTGTAGGCACTATAACTAGGAAATGAAATGGATCATCAAGAAAATTCTTTGGGCTTTTTTTTTTTTCCCAGTGCCCATCAAGGAAATGCTTCCCCTATAAATCAACTCATTTTTTCTTATTAAAAGTGATTCGATCATGCAAGCCTGGGGCAATACAGAGTTATGTGAAAGCTGATATTTGAAAGTGAGGGAAAAGAGAGAATTAAAAGCAAGATGAGGGAAGCAGATAGGACGCCAACTGTTTATGCGGTCTGCCTGGTGGAAGCCAATGGGTCTTTCAACATGCATCTAAACTACTTTTATTGGATTTTAGAATGGAGTTAAACAAGTCACATTTTATTTTCAGGGAGGCACACTGAACTCACCATCTCCGTCTTTCCCTTTTCATACCAGCAGAACTAATCACAATTAAACCTTAAACAAGAGAGAGGGTCTTATATCAATTCTTGAAGAAATTATTTACATTTTTCCCTTCTGTAAATAAAAGTGTTGTGCCCACTTCTATAGACAAGCTTCTGCTGCACAGAAACACAACACAGCGAAGGTGCTTTGTTTCTTTCTCCCACAGATGCCCCCCAACAGCCTGTCTAGCAGCTCCCCAGCCATCACCCTCCATTTTCACCGCGCCATTACTTCCCCACAGAGAGCCACGCCCGGGCATCACCTCCCAGAAGCACATCACGAGGAGAATAATGCCATGAATCAGTAACGCCGCCCAGGAAAGGACTTAGAATAAAACACGACAAGAGGGTGCAAACCTCACCCAAGCGGAGGTTTCAGCGTTGGCTGTGCAGGGCTGCCCCAGCCCTCGGCGGGTGCTGGGGCCAAGGACATGACACCCGGGCTCTTGGTGGGGACTGGAGCCCAGGACATGGCAACCCGGCTCTTGGTGGGGACTAGGGCCCAGGGCCCGGGACGTGGGGCCCAGTCGGGCAGCAGGTGCTGGAGCCCAAGACGTGGCGCCTGGGCTCTCGGTGGGGCCTGGGACCCAGGACATGGCACCCCGGCTCTCGGCGGGGGCTGAGGCCCGGGACATGGCGCCCGGGCTCTCGGTGGGGCCTTTGGTCCGGCATGTGGGGCCCGGGCGGGCGGCGGCCCGTGCGCTGCCCTCCGCTGCCCTCTGAAGGCTGAAGCGGAGTCGGCAGCGCGGCCGGAGAGCGCTTCTGTCTCCCGAGCGACGTGCTTGGAGGGGGACTCCGAAGTTTTGCTGCCGGGGAACGCCGGGGAAGCACAATTAAGAGAGAGGCATTTGCAATGGTTATCGAGCGAAAAACAAAACCAATAAGAAACCCATAAGGAAGGCTGCAGGGGCTGGGTGTGGGGCAGCTGCGCCCTGCCCCCATGGTGACAAAATCCTTGCTGTCCCAGAGACAACTGAAATACTGAGAGCTGCCTGATGTGGACTTTTAAAAAAATATGGTTATTAGGAATTGGGACAATAAGGAGTACTTTAAAGCAAATGTTGGCACAGACTGCATTAAGCAGTGAAGTCTCGCCGCTCTGCGTGTTTGTCTGCTTGAGGCTAGGAACAAGTCGGCACTTCCGTAGGAGACATGGCGTTAGGAGACATGATGCTGTCCTGGAGTGTGCCGGCAGCGCAAGGGGCCACGGACTGCCCGCCCTGCAGCAGGTACAGGCCTCTCTGCCCCTGCCTGTCCGAACCCACATACTGCAAGGTTTTGTGTAGGCTGATCATGTTTGTTCTTTCTGCTCATTCACAACTCGCCTCATTCGCATTTGTAAAAATGAAGCATTTCAGGAACAGACAGCTTGCTCATCGTGGGGAGGAGGAAGGAAAGCACATATGTTTCTGTAGGTACCACACAGATTTATTCCCAGCCCACACTGCTGGCTAGCTATTCTACACTATTAGAAATGTGATTGAAACCATTAGCTCTATTTTAATGAACTCCATGTGCCATTTCATTTTTTTTGTCCTGGAAAAAAAGGTCTATCATATAGTTCTCCACACACATAATTGATATAAATCCCAATTCGGGCCATTTCTCAAATGTTTGGCTTAAGAGAATCCTTTTTAAAAAGACATTTGTGAAAAATAAACACAATTACATGTACATGATTGTTCCACTTATTGCTTCCGCTAGGCATTAGGAAACGTGTGTGCATGTGTGTTCATTTATACAATGATGCTCACAGCTACAGTGAATTATGGCATGTTATAGCCGTGAGCGTGCTCTGAACCAAACTACTTTCTCGGCCTGATTTCCTAACGAAATGAGTCTTATACCAACATGGCATACTCCAGTAACTTCTGAACTCTTTGGCTTATTTCACATAAATTTGACAAAGGTGGCAGAGATCTCAAAGATTACAAAGCTCCCACTGGTGTGGGAAAAAAGGTGGCAGGCTAAAAGGAAATGCCAGTAATGCCCACACCCTGGGTATGCCACAGCCTGATCTTGCTCCTTACTAGGACTTCAGAGAATCCACAAGGGAGCCCGAAGCCTGGGTTGGGGACCCAGCCCTATCAGAAAATCTGACTTGAGTTTTGTGCACTACCTGCTTTTGTTTAAAAACAAACAATCAAATACCTTATTCACTGATACACTCTGTAACAAAGTAATTTCTTCCTCCATTAATCTATCTGCCAAAACAAGATTTCTGCAGTTTATTTGTGTCTCTTTTGCACAGTAAGTAGGATTAAACTAGTGCTGCTGTTTCTGCACTGCGAAGATGAAACTGAGGTGCGGGGAGGTTAAACGAGTCCCCCTGAAGCTTCTAGTGGTTGACACAGAAACTGGATCGCAAGCCAGTGATGTGGCTATTCTGCCTCGTACAAGGATTTAGGCATAAATGAAACTTTAGAAAAGCCTCAAAGGTTTCTGGTTTGCCAAAATCTCTTGTCAGCGTTTGCCCCTGTGGATGCCGTTTTACTTCATCTGCAGTCCTATCGACTCTATTAGGAACCCACGCTACACAAAAACAAACTGTTTGAAATAACAGGTTTTATCCCTACTTTCAGATGAAGGGTCTAGCTACTTACTGGCCTATACTAATGGTGAGATAAACACTCTTGTTTTCACTCTGAAAAACGCCAACAGAGATAAACAAGAGCGTATGATGCTCTCTGGAGGTGACAGGTCCTTACCCACCTGAGTCCCAAGGGAGGAGAGACTTGTCCAGAGGAACAATATTTCAGCTTGCGTGTAGGAAACACAAAATAAGACCCTACATGTTCTCTGCCCAACGTTATTTTGTGCACTGATATGAGGTACTAACATTCCTAGCCTCAAAACTGTGTCAGAAATAACAGAGTTTGACTCAGTTACAAGGCATGGAATCCATATGATGACATGAAGCCTAGCAGAAGTTAAAGGCAAGACTCCTTTTCATGGAGTATGGATATTGATCTGAATGCCTGAATGCAGCAAGCTTGAATTTTTCTTGGTTTTCAGTAGGATGTTTTTTTTCCCATCCTCCATTACAGACAAGTATAACTATTTGCAAAAGGAAATTACCCAGATATAGCAGAGTCTTCGCTAACAGCAGAGTGGGGAGAAATGCCTCTAACTTTCTCAGTGGCCTACAGGTACCATCTTTACCGTGTGAGAGTAAAGATGAGTTCAGCTGCATGTACAGCTTCTCCCTTAGTTAAGGTACATGACTGAGAAAGCAACACTCTCTGACCAAAACTATGCACTTGTCAGCCGAGCATCTTGAATTAAAGGACTTACTTAAAAAAATATTTAACCAGCAGAAGCGAGTCTGACAGAAAACTGTTATAATTCAGTATTTAACCTATTTTTGTAATTACGAGGGCTTGAATTACAGTAATTCCAGCTGAGATGGGGCCCAGATGCCAGGCACTATACAAACACCTAATAAGAAACTGCGGCTGCTCTGAGTCACTTACATCCTGATCCTGCAAATGTTTAGGAATGTGTTTAACTTTACTACTGTCAGTATTAATGGAGCTGCTCAGAGAACTAAAGGTAAAGAGATGAGACCAACGAAAGCCAGAGATTTTGAGACCGAAGTGTTTAGGTGTCTAATTCCTACTGGTCTCAAGACGTTAACTCAGGTCTGGCCGTATAAGACTTACTGACATTTGCACAGCAAATCTTAAACAGACCCAAAGCAAGTGCACACATTCACATAATTTTCCCTCTACACCAGTGCAAGGCTATTTCCAAAATGCACTTTTTTAATGTCTCCTCATTAATTTATGTGGCCATTTTTTAACTGAACCCCCAAAACTATCTCAATATTTGGGTGCTGTGTTTTTCCGCTTCTCAGGGCACAGTGCAGTAATGCCCCTGGTGCCATTTGCTCAGCCCTCCGTGCCCTGAGAGCTGCCGGATACCCAGAGGAAAGACGCTGGCCGCAATGGGCAGCAGGCAGGGGAGAGGCTCTCCCTTGCTGCAGCCACTGCCTGTACCCTAAACAGCAGTATTTCATAGGTTACTGTGGGTTAACGGAGCGGAGAGGTCTCTTTCTCTTCTTCCCAATCCCCCCTCTCCCTTCTGGTGAGATGGTGCGCTGAAGTCCCCCTCCCTGCCACCCTCTCCCTCTATTTGCTCCCTCCCTTCTCTCACTTTTTGAAAAATACAGTTTTCTTTCAAGTCCTCTACAGTTACAGTGTTTCGGCCATCAAAGTCCCCTCCCAGCCATTTTCATTTACCTTGTGACTCTGACCCTTTGTAAGGCTGAGGATTTTCAGAGTAAACCGATCCCCGAGGTCCCCAAGGATGTTATTCTCATTTATTCACTCAGCCCTTTGAATGGAGCAGCCCAGGCTTGGCAGCAGTTCAGCAGCCTCACATTCAGAGAGCACACAATCCTTTTTCTTTCAGGGGCCTTTCAAAATAAGGTCCGAGGTTTGCCGAGGAGCTTGAAGGGCTGTCAGTCATGCAGCAAGTTACATTTCGCTCCTGGCCACCACCGAAAGCGATAAGCAGAGGAGGAGAGAGAGCAAGGAGCAGGCAGCAACTGCGAAGGACAATGTCCCAGAGCTGTGCCTTCTCCACCAGTGTGGCACACTCTGGGGTCGTCCGTATCTGCTTCCACCGAGACCCCCCCAGCCTGGCAAGGACTCCAAGACCCAGGACGGGGGTCAGAGCACGGCCCCTATGGGAACAGCTGTGTGATGGACACCCCCTTTCCTCAGGTGTATGGTGGGCTGAGGGAGCACCTCCGGTGCCATCTGCATGCCCACCGGCAGTCATTGCCTCAGACAGCTGGCCCTCCTCCGAAGGGGGGGAAAGGCCCCTCCTTTGCATTCTCATTGCAAAATGTTTGGGAACGGTCCCCTGGGACTGATAAGACAGAGACACGTCTGTGAGTGTCCCAGAGGGAGGGAAGGCTGTAGGAAAAGGCTCATGGTTATGTACCACTGTACCTGCCAACTGGTGTGTCACAAAAGGCTAAAATTACCAGCCAGTCGATTATCTGATTAAAGAGAGCCTTTCATTTGAGATTAAAAAAAAAAAAAAGAAAGAAAAAGAAAAAGAGAAAGGAAAGAAAAAGAAAATCCTGGCTGAAAGCAATACCTCTACTGGGTTACCAAACTTACTAGACATTGCGTTCTTTGCTTTTTACTTTTGGCAGAGATGAACAGCAAAGTTAAAAAAACATCAAGAAATGTGGAGAGAATAAATGTTTTGCATTAATCAAACATTTTTCGACATTTCTTTCCTCTAACACAACATGATCTCATTTATCTCCTTTTTTACAAAACGGCTGTGTTTTTTAAAAGAAAGAACAACTGCCCATTTTACATATTTCCATTTTTGTTCAAATGATTAAATAAGGAACCTTCTCCAGGAAAGCTATTCAGGTTTCATTAGTTTACAGTTGCCTTGGAATCCCTTTGAATTACAGGGAGCATAAATTATCATTCTGTCAGCTAACATCAGAAATACCTCTTTAAGGCTCCTGGACTCAACAACGGCTGCTAAGGTTTGGGAATAAATGTACGATGTGCCAGGGCTTCACCAGCTGGTTAATGACCTGCCGCAGTAGTTATAGGGCCCAAGACGAAGCTGAGGAAGATTAACTAATCTGGCCAGTCACTAGTGTGCTGGCTCTGAGCGCCGAGCAGCGTGGAGTGCGTGATTGTAAACTTTATTGTCTGACCTCTGCTGAATTAGGAGCTGGGCTTTTGGGGGGGGTTTAGCGTTTTATTAATAGCATTTCCAGTGTTTATCCTTTCCTCTTTGAGTAACTGAAAAGGTAATTTCCAAACACAGGAGTCAGGAAAAGCTGCATTTCTTTCAAAAAATGCCATGTTCTCTACACACAAGTCAAATAAACATGGTTCAAGTGGCAAATTATCCCTGCGTTACAACAGACAAAACTGGGTCCAAATTTAGCTCTTCTTTGCTCACATCCGTTCACACGGTCCATCCTTCAATTGCTAGTCACTGAGCTACAGATGAAATCCTCCACAGAGTGATACCTCTGCCAGCCACTAGCTCCAAAACCCCTCAAAGTTTAATAAAATCTGAAACTGTTCTGGTCTCACCCATCTCCGTTGTGTTTGATTTCCTATCCAGGCAATGTGAAAGAGTAACAGGAAGGGAGAGTGTTTGTATGAGATTGGCACAGTTAAGAAAAAAAATAGTTATGTTATTGTAGTTACAGTGCAGCTAAAATGAACTCCCTTTTAACACATCTTAAATCCTTTCACTTTTATACAACTGTTTACTCTGCTACCCAACCAAGGACATACGGACAGTATCTCTTAAGTACGAAATATTTTTATAATGAAACACTCATCTTCTGGATTTCTTCATATGCAGGGAAAAAGTATGGCTGATGTTAAACATATTTTCCTAGCTGGTTTGTACTTTGGACAGAGGAAAAGAATTGGTAGAAAATATATTACATTTTCGGTGTTTTCCAAATTGCTACAAAGCAATTCAGCCAGGCTGGATGAGATCAGGAAATCCTGTCTCCTGTCTCTCCTGTGGCACTGACCAGTACCAGCTTGTGTGGGCATCTGTGGGGTGGCCCACCTGATGAAGAAATTTTCTCCAGTTCCTGGAGATTGACTGCATAGATGAAACTTCAAAGTATTTATAAACTTTCCAAAGCTCTTTCATTGAGATTTTCTGTTTGAACTGGATGTTCCCATTAACTTTAGAAATCTCATTTCTTTTTTTGAATCCTTCTAAACTATTTCTCTTATGTCAAAGAATTTCATAGTCTTCGTGAAATATTACAGTAACTAAATTCAAAGTGGAGTATGTCTAAGTCACATTCAGCTGCCTCCTCCTCGTGCTGGAAGGATGAGGCTCAAATTTTAAACTCTTTGTTTAAAGACACATGTTCTGCCCTTCATTGCTAGGCCCCAGTGTCATCTTGATGTTCTCTAGAGCCTCACTGGCTTGTACGATGACTTACATAAACTGCGAGGAGATGCACCCACCAGTGCGTGTGCCATGGCTGATGGCTGGACCACTCTCCTGGCATACGGAGGACCTGGAGTCTCCAGAAGCCAAGATCCCATAATATTCTCTTGTGAAAGGGTTGTGAAAGGGTTGCCCATCTGCTGTACCTCCATGCTTTCTATGAGAAAGGAGGTGTTTTGGTCTTAGTTACACAAGAAGGTTCCTTGCCATGCAAACTGAGTGGAGAAAAGCACTTAGTTCCCAAGAGGCTCTGATTGACATTTCCTGCTTGTTAGCCTAAGTGGTTTTCCACTCCAAATGCAGAGCTTGGTGAGGTTTATTCTTTACTGCTTCATTCTGCCTCTGTGCTAGTCTCTGGGCTGAGCCTCAAAGTGGACTTTGTTAGACTGGCTGTTGCCAAGGTCCTCAAATGCTGCTGTGAAGGACAACAACAGGAACTTGCCAGAATACTGCCCTGCAGCTGGGTAAGTCCGAAAGTGACTCTACTACTAGCAGCGGTATAAGGTATTATAAGATCACTAGCTAGATAAAACTTGAGAAATTGCAGGGGTTTTTTTCTTTATCCCACCCAGGATGAACATTTGGGGTCAGACACGTCTCCAAATGATCAGGGTCAGAAGTGCTCGTATGGATGCAACTAATGAATCTTGTCTCTTCCAGCCTGGAAAAGGGTGCACCGCCCATCTAATATTCACAGCTACCTCTGTGTTAAGAAACAACTGTCAAAGAGATGCCGTTCCATGTTAATTTGCCTCAAAGCGTAAGGCTGTCTTGTTATTGCATAGACATAGACATGCTTTTCAAGTCCCTAAACCAGAGTTTGGGAGGGATTACCCTGTTGTGCAATAAGAATAATGAATTGCAGGTGTTTAGGATCTTGGGATTTAAGGGAAAGGGCAAAGGGTGTTTGCATGGTGGAGAAAAAGAGCAAAGGAGGGAGAATGTGAGAGGATCACAGTCACACTGCGGAGAGGTGAAACATGTAGTGCTCTGCTGCTGCTTGCACGACAAAAGACACTCTAGGGCAGTGGGGAAGAGTGTGTGAGCGCTTGGGAGGTGAATGAGAGTGAGCTTGGGGAGTGAAGGGAGCTGTATGCAACAGAGATGGGGAGTGGGAGCGGAGAGCTGCATAGTCTGACAGTCAGAGATGCGCTGTGGGCAGGGGACAGCTCTAGGTTAGATGAAAAGAAAGTTGGGGGAGTACAAGCAGGGCAACGGGCAGTGGCAGCACACCCTTCCCCTTCCTACCCCTTATATGTGTAGCTGGACAGAGGCAGGGTAATGACACTGGGGGACTTGGAAAGTGTCACTCACTTGTTTATCTAATAAGCAGAAAATGGTGCTGAGAGAGCAAACAGACACCCTACCTTTCCCTGTCATGCCTACACTAAACCCTGCTCCTCCTCTGCTTCATCTTGATTTTTTTCTAGGTCTGGCCCTTTAAAAACTGCTCGCAGAGCCCTGTCTAAAGCTGAACTGGCCGCAGGGAACTGAGACAGCCAGCCATAGAGATGTTATAAAATCCCCTCAGTGCCAATTTATTAATGCTAATGAGACTTGTGTATGCTCAGAATAGATATATTGCTACAAGGGACGCCTTCATGCAGCCAGAATCAGTCCTCATGGCTCCACTGAGATGTAATCTACCAGTAAAAGCACTGCTGGAACAAACTTTTTTATTGTAGGGCAGGTCTCCTCCCCTCCCGTACAGCAGCCCCAAAAGCAGCACCTTCCATCCAGACACCCATGAGCAGACCTGGAAAATTATCAACTGCTTGGCGGTATTTGGAGTCGTCATTTTTTAAAACAAAACCTAGCCTTTCTTGTGATGTGATGTGGCCAAAGCGTGCCGTGCAGCATCCATAGACGTGTTGTCGTGCCGTGCCGGTGCGTGCCGTGGGGGTGAAGGGGGAAGCAAGGGGTGTCAGGGCAGCAGGGCAGAGGTTCGGGGAATTGCTGCGGGTCATTTCACAGCCCAGTGGGGCCTCTTGGCTCTGCTTTCAGCGACAACAGGACCTCCAAAGCAGTCCGGGATGGAGAGAAGGTGGCGGTGCTGGTGAGCTCTGTACATCCCGGCCTGCTCGCGGCTGCGCAGGTGAACAAAGAGTTGGCTCCAGCCCAAAGTGACACCCCAGGAGGTTTGCTTTATAAAAGAAAATTACTTTAGTCCCCCCAGTTCCCCACCAGATCTTAGAACCATGAGTTAGTGGCAAAAGCAAAACTGAAGCTCACTGAAAGAAAAAAAAAATGGCCTGGAAGAGGCCAGACAGCTTATAAGACTTAGAGTCTTGTGCATGTGAGCATATTGTCCATTTTTCAAAGACCCCATGAAAAAGAACAGGGCTTTATTAAAAGCTGATTCCTCATAGTAAAATACACTATCCAACAACCCCAGTCCTCTGGTTATTTCTTTTGGTGACTCCCTGAGCTAATCAGAGTTGGTAAGGCCACTCCAGAGATGGACATCTGCTCTGGAGATGGACATCTGTGCTCACAAACTGGGCTGCAGGATCAGGGCCTCTCTCTTCAGTGTGTCTCAGTTCTTCCTACATGCAGCAAAGCTTTTGCAGTGGCACTCCAAGCACTTTGATGTTTCCTCATAGAGTCCTTGACATTAAGACCGAAAGGGGTCATTAGATATATGCTTGACTTCTTGCCTAAAGAAGACCTGAAAATTTTACTGCCTGCAGATGACTTCAACTCGGTAACATGAATCTGACTATCATACAGCTCCCAGAAAGAAATCCAGGCTTAATCTGAAGATGGTGAGATAGCAAAGTCCTCTTTGCCTTAATAGCCTGTTTCAGTGGTCGATCTCCACCTCTCCTGAGGTGGTCAGCGTAGCCTCTCCCCATCAAGATGCTCCAGAGCATCCCGAGGCTCAGCCCTGCGTGCCGGCAAGCAGCCCGTGCTGTCCGAGGGACTGGCAGCAAGCCGACCCATGCCCCCGTCAGCCATGCCCCCGCTGCCATGACATTTTGAGGCCTTTCAAGGCGTATGCCTTGTAAAACCACTTGTACATTCATGTGGTGCCTTTACCTCAGTGAAATGCACTGCAATTTGTAAAAGCTTACAAAATAAATATCTTAACAATGTCATTGTCTGCTTGTTCTCAGCCCTGTGTGTGCTTGGATGGCACAGACACACAGGTAAGGCGAGGTTTGTAAGTAGAAATACATCTTAGGCCAGCTACTGTAACTGGAAATGGCTGACAGGCCCCTCTTGGTCTGAAATAGGAGTAGCAAGCTTTAAAATTAAATACAAGTTGAGAACAATTATCTTGAGCCCAGCAGGAGTTTAGAAGTCCTTATACATGTTGGAAGGGCACTTTTTCATATGGGCTTTTTTTTTTAAATACGAGAAAAATGTGGAGCAAAGTAGAATTATGTTACTAAAGCCCTCCCCAGTAGCCTTGCAAAGCCAGAGACCAGAAAGCCTCTACCTTCAGTTCAATCCTACAGCCAGCTGCACAGCTGGGATTTGTCATACGTCAAACAAAACGCAACCACACGCCTTTCAAATGCGTTCCAGGGGGACCTTCAGCTCTCAGTGGCACAGCCACATCCAGACAGGGTCGTTTGCAGGGGAAATAGCTGACGGGCTTTGACTAGGGCACAATGCTGCAGAGCTGATACGCCATACTGCTACAGGCGTCTATCGTGTAACACACCAGTACAGGATTAGAGTTCATATGTTTCTTCTCTCCATGTTTCTGCTAGAACAGCCTCAAGATTGCAACCAAAGCTGAGGAGATGACAGAGAACAGGAGGATTTGGGAGGGCTAGATGGGAGGAAGGGTGGAGGGTTCTCTGCTGGGAAGCGCAGAATTTCAGCTCTAATTTACAAAATCTTGCCCACAAGAGCCAATGCTGCAAAACCATGTGCCTACAGGGAACTTGACACATGCGAATGATCCCACTGAACTCAGTTATCTTCAGTCATAAATGTGTTGAAGACTGGATGTCATGGTAACCAGTACCACAGCAAGAAGATTGAGTGTTATGATTAATCTTATGCATCTCATGTAAAGCATCTTATGTAAAGCAAGGTAAAATAAATACCAATAGTCAAATATTTACACCAAGAACATTTAAACAGCACTTTTTTGGTCTTTTTTCAGTAGGAAAAGTGGAAGGTAATTTAACATGCTGCTAAAAATAAGACACTATTAGCAGGTCTGCTTTCCTGATGAAATCAGAACTGAGAAGCTTTAATTCTCTGAGGTTTTTATTTGTTGGGGTTTTTTTATTTTTATTTTACTAACCTTCCACAGCTGCCACAATTCATGACATGCTTAGCAGAAATTTAAGTGTAACTGAAGACCCAGCCAAATTTCTGTCTGCTGGTCTCACTGCCAATATGTCATGTTTCACTTCATTTTTATCTGATGCAACCAGTGGAAGAGACAAAGGAAATCTCTAGCACAGAAGTTCTCTGCTGGGAAGTATCAAACTGCTCTTTTTCAGAAGAGACTAACACAAATTGTAGATAAATGAAAGAGAAATATTGCCATGTTAATTTATCCTAACAGAATCCAATGAATTTTCCTCCTAGATGGATTTTTTTTTTTGCATGCAGCAGACCAAGGATTTGTCTACAGCAAAACCAGCTTTCTGATATTATCTTAACCTGCTATGACTGAAGCTGAAGAGAGGGCTTATGATCCAAGGTAGCTGTACTGCTGCAGCACAAAACACAGCTGAAAATGGCAACTGAGAGCTCTGTGAGCTCTTATCATGCAGGAGAGATAAAGTGACTCCACCAGCCATCGAAAAACTTGGGACAACAACAACAAGCAATGGCCTCCCTTCTTCTTCTGCATTGCTTTGCATTGTTTTAACCCAGCTCACAGAAATAATCTAAACTCCAGTATGGTTCCACACAAGTTGCATTAGCAGACCAAGATAGGACTGATCTACTGATGTCTATCATAACCTCTGATAATAGTCTCCAAACAAAAATCTTTAACCTTAGCTTCAGTGCCAGAGAAGATGCATGCAAACTTCCCACCCTGTTAACATTTGTCTTCTGTGGATTAATGCTAGAAATGGGGCTGGACTCAAGAGCTGACATATTTACCCTTTCCTTGATTATTAGGGAAACTAAGGTTTGAACTTAGAAGGTTTTCTCTTGACTGAACCAAAGCCACCAAAAAACACACGCTTGGGAAGTCTGGATACAGATCAAGACTTTGTGGCTCAGGCTCTTTCCCCAAAAAATGGAGAGCTAAGTAATTTTGCACAAATCTCCTTTTTCTCTTACCCATTCCAGCAAAATACACTTCAACAGTCAAAAGTAATGTTTTATAATTACACATTGATTAAAGAGTTATTCCTATAAATAAATCAGTGAATATCATCAATGTTGTTTTAGTTTAGAAGGGATGTGTGCATTCTCATATCATTGGATGAACCCGTTACTCTCCTGAAAAATAAGAATATGGTTCTTTAATTCTAGATGTGCTTCTTATTACCAAGGCTTTTTCTGCCTTAGAGAAGGTAAAATCAGTCCTCATGAAGTTGTGTCCTTAAATGTCCCCTACTTTACACTTCAAAGATATGCAATGACTCTGGTTAGGCCATTTCAGTGTAAAGCCACCAAGATGCTGTTTTGTCCCAGCCCCTGTGCACCTGTGTCGGGGGGGAAACCTTGAAATTACCAAGGGCTAGGAGGTGCCTTTTGATCTGGGCTCTACTTCACAGTGTCTTCATTCCTGATCAATGTTTAGCTTTAGCTGATTCCAGCCATGACACTAAACCAGATGTCGATGTGACTTGCTAAGAAGTATGACAAGCGAGGTTTTAGCACAATGTTTTAAGGGACTTTTCACAGAAGAAGAAAGGTAGAAGCCAGGAACATGCTATAAAGAACACAATAAGTAAGTGAATCATTCCCACGCAGGAGGAGGGAAAGAAATGGCTCAGTTCCCTGCAAACCAACCCCCTAGAAAACAAGGCTGGATCAGTCCTCTTTATGTAGAGAAGGAACATGAAAGCAGATGTTTTAGGTTGTTCCACTGTTAATAACTGTAGTGGGAAAGATGTGACTAAAATCTTCCCAACTCCATAAGCTGCGTGAAGAACTGGAGTGGCTAAGGTGGGTCATCACTGTCAGACACATTCCCAGTCAGGTAGGGACAAAGCTGGCACTAGCTCCTCAGACACAGACACATGCGCACACACGTCACACGTGCACACATGCACACACGTTCATGTGCACGCACACTCTCCCGTCATCTCCCTCTGGAAGGAAGAAGCCAGTCTCCCATCTGGGGCTGCTAAATGGTGCTCAGGACTGCGAGGAGCCAGGGGAGAGCACAAGCCAAGCCTAACGTGGAAATTGTCAAGCTGTTGCAAGGTGTTTCTCCTGGTGAGCAGTAGCTTGTCACTCTGACAAGTAGTATCCAGTGCAGAGAGCACCTGAGATGAAGGGCTTGCCGCAAGCTCCCATTATTGTACATAACAGAGGTGATGTATTGATACAGGTTTCTGACAGAAGGGGCAGTGCATACAGTGGATCAAAATCTGAATTAAGTCATCTCTTGGATCCATCATTCCCCTACGGTTTCAAGTCACAGAATCACAGAATGGTAGTGGCTGGAAGGGACCTCTGTGAATCATCTAGTCCAAGCCCCCTGCCAAAGCAGGGTCACCTAGAGCAGGCTTCACAGGATCTTGTCCAGGTGGGTTTTGAATATCTCCAGAGAAGGAGACTCCACAACCTCCCTGGGCAGTCTGTTCCAGTGGTCCGTCAGCCTCAAAGCAAAAAAGGTCTTCCTCATGTTCAGCTGGAACTTCCTATGCTTCAGTTTGTGCCCGTTGCCCCTTGTCCTGTTGCTGGGCACCACTGAAAACAGTATGGCCGCATCCTCTTGACACCCACCCTTGAGATATTTATCAGCATTTATAACATCCCCTCTCAGCCTTCTCTTCTTCAAGCTAAACAAGCCCAGCTCCCTCAGCCTTTCCTCATAGGACAGATGCTCCAGTCCCCTCATCAATTTCATAGCCCTCCGCTGGACTCTCTCCAGTAGCTCCTCATCTTTCTTGAAGTGGGGAGCCCAGAACTGGACAGCATACTCCAGATGGGGCCTCACTAGGGCAGAGTAGAGGGGGAGGAGAGCCTCCCTCCACCTGCTGGCCACATTCCTCCTAATACATCCCAGGATCCCATTGGCCTTCTTGGCAGCCAGGGCACACTGCTGGCTCATGGTCAACTTGTTGTCCCCCAGCACTCCCAGGTCCTTCTCCACAGAGCTGTTCTCCAGCAAGTCAGCCCCTGGCCTGTACCGGTGCATGGGGTTGTTCCTCCCCAGGTGCAGGACCCTGCACTTGCCCTCATTGAAATTCATCAGGTTCCTCTCTGCCCAACTTTCCAGCCTGTCCAGGTCTTGCTGAATAGCAGCACAGCCTTCTGGTTTATCTACCACTCCTCCCAGTTTTGTGTCATCAGCAAACTTGCTGAGGGTACATTCTAACTCTTCATCCAGGTCATTGATGAAGAAGTTGAACAAGACTGGGCCCAGTACTGACCCCCGGGGAACACCACTAGTTACCGGCCTCCAACTAGACTCTGCGCCGCTGATGACAACCCTCTGAGTTCTGCCATTCAGCCAGTTCTCAATCCACCTCACTGTCCACTCATCCAGCCCACACTTCCTGAGCTTCCCTAGGAGAATGTTATGGGAGACTGTGTCAAAAGCCTTGCTGAAGTCAAGGTAGACAACATCCACGGCTCTCCCCTCATCTACCTAGCCAGTCATGCCATTGTTATCAGATAGGTCAAGGATGATTTCCCCTTGGTGAATCCATGTTGCCTACTCCGGATAACCTTCTTTTCCTCCACTTGCTCAGAGACGACATCCAGAATGAGCTGCTCCATCACCTTTCCAGGGATGGAGGTGAGGCTGACCAGCCTGTAGTTCCCTGGGTCCTCCTTCTTGCCCTTTTTGAAGACTGGAGTGACAACACAAGGTAGGACAATACATGAAACTGAAGGTTTGACCCCACAAGGAGTTAAACTCCTTAGGGTTCTTTCAGTCCAGTCCTTCCTCTAGCCTCTGGGTACAATCTTTGTCTTTCCTCCTAAGCTGCTGTGCTAGTCTTGATCCTTAGGGGGCTGCCAGGCTTCACTTCAGAGCCAGCTTGAGCTCTGTGGTGATGCACTGATTTTTAGTAGAACTAAAAATTGGTCATTTACTTTGGAAAGGAAAATCCTTTGGAATAAAATACGTAATACCAACGCTAAACATGAAATACTGATAATACAGTGACACTTACCTTAGATAATCAGCCAAAGAACTGACACAAAGCTGTGCCGCTTGGTAGAAGAGATATCCTGGTATTCAACAGAGCTGAGTAATAATTGAATTTTTGTTTGTCTGAAGTCCTAAATAAAACACTGCTGAAAAGGAGAGCAGAGTGAAATATTTTGCTCCAAATGAAATTAATTTTGGGGAGGTTCTTGCTAGACTGAAAAATGCAAAATATTTCCATTCCAGTTCAGGACTTTTGAAGAGAAACAGGGCAATTGAAATAAAGGGCAGTATTTTGGCATGATGCAGAAGTGTCCTATTTTTTTACTCAACAGCATAGAGATGAAGGCAGCAGCTTCAAAACTAGAGTGTATTAGGAAGGCTTATAGGTGAGGTTGGAAACCCTCAGAAATGGGGTGCCAAGGGAAAAAGGTGGGAGCTCTTGTCTCCAGGGCACTTGCTGTGGGCTTCTCAGGCTTGATTCCTGCCCTTCCCTGAGGGAATGAGAAGCAACATCTCCCACCCCACCTCCCCGAGCGTATAGGCAGGGAGTGGTGGAGCTCTCCATAGCTAAGGGAAACTGCCCTAAGAATCACCACCTCTCCAACTGTCAGTGCCACGAAGCTGGATACCAAAGGACTTCTTTGACTAAAATTGTTCAGCAAAATCAGATTAGCAGCAGCAGAGTGACTGAAACACCCTTTTCTGGCAAACAGTTTACTGCTAATACAAGCAGTCCCTGCCCGAGATGGCAGTAGCTCCAAAGGTGTTGTAAGACGGTCTCTTCAGGCAGGTACCATCAAGTACAAACATGATTATACCCCACACATCTGTTGCAGATGGTACTAACTCCAGCGTATTTGGCACATCTCAGAAGGCCCAAGGAATCCTTCTTGGAGACAGCTGCTGAGGCATGCACGGTGCGACCTGCTTCCCATGAGGTCGGTTCACCCGCGCTCTCCTTCATGCTTTGTCTAATCAGCCCATGCAGCACCATGCTTTCCAGGCTCCTCCAGTCTCCTCTGCTCATACCCTTAACAGTAATGTGACATGAGAAAACTGTTTAAAAAGCCAGTATCACAGCAGAAGTGTTATTTTGGTTGTTGTTTCCAGACATAAGCTATCATGACTGTGTACATAATAACCTGAAGGTGATACAGCAGTAAAAAGAGATTTAAATTTGTGTTTTGGTTTAGTCTTACTGGCAGAGTTATTAAGAGCATGAGCCAGTGGGATTGTTGCTTTTGCTGTGTAGAGATCAGTCAACTAGGCAGTAAATATAGGCAAATAGCTCATTTTACACTGGCAGCGAATGAAACGGGGTCTCCATTTTGACTACATGGATGTAAAAAATCTTTAGCATGGCATGTTTGATTTGTAAATGTAGTGAATGAATAACAAAATAACCTCAATATTAAAATTAAGAAATTTGTTTTATTTGGACAGGAGTTAAATTCACTGTGGAAATGCTTCCCATAATCTAGCAAAATATAAAAAGAGTTTTATACAGCATCGTATCTTTTATATGTATACACACGTACACATACCCACAAGGACACATGAAGATGTATCTGTGTATATATGCATGTGGCAGCAGAAATATATAAAAGTGGAGCCAACATCGAATTCCTACTGAACCTTAACAAATGCACTATAGTACAAATACGATTGCATCTACACTGGACAGCTTCGGACACAAAATCCACTTGCTAACATGGACCTCTGTTCTTGCCAATTAAAATGGGAAATCTTCTTTTGAAGAGTATCCATTTACATCGCAAGTTGCTAAGCTACAGAACAGAAGGGTACTGTTATGCACATCTTGTTTTCAGAGGCCACATCTCTGCATTCAAGGACACCGGCACATATTGGTTTAGTTGTTGCCTTTGAGAGTAAATCTTTTACTGAAGTCCTTGAAATTCTGGCCCAGCAGTGGGAATTTTGCTATTTAAAAAACAAGAAAGAAAAAAAAAAAGGTAAGATTTTATTCATAATCTATAATGGATATTGACTACGACCTAATTTTATCCTTGCAAAATGTAAAGGTAGAAAACTGGAAGTGTCTTTTGCCATTTTTTTTCTCCTACACAGGCTGGCAAAGTGTTCTGCCACACTGGTTGCACTCCTTTCATCTCCTCAGGGCACTTCTGCAACTGTTCCCTCCTACAGAATTGTTGACCCAGTGGAATGCAACCCTCCTGCTAGCTCTTCTGACGGGGACCAGAAATGCACACCTACCCTACCAGCATCTCTACTAGCCAGCCCTATAGAAGAAAAACACTAGACACCCGTAGTTTTAACAGTAACGCGTGGACATCCCTCAGCTGCAGTCCTTACAGAATGGTTATGTGACCAGCCCCATAGTTTTTAGTATGCATATTATTCAGAGCTGCAGCAATTTATGGGGTTTCATCCATAACCTACTGGAGATACGTCTATGTAGATGAGGACTAGCAGATTTCACTCTTAACACAGTAGCACTGACTTAATCTAGAAACTGTAGCAACATGGTAGCATGTGATTGCCTTTATCTCTGCTGCTTGCAATAAGGCAGCCATATAATTTCTAGGCTAGAGCTAACTTATGCACCAGCTGGGAGGGAGGCCAAGCAGCCTGACTCTCTACAATACAATAATAGATCGCATGTTCCACATCCGTGGTCCCTGGGTACCGTGTAACAGAGAGCTGCTCGAACTGTGGTCCATGCACCACTGATGGCTGCAGAATATCGGCAAGGGTGACGGTCACAGCATTGTGTCTCAAGGTTCTGCATTAACCTCAGTGTTTCCAGCCACTAAACAGCAGGAGAAATCTGCTAAATATGTAAGAGATTTCTTTGTGCTACATTTTCGCTTGCTTTGCTTGCCATAGAAGCAGTAGGTGATGAAAAGGACAGGATGAAAAGTGATGTGTATGGCTGTGAAAAAGAGAGAAAAATACAGCTGGGCATCTCTAACGAGATGCAGTCCAGTTTATGGAAAGAAAAATTAAAAAAAAAATAGTTGGGCTGAGCAGCACAGGTCCAGATTATTTGCAAAAGGGAACTAATTGCTAAAAGCTCTCCAGAGGACTTTTTTTCATTCCTTTCAGTTAGCATTGGCAAAGAGTTAGAAATTTCATCAAAAGGAATGATCTCTCTTATAAGTCCTTCTTTCTTAATCTTTTTTCCCTCTTTACTGATGTGAGGATTGGCACCAATTTAAGCAACTTGCATCTCTGAACATGGATGTTCTTAAATTGGTTTAACAATTTAATCCATTTAGCTGGAGTCCAATCCAGTCAAATCCATTCAGGAATTGCATGGAACAGACCTTCAGTGTTTTACCCAAACCGCTGCTCCATTAGCAAGAAAAGTAAGAACGGTAACTTCAGTCAACAAGCTCGTGTTGCTCCTTCTTCTGGTAACCCACCCTGACACCCTCGGCTGACTCCTGGAAGACTTAGGGGGCCTTGTAAATGGGCTTCCAGTGAAAGAGAAATCAGCATCTCTGAGGTTGACTGTGGATCTACAGGTTTTATTTATGCCTACATGAAAGTTGTTAAAAAAGAGGCAATCATGCATGGCCTCTACAAAATCTCTGTAGCTTAGGGTCTAAGCTAGCACAGCACTACCTATGTCCCAAAAAGTAATCCTCCTTCAGAGCTGTCCTCAAATATCATCGATATTGCAGGCGGTGATCTGCCAGGGGTCTCTTTTCCCAAGGGATTTTTAAAGTAGTAGTAAAGATGAGTGTCAGGTTAACATTTCACCACAGGCTAAACACTTGCTCTTACCTGAAGGACAAGATAGTAAGTCATCTGGCCCCTCCCGCCACATCACACAGTTGAATGCTGGAAGGGTTAATGGGTTTGTATGCCTGTGTTATAAGGAAGCTAATAACCGAGAAGCTAATTTACAGTTCTGCTACCATTTCACCCCCGCTGGCCGGCGGCACTCTGGGAGCTTTGCGGGGCGCGGAGGTGTGTGGGAAAGCCCATTGCCACCCATATGGTGCGGGACCGGGCCGACCCATCGGCTCTTCCCATCTGCCCGTTCCAGTCTGCAGCCTGCAAATTACAGGCTGCGTTCTGGCTGTAAAACACACACGCTCCTGTCCCCCAGGTTCGTTGTGTTATTTTTATATTCATGAAAACACTGAAGTCAAGGTAAAAGGGACAAATAGTCCAGATTTGAAGATTTTCCAGCTAGACCAAAAAACGCTGCATGGCATGTGTGTTTAGCATTAGGAGGAAAATAAATGTGCTGTTTTCAAATTTTTGCTTAAGGGTCAGCCAACTTCAGTCTACCATGTAACAGCTTTGAGGGGGGAAAAAAAGCTTCACTTAAGGATATATCTGCCAGAGTAAACAGTGCCTCAAACCAGGGAAATCTAAAGCACATGCCTTATTGTCAAGTTTGGTTTAACTTGTTTTACAAATCAAAACAGCAGCTCAGTTTTTAAAACCTATTTTTAAGTCCACTGGTGTTTTATCAAGGAGGCTAAAAACCTACATTAGTGCTTCAGTCCCTGCATTTTAAATCAAGTATGAAGTACCGATTTCTCTTCCATTAATTAATTTCTTATCCCATTTTTACATGTAGCTCTTCCTGTCTCTCCATTGTGTCTCATAAATCAGAGGGTAGGACTCCCCATTTTAACTATCCTGATATACCCCGCACTCTGTGGGCAGTCTTTAGGTAGACACTGGGGCTTCTTATGAAATATGTTAGGGCTCCCTGTAGAGTGAGAGCAACTGGTCCCTAGTACATGCTGGAAGCACGAAAAACGTTGTTCTCCTCTGTGTGAATGGGAGGAAGCCTAGGCTCAGAATTTACTCCTCTGTGGCAAACAAAGCATGTATCAAAAAAGAAACCTCCTGCATTTAGGATATGTACAGACAATTCTTCTGATTAATGTGGGAGTTTTTGCACGCATATCTGAGGGAAGAATTTGGCTCTTTGCTGTTTAAATAAAACACTGAACAGTATTTAAGGAGCAAAACCAAGCCTGGAATGTTTTGAAGACATTTCCAAGAAACTCTGAGAAAGGAAAAAGTCTTTGCCAAACACAGACAAACCCCATCAAACCCTACAGCTTCCTTTCAACTTTTATTGTTTCTGTTCCCCCACAAACCAAGCCTCAGCAGGTAATTCTGCTTGCTTGACTGCAGCTAAAGTTCCATGATTATTTTATTCCAGAAGTCTGAGCTGTGTTGAAAGGGGATGGGTGGGGGTGGTCCCTTCCCCCTTACTCCTCTACCCAAAGCTGCTTGTGCCCTTGGGACTGTGTGTAGTTTGTTCGGTTCTGCAGGGAGACCAACCAGGGAACATATCCAGCTGAAAATCAGCTTTCCCTCCACTCGCCCCTTCATTGCGCCTTGCTCCTCCAGTGCTGCACGTCTGGATGAGCAGTAATGTCAGCACAAGGAAAGGATGGGGATACGCAACTGGATGAGCAACAGAAAGAAGGAACTGAGGTTTTCAGCGCAGCCCCCCCCAACACCAGTTGAAGTAAGCATACAACTTTGACCTGAATCTAAGGGTGATGTGCTGATACTGGACTCACTCAAGAACTGTTCCAAGACAACTGGTGATTAAACACTCAACATGTCTTCATTGAACATAATGAAGATCCCTTTTTTCAAAACGACCTTAAAAATTAATTTTAAGTTTAAATATTACATTTCTCAACTGTCAACAGCAAACTTTGCCATCAGAAGTGAAGATCCATTTCTTTGGACTGTACATAGCATGTAAAACTGGCTCAATATGTGGCATATAAACATGCACACCAACGCATGATGAATAAGGGAAAACCTAAGTGGAAAGGCATTCCTGTTTATTGCGTCTGCGTTGTTGCATCAGCTGTCTGCAACGTTGCTTAGCATAGCTATTATGAAAGACTAGTTTGGTGGCATCACATAAGATTTTCTCAACTTTAGTGTCAATTTTTGCATTTGTTGATTTTGTATGAGTAAAATAGGCATCGTTATCAGAGAGTCTATTTCCCTATCACTCTGGCTTTCGGGGTCCTGGTGGACCACCGAGCAAGCCTTCGATGCCACTGTAGTAATAATAATGCAGTTTTAAAAAATCTCTGGATACCGAGTACTTACTATAAAATGTGATCTAGATCAAGCAAATATAGGAGATCTCCCATTTTTATATGGAAATCTATTAAAACCAAAGCCATCGCTCTAGAATATCCAAAGCATTACTTAATGGACACATGTTCAAAAGGTGAAGAAGTTAAAGTGATGCTTAATGAGCAAATGTTGAAGTTCATTCAAATCTGTGAGCCATTACTTAATCCAATAGGACCGGTTGTGTGTGTGTAACTGCTCACCAACATCAATGTGCATCCAATAGATGCCATATCTTTCAATAAAACTGCAGTAGACGCAGTCATTCAGGTGTGAAGCTGGGGTGAGATCAGAATTTGGCTTCAGCCAGTATGTTAGCAAGAGCTGTAGCAGAAGTATTGACTGTAGCATGCAGTAGGATTCAATGAACAAAGGAAATAAAGCACATATGATTCCTGCCCAACATTATCCAGATTGCTCTGAGATGGGCTGAAATTTGATTTTTTAGAAGGATCAATGTTTGAAGTGTTTCTTCTCTCTTGGGCAGCAAGAAGGACTGATTCGGCTTCCAGGCATTCTTGCAAAAATTGTTTAAATCGTACTTGCCGAGGCCTCCCATGCAGAAACTCGGGAAGCTGCATAGCTCTCCGGGAGCACTCAGGAATGAGCAACGCCAGGCAGGCGCAGGGATTTAAACAAATGGGTTTACACAGAGCTGGCTTTACAGGAGGGAAGTGGGGAGGCGGGGGGTGGGGACACACACACAATAAAACAGTGTCTTGGAAGGGGTGAATGCTCAGCAGTAGGGGAGACCACCATGTCCTGGGCATCTCTCGGCTCAGTACTCCCATGGCTGGCTGGTGCAGTCACCATCACAGGCTTTTCTTGTGCCTGCTGATGTCCACACAAAAGGTGGTGCTGGGCAGCCGCAGCTGGGCTCCACAGGGCAGCACCTGGCAGCCTGTGCCAAGGACGGGGCTGTGCCCTGTCGAAACCCTTCTCTGGTGGCCCAGTCATCACTCCCTGTTGCTGCTGATTAGTGTTTGGGTATGTTTGGATGCCCAGACATGCTGACCATCTCTGAGAGCTGTTCTGGGACCGTTTTGGCTCCCTGCAGAGGAATGGGTGATCCTCAGTGCTCTCAGAGCACCCTCACCCACTGAAATGGAGGTCATCCCATGGGGTTTCCCTTTTTGTTCCCTTTCTCAATTTCTTCCATGCTTTTCAGTTTGGATCTTGTACCTCAGTCCCACAAGCTGCATCCTGTCTAGAGTCACTGTCCACCCCATGCCATGTATGGGTGACACCGCTGGGTGACGCAGATGGCAATTTGCCTCCGCTATTTAGCAGCTGGGAAAGGAAAAATTACCTCAGACCATTGCCTGCATACAAATGGCCCCAGTCTACCCAGTCAGATTGTTTTATTTACTGAAGATATTGGCAAAGAGCCTCTTGCCCAGCCAGTTGCAATCCATCTGGAGGCCTGGGCTGCCTGTACACCTGGTGTCGACAGCAAGCACCTCAGTCTTTCAGTGTTTCAGGCGATGAGGACTGCAAAGAAGTAGAAAATGTTTTCAGAGGACAGTCAGTTGTGTCTGTCCAAGAGTAACACAAATCAGGCGTGGATTAGATCAGTCACATACATCCCTGTTGTGGTGTTGTCATATGTAAACAGCTTATCCAAATCTACTCATTGACTGCAGTCTTCCTCTGTCACATTTGTGGAGGAGGCCGTGGAGGACTTGGACAAATGTCTTGCAGCAGTGCCTTGTGGAATAGGATAGCTGAGAAACCATCGTGCTTGGATCACCATGCAGAAAACCTCCGTTGCCAAGAGCCAACAACTTTAATTTTGCTTCAGGCTCAAATTTATCCTGCAGACGTTCAGCTCAGAGGAAATCTTTTTACAGCAGCTGGCCATTTCAATTATAGAAAGAATACAAACAATAAATTTCTAACATTAGATACATTTCTCAAAGTCCTTGTTACTGAAAATAATGTCTTAGGGCCATATCCAAAGCGCACTGAATCAGTGGAAAGCATCCCACTGACCTCATTGTGATTGGACCAGGGCCTTAGTTTCTTAAAATAAAATTTTACAAGGTGCAGGCTAATCCTATTCCACATATTTTTAGTAAAATGGTTGAAAGTGTTTTTCCCTCCATTAAGATCCATAAGAAACCAAGACACAGCCACAATAACCTCTTGGCACCAAATATTTTATAAGGAATTCAAACATAAGTATGGTGGGGGTTGAGACCATTCTACACCTGGGCTTCAAAATGGCTGGCTCAGAGCGCAGGTCCCGGTAGCAGCAGCGAGGGCCCTTCGCAACCGGCAGCGCTGCGTTCGCTCTGCTTTGCCCTGAGAGCAAGGAGTGGTCAGCCTTCCCCGGGAAAGCAAGCGGCGAGCCAAGCACAAAGCTGCAGGCAGCACTGGCCGCTCCAGAGCACTTACCAAATTCCACCAATATTTCATTTATTTAATTTTTCATATGTAGCCAGGCTCTAGACAGCTGTAAGGAGCTAGAGCTACCAAAACACTGCGTGACAAGCTGCGCCTGCGGTATGTCCAGCCACACCAAGCCCAGAAAGCGGTAAAGCACTCCCAAGAACGTCTGATTTTGTGATTTTCCAGTCTGTCTTCCAGCCCATAAAGTTTCAGATAAGCCTTAGATAAGCAAGTGGGGAGGGGGGGGATATCCAAGTGAAAACACCAGCATGCTCCCATTATTATACTCCCAGCCGCTGGTGCAAACTGAAAAGGAAATATCATGAAAAGAGTGGGGAGGTCAGGAGCAAGTGGAGTCAAGTGCAAGAAGAGGTTGCCTCTCCTACACCCAGAGGAGATTCCTGTCTTCAGCGCTGCAGGACCAGCCAGGCCGGCAGTCAGAGACTTTCCCTGCACCAATATCTACATCATGACAAACGGTGTCATTTTTAGAAGAGGTAAAAACTATAGAGGAAAGACGAGAGAAAGCAGACAGCGTGAAAAAACAAAGCACAGAAGTGTAAAACTGTAGGTGACACAAACAGGAAGGAAATGTTCCCAGCACGCCCACTCTTTGGCAGTTATTGCCGCGCTCTTTCTGGGGTTGCTGTTGCTTTTCTCCTCTATGAGCTGCAGTTACCTCTCGTGAATTTTAAGGACCTTGTTTCTGGTCATGTGTGAAGCCCGTACCACCCTTCTGGCCGGTCTGGTGAGCCCTTCACATGGCAAAGCAACGTAAAAGCCACGGCACAAACGGTACCGTGCCCGAAACCAGAACTGACCCAGTCAGTGTCATCTGACAAGGGCCTGATACAGCACCCTCTAAAATTCGTAGGGTTTCATGGGAACTGGATGTGGAGTTCAGCTAAAACACACTCAGCAGGGGCTGCAATTAAAGTGCATTCACAACCTGACATGTTCAAAGAGCGTTTTGACACATCGGCGTGCAGATATGAATGCCACAGGTCAGACGAAAGAGAAGGGGCTAGAAAAACACAAGGAAGACAAAATGAATCAGTGACAGCACCATCCAATTTCACCATCAGGAATAATGTATTTATTTTATGCCTGAGCCAAGGTTTAAATTGCCAACAGCTTTGTCATCATACCCTTTCACCCCTGGCTCACTTTTGCATACAGCATATCACAAGACACAACAATTCATTTTCTCCCGTCTCGCTTCCTGTCAAACCCTCCTGCACGTTGCTTAGGGATTTCTTGCCCCGTAACTGGGGATTACATAGCCAAGTGCTCCAATGCTGCAGTCTAATGCACGCTTTGTTTGACATTTCCAGATTGCCTTAGCTCGGTCTTGCCCCCCATCTTTGGCCCTCTGAACACATGCTCATATTTTAAAATTAATTTTAAGTCTAAAAAGTATTTTTCTCTAAGCTAAAGAAGACCTGAATGGCTGGTCCTGAGCTGGGGGACTCTTCAAAAAGTGGGTGAGTCTGCCCAAGGAGCCCTCCAAGCACAGGATGTTCATGGGCTTTCTCCTCCGTAATATCAGCAGGGCTGTCCAGACCCAGCAGAGCGGAGCAGAGATGGGCAGAGGCCACCACTGCAGCTTGGCCCCTCAGGCTCCCCTCAGCAGCACTGAGGCAGACCCTGGACTCATCCTAAGGTCTGCCTCCCCAGGGCGACTTAGAAAAGGAATCATAGGAACAACACAAGGGCAAGAAAAGTATGCTGTAAAATAAGACACACAAAGAACACATTTTACTGTTGTCAAGAAAAAAGTCATGGGTTACTCTCGTAAGCCGATACACCAATGTGCCATGTTAAGTATCTATATAAGGACTCACAGGTTTGAAGACAGAATAGGTTTTTAGATCACCTTGTCTCTAATCTCCTGAATATACGTATTGCCAGATTTGACTGAGTTACATCTAAAATTAATCCTGACTTTTTGTAGATCAAATGTTAGTATTTCCAAGCTTATCTGGGTGATCAGTTTGTATTGAACAACCCAGCCAACAAATTTAATCAGATTTATTCTTGGCACATATTCAAAGGTTTATTCAATGGTCATGAATTTGTGGTTTCAGTAGAGCAACGGGTCACTCAAGTTCCACTGCATTGCCCCAGTTTTTGGCCTAAATGACTTAACCATTCTTAACTTCTTTTTCCATGTACTTGAAATCATTTAATTTAGTCGACAAATATATGTTGTTATGCAAAAGAAATGTCTGCTACTCTGCTAAAACTGACTGTCCAAAAGACTTGTGCAACTATAACTCGTATTTACAGAAAAGTGCACAATAAGCAAATGAAGACGCTTGGAAACACAGCCACAGGAAAAGGATTCTAGATGTCACTGAAATGTCTATAAATAGGTTTTCTCACTACTTACCCTAGTGGTTTAGCAATCCGGACTGTGGGTAACATTTTACGTCAGCGTAAACTATAGCCTTTCCATTGGCTTCACAGGGGATGTGACACCAAACCCAAAGCTAAATTTTGCATTTTTGTGTTCAGAATTTGCAGACAGGAGAACAGACATCTGTGTATACTTGTACTCCAGTCATTTTTAACAACAATGTGCAGAAAAGTTCAGCCATCCATATTCATCAGCAAGAGGAAACGCCTCATAAACTCAACATGCTACACTGAGGACTCTTTCACTTTTACTTTATCTCCTTAAAGAGTGCTTTGTTTCCACTGCTGTCTTGTTCCCATTCAACTCTGAGAAATATAACCTGCACACTTTACCAGTCTGCCCACCCCCAGATATGCTTACAGTCAAATATTGCTTCCCCTTCACTTTTTAAAACAAACATCCTCTCACTGCTCCCCCCTTGCTGCTCGGAAGACCCTACAGAAGCGGACGGGATACTTTGCAGGTATTTGACAGCCGGCACAGCAGCAGCAGCGTGTTTTTTTCGGAGGAGAAACTGCAGAAGGCTGAAGTGTGCTTGACACTGGGGCACCCGGCAGGATGGCCCCCCCAGCTTCAGTCCAGAGGGCCACCCTGGGAGTGGGATCTCCCGGGGCTGGAGACCCCAGGTCTCTCCTGAGCCCACTCCTGACCAGCTGCGAGGGCAGCAGTAGGCAGCGGGGAAGGACGATGCTTCCCCGGGCACTTTAATGCCACAGCCAGTAGTGGTTTCTGCCTGGAAGGGGTGAGGTGGACAGGGCTGACAGCCACCAGGCTGTGGATAGGCAGTCTGGGTCACCAGGGTTAGGCTCAGGACAAACTAACGAGCTCCCTCCTCCGCCTTAAAAATAGCTTGGTTTTCTGCTGTTTACTTTCCATGACAACACAAGCTTCTAGTTCCATGAAATAAGGACTTCACACCCTTTCATCTACCATGGCAAGCAAAAGCAGCAGTCAGTCCACTGGTCACACACTCATCAAAACCATTCCCCTGCACCAGCTTGGCTTTTATGCTTCTTGAGGTATTTCGGGTTTGCATGTAGCAAGCACTAACTGTATTCGTCATACCAAGATGCCATTTTTCAGCCGAAGAGCTGAGTTGCTGGCATGTGGTAATTTAATTATCAGCCTTAGAAGTGCTGTAAAATGTAGAGACTAAATATAGAAACAGTAAACATTAAGCCAAACTGTGGGTGACCTCTCCACAAGAGGTGAGCAAACCCTGCCTTCTGCCTATCATCCTAGTCACTCCAGGTTCAGCTCCTGAGCTACGCGGCTGCAGTGACTGACAAGCGGTGCATTCCTAGAGGCACAAGTTACACCCACAGGGTACCCTTTGACAAAGGGTCAGTGTTTAGCCATATTAGGCCACCAGAGCTTATAAAGGCCATACTTTTATTCAAAGGATGGTATTTCTGGTTTGGGAGGTCTTGCAGCTAAAATTCTCAGAAGGACTTCATTCTCTGAAGTCTCATCTTCAACAACATCTAAAAAATTGACTCTGAATATATGCAAGTGCCAAAGCTGCGTAAGTACTGGAATTTAAAAAGCAACTGTACAGGCTCAAGCATATGACGTTTTTGACAGAGTCTTGAGCTCCTGAGCTTCTGTTCTTGAGAAGACTATCCAAAAACTTCTTTGTCTTAAAGTTCATAACTAAAATACACTTTTCAATCAGTGCTGCAGAGAGAGTTGGATGAGCAGGTTCTCCTCGACCAGGACATCTAAATCATTCAGTTTGATTGTGTCATTGATGTAAGTGTTAAGCTGTTATTTTCTAATTTGCCTCCAGGGTCTCCATAACTACCACTTCAGATGACAGGAGGAACAAGAACAAGAATGATAAGCACCTGACACTGTCGGAAACCCCCATGCATATCAGATCTCGCAGGGCACATAGCACTCACTGCTGTAAATGCAACTATTACCCAGGGTCGCAGAGCTTTCGAGAAATAACCAAGTACGTGTGGTAGCTAGCAGTAAATGCTCCCTTGTAAATGATGCCTGTTATATGTAAAACTGGATGATATGTACAGCATTTTTTCTTCCTTGCAAACTAAGCAGCAAGATTTTTCCTTATTTATGTAGTTATTGAAACACTGCTACTAACTGATGGTCTCTCTGATCTACCTCTGAAGAGAACAGAGTGACCACAAAAGAACCCCCTTAAATATGAGAATTGGTTCAGCAAAATACCTACAAAGTCTTTAACAGACTAGCTGGTGCCTACCTTAATGAGATTTAACAGTGCATTTTCAAAAATGTCCATACTGATGTTTACAAAATGCATACCCAAAAGGAGAATTTAGTCACAAGTGTTCAGAATTTGCAGCAGCAATCAAATACAAGGCATTAATCTGCATCTGCAGTTCAACTAAAGGTTCAAAAGGCAGACATATATTTGGTAAATAAAAAGCACCTCTTCAGTAAATTTGACTTTTATTACTGGAGAAGATCCCATTGGATAGGGCATTTTGGATAACTTAGGCTTACAAAATTTAACACCAGTTAATGCACTGAAATATTACTTTCACATCCCACTTGCTCAGACGATGATATTCTTTAAGCACAGGTACGATGCTAAGGATAATGAGCATGGGAGACACATTTTGTTGAATTTGCCAGACAACACTGTCTGCGTAGGAACAAGGTATTTGTTCCTGGACTGTTAAATGAAGGGGAAGGTATTTCCTTTGCTTTAGTTTCTCTGTCATTGATGATGCCAAAAAAGAAGACATTCATGTTTTCTGAAACCTGGTCTAAAGTTAAGAATTTTGTTGGGATTTGTTTTAAAAGTTGAGAGGATAAGGTCTGCACACCACTGATTAGCAGAGGCTATATCTACACTGGCCTCTCTGCTAGCCTCCTGTGATATGAGGGAGCACTGTCCAGATTAACCACCAGCAGATTATGTACTTGCAGGAATGATCCCCAGATCCATCTAACTCATAAATCTTGAGCTTCCATGCTGGGGGAACCAGTGTACAGCCTGATTCATGTTATGTCCTCTGTAGGGACACAACAGGGTGTTCACACCTGGTCTCTGAGCAAGGAAGTTTAGATACCAGCAAAAGTCCTTCCACGGAAACGTTCACACCAGTATAGCCTACAGTGGAGTCCTGTGTCCAGTCCCCAGTACAAGAGAGACATTGACATACTGGAGCCAGGCCGATGGAGAGCCAGCAGGATGGTCAGGGCTGGAGCCCCTGGGGTGGGAGAAGAGGCAGGGAGCTGGGCTTGTTTAGCTTGGAGATGGCTGTGGGGCATTTACTGCTGGCTCAGATACCTGATGGGAGGGTGCAGGGAAGGCAGAGCCAGGGTGTCCTTGGAGGTGTGCAGCAGTAGGGGAAGGAGCAAACAGCACTTCTTATAATACAAAAAAAAACCTGATTAGATATTAGGAAAATATTCTTACCGTGAGGGTGGTCAAACACTGAACAGGGGCCCAGAGAGGGTGTGGAATTTCTGATCCTGGAGATACGGAAACTTGACTGGACAAAGTCCCAAGCAATACGATCTAAGTTGGCCCTGCTTTGAGCCAGGGGTCTGGACCAGGTGATCTCTGGAGGTCCCTTCCAGCCTAAATTATTCAGTGATTCAATGAGAATGGGTCTGAGCTACACCAGCAGAGCAGTGCTTCCCCTCTATTAATTGCCAGCAATGTTAACTGTTACATGAGAGTTTGGAATTAACTGGATATATAATCGGCACAGGAAATTAGATTTTCTCCTTTAAATAAAACTGTCATGGTAGGAAGGAACATAAGCAGGGATTGATAGTGCTATGCAGTATGTTGTATAAAATCAACTGCTTTTGCTGCTTTTCCATTTCTGGGTAGGACTTCACCTTCCCAAGTTAAAAAACAAAAAAAAGTATTTTAAAGCAATATAAAAGACAGCTAAGCACTCCTTTTTTCTTTGCTTTTATGGATCATAGCTCTGCCTTCTTCTATACATTATTTTTGTTTGTATCACATGGACCTAAGAACTGTTGTCATTGCTCCATTCTCTCAAGCTGCTTTATATTCTCTTTGTATTTTCCTTCTCTGCCCTGGTTCCTGGCCCTCCCTTTTCCACTCTTTTGCAAATGTTAATAGCTGCCTTCAGCTGTGCCTGATCTACAGATAGCAGAAGAACCAGAGGGTCATCTGACTTCCTTCATGTCCAAGGAATTAAACTGATTTTCTGTATGAGTACCTGGAAATAATGGCAGACACTGAGACAAGATCACCAGGGCCTGTCCAAAACCAAAGCCACGCTGCAGGAGGGGACTGGGACTTGGACTCAAACTTGGGCTCAGACTTGGAATCAAATCATAATTTGGCAGCCAAGAGACTACTTTTTGGCAAAATGGCTGTTTGAGAGAGGCAGAAAAGCATTTATGACACTCAAATGTTTGGGATCCAGTGGAAAGACAGTGCTACAAACTGCTAGCAAGGAAACTGTCTGTTGCCATTTATTTTCCTCACACTCCTCAAAACAGAGTTTGCATGCATTCCTTGTTAATATGCTGAATTGCTGCATCAGTTTCTTCTCCTGATGGAAATAGCCTGACAAGCCCGTGGGTGTTAGCAAAAACCCCTCATCAGCATGGCGACAGCACAAGTAACCAACACAGAAAGCATGTTTGACCTCTGAGAGAAACCTCTCCTGCAGCCAAAGATAAAAATAGCAGAACATCAGTGTTTAATATTTAGCAGGTGTAAATGGGGTAAATCTGAACCTCAGTGTGATAAAGCTGTCCTGAGAGACTTCTCTACACACTTTTAAACTTCATCACTTCTATGGTTCTTGGACAGCTATGTTAAGGTGAATGTAAAGTTGAAAGTACATAGGCATGCACTGGGATAAAAAGTTTCATTTTTTAATGAAGCCAGTAAATACAGCATCACATTTGGACTCAGAAGGCATCCCTACTTCTTAAGATATAGAAATAATCAAACAATAGAACTGAGAGATGAAAATTCATCTGTGAGAAATGGTTGGGTTACCTCTGATGTCACAGTGAAATCGTTTATTAACAACATGAGCTACCAACCTAACCTTAATTCTGACTATAACAAGGTCATTAAGAACGTGTTGCATAAAATCACTTTCATGCAAGATTCACCTGCATGTGATTTCACCTGCACATATAGGCACATACAGAATAAATCTGCGCAGCTTCATTGTTGAAACCATCTGTGTTCAAGCGACTCCAAGATAAAGTCTGCATTTCTTAAGGCATTCATTCATTAAATGTAATTAACGAATGAATCCAAGATTTACTTTTAAAATCTCAGTACATCAAATAGTTAATACAAGACAAAAGATTCTGAGCACTGAGAGGTTCTGATTTGTGTACAATGTGTTTGAAGGAAAAAGTCAAATCAGCTTTCATTGCCAAAGGTGTGTATAATCTGGTGGGGAAATAGTTCTAGAAGTTGATCTTAATTTGTATCAGATTAGGGTTGTGAATTGCCATCCGGCTTTTGGGTATTGAAGAACTGAAGAACAAATCCAATGCTGCAAAATGTCAATTCCCTAATGTAGAGCTGTTGGTGACAAAATGCCATCTTCATGTAGCATATTCAATTTATATGGCATCTGTGTTATAATGGTAATAGTGACCTCAAAACTACAAAATACCAATGCAGTTTTCAGGAAACATCAGTGCTTGCATGACGTTTCTGACTCAGTTTTGTGATCCAAGGTGGTAACAGAGGTTGGTGAAGAAGCTATGGTGAGGGCACAAGCTTATTGACACAGCTCATTACTCTGTGACCAGCGCGGGACAGAGAACAAGAGTCTCCAAAAAACCAGCTGTTTGTGAACTGGGTGCTTAGCAAGAACAAACAACAGTTTCCTCAGCCTCAACACCATACCCTAGTTGAGTGCCCCCAACATTTATCTTGTATTTAGCAGTACAATCAGTACTAACTTCACAGCCGGCAGAGGATAGTGTTGCCACTGCTGCTTTGACCTTTATGGTGTTCTCCAGCCTGCAGGTCAGCTGTTGTTCCTGCAAGTACCATATGCCAAAGACAAAAGTATGCAACAATCGTTTGCATTTCTAGCAGATCCACAGAGGGAACTCTTCCATTGGTTTTGCAAGTAGGTATGTTTGGCCATTTTGCTACAAATTCCTCTTCCTAAGAACTCAACGACACATTATTTCTGAGTTTAAAGTGGTGAGATAGATAGCTGCACTTAAACAGGCAATTCTCATTTGGGGGTATGTATAAGAATGAGGATTTTTTATAAAGTGGCATTCCTATATTTTCTATTAGAAAAAGTTGGTTTCAGCAGATTTAGGAAAAAAAGTCTTCTTTGGCTATTGCAAAGCAGTAGGGTTAACATGTGGTATGAAGCTATGGCTCCTCACCTGAGATACTACCATTGACATTTGCAGCCCCTGAAGTATTGCAATGCAGATTAAACAGGTTAGCTGGAGCTGCCAGTGCTGGGCAGGAATGCTCCCTTTTCTTGGAATTGCAAGGGAGAAGGAGCAGTAGAAGAGTTGTAGGAACTGTGGCACCTCAGCTGTGGCACCTCAGCTGGATGTGGGACCTTCCCGAAATGCACTTTCGCATGGAGTTCAGTGAGCAGGGCTTAAATCTGGAAAGATTTCAAAGAAAACTCAGTGTGACAAATAAATCTCAAGTAAAACTTAATTTCCAGTACAGAAAATTCATCTCGGGAAAACTCAGTAAGCAAAAGATGTCTGCTTTAACAAAACTCACTCTGTGTGCATGTGTGCATGCACGCGTGCATATGTGTGGTTCCTGTGGTTACGGTATAGCAGGCCATTGAATTATCAAACCAGTAATTTTGCCATTAGATTTTCAGTTTGCTTCTTGCATGCATATTCTGTGGTCAAATCCATTAGTAAGTTATAGTGATAAACACCTGGAGTCTATCAAAAACAAAGAGAGACTTATTCTGTAGGTACAACCAGCCTGGTGAACATACCAAGCAGAGACTAACTGCATAATGTAGAACTCAAATAGGAATATGTTTTTTATGATGTGCCAGCATAAAGGAGATCAAAGACTAAAGCCAAATAAATAGCAACTGGGTACCAGCAAAGGAAACATATTTAGACCTTAAAGTAATCAGAAACAAACCCAGTGTACGCCAACACCCTCTGAATTCAAAAGTAACATTTTCCTCCTTTTCATAAAAGGTTCAAGAGCTGGCAGATTTTGCTTTGGTTTTAAATCTACTATTTTATGACTGAGAGGCAATTTTCATTTCTCACAGACAATGGAATATGAAGTGCGAGAATCGTCCCTTCACCCCATCATCCGCTTCTTCCTGGTGGTTTCAGGGAGTTACACCCCCTGCCGCCCTTTGATTGAATTTTCCTTGGCTGCTTTGTGGAATTTGCCAGCTTACATTAACCATTTATTGAGCTCCACTCCTTATCTGGAACATCACCTGGCAAACTGAAACAATCTGTCTGGCACCTGGGGACTGGCAAATTTTTCCCGGTGGTACAAGCAGATGCCCAGAATTACACGCCAACACTGTTTGGTGAGACAGTTTGATCAAAAGGAAAAAGCCCAAATGACTAATGTTGAGTGTGATGTTTATTATCTGCAATGTATCTACATAAACAGTTTGAAATGACTACTAGTACTAAAAACTGCTTGCAGGGTAGGGGGGATGGTGAAGGGGCTGGAGGGGGGGAGCAGGGGGAAGATACAAGGGTGGCAGTGAATTGACAGGCTGAGCCTGGGGGCAAATAGTTACATCTGTGCTTGATTTGTCAGGGATTTACATTAGTGAAACTTTAACTCTGCAGATGATAAGTAAGATTACACTTACAGAACAAGTTTATGCAAATAAAGCTTAGTCTATGGAGCGTGTGAGTCCAGACACCGTGGATTTGGCAGGTTTCACTGAGGCTGGTGGCTGGGTTTCATAAGTTCATTTACATAAAGGATTAGGACATCTGGAAAAGTAGCATAGCAGTTTACTGAGATATAAATAATGTTAATTGAGAGGTCACAGATATGCAAAACACTCCATACGTGCAATCGTGGAAACCGAGGGGGCAGGGACTTGCATTTTACTCTTGGGTACATCAAGCTAAGAGGTAAGTACTAGCTGGCCCATGCCTTTCTAAACACCACTGCTGATTTTACTTCCCATTACAGAACCCTACTTCATGACAGGTATGCACATAAACAGTCCCTTTTTCTTAAAATACAAAACAAAACAAAAAAACGGAATCAGTTGTTCGTATCAATTCGTGTTAGGAGACAGCCAGAACTCAAAGAACCTGCAGGAAATTAGTTATAAACTGTGTTTTAAATAAGTGGTTGGGTAGATAATTCAGTTTTACCCAAAAGCCCAATTCCTATTGCCATAGCAACAACATCTCTTTTCATCAGCAGAAGTAATACTGAAAAGTATGTTTACACTCAATTTCAATTTGCTTTACAAATGCTGTGATACATACTTACTACACTTCTGGATTTGCAAACTTAACATCCTAGCAAACTGATAAGCATGAGATACCAATAAAATGTATATGATCAAGCAGTTTGCAAGAACTACACTGTACCCCAGGATTAATTTATAGTTTGGTAAGCAATTCTGATTCCTTTCATATACAAGAGTGTAAAATGACAGAGTTTCTCAGCATAAACCAACAGTTCAGCAGAGAACAGGCAAATCTTCTGCAAAGGACTAAAATGTCTATATGTTTATATTTCAAGCAGTTTCCAATAAACATTTTTTCCAAACAATTGAAATATTGCTTATACAGAGCTAAAAATAGCTCAGTTCGAGATTTTTTCCTTTTTCCAGGTTTTTTGATAAGCTTTGCTTAGTTCTGTCCCTTCTCCAAGACATTAAGTACGTGCATACAAAAGATCTGTCCACATGCATACTCATTTAGACACAGCACTGTACACATGCCACACTGTGATGTACAGGGGAACAACAATGGTAAACTCATCTGAAGTAATACCCTGCTCTCTGACCTGGCTGCGCAAAAGCCTGTGTTGAACAACTTGGCTTTAACTCTTACCCAAGATAAAGCAATCTGTTAGAATTGCTGCAAACTATATTGAAGAAATATATATGCACAAAGCAAAATATTTCTACCACCTGGCCTTAAAAGAGTCAGTTTTGCTCTTGTGCAATCCAATTATATCATTGCTATATTCAGACGGAGTGGGAATCTGATGGAAATATGGGGCAAGAGCAGCTGGGCTTATGTACTCGGTAGGAATGTTGTTGCTGTACATATTGAGCTTATCGAAGCAATTCAATATGTAAAACCAAAAGCCAAGACATATAAGCACGAGGTATGAACATATCAGCAGCCATGTTCAAAAGGGATTAGCTTTTGGAGGGGCCAGTTCAGCTGTGTGCTGCTGCTGGCATCTGTTAAGAGCAGGGGAAAACACTCTTCATGTCTTGGTCCATGAGCCAGATATATCACTTCATTCATCCTTGCGGTGGGATGTTGATAACATCTGAAAGCAAACAAAGGTGATGATTTGGAGGGGCTGCTAGTAGGCACTCACAGTTCTCTTTCCACTTATCATGCCCTGCTTTGGTTGGATCGTTTCCCTTCAACAGACAAGATTATAACTTGACTTAGAAAAGTGGCCGTGTTCACTAACTATTACAAATTGTGATCACATTCCAAATGCAGATGAGGTTACAGCACCCCAGGAAATACAGGCCAGGAAAATTAATGAGGGTTGTACAATCTTGATTCTGTTTGTGAACTTCTCACCTAAGGAAATACATGCCTAAGTAATTTCTTTTCCTCCAGTGTTTATGGTAGACAAATGCCAGCAACCTCCAGCTATTTGGTTCTCTCTGTGGCTGGACTAGTTAGTTCCAGCCCACCACTGGCACAGGCTGAGAGGATAGAGCTTGTAGCCTCTGCTGCTCCTCTTTGGCATTCAAGCCGTTACCCGCTCCTCAGTCAGCTAGCTTTATGAAGTCAGGGTTCAATTGCATGCTCCTTAAGAAACATTACAAAAATTATCTTCAATTTACTGTCAATCTCCGCATCAAATTCCAGTTATTGTCAACCTATTAAATCCGGTTTTAGTCTTTAGTGCAGAATATTCATGTCTAAAAGAATTATTTAAACAAACCTCACAGTAACTTTCCAGTAGGTCAAAGGTAAAATTGCCCTAGAACAGCCCCAGATCAGAGCTAGAGAGGTACTGTGGCAGAGGGCAGAGTATCTCACACCACCGCAAGTCATTTTAATTAACATTGCCCCCTGTACAAACTTTCTGGTTTCCACATCTCATGCCGTTTGTTCCTGAGGACATTTGGTAAAAACAGTCCTATTTCCTCTGAAGTGAAGGAATTTACATTTACAGTAGCATACATTTACAGTATAAAATGTAAATGTAAATTTCAGAATGTTCATTTACATACATTTACAATATAAAATGTACAGAAAAGTAGCTTCTTATTCCCTGTCTCTGACCAAGTTAATTGGAGATTAGAATTAGAATCATGTTAAGTAACCTCTGTCAAATCCTATTAGCTCCCTTGCTCTCTTCCAGAGTATCTGCTGAATGATACAAAGCTTGTAGAAAAGTTAATTATTATATACCTTATGAGTACAGCTGAAGTATTTCATTTGTCAAGGTGAAACAGACCCTCAGGCTTCCCATCATCCACACCACAGGGAGAGCTCACTGTTCTCCCATGTCACCCTCGGCAGTAACCAAAAACAGCAAACTGGAGATACTAACCTTTGCTGTAATCATAATTTTCACAGTTGTTCATGACCTGAGCTGAGAATTTAAATGCAAAAATATACCGAAATCCGAAGCTGTAGTTCCCACAGCAGCTATAACTCAGTCACTGGTATTTGGACATACATTGTGGAGTAGAGACACAGCAATGCAAAACACTAAAGCTACCCCTGGTTATGGTTGGCTGGGGGAACCATAACTCTGAGTTTCCTGACTTTTGTGTTAAGATCTCAACCATAAATACTGCTTTAATGTAGCTTTGTGCAGTGGGTTTACATTGGCATTGGGAGGTGCTCATACGGAAACAGCAGAGAATTAGTGTGGTATGCTTATTAAATGAGTAATGCTTTTAGAATAATTCCTGGGGTGAAATTATGGCCCCAGTGAAGTCAAGGGAGCCAAGATTTCAACTCAGTAACATCTTGTTCAGGGAAGAAAGCAGCAAATGTCCTAGTGGTTTTGATCTTTATTATAAAGGAAAGAATTTCAGATCAGCTCCCTCCCTCCAAATCAGGGCTTTAAAGGAGTAATCAATTTATTCTAAAGCAGTGTTTGGTTGTGGAGTCTCCTTCTCTGGAAATATTCAAGACCCGCCTGGACATGGTCCTGTGCAGCCTGCTGTAGGTGACCCTGCTTCGGCAGGGGGGGTGGACTAGATGACCCACAGAGGTCCCT
>Ga0065711_1027447_pt1 | contig 49352 bp, 30 predicted proteins | sample Hoacrofraction12_FD_59098 | JGI IMG/M metagenome (GOLD analysis project Ga0065711, IMG submission 59098) | Hoatzin crop microbial communities from Cojedes, Venezuela - Epithelial fraction 12 v2 (version 2) | ecosystem: Host-associated > Birds > Digestive system > Esophagus > Crop | place... | reverse complement strand
GGCTTCTTCTCTTACCTCCGGGGCCTGGGATTCCTGAGGGCCAGTCTTAGCACTGAAGACTGAAGCAAAGAAGGCATTCAGTAGCTCTGCCTTCTCCGCATCCTCCATCACCAGGACACCCGCCAGGTTTTGATTATCTCCAAAGATTGGACTCCACTACTGCTCTGGGCAACCTGTGCCCATGTTTGGTCACCCCCACAGTAAAATACTGTTTTATTGTTTTCAGATGGAATTTCATATGTTTTAATTTGTGGCTGTTGCTTCTTGCCCTGTCACGGGGCACCACTGAGAGGAGCCTGGCTCACTCTTCTTTATTTCCCCCCTCCTCTAAGGTATTTATACACATTAAAGGATCTCCCTGACCCTGCTTTTCTCCAGGTTGAACAGTCTCAGCTCTCACAGCTTCTCCTCAGATGGAAGATGCTCTAGTCCCTTAATTATCTCTGCAGCCCTCCACCATTAGGGCCACATATCCAGCACACTCAGAATTTTTCACTCTACATCTTAGATGAAATTCATAAAAATTTTAAGGCATTAAGTAAAGCAGAGATCAGACTCAAACCTAGATGAAGAAGACAAACCAAACCAAAAAATAAAAAAACCAAAACCCAAACCCAATTACATTTCCTCTGGGCATTTGCATCTCTTTGCACTTTATGAGTAACATCTTTTGGGTAAGCCGCAAATGTGAATTGCTATAGAGAGTACTATTAATCTACTCTCTTCTTCAAGAAACGGCACAGACTGGTTCATGTGCTGGATCTCCCTGCACTACTTGCCTAGTTCTGTGTTTCAGTATGGTTACAGATGGCCAACTGGTCTGTCAAGCTAGTTTTACTTCAGCCATCTGATAGGAAGGTCTCAGCACATTCAGTCTTTTCAGATACAGAATACAGAGTATATTCAGGGTCTAGTTTGAAATCAACAAGGTACTAAAACTAAAATTTGCCTCTGTGCACAGAAAATAGACAATAATATAAGTTTTCAAAGCAGTAGTAATTTTTCTGGACAACGATTAGCTGCTTTAAAAGAATGCTCAGCACTCCCTGAATACCTCAGGATGCCTTTCAAAGGTCTCCAGCTGTGTAACTAAAAACCAGTAATCACTTCATGGCTAGACAAGTCACTCAATTTGACATAAAACCTTTGTGTATATAGCTTTTATTGTTCACATTCTTGTTGTCTTGTATTTGAGAAAAGAGATTATGAAAGAAAGAGATACGAAAAAGTGTTTGAGTATGTTCACATCATTCCCATCAACCAGTCAAGTGATCTCGCTTAACGACGGTGATTCAGTCCCCAAACTCTCTAGAAAACATTCGTCTGCCACCACCAGACTCACACTAGGAAATCCCTGTACAGCGATATTATTGCAGAGTGTTCAGATGTGCTTGGCAATAACAGACAGCTCAGCTCGCCCACGTAGGCAGGCAGCTATTCCAAACTCTTCATTTTCTCATGCCACACAGAGGAGTGTTCAAGAATCTGTGACGTGCTTTTTCTTGCAATTTCATCATGGCTTTATAAGAAGGCTGTACTAAAATTATGACAGGAAAAAGCAAACCGGATGGAAACCCGGGCCCAGTTCTGGGGGAGGAAGATGCCCACAGCTGCTAGGCTGGTAGAAGTGGGTCAGTTTGCACAGTATCACTCTTATACTGAAAAGCTTCTCTTTCCTTCTAACTTTGTGCACCATATTTCAGGTTTCTTTCTCCCTCTGATTTTTCTTACCCTTCTTGCTTGCTTCCCTTTTTAAATTTAATTTTTAAAGGATTTTCCCTCTCTCTTCTCTTAACCCAGGACATCCTTGAGCATCTTGGCAATAGTGTCCATACAGCTCTATGAGTAACATCAACTGGGAGCTGGGCTAGAAGATAGTGAAGCTGTATAAACTACAGCCTCCATCCTGGAAATATTTCTTGGTGTAGGAAAAGAACATTGTTTAAGACATTAATTGAGCAGACAGAGGCAGCTGCGTGCTGTTCACCGTCCAGTGAACTTAAACATATTGGTAAAAAAGGTGCTTCCCTCAGTTGCATTTCCTCTGGAAGTAGTCCTCAAGCCCTGAAATGTATGTGACCTTCAGTCAGAGATTGCTGCCATGGTGTCATCTCCCCAGCTTTTGTTCAACAACCCCTTCATATCTCCAGGCTTCTCCGCTTCCCAGTGTGTATCTGTCTTCTTTGTGAAGTGGTGCTTTCAAGGAATCTCATCAGTAGGGGCATTTTTTGTGGAAAATTTACTTATTTAATCATCAGGTATGATCACATCTGGCACCTTTTTGCTAGAAAAGATATAGGAGCCAAATAATAAAATACTCATGACAGGTTCATTTTTCAAAGCTTGTGAAATCCTGTGGCATGTGCCACATATATGAGCACTGGAGAAGTACCTGTAGGTGGAGTAAAATCCGGGTTTCTTGCTGGCAGTATTTCTAAAGAAGAGATTGTATTACCAAGACTCCTAAAAATCATAGAAAAACAAAATATCACAAAGTAAAAGTAGCACTTAGAGAGAAAGAACAGATGCCACATGTCGAAAAATGCATTGAATTTTTCACTTCAGATCACAGAAATTTTGAGGGTTTTTTCCAGTTAAAACAATGGGGAAACTTTGTGTTACCATCTAAAAGGTAGCATTGCTTATTGTAATTAATACAACTAAATCTAATTCAGGAGGTATTAATGGTGATAGTGGTTAGATCTAGAGACCAAGGAGATAATAATGAAGTTCACATTTCCTACAGTATTTGCAATTTATTTTAGAAACTTAGGAAAAAATAAAATACTGGTTACTTCTAATTTTGGATGTAGCTTGGTTGTCAAGTTTCACTCTTTAGCCTATTTTTCAGCTTTACTGTTTACTTAGTCTGTAGCACAATACATAAAAACATGCACAATGTTTTAAATCTTGGAAGAGACGTTTTAAGAAACACTTTCTTTGAGAGCTTCTTGAACAAATCAGAAATATTCCATCTCTTAATATTCATCAATTTAGTCAAGTTTTTAGGGAATTCTTAGGTGCAAAAGTACAATTAGAGACCTGAGCATTGACTTCACAAACTTTCATACATCTGATCAATTTTGTAACTGTGACAGAAGTTTAAATCATCTAATATGCTTGTAGAACTGAAGTGAAACTAATTAGAAAGGTGTTGATAATCTCCATATGAAAATAGCTATCCATCACTTTTTAAACTATGCACCTGTAGTTTTCAGTGAACTACCAACGGAATCTTTTTTTTTCTTTTTCTTTTTTTTCCACTATTTAATACCAGTACTGGGTTTTACAGTTTTTGAGTTTCCAGGAGAAAATCACTGCTAATGTAGAAAAGCATCAAAGACATTAATCTCTTCACAAAACCCGTTTTCTACCAGCAGAAAAAAAAAAAAAAATCCAATGGAAAAAGGCTTCCAGTCTTAATTAAAGCTCCAGAGATACAATTTGCTAAAAAAAAAAAAAAAAAGAAAAAAAATCCTTTGTCATCGCTCTTCTGATTATTTGCATTTGTTACTTCAGCAGAAAGAGTTTAAATCTATACCCCTCTCTGTGGACTGGGAAAATCACAAGGCAGCCTTGATTTTAATGACTTTTTTCCCACTTGTAATAAAATCTTTCAGTACTTGTACTGATTTGGAAAGAAGCTTTTATCTGTCTGACTGCAAACTTTAGTGACTATTGACCCAATACCAGACACCAAAGAAGTTCTTCAGGGACAGTAACATGTCTCCTCACATTTCCAGGTTTAGATTAGATTATCTGAAAACAAATTTTTCCACATGAGAATTCCTTTCCTCGGAAGCAGCATTTCTCTAGCAGATTTCCCTTCATTCAGCTTAGCAGTTCCACAAAAATCAGATTTGTTGCCGTGTTATTCAGCCAGCCGGCTCCAAAAATGACAGGCAAGCCCTGCAAATATCCCAGGTCTGAACTGTTTGCCCAAGCCTCTGAACATACTGAGGTTTATTTTTACTAATCTGTCACTTCCGAAAAACAAACATTTTTTTATCATACACTCCTCTAACCACACAGCAAAGAACAGGAGATAATTTATCAACCTGCAACCTCTCTCTTATCTTGGTTCTGATAATGAGGTTACTGCATAAATCGAATCCTCCCAGCCAAAACTTCATACTGCAGCTCTAAGAAATTCTCTGTTTTACTTTTCAGAAGTCTAGAAAAGATGAGTTGCTCCCTTCTTCCTATTTTCAGAGAACCCTCACGTGTTCATCTCACCTAAAACACATTCTTCTTTATTTATTCATTTCCAATGTCACTGGGTTACCAACATAAACTGAAGTTCATAACTGCAAGTAGAGTAAAAAGTACCAATGGAAAACAGTTAAGAAATTAAAAACAATATCTAAATTTACATTCTTACTGTCAAAAGGTTGCCAAAGTAAATGGCACAGACAAAGCTGCTTGTTTCTCGTTCTTTCTCTTGCCAGTAGCTTGACCCTTGAGCAACATAATGCCCTGAAGTCCACACCTGTGACTTGTCACACCCAACCATAGGCCACTGGAGGTTGGATGTCTGAGTCTGTGCTCATCAGCTGGGGCTGATACAAGGGCCAGACCCTCAGAGGACACCTCCCCTCATCTTCCTAGCATCCTTCCTACTGACGAAGCTATAGATGGGCTCTGCGGGGGTCTGCGGGCAGCACCTGAGACTTCACTAACAAGCTTTCCAGCACAAAAGCTAGGGCAGATGACTCATACAAGGCTATTATCAAAACAAGGAAAACTTGTAGTGTTTTACCAAGTTGCAGGATCAGAGTCTTGGTCATTGATATGTTTTGTGTTCCCAGTCACTGGGCAGAGGTCTTAGTCATGTAACAACTGACTCATGGACAGATTAAAAATGAGAGCACAATGCCAAGGCTGAGCAGCTCCCTGTTTTGGAGGCTTCAACCTCACATGTCCAGTTAAACCATACATTTCATGTGCAAGTAACTGTCTTGCATTTTCTGAGACACACATGGTCCTATCAAACCAAGAAGCTCTTCTAAACTTAATGAAACTTCTGTTACATGCAGGAGCAATGATCACTGCGTTGAAGTTGAGAAGTTAATGCCTATAAAATAATTATATTGTTTGACAAATGCTGTGCTTGACAAACAAGTATTCTCCATTCTTGAGTTACCAGAATAAAAACGAGCATCAGAGTTGATAATGCCTAAATCTGGGATTATCTACCTAAAATCTCCGTTATCTTTTTCTTTGGGGGGGGGAATAAAATATGAAAAAGAGAGAGAATCTGAATTTTCTTCAGTTATTAAAGACTGGCAGGAGTCACATTCTAAAGGACAACTACAAAAGGAGAAAGGTTTGTCAAACCAGAAATTTTAGTGACAAATTTGATAAGTATTAACCTAAGACAAAGCCTGGGCAGTTTTAAACCAAAAAAACCCAAAGAAGGTCACTGAAATGACAAGCAGTGTCTAAATTTTATTTTGGAACCTCTGCTTCCCAAGTAAGTGTCAATACGTTGGACTTTCTAGGATAAGACTTTTATAGTAGCAGTTCAATATATCACTCCCATCGTAACATCTGTGTTGAAATCTTCCATCTTTTCTTTGTAGTATAAGTAACTCAATACATGCACAAACTACAAGCCTGATCTCATACACTTTGAAGTCAACAGAGGTTTTCTTTCTATCTTCTTTGGAGCAGGACCAGATACATGATGAGCTAATCCATTTAATGAACATCATCACCACTCCTTAAATGTGCTGTAGGAGTCAGACGTGACCTTCTTTTAGAAAATTACAGAACAAAATAAACCTTAAATCAGTGCAGTTTTGCAGTTTTTGGAAAACAATATCATTTTGCATTCAGCCATGTGAGACTAGGGCTACAATTTGCTTTGAAGATCCGTTGTGGTTTAATCCCAGCCAGCAACTAAGCACCACACAGCTGCTTGCTCATCGCCCTCCCCCTGCTAGTGGAATGGGGAGAAGAATTGCAAAAAAACCCAGTAAAACCCGTAACTTGAGACAAAGACAGTTTAATAGGACTATAAAGGAAGAGAAAAAAAATAATAATAATTGAATATACAAAATGAGTGATGTACAGTGCAATTGCTCACTACCCACTGACCAGCCCTTCCCCAAGCGGTGATCCTGCCGCTGGCCAACTCCCTGGTTTATATACTGAGCATGATGTCATATGGCATGGAATATCGCTTTGGCCAGTCTGGGTCAGCTGTGCTGGCTGTGCTCCCTCTGGGCTTTAGTTGTTCAGTTCATGGGAAGCTGAAGAGCCCGTGACTTAGGATACACATTACTTTGCAACAGTTAAAAATATCAGTGTATTATAAACATTATTCTCATACTAAATCCAAAACACAGCACTATACCAGTTACTAGGAAGAAAATTAACTCTATCACATACAAAACATAGAACCTTACTGGTTCTTGCAGAAACAACCATACCATTTCCTCAAGTCAGCTAGTCAAAGATCCATTTTTCAGTCTGTTTTTCTGAAATATTCCAATTCGTGTTGCCCTGAGAAAAACAGAAAATGTTTTTAGTTTAGAAAATTTCCCCTTTCTCTTTTCTCAACACGAGCAAAGAAAAATGGCCGGATCTTGGGAATGTTTAATTCCATGCCTTCATCCTTCATACTCAAAAAATGTTTACATCTGGGTCTCATGAGTTAATTTATTGAAGATAAATGGACAGTTCTTCTCAAAATAATTTTTTTTATTTCTTCTTAGAGGAGGAAAGATGTAGGAATATCTTCTTTTCTAAACCATTCATCAATGAATCCTAGATTGTATTCTAACTACTTATACCTGTGAATTTGGCCAGGGATTTGGCATTTAGAGGTTAAACAGAGAGAGTGATTTCCTAGACTTCAGAAGAAATCTCTTCACTTCTATAGCTGTTTTGTTTAACACTTTTGCTAGTGGTAAAATGCATACAGTTCATCTGATAAGGTCTGCAGCTGTGTGTTAGACAAGAATAAGGTGTTACAATTGAGTATGTGTTTAGGAGCATGTGTAGCCCCAGAAATGCCATCAGCCTTAGCAAGGTTTGTATTTTGTAATTTGCCTCACCCAAATAAGACTTCCTAACAAGTCCTTGAATGACATAGAATCCTGGTCTGGATCCCCTGCGAGGCTGCATTACTTTCCATACTAAATGTGTTATTTTATGAAACATGTCATTAGGTAGTGAACTGACAAAAATACTCTGGGTCTCACAGAACTGCATTGTAGGTTTTGCTTCTTTACATGGTCATTACCTTCTTCCTGGCAGCATCATTCATAAGCCTGAGATTAAATGTATTATCTCTGCCAATCCTGCTTCACATTAGCAAGTCATTTCTGCTCCAAATTACACCAATTTTACAAACATCCATTGGATACTGATGACAGCTGTGACTGAAAAGGTTATCAGGCGTTTACTGCTGTTCGGTCCAGTCCACACCTTCTTCAAAGTAGCAAATTGTTTAGCTAACTGTGCTTTAAAACACAGGCTGATACAATCAAATGCTGCTGGTTTACCATCAGGACAGCTTCAGCTCATTGTCTAGAATATATTTCCAGCAGCAAACTGGAAATATCAACCCTCTGTTATTCTAGATCACTTAAGGGGTATATGTTCAGACTTTGAATATGTAAATCTCATAACTGAGTAACACTCCATGTAATGCACTTTAGAGATGTTTCTTAAACTGTCACCATTACTTCCGCAGCAGGATGTGGAAACTTCTATTCATGCTTTTTGGGTTCCTCTGTCCTCACAATATGAAGTTTCAGAGGTAGTTTAAATGTTTTATAACTATCTATGCAGCAAAAAAAAGTCACCATTCTGGTCACCTAATGTAAGCGAAGGGGAGGAAGAGTCAACAAAATGCAAATTTGGCAGTAGGCTCTGTCACTTTTCGCTCGGGAAGAGGTCCTCCAGCCTCTACAATGGAGGTGTCCTCAATGAAGGATGTGGGGCAGGTGCCTCCCCTAACAGTGCTAGGTCAAGGACCTCTGGGAATTACAAATACTCCATGACTTGGAGGCAGGATGAGGAAAGGAAAATAGGGCAACGGAAGTTAGAATTGCACGAACAACAGAGTTTCTCTTTGGTGATCCAACAGAAAAAATAAACCAAAAAAATTCATTTTGGGTCAACCCAAAGCACATGTCCAACTCAAAATGAAAGAGCTTGGTTTACTTTCAAATCTCTTTTTGACCTTTGAAAGAAAATGTATGTAAAATTCTAAACCAAAACACTATTTTGAAGAGTAAAACTGAAATATTTTATTTAGAAAACGTTAGAATGAAACATTTCAGCATGATTTTCCTTTTATGAGCTGTAACTATTGACTGAATTGAAACCCAGCTTGCCTGACTGAAACTACATCTTTTATTTTCTTTTGGTGAGTAATTGCTTGTCCCAGACATTTCCCCTGCTTGTAAGGGAAACCTCCTCTGATGTCTACTTCCTTTGCCTGTTCAAAACTGACCATCACCCGCCATCCTTCACACACCCACAAGTCCCACATGGCCTGCAAGAAAACCTACAGAGGAAATTCTGCAAAATTTGCTGTATGGCATTTCCAGGGCTCCAGCTCATGAGGTTTCCATGGTACAGTCTTCCAATTGGTGGTTTTTAGGGCTGGAGAAGTTACTCAACAGTTGACTTCATTTTTGCACTTTTGTGGACAAATGGGGTTTCATCTGGGTTTAGCCCCAGTGTGGAAATCTTGAGATCAATTTGATATTTCTGGGTAGGGCAGCTCAAGAAGGACAATGTGGAAGAGGCCTAAAGGAAGTAGAAGAAGGAAATAAGTTGATTACCCATGTGTGAAGAGATGGTGTCAATGAGGAATAACATGTGTGGTTCATGGTCTAGTCTCCACTTGTAATCAAGGAAGAAAACAGGTACTTTTAGGGCAAAGCACATTATTCTGTCCAAAGGCACAACCTTTATAAACCTCTAATGCAGGTTAATAAAGGGAGCTCACGTAGCTTGGGGATGGGCTGTGTCTGTCAAATGTCAGTGAGATGAACTCCCCATTTGGTGCTTAACTTCAGTCCCATTGCGGTCACCTGTCACAAGTTCAAGTGATAAGAAAAAGGATGTTGGCCAAGAGCTCTTGACAACATCATTGCTTATCCCACAAGAAAAAAACATAAATATCCTACTGAATATAGCAAAAGATTAAACCTCTAACACTGTCAAGTGGTACCAAATCCTGGCTGGCTGCCAGGATTGCCGTTGTTGGGTCATTTCTGCCTTGACTGTGAACAGGCGTATAATTCATAAGTTGTGAGATGCAAATGAGAGCATAGAGTAAAGCAAACCCTGTTGATTGCACCAAGTTTGACAGGTAAAAGGCACCGATCACCCGGATGGATCACATGCCGATATAGTATGTGAGTTCCCACAAGACAGTGTTCTAATTTCAGTTCACGTAAACCTTGTTCAAATGAGGTATGGACGGATGCTTTTATCTCAAAATCTCTCTGATTCAGGAGCAACAGAGGGTAGTGTAATTCCACTTCAATGCCATCCAACTTCAACAGCTGATATAAGACATGTTGAGACTATTCTTGGACTAACTTTAATTTATCTTTGAATTTAATTGATGAAAATACCAAGGTAGATCAAGGTAGATTTCCTGCCAAAATTTTTCCCATTTTACAGTATCTATTCATTGGGTGTCTTCTAGATACCCTTTTCACAAGATTTTTTCATATGAATGTCTCTTATATGCTATGTTTGCAGAACTTCACCCTCCTCACTTTTATTTGAGGACATATTTTTTTTCCAGATGTGGATGGAAAGCCTGTTGCCCTTATGAAGAAACAGTAAAGCCTTGCTCAAGAATTCTTCACCAGTTCCTGACAATCCACTATTATATATTTCCTTTGACTTTCTCACTATTTGGATGCTTTTCACCTCTTTAACCTTGGTTAAAGGTTAACCACTCACAAATGTCCCTGGCTGAACCAGAGCAGCTCCTCTGTCTTTGCTCAGGTTACATTGCTGAAGGATTTGATAATGATGGATTAAACTGCTCTTCAGTAACTTTGGGGTTTTTTTCTGTCTGGGAGCTTGTATTCAGAGTAGGCGGCAAGCACTTCTCTTCTGACGTGCCCTCAGATCCCCGATGCTGCAGAGTGCTGTTTGCGGTCAGCGTGCCTATGGGCCAGGGCCTATGCAGTGCTCTGTTATCGGTTGGCAACTGCTGCCTGACCATTTGTCTCCATCCCATCTGACCCAGGGGGGACAGTTTGCAACTTTTCACCAGCAGATATTCAAAACAGGATCTTGTCTACAGGTGTGCTAAACCAAACCAATGACTCTCAGGAGTGATGCTATTTTTCCCGCCACCCCCACAAGAAAGGCTGACCCACACGCTCCTCACTAAGCCCTGGCCTATGATAAGTTGAAATTTCAGCCTTATGGTGAAGAAGCATGCCCCCAGACCAAGCCTGCATCCTTTCTGGATACAAGAACACAACCACCATCCCAGCAACAACTCCACAGGCACAATATGTGTCATCTCCCTTGCGTTTGAGTAAAAAAGAAATGCTCTGTAAGAGGCAATATTTGAGGACCAAAATATGTATTATAATAAATTACAGAGTAAGCATTTACAAAACAATCCATTTGCATATAAATATCACACATCCTTTTTAATTTCATAGTTCACCTAAAAGCCTCTAGTACATCTTCATAAATACATTTCCTTGGATATTTTTCAATTAATCTATATAAATAAAAGTACTGTATAATTATTACTTTAAAATAAGTTACCATTAAATACGAATGACAAAATTAATTTCTGAATTAGTCTGAAATACCAACTTTTCAGGTAAAGGTCAGAAGGGGGCAACATATGCATGAGAGATTTCCAAGTAAAAGGCTCAAAATATCCTTGCTACTTATCACTGCCTCCCTCAACCAAAGCTGATTCACAGATGTCAAATCTCAGCCCATAAAATACAGAAGCAACTTGCCTTATTCCAATGGAGATAAAGAGGACAGGAGCGTCCCTTTGAAAATAATTAATGTCCTGTGTTGAATGGAGCTGCAAACACTGTCCTGAAGTTTTGATTTTCAAAGAAGGCAACAATATGCTTCCTGTCTGTGCCCACCTAGTTTGCTATTTTTTGCACAGGTAAAAAAAATACTGCATCGGAGCCAGGCAGGGGGGGTGGGGTGGATAGAAGAGGTTTCCAAAATAGTTAATCAATTTGAGTTACAGCAAGAGTTTTTCGGAGACATCTCCTCAAACCCAAAATTCTTTCAGTTTTTCTTCTTGTTCACTCCCTTCTTTGGGGTATCAGTGCAAGCATTTTCTATGTAGTCAAACAGTAAATCCAGTTCTCCAATGGCTTTAGTCTTTCCATTCTCTCCCAACTAAAAAAAGAGCAGAATACAGGTTTTAGCATCTTGTTATTTCTCAGAAAATTGAAATTAGGCTTGTCACAGAAACTGAATCGAGAATTTACTCTCCTTACTCTCTCAAGTAGTTCTGTTAGAGTCATTATACCATAAGATACAAACTAGCTCATTCAAATCCAATTTAGCATATAGTTACCTGCAACCTGATTTCTGAAGGACAATTTTAAATTACCATAGAACATGCAGGGAGTTAACAGGACAAGTGAAGGAGGGCTGGAGGTGGAAACATCACTAATACCCTCTTTAATGTCCCTGCAGGCTTCGCCTTCTAAATAATCTCCAGAGTTTGTATCATAATTAGGTCAGTCTTGATCCAACTCAAAGACTGGTGTTTGGAACTGCTTTTTTTAGATGTTGGTAAAAAATGTACCTGTTTCATTTTGCTCTTCATTTCTTCCAGGTTCTTTTCCATGTGCTCTTTTTGTCCTGAGAATTTCTAAAAAATGAAAACATCCAGACATAACATTGCCAGCTGTATGCAATAATATGCTTTTTCTTTTTTCACACCTATCTATCAACCTCTAGTTCGATCTCTCTGATCTGAGGTTTCCTTTCATATCGCTGCCTTTTACTGCTGTTTGCAGCTTTCTGAGATTCAGGAGCAGTGACCAGAGTCATGAGAAGGGAAGGAAACCCAATGCTACTCACACATCTGCTCAGCTCCGAGGTCAGGGATGCCAAGAACTGTGCCACCTCCCCAACATATGGGTACCGGTCCTTGACCTCAGTGAGGAGGACATCTTTCACTACAATCTCCACAATCCTCTTCATCATGTAGCAGCGGTTGTTTTCCTATGTATGCAAGTAAGAGGTCACGTTAAAACATGGGATGAGATCAACAAGAGCTTGAGAAGGATGCAAAGAGCAGCCTCCTGTTGTAAGACTTACTCTGACATTAACATAGAGCTGCTGCCCAATGAATCTGTTGTCCGTGTCCTGGTCCGAGACCCTGGCCTGGGAGGCAAGAAAGGAAATGTCAGGTGGGGATGGGAACCTTACCTAAAAATTAATAATAAACCCTAAGGTTTTCATCAATAATAGCGCAAGTGAAAGGAGGGACACCTTAGACAACCTGTTACAGGTAGATAAGCTTAGACCTTGTGTCTGTTTCTCCCCTTAACTGGGTGAGATTCAAGGTCAGTATCACTGGAAAATAAATCAATAGAAGCCTGAATTCCTGTCCCCCTCAGATGTCACAGTGGTTATGATGACTAAGGCAGATGCCGCTGGTGTCCGACCTCACGGCGGCCCGCAGCTCTGCTGGGAGGTGCTGCAGCACTCCACGGCATGCACCAGGGGGGACCCACCCACGGTAGCAGCAGCCAAGAAACCTGCCCGAGCGGAGCACTGTAAGATGCCCCAGGAGCTGCCTGGCCACGGCCAGGGTCACGGGCAGGCCCAGCTCCAAACGCACCAGGCATACGGAGGAATCTAAGCTCATGTTTCACAATTGTCGCAGACTAGCAGCAGCCAGCCGCTCAAGGGAAGGAGCTGTGCCGTGCCAAGGGCTGCCTTATCCTTGGGGAGCGGGAGGGGGAGAGGCAGCAGCTTCCCCTGGCTACACAACCAGCAGGCAACAGGCCCACTCCACCTGCCCAAGCTCTGCCTTAGTGCAAATGCATGGTTTTTTTCTGGAGAAAGGCATGAGAAAGAGAGAGGAATGCCAAAGGCGGGAAGCCAGGGCACTGGCAGAGAAGGAGGCCCTCAGATCCCACCATGAAGGACACGTGGGTTACTGTACCATTTTAGCCAAGGTGTAGGTGCGATTCCTGATGTAGGGCTGCTGGAAGTTGATCTTCCTAAGCCTGCAGGCATGATGGGAAGTAGAAGCCAATCCTGGCCCTTTTGGAGGCAGAGGGCTGGTGAGAAGAAGAGGGAGACAGCAACAGCAGCAGAAGATGACCCATGCTGAGAAGCTCTTGGTCAAGGTCTGCAGAGAGTGCATGGCTCACGATCCGAAGTCGTCTGTCCCAGCAGGTTGCAGCTATGGCACTCAGCGCTGATGAGAGAGAGTAGTGTTAGCATCAGGGAGAGTGGGCAAGCCAGAGTGAGAGGGGCACAAAGGCTGCAAGCCTTACCTTTGCTGTGATTCTTGATGAGCTCTGCAGGAGGTGAGGTGCACCTTATATAGGGCCACCAACATCTCTCTCAGCTTTTTTTTTTGGGTGCTGGTGGTGAATTAAAAAATGACATCAGCAAGTCTCTTACTTTCCAGTATCCTCTTCTGAGAACTACCTAACCACTACAAAACCCACAAATACAACTTCAAGGCCATTGTAATCTTTAGTTTCTTATAAAATAAACCAAATTATAAGGCGGGGCAAAGCAGGGGCTTTTACCAGGGCAGGAATCCTGAATTCTTTTTGCGTAAAAATATTTTAGCAGTTTATGGGTTTGTGCCTTCTGTCCTGATTGTAACACACTAATTGGATTGGCAATTTGTTGGCAGATAATGTAATTTATATTCATTTTTGTTCATCTTCTGCGGTAAAAGACTGATGCTCCACTGGTGCTGATGGTACACACAAGTGGTCAGAGACTGCACCAGACCCAAAGCATTGACCACCTACAGTTCCTACCCTGAAAATACCCTTTCCCACACAGTGTCTGGAGTCACCAGCCATCTGCCCATCACTGTGCAATCCTCTCTGTCAGATCAGAAACTGTATTTATCACATCCCTGATCTCTAAATAACCATTTTCAAAAAAATTATCCATATTCCAGGCTGTAACAGGGGGTAATGTCCAGAGCTGTGGTCATGCACTTACTAATTCAGGTGATTTCCATGTTCCTGACCCTGTTCTGCTAACGTAAAGACAGTGCTGCACCTTCAGTCTGAAATGTTATGCAGGGTGCTAAAGGGAAACTGCTCTCTCTAGAGAGTAATTTGCAACCCAGCTGAGATGGTAATGCAGGAGGACACAGAACTGGTACAAACGCCAGCTCCTGGTTGTCTAATACCCACAGGGCACATACGTGACAAATGTAAGAAATCGGATCTGGAAAACCAAGGCTCCAGCTCTGCCTCTGAGAACAAACAGGGGCATCCCTGGGGCTGGGCTTCACCCCTCACAGCTGAGCTTCTCAGGACAAGAGCCATAGTCAGCCTTACCCAGTGGGCTGAAATGCCCAGCTCTTCTGCTTATACCTGAAAGCAAACAGTTAAAGGCTGGCTGGCACCACATTTACGCTTTAGCCTCCACTGATGCATCCGCAGCATGAATTCATCTCTCCATGCCTCAGTCCTGCCTCAGTTGCCCTCAGATACCTGCCACACCAGCCATGTACAGTTCTGTACCCTTGAAGCTGCACCACCTCACCCTGGAACCATCATCACCACATCCCTTTCCATGGCCCTCTCAAGAATCCCACCAATCCCCATGCCCAGCCTCTAACAGCATCCTGACTGCAGCGGGCAGCAGAAAGCAAGCCCGGACCCACGATGTCAACAACCTAGGTCACACTCGAGATGTACCACAAAGCTATTCAAGAACATGCTTATAAATTCTTTTCCATAAATTTTGCATTTGCCAGGCTAATATCCCCAGTGAGAGAGCAGGTTAATGAGAAGATGGGAGGCTGAGTTATACTTAGCCAAAAGGCAGGCATTAAAGATGAAACTGGGAGAAACCCAGACAGAGAGGCTGTTTTGAAGGATTGGCCTCCCCTGAAGTGCAACCTCATGAACTCCTCTCCAGGTGTTAAACCTGATCTGGTCAGATAACCAAAGTCTGCTTCTAACTGAGGTTTCTCACACTTCTCTGGTCTCTTCTGGTCACTTACTCTTGTCAGACACTGGTCCAGCTTGCCTGACCTCTTCTTGTGGCTCTGATCCCACGGAAAGGGTTCGTTACCTGGGTAAGCAGGTGCTGTGCCACTCGCATCAGTTCAAACCACTGCGAGGAGCCCACCTGCTCCCAAGCTTCCCACTGCCTCCTGACTGATGCTTCAACAACATCAGGCAGAGGCATGAGGAATTAGGTGCTGAATCTTTCTTCTGCCCTCTTTTATGCGGTGATTACAGGATCTCTTCTCTCTGTCCTCTCTAGTATTAGAAACCATACACTGGGACATACCTATTTTCATAGAAAATGTTAAGTTAAACTTGATAAGGATCTCCTTCTCCCATCTATGTTGTTAGGCACCTCTCATAGTCATACAACTTCTTGGCTGTGCCATGATGTCCTCCTCCTGATACTTTAAAAAACTTGATTTCACTTGTTTATTTCACCTCCCTGCTTCTGGTATGACACTGAAATACTGAAATCCCCACTGTAAGTTTGTTAATTCATATTTCACATATTCCCTTTTTATGGCATTCCTGAAGTCTTCACATTATTTAACCTTTTGTTTGCAGCTGTGAGTTATAACAACCTATTTTCCAACCCATCTTCCAACCCTCTAGTTTGCTGTGAGTATGGTCCCAGCTCAGGGAAATTGCCCACCTAGACACCCCTCTCCAAATAGGATGCTCTGAACCATGGAGCTGGCAGAAGAGATCAGTGGAAAGCAAGCTGCATTTAATTTAAAATGTGGTACCCCGGCTGAAATCATCACTGGTGGGTCTTACCTTGGGGAAAAAAAACAAAGTGGAAACAAAGCATCTGAAGAACGTGTCTCAAAAGAGCAGCCTTTCTCACTAATTCTTTCCTACGTCAACACTGTCAAATATTCTAGCAAGCGGTATGGGAACTGGTAATTCCTCTCTGAGCCTGAACTGCTGATGTCTTATGATACATGACAGTCCCAAGCTTTTCTTTATAAAACAATGCATCCTTGGGAAAAACAGAAAAGAAAAAAAACAACTAACACAGAACCAAAACAAACCAAACCAAAAAAGACTTCTCCAAGCCTGGGAGGGGAAAGAAGAGAGGAAGGAGAAAAAATAATTATCCTTTTTAATTTTATTACTTTTCTAGGGTTAACGTTATTTTTCATGTTTGAGGCTAGTAACACTGTTTAAAATACAAGATTCTTACAAGAAACCTGCTATGCTTTTATTTTAATTAAAAACTACCAAAGACATCTGAACCTCTATAAAGCATCCTCTGTGTTGTCTTTTAATTAATTAAAAAATATAATTTTGAACTTGTTCACAGATCGTATTTTCTCCCCAGTACCGTCCCAAGAGTTTAACGTCTATCCTATCACTGACCTCGGCGATAAACTTTTAAAGTGTAATTCATGGAAGTTCCCTAATTCATTAAGAAACTGTAGCGGTTGAATATTCTCGACAATGACTTCTTGACCCATATTGAAGACAGAGGATTTTCTGAGGAGGACTGGAACTCTACATCATATCTGCCTCAAAAGCCACAGACACTTCCTTCTCGCTTTGAATGAGGCCACAGGTGAATAACTAATACTATACTTCGATGTTTATCTGTTGTGTACAATCACCAGCACGCTGGCATGCGGGAATTTTCTTGAGCTTTAATGTATTTTCAGTCAGCTAGGATTATATTGCATTATGAGAAGTATCTTCAGGATCGGACACTGGGCTAGAAATATTGTCAAGAGTAAGCACGTGGAAGAGCGAGCCTGTGCATCGTCCTCTTGGGTCTTTTATCTGGCAATGAAATTCTCCCCCCCAAACATCTGTACAAACGGACCACAGGTCACATAGCGCCTAAAACTGAACAGGCGATCTACCTGGAGATATCCTCAACTTGTAGGTCACACTCAGCCCCTACACTTTGTTCCAGCTCATTTGTGAGCTAGTTCATTGCGTTTTATCTCAGTTCTCTGCTTTCGATAAGCTTAAGCTTTCGATAAGCTTTTGATAAGCTTAAAGCAGACTTAAAACATGTTTAGCTCAAGCTGCAGCGGAGCCTTATTTTAGTCAGGTCCTGCCCAGCAGTGAAAACATCAGTAATGGAAGCTGATTCTTCCTTATAAAACATGGAAATAAGCTTTTCTGTAATTCAGCCATTCATTACAGAAACATCCCTAGTATGGAGGCAAGTGTCTTCTGGGCACGATCATTAGGGAAACGCAGAAGGGATTAGTTTTCTATGGAGGAAATAATATCAACATAGCTATTGGGAGAGGACATATAGCATCTGACAGTTATACTTCTGCTTTTTTTATGACAGGTTTGATGTTGTGTAAGACACTGTGAATCTTTGGGAAGGAGAAGTACTAAAATTACTAAATTATTACTAAAATTGCTTAGCCGGGAGGGCTAGGCAACTTTGGAAAAGACTCTTGGGTCAGATCTCAGTACAGACACTGCTGAGTCAGACTTTTTACAGAGGATGTGCAATGTACCTACCTTCCCCGACAGTAACACTTTTGTTACACAGTGAGTAACACATTTCCTCTGACAGTAACACTTTTGCTTAGATATCTGATATTTCATCAAACATCTTAGACCTTCACTTGGTTCAGTTACATAATCTGTGGGTCTCCTAAGTGTGAGGTGCTATATAATAAACTTCATAAAATTGGTATTTCTTACCATAAAAAATGTAAGTGGAAGGAAACTAGTATTTCATTGTGGTCTCAATTTGAAATTACATGCCAGGACAAAAAAACCAAACCTTGGTTTAAATAATTCTCTCCTCAAAAATACTGATGTAGTGCAGCTGCAAGAGAAAGCCACCCAGAGACACGTTGAGGCATTATACAGATACTACCGACGTTACCACAGCTACTCCAGGGCCACCGATGTGGTAACTTTTATTGCAGTGTCAGGACAACTCAGTGATTGTTTTGAAAACAGACAAAAAAACCCCAGAGTGAATGGAAGCGCAACAGATGTTAGCCCAGTGGTCCTGCCTCTGCAGACAATTGCTGCCGACATCAGTAAAGTGTAAACAAAATTTTTAAGAAGAATATCTTAAGACACATCACTTTTAGCTCATGCAAATGGGAGAAAAGATAATTCAGACCCTCTCAGGGCACACAGCCTCATGCCACCAAAGGCACCACTACTAACCCTCCCACCAGACAGCTAGTTCCTTCAATTCCGAGCGTAAAATCACGGGTGTATTATGAGAGTCTGTCACTTTATATAGTGACCTACATATATCCAACTATGTCTCGCGAATAGGCAGATCAGGTGAACTGAAACTTCTGTGTTTCCTGTTAGTGTGGTGTGGTTGCACAGCAGTGACTCAGTGACATGGCAAAGTGGAATTACTGACATAGCGTGTCTCAAAGAAAACCACTCTAACTGGGAACAGAATTTTGCAAGCAATTCGGTGACAGTTACTCAGATTAAGAAATAGCCCCAGCACTATGCACCTTGATTTACCAAGTACCATCAGTTTTATCATGTAATAAATCCACACCATGTTCAACAGTTAAATAATTTTGAAGGGAAGCAACATTATTTGAGGTGAAGTACTTGTGCTTGCGCTTCCACTGAGGCTCTGAGCTGAGCATCGTCTCCAGTAGGTGAGCCCCTGGCTGCCCAGTTATTCTGTGTAACAGGGCTGCTAGAGAAGGAGGTGACGGTTCCCATGTTGCTAACAGCAATCTTCTAGTTAGTATCCGTCCCTAGGAAGTCAACAGTCCATGCCCCAGCCCTTCCCTAGCCCGAGGTTATGCTATTGCCCATCTCCCAGGAGAGCCCCTGAGGCACTGAGTTTCCTGTTGCAGTGGGACTATTGTCAAGATTGTGAGATTTATAGAGCCAAAACAAGACCAAACAAAACAGCTACAGCCTAGCAATTACGATGCTGTTTTCCTGGGGTATCTGTTTTTAACTGCATGTCGTGTAAGCTAAAAATAGGTAGAGGCTGGAGCCAGCTTCCCACTGGAAACACGAAGAGCACACTCCTCACAAGAGCACTGTTCTGGGAACTCCTGGACTCGCTCCAGGCTGGGGGCACAGAGCCTCAGCAGGCTTCCCCCGTCTGTATGAGAGACCATGAGGTGAGACCTGGGCACCCAGCTCTCCAGAACAGGGTGCATCCCTAGATGCCTTCATGTATGTGTCACACCAACCCAGCAACCAGAAAGCGATTGAGGAAGGGAGAAATCCACAAGTATTGCTTTCTGGATCCCATCAGCCATTGCTATTCTACTTCAATTCTAGAAGTAGGTGCTTTGGAGACACTCCAGCATGTGACAGTATTAAACAAAGTCACCTTGAGCAAAAAAATATTTTTCTATAAATACACATGCATATACATATACATACACAGAGACACATACAATATGTCAGTATATCAGATATAAACACAGTGAAAAGGAAAAGCTTTGAGGCCCACTTGAAACCTTCACAGGTCACTGCCTTAGTTACCTCAGGAAAGGTAAACTGGCATAAATGTACATCAGTTGCATTTACAAAGCTGACAGTTGCTTTACCAGAAGACTTTATCAAGACCTCTGAAGAACGTGAGGAGAAGCTTCAGTTGTCCCCTTCCTCTTCACTGAAGAACTGTCTGCCCTAAAGAAGATTTGCTGCCACGACTGTACCACCAAACTCTTCCTGCAAAGAGCAAGCTCATACCAGAAAACGCGTGCTTTTGCTCACACTTTTAATCCAGCCCTATGAATGGATTAAACAATCCAACAAAAGGTGCATGAGCTAAACACTATCATTCAGGCCTTGCTCGCCTTCCCAAAGGGCTGCCAGTCTCCAGACGAATCTTCTGCTGTTCTCAGTCCTCCACCCTAGCCAGATGCTGCAGGACCACCAAGCGCCATCCTTCAGAGTTTCTCAGGACTCTTCCCACGCGCAGCACATTTGGCACGCCAAGTTCAAATCTGCTAGGCAGGGCTCAGTCACTCCACAAGCTTCTCTAGAACACAGCCTGTGAAACAGAAACCTCGCAAGGTCAGCTCACATCCAACACAGATAAACTCTATTAAATACCAGAATATTTAGGAAGCTCAATCACATTGTTAACATGGAACTCCCGATGTCCTTCTTCAACACTGTTAAACTCGGATCAACAAGCAAAACAGAACTTGGATTTCTATGAAACTAGAGTCTTCTGGTTAGCTGCCATCCACTGTCCTCTCTTCAGTTTTTGCTTTCAGTGTGATCACTGCTATGTGATTAACATTTTCCCACTGGGTTTTGGTGCACAGCAAAGCCAAAGAACTGACTGCGTCCCAAAGAGTTAACTGCAGCTCCACCATCCTCTTCTCTCTTCCTGAGGCTCCTGTCTGCAAAGGTTTGAGTAACAGCTGGAATCAGGACACTGATTTAGGTCGCTTCAAATGAAAATTACCGTTGGGTTTGTTTTCTTTATCACACACTTGCATGCATCTGGGTAATGGAACAATTTTGTTTCAGACTACACTAAAAATTGGTCAACAAAGGCATAGCAAAACTTCCCCTTGCATCAGATGGTGATGGGGCTCTTTCCTGACAAATCTAACCAGACGGTGAGAACTGCTCTGATAGCAGAACATTAGGTGCCAGCTCAGCCTTGCAGGAACAGACAGATGTAATGAAGCAATATGGCATTATGCAAATAATCACAAACTCAGTTGTTCAAAGAAGCTGTGCTTCCTGCCCTGTCTTCAAGTACTACAAATTTGCTCACCAAGTATTATGGACAGTATTTGGAAATCCCTTTTTCCTCCACTGCCATCTGCCAGAAAGCAATGACACCAAGAGTCAGATAAGGAAAAGATCTTAGTACCTGGAAACGAACAATTTGAGAGTGAAGGAGAAAGCTGGTGGCTGGTAAGTAACTTGGCTTCCTTTCACCCTTCTGTAACATACACTGGGTTTCAGGCTGTGGTCCTGAGGGTCCAGGGGGAACTCACACTACCTGCAAGACATTGGTGAGGGTAAACCCATTTTAAGGAGGTTGTTACTCACTACACGGTGATCCATATGAGCAATATAGAAGATAAATGGATCTATTCATCGAAAAAGTCTAAAAAAATCCCTATACAACAACATCCCCATAGTGATTTAATGATCACGGGAAGAGCACTGGGCAGCCTCAGGACATAATCCAGACTGTGCCCCAAAAACATGCCTTGTTGCCTACACCTTCCTTAAAAGCAATCTAGCTCTGATGGCTAAAGAATCTTGACTGCTTACATTTATAACAACATTTATATACCCCACATGATGTTTCAGAACTCACCTCAGTAAGGCATTAAAATTTGAGTGTAACAACAAAATATTATTGCAAAACTAATACATTTTAGCAGGGTTTTTTTAATTGGATGGGATTATCCACAATCCCAGATGTCCCCCCAAACTTCCCTGCAGAGCTGGAAAGCCCCAACTGATTCTTCTCAAATTGTTCAATCCAGGGCTTCAAGGGTAATTCCAGCATTTTAAGCAGAGAAGGTTGATGCATCGTGAGAGGCACTGGAAATCGAGAATCTGAAAAGAAATGAAAGCCCATAAAAGGATGCAAGTGTCCAATACTACCTTGCTGCTACTGTAAGCATTTAGCTAAAACCTCAAAACTCTCCTCATGCCCAGGGCATGCAAACCTCCCTGGAGGAATTGCCTAAGCGCTGAGAAAGGCGCTTCATCTCTTCTGCTGAAGTCATTCCACCCCGAGTGATTCAGCCGGAGAGGAGGAGGATGCTACAGCGAGCACAGCTTTGGGAACAGGGAGATCTTTGTTCCAACCCCTAGGCCATCAACCATTTTTATCCAAAAAAAGTTTCAGTAGAAGAAACCGAGAGCTCACTTCTCATTCCCGCAGACAGGCAACAGGCTTATTATCTGGCAAGATGGGAACCTTTGAGAAGTGACAAATTGGAATCAAGTCTGCTCTTTGGGGGTTTGCTGGGCGAATGCCTTCTTGGCAGAAAGGAAGGCCTTTTCCCAGCTGGCAGCAGTCAGTGAGGAACAGCTGGCTTATTTACTCATACAGGCAGTTGAGAGCTGTGAACCCCCAGCAGTGAGATTCACCCAGTGGGCATACCCAACTTGGGAACAGCAGCTGAAGACATTCAATTCAACACTTCTTCACTGGGTCCACTGAAAACATGCTGGTTTTGTAAATCTCGACAGACGAGTTCCCAAAGCTGTTTATTCCTTAGATATATCTCCTATTGGCAACTGCCTTCCTCCTTGTTTACCTACTTGGTCTCTCCACTTCAAGGCTTCTAAGATTTCCTTGACAGAAAACAATACACATTCACTGTACAGCACGCACTTGTAATCTTTAAAAAAGGGTGCACTTTTGAACCTTTTTTCCATGTGCAGCTTCCTGGAAAACGCAAGAGGAAACATGTTTGAATGCTGGTCTGAAATGGTCAGAAAAACAAAACAAAAAACCCTCTTGAACTAGATAAACAACAATAACAAAAGCAGGCATAAACAATTTTACATCTGCCTTGAAGACTACAGAAGAGCACACTTCAAAAGCTTTTCACTAGCATTACTCGAGGTATCTTGTCTACATTTCCCTTAAATACTATGTCCAAAAGTAAATTCAATTAGAGCATTTCAGGTAAAAGCTAAAATTCGTTCAGATGGGAAACAATGTCATGATGTGTGGGACACCAGGGGCTTCCATTCTCATCTCTAAATTGGCTTTGTACCCCCATACAACAAAAATGTCTCCCTCCTTCACCACATCTATTGTCTCCCTGGCAGAAATCAACCTACACATTCCATACAACACACGCCTAAAACTCAGAGCTACTCAGATGCGCCAGACTAATGGTGCAATACTGTAAGCAAAATTGGCACATATGCCATTATAATGTCTATGACTTGCAGTCCTCACAGTCAGAGCTGCACAAAAACTCTGACAGAGCTGTTGGATTGCCAGGAATCCCCCCAGGCAAACCTAGAAAAGTTCATAAAACTCAAGTTACAGGTACCACAGAGGAGAAGTAATGGATGAGGAGAGCTCTTGGCCACAAGAACCATGAGAACATGTTGAACCCTATGAAGAATGTGGACAGAAGACACCCAAACTAACCCACCCACAACACACTGCAGCAACATTCCCTCCTAAAAAAAACTATCTCCATTTTTAGCCATTAACTTTTCCACTATAAAACTATAATTTTAGAGGAAAAACGGCAATTTTCATAAAGGTTGTGCACACAACTACAGTTTCACTTTCAGTAGAAACTTTCTGATTAATTATAATTTACGTGTTAAACGTACGCCACAAAATAATCCCAGAAGGTCTTGAGATAAAATAAAATACTTTGATCTGTTTCAAACAACTCCACTGGTATGAAGCTACTGCAATGCACAATTTCTGGAAAAAGTGGATGCTCTTTTCTAACATGATCAGTGATGGACAGCACTCACTCTTTAAATCAACACCTCATTTGTTGGGGACTGGGCCCTTCGGGCATTGCAGCCTTCCAGTCTGTGTAGCACTCCTTTGCTTTGGGTCACGATTCCAGGTATGAATATATCTAGCTTTAGTAACTTCTTCTTTCCGAAGATCAGTTCCAAGGTAACATCTTGTCTTTCAAAAGGCCACAGATGTTCCAGATGAACAGGTGAAACAGAGAACTAAACAGAGAAGTGCCTACACAATACGCTCTACCAATTTATTCAGCATAACTCGAATAGAAACAAATCAAACAACCTTTTTTTATTTGCAGTAATATGCATACATAATTGTGTACAAAATTGAAATGTAAGCAAATGTGTAGAAAATTCAAATTTTTCTTGTACAAAAATTCCAAATGAAGTAATATTAAAACTTGAAGTCACACAAGAAGAACCAAACTGCCCACTAGCCATCTACTTCTGCTACTTCATGTTAACTTGTTTGCATTGCTTTGAAAGAGCAAACAAGCTGTCAGCATAAATTACAAACATTTTTCACTGTGACAATCATAACAGTATGCCAGTCTCCCAGAAACAGGCAATGAGGAGGAGAGGTAATTAAAATGTCGAAGTCAAGAAAAAACATTCTTCTGAGTTTACTTTAAGAGATCAACTACTCCTAAATACCTGAGTTCAAAGTGGGGCTGGGGAAGGCCACTGTTTAAGGTGGCTAAGGTTGCTTTTTCTAGAGAAGTTGAAATTAACACTAAACACAGGTCTTGCCTGCAAAAGGACAAATGGTTACATCAGTACATCTGACGAACTGCAGTACTGTACACATTGAACTCTAACAGTCATCCTGGCCAAAAAACTGGGGACAATGATCAAAATCCTAACTCTTAGTGACCTTTTCTCAAACTCCTGTATGTTCCATGTTAGCTTCATTACAAAATAGTACGAATTTTTGGTGACAGGTTAAAAGCAGTAAATAGTAAATTTTTATTACAGCATTGTGTTATACTGACAATTCATACAGTAATATAAACAAATATACCACAGTTGCCTTTAAGATAGCTGGTTAAAATCAAGCAGCTGAGGTGGTTGGTGAATGATTGAGTTGCCCCTGAATACTGTCCCAGGTCATACTGCATGACTGTAGCAGAATAACTTGAAAAGTAACACACAGGTTGCATACAAAAAAATAATTATCTTGGTTTCAAGAAGCGTCGCTGTAAAAAAATAAAATCCCACATGGCTGTTTTGACACTGTGAATTAAGACATAACTCTCAGATATAAAGGACCTACATTTTCATCACTCATTTAACTATTGAAATTTCAAATTGGGATAGCAAGTCCTAAAAGTTGGGCCATCTCAGTGATAAGTGAAAAGATGCTGCATGATATCTACATTTAAAATGTACACAAAAAACTATTAAAAAATTATAAAAACAGTTTCTATACAACAGGTGGGAGAGGTTGTATCTTGCCCCAGAAATCCTTCCTCTTCTGAGCCCGTTCCAGTATCTGAGATGCAAGAGAGCTAGATGCTGCTGAGCGGGCAGAAATCTGAGACAACCTGTCATCTGTGGGGAAAGCAACAAGGGAAAAAGTAAACAGGAGGATTAAATATACATATTAAAACACAGTTAACATTCATGGCAGACTCTGAAAGTGCAAATATTTTTAAGCTCTCCTTCACAATGGATGCTAAAATAGCACCACAATACACTTTAATTCTATTACTTGGTAACTGACATGCTGGAGAAGAATCTTACTATAAAGCTACTAAGATGCTAGGTAAGTTTAAGAAAGCTACATGCCCAACTCTTGACAAACTCCAGAATGAGATCCCTGTTGTCACCTGGGAATTGCCCAATTCTGCAAGTCATCTCCACATTCACTTTCCTGTGTCAAAAGACCTCAGAACTGTTCCTCTGCCACCAAAGTCTGTCTAGACTAGACTCCTGATAATAACATATTCATGAAAGCAACTCATGGCTTCAAGCAAAGCGGACAACCTTAGAATAACACCAGACTAAAATATCAGAACCAATGTCACCAAAAGAGCCCTGCTGTGCCAAAACCAGCTAGTGTGCCACAAGCTGTTAAAAGAAATGTGTCTTCTGAAGAAAACAGGAAGTTTAACACAAATACAACAAGAAGCACGCTTTAAAAAATGTACTTTTGAAAGGTCTTTCTTCTGAATACAGGGTCCACTTCACACCCAGCAGAACTCTTGAAATTAAGCAGCCTGGATGCTGCTTCTCTGATAGAGCACATTATACTTCTTTATCATTATTAAAATGTCGCTACAGCTCTGTCAAGATGTTCTCTGTGAAAAATGACCTTAATTGCACCCATTCTCCTGCAATGGATTAAAAAGAACTGTATCACTACTTTCCAGCCCCTGCTACCAACAGAAAAACAACAAAAAATTCCATAACTCAATTCTAACAGGACCTGTACTTTGTCAGTGTTTCAATTAACTTTTCAGCAGCATTTCTAAATTCTTGAAATACAGCGATCCAAACAGCCTGTAACAGGCTCACACACTACGCATAACAACTATATTCCCATGTATGAGCAAATTGGTAACTGCACTTCTGCAGACAGACATGTCGTTGGAAACTGCCAGGTTTGCATGTACATGGACAGATATGGGCATATGCAATATCTGTGAGCTGGCACATTGCACTTGTTTCTGAAAGCTCATACAACATCACTCAGCTCATAGGAAAAAAAAGAAAAAGAAACAGCAGTTGCAGCATTTAATCTGTGTGCAGCAAGCTTGTGGGAAGCTGCAGAGTACTATAGGATTCTGCATGTTTTATGTAGATAAACAGATACTTGGCTGAGCCATCTGCACAACCCACACATTTTCCAGCCAACTGCAATGAGTAAAACAGAGAATCGGCCTGAACCTTGGTTAAAACCAAGGAGCAAACAAGCGTAAGGGGTACAGAAAAAAGCTTTTGGTTGCTCTGGGGTATATCTATAAATAAACTGCAATCAGATACAAGGTTGCTCTGCCCGTACTCTAATCTGAACCAAACACAGGTGATCGTGACTAGCACAACACCACACCAAGCTCAACCTCATACACCATGTTACGAAACAATGTACAGCAGCTCAAGCTAATGCAGCTACCATGCCTTTGGTTGTCTCACACTACCGAAAGACTTTTTGTGTTTGCCCACAAACCAGCCAAGAAGATGCACTGGCGGGCTGTGCAGCTCCCCTAGATTAACTGTAAAGGCCAAAACAGCAATCAAAATAACAGGATGCCATAAGTACCCCTAACAGAATGAGTAGAGGAACAGGTGTGAAAATTAAAGTCAGAAGAATCATTATATGCTGCATATCTGGTGCTTAAGTCTCACAAGCAAAAATATTTATCTTAAGATTTTTGCTACCTTACAAGTTGCATCCAAAGCTGCAACCTGGGCTGTGATGATTTTGCAGTTTGCTTCTGCAGCTATCAACAAAAAGGCTTAAAAAAATGTGTGGGGAGGAAACGATTTTAGGTATGGAACTAAGCAAGCTATAGTAACCATACTGAGCTGTAACGGTCTATTCAATTTTCAGCCGCATTTAATAGTTTATACTAGAATACACCTTCATATTCACACTTCAGATTACTAGGATAAACCTTTTCAAATTATTTTGATGAAACAATGCAGTAGTTCTTTATGCAAACACATAAATGAGTATTACTTACTGCACTCAGAAACATCTCACATTAGTGCAAAAGTTAAAATTACTCTAGGTAATATACACATGACATATAACAATATTTTGGGACAAGAAATACCTTCATCATTATAGCTTCTTTCCTGGAGGGGTAACTGGAAGGATCTCATTTTTGGATTGCCAACATTCCCTAAGACAAAAAGTCAAAGGCACAGTTCTGAATCCTTTCAGAACAGACAAAGGATAATATTTCATTTTAGAACTTCTAAAAATGTTACATTATTATTTCCAAAACATGAGTCTTATAAATAGCAAACATACCGAAAACTTCGAGACTCCTTCACTCTAAGCTGAGATAAAATAAACTTACTCCACTGTATGCTTCTCCAGGCACCTATCTTTGGCAGATGCTGCAAGTTACTCGGTGAACTGCACTCGAGATGCAGAGCTACAACACAACACCGATTCTAAGCTCTTTCTGACGAAATTCTCTGGATTTCACCATCCCACTTAACCTGACAACTACATGTTCGATTCTAGAAGGGAAATACTACTTCAGTTTAGGTAATTTTTATAACAAAAGCACCAAGAATTGTGGGACCTTAAGCAGCTACAGAAAGTCTTTCTGGAATGGAGACTTAAGCACATACACTTTATTTTGACTAAGGGGTGAAGGATTCTTTTTTTCGTCAAATTTATGTCCCCAGTACCCTTAAACATTGTTAAGAATCTTTTAAATGCTCCAGCACAAATTTTTCCTCAGCCAAGAAATGGCTTTTCTCAATATGCAATAAATCTTTTATAGATCACTTTTTTGTTTCCATATCCTGCAGACATATTTAAGGAGCTTATCTCTCAGAAATCCACAGCTCCTGCAAAACAATACCACACTATAAAGATCCCCAGTTACACACCATTGTTGGTAACTGCAGCTGGAAAAGTGCCACAGCAAGCAGTTGTAGCCTGAAGATTAAAAATTGCAACTGTTCATGCTAAACCAAATTATTCTCCTAATGAGTAAGCACTTATTGAAATTAATAAGGCAAAACTAGATAACAGACCACTAGAATACAATTATGTTAGTGGAATCTGAAACTAAGGTGGAGAGTTGTGCGCATTTCCTCAGCAAGACTAAACACCTAGTAGAAAAGCTTTTGTGTACAAACAATGCATTCTTTATAGAGCCTGTAAGGCAGCAAGCTCAGCACTGTCTTGGCCTGACATGTTTTCCATTCTGCAGCACTCTAACACAGCCTGTTCATACACAAAACCCACCATTATGCTGGAATTCTGGACCCTTGAGAGTCCCCTGAATACGATGAGAGGGACTCCAGCAAGGCATAGAGCAGCTTTTGGCTGACTTCAACACAGGAGGTGTAGAGGAATGCTCTTGATGGGCTGAAGCAATAGGAACTTGCTCATCAGAAACACCGTTAGGAGGCCAGTGATCCTGCCTAAGTGGCAGAGGATCCAAAGTTCCCAGCCCAGCAGGCGGAGAGGTAAGGAGTGAAACAGCTTCCACTTTCACATCAGGCTAAAACACAATAGAAAGAAAAAAAAAAAAAACCAGACACACACAAAACCCCAACATTTCATGTACAGCCTTCCAGTACAGATCCTCACATATGCAGCAAATGTTGGCTGTACACTGTTACACTTCTCATGAGGGTGCTGGAAGAATAAGTATTTCAAGCTTGTGAGACAGCTTAAAGAAAAACTATTCCTAATAAGAAGTGTTTAACATGGTCTGAAAATAATCTAGTCAGATCAAACCAAAAGCTTATTTTCTTCACAGCAAAAAACTGTGATCTTCGATTTTAAATCAACACCAACGACTTCTCATGCAATTGTGTCTGCTTCTATTACAGAACTTACTACAGAGAATGCATGCAGTGAAATGCTACGTGTCTTTGTAGAACACAGACTAAGCACAACTTGAGAAAAAAACCCACAATTTTGAGAGGAAGACAGTTAAACAACTCCTAAATGTTTCTATTTTTCTTTCAGTAACTGTGCAAGCTGCAAAGTAAAAGAAGCACAAAAATAAAGGAAAGGGAGAATGAAACTATTACAAGATTTACCTATCTTGTACATAGGCACCCAACCTCTCCTTCTTAAACTTCTTTCAAGTCAAGGAATCTGGAGCTGTGTCCTAGGTCAGCGACAAGCTACAGTAACATTAATGGGAAAATCAACAGCTCCTGATGGCAACTTGTTAAATTTTTTTTTAAAATGATCCTGTCCGTTTAGCAGAAAAAGCCAAAATGGAGCTCACCCAATCTCACTCCAACAGTGTCAATGCTTTTCTTGATATCCCAAAAATATGATTTACTCAGACATAAGCCTTTTTAGTCACAGACACCAAAAATTTTAGAATAGTAAATGACAACTCAAGAAAAAGAATTATTAAATAAATTATTCACAATTACTTAAAAATCACATTCTTAAAATGCATAACAGTAAATCTCTTTTCTGGTTCACCTGGAAGGACCTTGTTTTTGAAGGTTCTCTTGCACCTTGCTTAGCTGAAGAAGGGTCTGTTCCTAAACCTCGTGTTCTCTGCTGTGTAGATGAAGACTTGAATTTAAGAGGGGACACTAGAACCGCACCTCCTATTGTAGTGGAGAAGATGAAAAATGTTTTTCTTGCCTTAAATAACCTACTAAATTAATTCATACACATCTTTTTTGTTTGTTTGTTTTAGTTCTTCAAATACTGCTTTGTATTTAAAAGTTTTTACCAACAGCTGGGGTAGTGAGATCATGATGAGTCCTCTGAGCTCCACCAAGTGCTCTCAGCTTTGGAGTAGGAAGCCTGCCGCCAGTCCTCGAGGATACAGAAGAATCATCTGATATGGCTGCAGCAGAATTCAATACTAAGGCATTCAGACTGCAAAAAATGAGAAATTATTACAGGATTAGCTAAGGACTCAGAGTCTTGCACTCAAGGTTTTTGTTTCTAATACGTTCCTACAATGCAACCTAAGGCAAGACAGTTAGGGCCATAAAACACCAACAGCCTATAGCTAAAACATCTGCTTGTAATGGGGAGTCCTGGATTCCAGCCTCTGAACCTCAGTTTCTGTATTTTTTCTTTTTATGTAACTGGATAACATATGTGAACAGTCTCAAGAGGCAAATTCAGGCTCCCTCTGTCTCAGCAAACCTTGAACGTATTGCTGCACAGTAACAGAGACTCAACAGGAGGGCTGGAAAGAGTACTCGCCCAGAAAAACTTTGAACCTGGCTGCCACCTTAGAGGTGGGAATGCAGGTATGACTCTTTCTCAGTCAATGCGGTGGAACTGAAACCATGTATTCCACATTTGTGCAACTGCTCTAGCCCCCAGGTTATTAAATAAATCAGCACTACCACTTCTGTCTTCTTCCTCCAGATGCATTTCAAAAGGAGGTGGTGGCATACCCACACAGTGCAAGCAACCTGATCCTATCAGTGCATGCTAGACATGCTCTGAGGACATGTAGGCAAAGAACACCTCAGCTCTACCGCTCAGGCACGTTTAGATAATGTGCAAGTGTTAAGCTGCTCCGCATGGCCAAGTCCAGGGCACATCGCAGTACACACACAGCCACACTGCAGGATGACAGAAAATCTTCAATGTCAGAGACACGGCTCTAGAATTAGATAGAGACTTAAGAAGGTTTTCAGGATGACAGTTTTGAAAGCCTGCATTTAATTTCTATTTGACATCTCAAACTTTGCCTAGGTTCTGCATACAGGGTATTATCCCCAAAGGAGACAGTTACAATTCCTTACCTTAGACTCGTGCTGCAACACCAAAGATAAAACCCAATGAGGAATACAAAATGCTTAAATGGTATGATAACAAGGGTGAAAGTTATTCAGATTTAAACATCTATCAAATTAAAATATTGTTCTACCAAAAAAAGCATACAAAACTTGCACAGTAAAAAGCCAGAGACTTCTGTAACTAGATGCAGTTTGGATCTTTCACCTGTTAAATACAGTAGTATGCACATACTGAATTAATCTCGTTGTTTCTAAACACCTCACGACCATTTTCCCACCTGTGCTCAGTAACATAATCATAACATGATTATTAGATGCTAGTTATTTTTTTTCTCCCAAGTTTTCTATCTTTGCCCATGAATTTCTTTTAAGAAAAACAGATGCTTAAGCACAAGATTAGCATGTATTCTACCCTTTCAGTCCCATCAGTCCTACGCTGTCAATTTGTGAGCTTTAGTTTTCACTACACTTGGCTGCTGCCTAATGAACAGTTTGTTCTGAGAGGCTCATATTGCAAATTTTAAAGTTTTGGAAGAAAACATTAGAATTGTTCATGCTTCCACTAACTTCCATCTTGCAAGTCAGAAATCCAGTATTCTTAATGACAAATCCATTTCCATCAACCAGTTCAATGTCTTGAACTTTCTCATTCCTTATCATACTGTTCAAAACAAAAGTAGTGTCACACCAACTTACACTCTCTCAAGTAAATCTGATTTCAAAACAAAAATTAGTTAATCTACTAACTTCTGAGTTGTTAAGAGGAAAAATTTATATATATACTCCACAAAAACATTCAGTTTTACCCTTCAATTTGCTTATGTTCATTGGCATCCTTATTGTTTTCTCCTAACTGCTGAGTCACAACTGCAGCCTGTTTGTCTTGTTTTTCTTCCTCTTCTGTTGGTTGCAGATTCTCCCTTTCTTCAATACTTTCTTGTTCACCCCAAACTAAATGCCTTTTGACTGGAACAGTTAAAGCATCTGACATGTCTTTCTTCTCAGTGCTGTCCTGGTGTGGCTGTTCTCTGGAGTCAGGCGGCTGCAGAATTTTGGGGCTTGGTGCATTCTCTTTTTCAGAAACTCTAGGTAACAAAGAAACCAGTGTTTCATACCATTGATTTCCATGATATGCACGTGTCTATGCAGAACACATTCATCCAGTTCAGTCCTTTGCCAAAAGTACAGCTCAGATACTAAAAAGTGGTACAGTTGACATGATGCATGGTTAAATTTCCACTTAAGTTTTAACTGCTGTTTAAGCACAACCCATTTTCAAACTAGATTCTATGAAAACTCTCTCTGGATTACCATTTCCAAAATCATAATGTAAAATCAGGGTTCTATTTCCACTTTTAACAACAAGTTAGATTATCAGCAGTGCTCATAAAATAACTAGTTCCACACATAGGGACTGTCTGATGGCACAATTCTGAAAGCCAAGCAGTTTAGAAGACTCCTCTTCTGGCACAACTTTTGAAAGTCTTAAACTCTCAGCCACTCATAGAAATCAGTGCAGATTAGACCAGTACACAGAAATGAGATCAGCAAGATGATCTGTATTTCACAGGCAAAAAAAACAACCAGTAAAAAAAAAATTACACCATACTTAGTATCACATATTATAGTGTAATAAATACTCCCCCCCAACCCTTATTAGAGCTAGTTATGCAAATGGGTAGACCTCTCACACAGACACAAGCAGGGCGCATACAGCAGTCTAACTGGACTGCAGACAGAGGCATCCAAGGCACTGTTCTTAAATATCAGATCTCACAGAAGTTGCAAATGGCTTGCTTTTTACCTCCTTGCTTCAGCAATAGCTGACTGTACAATTTACTAAAATACTGATTCTGAATTTTCCTAGCAAGGGATTTAATATCTGCCATTTCTGATGGCCGTCAAAGAAAGGAGAAAATGGACGTACACCATTCCAGTTCCTAAATCTTCATATCAGAACACTGATAGCATCCAAGTAGGCAAAATATATTTCATATCATTCCAGTGGAAGGATTATTACTTCAGTATGACTCAGTGTGAAATTCCTCCAGACTTGATGAGACTAAGGTTGCCACACTAAGTATGCATTTGTGGAGAATTATAAAGGATTAACTTTCTCTTCTTTCAGAAAACTGGACTGTGCCTCCTTTTCAGTTTGAGCATAGATTAACTGATGTATCTACGAAAAGGTAAACAGCCTCCTCTGTTCCAGAGAATTTACATATCACAGAATCGTAGAACAGCCCAAGTGGGAAGGGTCCTTGAAAGACCATCTGGTCCAGCCTTTTATGGGGGAAGGGAGCCTAGATGAGATTACTGAGCACCCTGTCCCATTGCATCTTGAATATAGTCAAACATCCAAGATCTCACAGCTATGCTAAACCTACATTCAGCATTTTGCTCTGTTTCAAAGCTGCAGAACAATAGGCAGGAATAACGACCTTACCCGGCAAGATCTAGTGCTCTGATGTCATTGCTGATGCCTTCTTCTGAACTGGAATTTGAGGACACATCCCAAAGACTGTTATTATCGGACAGGATCTGATTGAGATGGTGTCGGGAGAAGTGTGTTCCTTCTACTCGTTGCCTGTAAGCCTTAGCTCTTTCTCGAAGTTCTCTCACCTGCACATCAAGGTTTCATACATTGCATGTCTGTTTAAAGTTCACTATTAGGCTATAATATTATAACGTATTCACATTAGCTAATGGCAGCTAAAGGAGAAAGGCAAGTTACTCACAATAAAGGGCCACCCACAGTACAAACATTGCATGCCGCAGTAAATGCAACAAAAGGAAAGCAAAAATAACAAAAGTGTATACTTAGTAAGCATGTTTGAGCCATGAAGCCAAAGCAAAATTGTCAATTACTCATTCAATGAGCGCAAAAACTTATGCAGCAACTATTAACAAGTTTAGTGCTGGATTCTAGTTTTTCCATCAGTGATGAGACACAGTGCTCCAAACATTGAAACAGGAACTTAGATGCAACCAACCTCCATATACCACATGGAATTTAGGGTGTTTTGAGATGCCTAAAGAGAGGAATACATAATTATTTTTAAATTTCTTATTTTCTCTGAACACTGTATTATCATCCTTGTAGTTTTATTTCAGTGTAAGTAAGCAAACACATACTAAAGACCTGTCAACATAGCTCTATGCTGCCTCCCTGAGATTCAGTAACAAGCTGTAAAACAAATACATCAGCATTGGTATTTCACCAGTTTTTGCCAAGCTTCAGGAAATTAATTTAGATTTCTAAGCCCTAACACTCAAACATATATATACCACACACTAGTTTATAATTATTTAAAGTCAATAGATCTATGTGCACACGTAATACTCTGTTTTGTATGCTGTGAACACTGCAACTATCTCTAGCTACATTAATCCTATCTCAGTGAGGAGTTGATGACTACATGAGAACTCTTGGTGCTATTACATGTAAGACATAGTATCAAACTCATTCCTTCTAGGCTATCAGTAACTGTAATGATGAAATGCCAGGTTTAGTCTTCAAAAAATAAGGTGAGCCCTCTCCTTAGACATTCCACTGTTGATTCTATGCTCCCAGTTTTATGGCTAAAACTGTTTCAACGCTCACAGTGCTTTGTGCCCTTCGCTCAAACACAAAGTGCAGGAAGAAAAAGCAACAACAAAACTTTCATGTTTATACAATTAAAAATAACTTTGTGATATTGTGTGAATTTTGGCTCCCTAAAAAATGGTTCACAGGAAAAGTATTTCGTCAAAGAGCAGGAAAGTAATACTAACACTTCCTCTAGCATAGCTTCATGGCTTTTCTTTTCTATTCTACTTTCTTGATAGACTTCACATCATTCTTCCTGCAAGGAATGGAGTTAAGTGGGCCAAATTCCACTAAACCAACTAAAAGTAACTGAATGCAGCAGATGGAAATCCACTTAACCCACATCTGTCAGCATCCCACAATTTGACCTGCTAAACATCCAAAGAATAGCCCATTCAAAATATATACTTGTCATTTTAAGAGGAGAGTTTAAAGTCTGAGGTGGAAGTGATCTACTGAATTATTCAATTTAAGTAGAAGAATGAAAAATTAATTATGATAGACACAACAGAAAGAATACAAATCCAGAGCAACAGGACATTGCAGGGGAAGGAAGAATACTATGTTTCCAGTGAATTGTGAAGAAGTACAAAGGACAACTGTCTCCTTCAGTGACGCAGCAGGCAGCATTATCTCAGCAGGACACAGGCCCCAGAGAGTCCTAGTGTGATTATGAATTGCCCGCATTAATTTTTCAAAAGCATAGTTCGAAGAGATTTTTTCATTTGAATCATTTTTTTCATTGTTCAAAAGCAACCCTTAACAATATACTGTAAAGTAGCAGTCTAGAAGTAATGACTATGGCTAAGGTCATACCAGGAGTCTACTATGGTCTTTGCCTGTTTGGGCTCAGAACTTTAGAAAGTCTGCTTCAGACCTGAAGTTATCCATGTGCCGTCCCTGCTAAGAGGGAAACCAGACTGGATCAGTCAGAGCTTATCATCTAATCACTTACTCTAAGGCAGAGATGTTCTGGAGGCACCTGCAGCAGGGGTGAGTCTCAATGATCAACCAAAGGTAGAGGCTAGACACAGCTTTGCAGAACATTTCTCTTCATATCAGCAAAAAAAATTGGGAACTGGTATAGAATCATTCAGAATCCAAAAGGACTGCTGGGCAACCTATATCGTGACTGGCCAAAGTAGCTTTATTGCTTTCTTATAAAACCAATGTGCTTGACACTTCTACAGGTTATGCATACTTACATTAATCTGCTGTTAATGTACTTCTCAAATAGCTAGATTCTTTCTTATGTCTCAACTGTGAATGAAATATTTTATTCAGTTCTACTATTTTAACCATGCCGGATCCCATTCTGTAGTTCTTATAATAAAAATACTGAAGGATGCTAATAAAAAAAAAATAAAAAGCCTGGCCAAGAACCAGGTCAATCAGGACTTTTATTCTTGTATTAACAGAAGTTTTAAGAATTAACCTTGGTTTTATTCCAACCTGTCTTGAAGACTGGAAAATTCCAAGCTTTTACCTTGCTTCTTTTTAAGAACTATAACCCTCACTGATACATATGGAAATCTTAACAGGAGAATAGCAAATTAAAAAAACTCCATACAGGAAAAATCCCACACAGTAACACATTTACACAAGCTAAATATTATTCTTTGTCTACTAGCAAAACTAGTTTGATACGCTGTCCTGGTTTTGGCTGGGACAGAGTTAAATTTCTTTATAATAGCTCCTATGGTTCTCTGTTTTGGATTTGCGCTGAAAACACGAGTTGATAACACAGGGATGTTCCAGTTACTGCTGAAGGGCGCTTAGACAGCATCAAGGCCTTTTCTGTTCCTCCCACCATCCCGCCAGCGAGCAGGCTGGTGCTGCACAAGAAGCTGGGAGGGGACACAGCTGGGACAGCTGACCAAAGGGATGTCCCACGCAATATGGCATCACGCTCAGCAATAAAAACTGGGGGAAGGACAAGGAAGAAGGGGACATGGGAAGTGACAGCGTTCGTCTTCCCCAGTAACCACAAGGCACAATAGAGACCTGCTTTCCTGGAGATGGCTGAACACCTGTCTGCCGGTGGGACGTAGTGAATGAATTCCTTGTTTTGCTTTGCCTGCATGCACGGCTTTTACTTTACCTATTAAACCGTCTTTGTCTCAACCCACAACTCTCCTCACTTTTACCCTTCTGATTCTCTCCCCCATCCCACTGAGGGGAGTGAATAAGCGGCTGTGTGGTGCTCAGCTGCCTACTGGGATTAAGCCGCAACACATGCTCACAGGCATGTGATTTAACATCTAACCAAGAGAGGAGAAATACAGGTAATACCAATTATAAAATTCTCTTCTATATGAACTCATTCTAGGATCTAATGTAGGTATGCATACATAAAAATGTGTATGTAATCAAAAATTTGTATGTAACCTAAACACATTTGTCATCAACCAAGCACTTGTTATTGTAGTCCTGAAATCAATTTGGCTCTTCCAGCTATGCAGCACAACTCCTTCATTTAGAAGGCCCTAAAAAATCCTAATAATTCTTTTTTTAATTCTTCATGCCTACTCCCAAGTGACTTCCTTCTAGTTTCCTCTGCAATTCCCTCGTCAGCAAGAAAATCTCCATAGAAAAGTCAGACACATCCAAAAGACATATCTACAGTGCAAGAATTTCTCGATTTCTCATACACTCTAATTAAATGCCACATATATTTACTTCCTACATCTCTCAAACCCGGCCCAAAAATGATTCTGCCTGGCAAAGCAGAACACCCATCCTCCACTTGCAGTCTCCTCAATCCTTCCCTCAACTGTACTGCAAAGACTCCTCCCAGCTGGCTGTGCCACAAACACAATGAGTTCAAGGCAATGCGTCCCTTCCCCTTTACTTGCCTACCAGTCAGTTGCTCTTGAAGCTGAGCCCTGCCCCTGGCTGTTTTGAATGTTACTGGCACAACATCCAGGCCGCAAACGGAAGTCTTACATGCAAGGAAAATGACGCAATATTCTACAGAAACATTCTGTATACCACTTAGTCAGGCTGCATGCAACAGTTCAGAATATTCTACAGCCTTAGTTACAGAAAATCTAATGCATATATCAAAAATAAAAATATTGTTTGTTTTTAGTCCTCTAACATCCCCATGAGGCTGTTTTCACAGAATGGATTATCTCATGCATGCATACACAAAATCTGATTATGAATCATCACATAATATGATATACTTCAAACTCTGAGACCTATTTCTCATTATTTTGTACATATTCAATACATATTTCTTTTTGCCTAAAAAGATGACTTGGTAGACTAAGTGCAGTGAGAAAACAGAGAAATGCTACCACACTACTCCTGCAATTCCCAGAGAATGTTGTTTTCAAAATCTCAAAGCCCAACACCCTATAGCCATATGCTCCAGTTCTATCTTCCACATCAGCTTGGTCCCAGCTGACGAGGAAACTCACATTTCTAAGTATTTGCCACACATTTAGCTGCACACAGTGTCTCACAAAGGCTCCCTCTGTCAGCTGGGAGAAGCTTACGTCAGTTCAGTGAAATCTGACAATTGCAGAACTAGCTCAGCACTTTCTTAGTGCGCTGCTAACGGTTTTGATTTACTTGAGTAATTCAGGAAATCATACTCAACAATCCTGCTTAGAAATCCTATGGTCCTGAAGCTGCTCAGCATTTTCAGAGTTCTGTCAAATGAGTTCCTATACAGTACAATACTGATGGCAGTTACTGAATAAACTACAAGAAAATACTTAGACTGGCTGCAACTTGCAAGAGGAATTCTTGATTTTGTGCTGTCTATGGCTGACATTAGCTGACTGCTTTGAATGGATTCAGCATGGCAAGCTAATAAACTGATCTTGACTATCAAGCTGACCTAGGCTGATACATATGTTGGCCTTTCCCTTTTATTCCCTTGGAATCTCTTATCATCTAATTCTACATTTTGAAAGCTTATGCTTATTACAACTGCACTGAACATCAATGCTACAGTTACCTGCTCCATGAGACTCTGTTCTTGATGACTCTGATTTGTAAGTGGAAACAAAGCTCCATACTCACTTTGCATGTCATATTAATACATTCTTTAAGTCACACTGTCTTTTTTCTTACTACATATTATACTGGTTTGTCAGAATTTAATCTTCTTTGTATACTCACCTTTGGGAGCCTGAGTCATTAGCATCACAATGTCAAAACTGCACCTTATAAACACCACAATTCAATGTTTTTTTGCACGTAAAAGTCAAAATACAAAGCATACTCAAGCTTCAGATTTTCTAAGAATACTCACCTGGTTGGGAACTTTACTCCTGATACGAGACCAAGCTCCATCTTTGTAGAAATACTGGGCTGGAGACAAAAATTTTGACCTATATTCAGTGTTCATCTTCCTAAGAAATCAAGAATGAAACAGGTAAAAAAGAAAGAATGAGTAAAGGCTGACATCCAGAAGACTCTTTAAGAGCACTTTTAATGTTATATCAACAATCATAATTGTATTTATACTTAAATGCCAGGGCTGAGATGTAAAAAACATATGCTTTGAAACACAGCTCATCCACAACATAAACAGGAAAGCTGTGAAAAAGCTCATTCACAGCTGGTGGCTCTTCAAGCAATTACTCCTGTCGGGTTTTCCTCACAACCCTTCCACCAGCAGCTTTTGCCCCGGCAGCCAAATCAGCAGAACATAATACATACATAAGCCTCGACTAACTCAATGCAAAATGAAAGAACCTGGTTTAAGCCACCGATGAAGGTGTTTTTAAGTAAAAATGCCTGGTTTGGCACTAATGTGTCCTAGACATTTCCTTCCATGAACTCCACTCTAAAGGAGCTCTGCATATGGGTGGGGTGAACTGTTGGGGCTAGAAACATCTGACTACCAGAACAACAGTCAGTATAATTCATTCAACTATGTCCTACTGCCTTTGATCTTCACAAGGCCTCAGTACTTGAAAAGATGGATTCATTTTCCCTTCTGCCACATACATATATACACAGAAAAATTAACATCATCTAACCTAAAGCAGTCAATAAGCAATAATTCAAGTCCTTAAGCACTGAACTGTGGATTTATCACCTTAAATCTAAAGAGGTTTTTGTTTTTAATCTTGCTTCAGAACATTACTAACTTTTCATATATTCAGCACTGGGTGAAAAAGCTCTCTTTTTCAGCCCTTCTTCAGAAATAGATCATAAAAGCCTAAAGACAGAGAATAAAATACACCTTGTAAAAAGAAAAATACTAAGGCAAAAAAACCCCTTCTCTTCAAAATTTCTTTCCATATGTCCCTTTCTTTGAAAATGACAGAATTCCTTCAGTTTTGGTTGCAAAGCTAATGGATTAGCTCAAAAACTGCACCACTAGTGCCTTGATCCCAGTCATTCTGCTGCAACAGCAGGCCACGCAATGCAGGCTGCATATAAAGTGACAGTCCTGTCTGTATATGGAAAACTTGCACATTTTGACAGTTATTTGTCCAGCAACTGTTTTGGAAGCTTTTGTCTTGTGCTGCCACACTAAAGGCATAAGAGGCAGAAAATTATCCTTAAATGAAAAAAGTCTTAGCAAATGATCAAGAGCTCTACATGTACTCACTGCAAAATTGACTACAATCTACTACGTCAGAGCTGTGACAACCAAAGAGTTAATGGTTTTAACTACACCATATCCACTCACTTTTTCATAAAGCAATTTTATGTCATAGTATTTTGGGTGATCATTTTGTAATTATCTCCCAATATCCAACAGCCTTCAGACCTAGGTAAGTCTCCTCTCTCATCTTCAACATAATGTGTTAACATTGCCAGAAAGTCATGCAAATGAAAGCAACTGGGACATACACTAAGCATAAAGAGAGCAGAGATGGATTAATTTGTGCATTCTAAAAACCATTCTGGATTTTTATTTCTCTTGGCGTATCTCAGATGTGTAGAAAATGGAAACGAGTTCAGTTTCTGCGATGTAGGTATGTGGCAGAACAAAAAGATACTTGGATAGCTCTCAGTAACATACAATTCCATTTTACTTCCATGCTTGTCAGATTACCATAAACGGGGACAGATTTATTTCCCTTTACCTCATGGGTTTGCTTTTGCTACTCTGGGACAGAAGGTGGTAGGGACTAGAAGAAGCAGACATCAAGTACAATCATCACAGTTTTAAGGCGTGGAGCAAGCACAGGAGAGCAGTTTGAAAGGTGATTACAACTTCCAAAGCACTTGCTGAAAGTTTAGTAGCAGAACTGCACCAATTTAATTTCAGCCATGTTAAATTTATGAATAATATTATTATTGCACCAAAGGTTCAACTGAACAAGTGTGGTTCCAAAGCTTCCCCTTCTGCTGCCCAGAAAAGGGGATGGAAATTAACACCAGGTTTAGATGCACCCGCAGAAAGCTCAATCCCAGTGCTGCAAGGGAACAGACATTGCATTTGCCCTTGCAACAGTACAATGGTGCAGTTAAAGGTTATCGCTACCATTCTGTGATTCTAAATATTAGGCTGCTGTACACCTATTCACTAGGCTAGGTTTTCCTGTATGATACATACCCACGACTTGTAAGTAAAGAGAGGGGCTTTGGACTGATATGTTGCTTATTTTTTTGTTTAGGATGTTTCTGTTCTGATTTCCCTTGTTTTGCTGCATCTTCTGCTGGCTTTTGAAACGGTTCTTCCCTCTTACTCTAAGGCAAAGATAATTTTAAAAATACCACATTAGCTAACAATCTGAAAACCCTCATATTCCTTTTGACATCAAGCTTTTTCAAAAGGTAATTTTATTTTAGTGTTAACTGTTTTGCATATTTAATACAAACAAGAATATTACATTCCTTTGTTAATACAAAAATAAACCAGCAAAATGCCAAAGCTAAGATTCTGCATGCAACATTCCATTAGTTAGAAGATCCATTTTGAACGCTTTACCAAATGAATTTAACATGATACACAGAAATAAAATAATGCAATACCTGTGCATTCTAACTTGAGTTGTGTAAGACTTAACACATATATCTGTGGAATTTGTAATAAATAAAAAAACACTTAGCTTTACAGCCAAGCAATATAAACCAATTCATAATAAACCAAAAGGCATATTTTTAATTTGCTGCTATTCTGGTTTATAAAGGGTTGGATTGACTTGTTCAGTTTTCACATCAAAGATTTTTGGTTTCCTGCTTATTTCCTCCTCCCAGAAATCTCATGCATGATTTGTGACTCTGCTAGAGATCTTCACATATGTTGTTCAAATTCAAGGAGGAAAAAAAAAAGGAAAGCAAAAAAAAAAAGCCCACCAAAATCCTCCAAAACTTCTTCAAGGTATTCATCAGAGAAGAGATATCAGTATAAACAAAACATTTTAGACACTGTCATCAAAATTCCCTTCTCATGCCTTCTCTTCCTTCATTTTATTAGCTCTCCTGGGAAAACATAACCTGAATTTCCAACATTAAAAACAAAGTTACGCTTCCTGAAAACCTCTTGCCTTTTAAGCTTTCTTCACCAGTGGCCATTTCTGTTAAGAACAGAGATGGGTGCTGAAGAGACTTGTATGCCGCCCTCCTACCTGAAAGATGGTTAGCTAACCTGCAGGAATTTAGACAACACTACACTTGGCAGCTTGCTACAAAAACAGACATTCCTCTGTCCAGCTTGCAAAAGAGGTTAGCTGTCATGCAGTCGATATTGCTATCACCTATTTTTAGAAGGTGTCAGTCCGAAACAATTCCGTTCTATTAAAAGTATCTGTTAAAACAGCTATAGCCATGTTTCCTGTAAGTCCACTTATGTTTGTCCAAGCCAACAGCAAGACAAGGAAATGCAAGGCCTCAGACAGCCAAATTACTTTCATAAAGACATTTCAATGTTTTCAGCTGAGTAACAGAGCCTACACGGGCTACACCATGTCCTGTTACAGCCCTACACTTACCTTTCAACTTATTAAGGCAAAGCGAAATGAATTGTAACCCTTCCCCCATGTTTCTTCAAATTACTATTGGCTGAAAATCAGTTCCAGCTGTGGCATCTTCCATACATGAATTTTTTTTTTTAATGCACACTATGTCTGATTTATGAGACCCAAAAAGGTCCAGATCTCCCATTCAGCCCGTCTGCATACCAAGACACTACAGTGGTACCAAAGAGCATAAATTGGGAGATTTAGATTTCAGAAACTATCCTAATGACTGAACACAAAGTTTCAATTTAAAAAGAAAAGGAAAAAACAAACTTGAAAACTCATAAATTAAGGCGACAGGAAAAACACACTCAAAATGTCATTGTAAACCGAGCAAACACACTGCAGAAACTACAGAACCCACTACAGAAACCCCTGAGAGAAACACAGCTGTACAGCGCTATTTTCAGTCTCATATAGCAAAACCACTACTGAGTCCAGTGGCATTAGCAACAGCTATAAAATGCAACTAAACAATTTCAAAATAAACCCACCCCCACACTATACTAAAGAACAACCAAAATGAGATAAGTATACTAATGCCTTTCTTTTAGGGAAGTATTTACTTGTTCACAAACTGGAAACTCTTTCTCTTCTGAACCACCTCTCTCTTGCGGACGCCCAGCAGGAAGAGATCCTTTGAAATTTCTCTCATATGCAGTTTCAGAAGTAATTGCAGGAGATTTAAACAGAGGTATGGATTTACTTGTGTTGCAGATAACCTTTGGGGGAAAGAAAACAAAACAAAACAGTGTGATTTGCTTACCTTAAGGCTAATTTTTCAAAACCAGTTAACCACTTCATACAAATACACTCACATATGAGCAGAGAGAGAGTCATGTGTACAAATACAGCATGTGCAGACTAATTAACTTCTAGGACAAACTGAAATTTAATCTGATAAAAATCTATTTAAAAGTGACCGAGTCAGACAAAGCTAGCCCTGTCATGAAACACTGAGGTTTTGTTTATTTGGGAAGACAGTTGACCTTCAAAGTTGCATGTGGGACCACATTTTCTAAAACATATGCCATAAAATTTCCCTATGAGTCCGCAGTACATGTCCAGTCCGTAAGTTAACAGACAACTGTTCTGTGTTTTAGAACAGGATGCTTAGGGCTTGGTAATTTGAGCTATCCACTATTTTCCCGTCAACACTGTATTATAAACCAAGGTAGAGAATTTCCCTAAGACATGGTCAGGTATCATCTCCTCACGGGGTGTTGTATTAAAAGACCATGCCATATGTCACAAGCACACATTTTCGCCAGCTTTGCTATGAGAGTTTAGGTCTGACTTATAACCTAACCTGGGTAACTTTGATATTCTCACAGAACCTCTTCAAGGGAAAGGTACTGTCATTATTCAGTATTCAGGTATATTCTCCACCGTATCAATACAATCAAAAGCATATGAGTTTGTAATATGTATAATTTTTATCATGAAATTCTAATCTTAAGAATCTTAGAACCTGCAAATGTTTACACATATTTAGATTTTCTCCAAGTTCTATTTATCTAAGGATTTATAGTGACTACAGACTTCCTTTTATGGCTCCTTATTCTGTTTAAACTGTGGAAAAAAAAAAGTTTGGTGTTTTAGATTTCACACTCTTTCTTCTGAAATAGCATACTGTTCACAAGCATCACTAATAAAATTATCAAACTGATTTATAATAGAATCAAATGGCACTTTCCACAACATTTTCCATAAAGTGACTTTCTGGGACCTGCCTCTTCCTCAAACGACCCTTTCGCCTCTACACTACTGTCACACATCTCAGTGAGTTTTCCTTGGATACGGGACTGCTGGGAAACAGGTATCTCAAAGTAAGTCCACCTGCTTGGCATTCCAACACGAAAAAGACAGGTACAATTTTTATAGTGATTGATCCTAGTTATGAACATTTATTGCCTCTGAAAGCTGTTACTGAACAAATCTGCTACCTGTGGGTAAAAACAGAGAAAGCACCATCTGTAATAATCTCATTAATGTATATGCTCCCAGTGAAGAAACAGAAGACATCATAAAAGCAGAAATGCCTATTTTATACTGTAAAATGACCAAATGATGGACTGAGTCTCCTAAGTCCTGATCCCAGTAGCAGTGAACTGAAAACACAATGCAGTTTCATGATCAGAGTTCCTCTTTGTGGTCTGATTAGAAGCAGCAGCATTTCCAATCCTACAAAATCCAAAAACTCACAAGATGTATTAAAATGCCACAAGGGTGTCTTAAAATCAGAAGACTCCAAATATAAGCAGTTCTCATGAAAGAAAAAGCACTATAGAGACGCACTTTAGGGCTTAGAATTATATGTGCACAGAGATGGAGACTGAAAATATGAAACTGTGGAAAACCATAAAAGACCATGCGAATAAATAGTGAAACTGAACGATTTCAGTGGCAAGACATGTTGTTACAATACAAAACACCTGAACATTCCTCTGCTGATTAGCTACATACACTAGATAGGATAAAAATGATAAAAATGAAGGGTAACATTGAGTCAGATCTTACAGCTCCTAAAGTAAATTAATGCAAACAGAATAAAATGGTCCTGTTAGAAAGGATGGATACAACCAAAAATAAGGAGAACGAGTAATTAGACCTGACTGCAATAAAGGATCACAGGGGAAGAAATCTATTATACTGCACTTCTGTGTATTGAGAGGAAAGAGAAAAAAAAAATCACGTAACAACACTCAACTTCGGCGTTCCCTTGCCAAAAAGAGGAAGAAAGGAAATCTTGGAAGGTAAGTAACTTTGCTGATAAATAAATGCATTTATTTTATGGATTCTTTAAAGTTACCTGTTCAGCTGCAAGTATTGGTGACTTTTCACGAGGATTCTTCCAAATGAATTGGCTTTGATATTCAGAATTTCTGGGGAAAGTATTTAATTGTGAAATATTCATGCCTCCTTTCCTCTGAAGGACTCTGTGAAGCTGACAACATAAAAAAAAGAAAAATATAAACAACACCAATTGTTCCCTTTCCTACAATGTTTTGCAAATCACGTATCTTTCAATGCACAGTTTCAAGCCAATGGTCTGGGCTTTGGTTGTATGAATGAAATTAATGCAAAGTACATTTTCTCATTATAGCAAACAACCCCCAAAAGTCTATATATTATTGGCTAACTCCTTGTTTAACTGAAATCAATAGCAACGGCACATGAAGGGCAAATTCCTATTGAACCAAAATCTGGTCTCAAAAGTACTGTTCTCCCAACAGAAAAGCTACAATGTAGAATATCAAAATACAGAACTAAGGAGAGAGTTAGACAACAGAAGCTGGTGTATGTGCATTAAATTACTCTAAGTATCAGATTAGTAATTTTTATACTGGTCAATTAAAAAAACCAAAACCTTCCCTTACCCCATTACCCATTTTTTTTACTTCCTTTCTTGGAGATGAAAACGCTTCATTTTGATTTGGTGGAGCTGCAGAGGGTGACCTCTCCATGTTGTTTTCTGCAAGGGCAAGAGTTGTTTCACCTCTAGAATCCACAGAACGTGACCGAACTCTTGAGAGGAGTCTGGGTCCTTCTGGCGTTTCCATTTTTTCCTGATTCACATCATTGTTGTTGCGGTCTGTGTGCAATTCTGCAGTGCCAAGAGCTTCAGTTTCAAGCTGGTCATTCAAATCGCAATCTGCTGTCCATTCAAGCGACTTTGAAATCTGTGGATGATGGTAAGGTACCCTTCTCTTTGAAATGAAGTTTGGTTCTCTTGTGATTCCTGAAAAAGATATATTAGGTTTAACAAAAACATTCTATTGAAGACATAATATCACTGTATTACAAGAATAAACTGAAAGCTTATCATACAACTGATGATTAGAAAAAACTATCTCAGTACCTTTGGGCAACAACAGCCTATGAACTATGGGCATGGCTGTGAAATTCTGTCTTCTGTCCTATCTGCAAATGCCTTTCCTTTCCACTAAACAGAGATGGGAACACAGTGCTCCAGGACCATATTGGACAAAACCCTGTAAAGCAAATATGGCCACAGAACAATCTGTTGCAAGTTGATTCTGGGAGTTGAACAACAACAAAATTAACATAGCCAGTGAAAAGAATGTGGTTAACACAGACACAGAATAACCAACCTGCAGTGACCAAGTATGCCACAAACACTTCTCATTACACATGCACAATATACCTTGCTGAACAGGTTCTCATCGATTGTGACAGACAGTGACAGACCTCTATCCACCTAATACAACTGTGATTTAAAACCATCTCAGATGCCTGGTGACTTTTTACAGTACCAACACAAAAACATTTACAAAATTGTAAAAAGACTATGTAACAAAACCATGTATCAAGTTACTTTAAAGAATTGCTGGCCTTTACACATGCAGATGAAAATAAATTTACCCCACCATTTTAAGAAGAGGATTGAATGACTGAACATATTTAACGCAGGAAATCACAATCCAACTGCAGAGTCCTCCACTGCAACGGAAATATAAGTGAAGGCCCCAACTAGCTGAAAGAAACACTTTCTAGGAGAGAGGGAAAGTCCTATCTCATGAAAAAGCAACGTAGAAAGAGAGAGCAACCTATGATGAAAGGTATGCAGAATATCTGGATGTCCGACTACACATACAGGTAGGAGGAAATAATTCCAGTGGAATAACACTGGGAAAGCAGCAGGAAGGAACTCGGAACACCTGCAGCTGTTAACTTCTTGTGGTGATGTTCCAAGTCATTCCTGAAACTGCCAACTATGTGTTTCAACAGAACCATAAGTGAATTATCAACAACAATCCACAAGTCCTATGAAGTGTCAAGAGTGACATTTGAAGATGTAGATGGTTAAATGGCCAGAAAAGAGGTGGGAGTGAAAATGAAAGCAAAGATGTAGGAAAACTACACGAAGCACGCACAAAACCACCACTACAAAGTGAGGAGGAGGAGAAACTGCTGTATTGCTAACTCATGACTTTATTGCAAGCCTTGTAAAATTTGCAGTTTAGTTTGACTGGAAAAGAAGCATAGATTACAATTTTTAGAAGTTAATGTGTTTGGATGTTCAGGTGCTCCAGAATTCATGGAAGTTATACACTTCAATACAGGTACCCATACACAGAGCCATGCGCTAGGGAAAGCAAGGTTAAAGAAATATATATTTTGCAGTAATGGAAGAAAACAATAATATATATAAAGCATGAACTTTATCAAAATTATTTACTGAAATGTCTAGCATCGCAACCAAAAAAAACCCTACTCCTAGTGGTCAGTTCTTAATTATTAGGCCGTAATTTCGAACACATCATATTGTGGGAATTCATACATCAGACTCTAATTACACAGACTGTGTAGTGCAGTTGAACCAAATTGCACAATTCCGTCAATCTGCCTTGTGCCACCACAGTAATTGCTGTTTTCTACTGCTCCTTTTCAAAGCACTGCAGTTGTCTTCGCTCTCCAGCTTACTCCTATTCCTCAACTCCTACAGGTCTTTCAACCCAGATGCTACTTCCTTTGTCTTCTACTTCCCAATCCCACATTTTCCTGCCATGTTAATGTATACAATCCTTAAGTCCTAGGCTATAGCATCACAAGCTTTTCTGTTTAATGCTCTTTTTTTTTTTTTCAGTTAGCTGTCCCTGTAAGTCTTCCTAAGAATTTTACTTTGCATCAAACTTTGCCCCAAGTTTGTCTCCTCCTAAATACAGAATTTTTATTAGTTTCCCTGCACCACAGGTAACCCAATGCCTGCTTCCACACACCCTGTATAGGTTAACACTACCTCTGTGCTTCATGTTTGGGACTCAGCTTATGCCACACGTCAGAAACCATGTATTTTTCATGTTTTATATAAATAGCTCTAATATTAAAAGAAAGTTTCAGCGTAGCCAGAAAGAATATGGTATTCAAAACCACGATGACCATGAGTATACTCTTAACTGTATAAAGTGTACAAACTGCTAGCGCTAGCGGTTTGGTGCGGTCAGGCACTCAGTCACAGCAAATCCCTCCAGACCTCCTGCAGCCCAGGACCTCCTCATCTTCACCAGAGGGTTTGCCATCAAGGGGCAGCTCTCAGCGCCGCTTACCGAACTGATCCGACCGAAGTCCTGCCCACAAGGATTTCTGCTGCTGGGACGGGCTACAGAACTCTGGGTTTTTCCATCTGAAGTTTCTCTTATATTCACTCAGGCCCTGCAGCGAACAGAGAGGTGCCTGTCAAGCGAGCGGCGCACACACCCTGCTCCTCTGCTGCTGTTGGTAACAGGTCTCCACGGGGAGAAACACTGGCCAGGCCGCCGCAAGGACTCGGCTACACTGGCAGGCCGCTCTGCCTATTCCAAACCCCCGCCCCCCCAAAAACCACTTGATCGCTCCGCAGAAGAAAGCGTGGAATAATTTCACACGCCAAAAAGTAAGCGAAAAAAACTCATTTATACCTTTAAGTGAACGAAGTTTCAGGAACAAATACGGTCTGAACCCTGTCACCCACACGACTGAATTTCTGTCTTCATCAGCCGGTGCTCCTTAGCGCAAGGGTCTCCCCTTTCCCCGTGGCACCCCAGAAATGGCTGCACCACCTCCTGCTGCCGGGGCCCGCGGCCCCCCGGGCCCGGGGAGCCGTCCGCGCAACGCACACGCAGACCACACCACCGACACACCACAGACATACAGACCCACCACAGACACACCACCGACACACCGACCGCGCCGCCCGGCAGCCCCGCGCCGCCTCACCCTGAAGCGCACGGGCATGGCAGGCCACGGACTACCGGGCCGCGGCTG
>Ga0065711_1001053_pt1 | contig 49358 bp, 31 predicted proteins | sample Hoacrofraction12_FD_59098 | JGI IMG/M metagenome (GOLD analysis project Ga0065711, IMG submission 59098) | Hoatzin crop microbial communities from Cojedes, Venezuela - Epithelial fraction 12 v2 (version 2) | ecosystem: Host-associated > Birds > Digestive system > Esophagus > Crop | place... | reverse complement strand
CAGTGCTCTGTCACCCTCAGAGGGAAGAAGTTCTTCCTCATGTTCAGACGGAACTTCCTGTGCTTCAGTTTGTGCCTGTTGCCTCTTGTCCTGTCGCTGGGCACCACTTAAAAGAGTTTGGCCCCATCCTCCTGACACCCACCCTTGAGATATTTATAGACATTTATAAGGTCCCCTCTCAGCCTTCTCTTCTTCAGGCTCAACAAGCCCAGTTCCCTCAGCCTTTCCTCATAGGAGAAAGTGAGAAAACTCGTGAGTTGGGATAAAAACAGTCTAATACTTGAAATATAATAACAATAATAACAAATTGTAATGAATACTAAAATAACAAGGAGAGAAAAATAAAACCCAAGCAAGACAAGTGATGCAAATGAAAACAACTGACCGATGTCCAGTCAACCCCTGAGCACAGCTCCCCGGCCAACCTTCCCCTAGTTATATTGTTGAGCCTGATGTTATATGGCATGGAATATTCGTTTGGTCAGTTGGGGTTAGCTGTCCCGGCTGTGTCCCCTCCCAGCTTCTTGTGCACCGCCAGCCCACTCACTGGTGGGGTGGGGTGAGCAGGCCTTGGTGCTGTGTAGGCATTGCTCAGCAACAATGAAAACATCCCTGTATTATCAACACTGTTTTGAGTACAGATCCAAAACACAGCCCCTTACCAGCTATGTGAAGAAAGTTAATGCTACCCCAGCCAAAACCAGCACAGTTTTGAAACAGAATAAAATGTAGATTATTAGAGCTTGGAAAAATTACAATAATAGCTGCTGATTGCTAAATCATATTACCTTAACACTTGTATAAGAAAAATTTGATATATTTTTTCCATTGCTTTCAAAACAAATTACCCTTGGACAAAAGGAGTTTACATTAAATGATTGGCTGAAAACATCGATAGCAATAGTAACAAATGCTAGCAAAACATACTCCTTTGGGGGTAGTATCACAGTCATGAAGAGATATAAAGACATGTTAGAAAGGAAGGGAAGGTGGAAGGAACAAAGAAAAAGATATGCAAAGTAAAAGCAGGTTTACACAATTGAAAACTACAGATACCTCTAACTACCTCCACAAATGAAGTAATGAATGAGAGGTGGTATGAACAAAATTTACCTGATAAAAGATAATTGCTGGGAAAAGAGTCTTCATGTAGCACAAGCTCCCTATAGTGTACATTTTTAATTTTACAATCTGTTTATTATAGCACTGTGTTCTTAATTATTGCACTAATAGATTTTTGTTCCCTGGAGCGATGAAAGATGTCTTGGCAGGAATCAGGCAGGCAAGTGTGTTCAGGTGGCAATGCCTGTGACCCTTTCCGTGTTCCCAGGGCACAGCCCTCCACTGGCCAGGAGTAACAGGGCCATGGGGCAGAAATTGCGTTCGTGGGTCTGTAAGTCTGGAGGGAACACCCTATGGACTGTTAATTTCCTAGTAATCAAGTCTGCCAGTTTAGGACTTGTTTGCCCTATTGTTTTAGGAATAAAAAAAAATTATTGTGCCACTGTGAAACTATTTTAATAAAGATTTTACCAAAGTTTAATGCATATTAGGCCTTAAATAGAAAATATTTATAAGGAATAAATGGTGTTAAATTAAGAAGGATAATTTCCAGTAACTTCTCTTTTTTATTAGTATTTAGAGAATTTCTTCTCTAATCCTTTTTAACAGATTATTCTGCTTGGGGCTGCGGTTTCAATAGTGCTCCATTCTTGGCCTTGTCATCTAAGTTCCTCATTTAATTTATATATAAAAAATTCAGTAGGTTTAATGTGCTAGTTTCTCATTGTTTTAATTAAAATGGACAATGTGTCCCTCTGTATACCACTTCAAGTCCTGAATATATGAGCCATTTAAGGCAGCTGTAAAGAAATCTTTTGTAAAACTTTATTTTTATGTGCTGTTCCTTAAGATAAAGTGAACAAGACAGGTAAAATGATAAACTTTCTTGAATTTAGTGTTGAATCTATTAGAAGTGTAATGACCAGTAATAAATAAACTTTGCTTTACCAAGGCATCTCTAGGTTTTGATTTCCTCTAAATTAACCCAGCCCACCTATTCCAGTGGATTTTTTTACCAGATCTCCAAATTTGATTGCATATTTTTATGGCACAGATTTCTCTGATGTCAGGTTGCAGAGTTTAAAAGGTCTTTGCATTCCATGGTTGTTGCTGCTGCTGTGGAGTTATATGAAACCCTCGGTTTCTGGCAGTGGGAGTACTGTATCCTCACAGCGCCTGCTGCCTACAAGTGGGAAGCCTTAGTTTAAGCCCAGTAAAATCAAAGGAAAGAGTAGTGTTAACCTTCTGGCGACTCAGGTTAACCTGTGAAACCAGCAAATCTGTTTGCCTGCAGAGTGCTCTGAAAGCCCTGTCATAGAGGCTGGTTGCAGTTTTTAATTTATTTCCATTCAAAGCTTTAACAAATCAAGTCTGAAAGGTAGAAACTGCTTCTCATTCAAAGAAGTACTAAAATGATCAACTTCAGTCAGATAATCTAGCACTAGATCAAAAATCCTTAGGGAAATATTTGCATTTTGTCAGTTAACTCAGAGGAATGGCTCTAGGGATCTGGAGATATCCTCTGTGTATATATTTTTAATTTTTTTTTAACTGAAGGAAACACTGATGCCAGAACTGAAGCTAGTGATTTAATCACAGGATTGCCAGAGGCTGCAGTACCCTATCTGCTCAGAAATCAATATCTATGCTCTCAGTTATATTAGAGAAATGTTTACTTCTTCACCTGACCAAGATATTAATTTGTATATGCTGTATTGTCTGGGGGTTTTATAAGTTAATGATTTGTGGGTAGACTAATTCATTTTGAAATCCTTTCATGCTGCACAATTCTCCTGTTATTGACTGATTATTTTGTGTGTATATATAGCACCACTCAATGCATCAAGTTGCTTTACAAAGAATTTGAAATGCTCTGTATGTAGGAAACGATGCGCTGCTTTGCTAAAACACAGCCATCAGCAGGGCATCGTGTAGTAGCAAACTTTGCATTGCTGGTGCTACCAATTTCAGCTTGAGAGGTGAATAGGAGAATTCAGCTGGTGCATCAGGGGAATTTAAGTAGGTGAAATGCAATTACCCACGTTGGAATATGATCAGGATACCGGCATTAAACCCCATTCTGGTGAAAACTGCTGTGGGATTTTTAATGACCGCAAGTCAGATAATGTTTTCTTTCTCATCCCGAGGACAAAACCTCTATTAGCAGAGTGCCTCCTGCCACTTGCTGCAATGTTAGTTTAGTACAGACCCTCTGGGAAGAGTGTCACCTCCTGCAGCAAGTCTCCGTCACCATGTCTGCTGCCTGCTCAGAGAAGGGTGAAGCAGAGGAAAGAGAGAGGCGCAGAGATTTTCTGGCTGTCACAGGGAAGTCTGTGGCAGGACACAGGGCTGGGTGGGATGGCAGGGGCTGCTGCAGTGCGACTTTCTTAATGGGTGAACATATTGCCTGGCGGGAGCATGCTACAGCATCCAGCTGTCCCTAGAGGTCTCCAGTCCACAGACTGACCCACCTCTGCTTCATTTGCCTGATGAGAACCGACGAGATCGCAGCTCAAGGTGGTTGGCTACAAAAAGCACATTAAACATGTCAGTGCAGGTGATTCTCCCACTATATAAATTGACTGTGTAGAATTAGATGGTATTGCATTGGAAATCTATTAACATTTGAAGCAGTTTGCTTGAATTAGAAGTCTTGATAGAATTACAATTACTTTCCTTCTCCTCTGTGAGCTTTGTTACTACCTTCATGTACCTTGTAATGAGAAGACTTGTAAACCAAGGAAGATGTTTTCCAAAATCTTATGTGGAGCCATACTCCTCTTTTGCATTTACCAGGTTGTAAGGGTAAGGGAGAAGCAAATGGAGGGAGGAAAGACAAGCAGAAATCCACTGGCTTTTCAAGTTTGATAGCATGTGCTGAAGCATTGAAATGGATAAGTGGGGACGCATGAAGGTCATGGCCTTGGGAACTAATGTGCGTTGACAATGTTTAGAATTGCACAGGACAGGGGTGAGAGTATTTTGTTTCCTATACCCTCAATGCAGGGTGATGCAGGTAGAATAACAAGCGAAGGAATCACCTCAATCAGGGAGCTGAATGCATGTAACGTTTTCTGATTGGCACTCTGTGTCCTTCTGGGTGCAAGCTGGCAGTGAGGAACGAACAATGCGTGCTAGTGTGGTAGGTTAAGGATATGCAACTTTTCCTTCATAACTGCATCTAAAAAGTTAGGAACCTGTGACCTGCCTCACTCCCCTGGTGAGCAGCATCTAGAACGCCTTATAACAGAAGAGTAAAGAATTACTACTACAAGTTTTAACATGATGCATGTGGAGCAGTACCAGAATTAGCACAGCATAAGAGGAGATGAAGGCAGAAAATGAGCAGGTGGACAAGTGAATCTACCTGCATGGTGAGTTTAGGACAAAAACCTGAGAGACAGCTGTGAAGAGAGCACAGGTTGGCAGGGCCTGCTGTGCAGCCACGGAAAGATAAAATGGAAGGGAGGAAATAGTGACTAGCATCACTTGGGGAAAAAGTGAGTGGTCTATCAAAGAAATAACTCTTGGGCTTTTCAGCCACATGGCAGGGGAGAAGGATGATGTACAGGAGACAATGTGGTGATCTGTAAATGAAGAGTGAGCAGGGAAGAAATCAGAAGGAACTGACAATTGCTTTCAAGAGTTAGACACAAAAAAGTGAAGTGAAATGCAGATTATAGAAAAATCTTGCCTGCTGTATCAGATTTGCAGATGTGTCACTGCATATTTTTTCCCCAGATCAGAAATTGCTTTAAAATAATGCTGCCAGAAGAGAGCCGACCATGTCATGTGAGCTTCAAGAAAGAGGAGCAGCATCAAGTGATTATGCATTATTTATAAAAATAGGCTTTGTTTCTCACACTGTATTTCAGGTCTCTTACAGGAACTCGGAAACATCTTAGATTTCATTTTGGTCCTATTTATTTTTTAACTTCAAAATGTTTTAGCTCAAGATGTAATGCTATTCTTTTCAGAACTTCATCTGTATGTGCCTCAAATAATTCATCTTCAGGCTTAGTTTAAATCTTAATCCTTAAACCGGTACACTACCTACCCACTCATGTGAGTCCCTCTTTTGAATAATTTGTGTATGTCTTCTGCTGGTAGAACATTCCAAAGTATTCCATATTATTTTTGTCTTGTGTGTCTTGATCTTCAACCAGGAATGATAAAATATCACATGACATTATGTACTCACCGTAATATATTTTAGTCCTTCCCCTGGCACAGTCATCTTCAAGTCATGCCAGCAAAAAAATCATCCTTCATCTAAATATAAAAACTCATCAGAGGACCCATCCCATTAGGATTCTTTGTAGCGTCTGGTCAGTTTTTTGGACCTTATTTCTTGCAGACACAGTGACATTTCATCTGATCTTCACCCTCTTCCCCAGCAATGTCTAGGTTGCCTGTATTTCCTATTCCTTTAGCTCCTTCAGGTAACACTTACTGCATAAAAGCTTCTATTAGGTACTCATTCAAGGGTGTCCAATGTCATAAATGTCACATCTGGATCCTGTTATTTTGTTTCATAATTCTTTTATCTAAGTAACAGTTCATCTGCTGATAATGTCTGCAGTTTTAAAGCTCTTGCAGTTCATTGCTTAAGGGCTATACTTCCTTTAGTTATTGAAGAAGAAAAAGCATATATGAGATCAAAACATAGGATTAACATTTATTGGATATAGCACAGGTATGACAAAGGACAATTTTTAGTTTGTGGAAGCTCAAATGTATCCTGATGGGGGGGGGGGCAATGGAATCTAGTTACCACTGTCAATAACCTATACAAAGTTCCCAGGAAACTAATATTTACTAGTCTTTACCAATTTGGTTTTCCACATATGATAGGTTTTGATTTTTCTCATTCATCAATTACTTGACTTTAGTATTATTAAAAATACGGATGGTAACCCAGTTCTGAAAACATTTTATTTAATTAAAAGTAGTAATTCAATTATATTTTGTGTAGTTATTAAATTTATGTCAACCATTTAATGTATGTTTTAAGCTATACAAGGAACAAAAATATTTTATATTAATTTATGCAACTTACCATTAGACATATAAAATAAACCTGGTAGTCCACAAAGGTCATATTGTCAAATGTCCTGTAATGTGGTTTATGGATTCTTCTAAATAAAAAAAAAATCAATAATTAAAATTAGTTCATAAAACACAAGCATTTCAGAGAGAGAGACTTCCTAAATTCTGTAATGTTAAATCTAGTGTAAACTCCAACGATCCAGAACTTTTGAAGAAGAATGGGAAGGAATTATGTTTCACTTTATAATAAAATCTAGAGCAGAAAGGAAAAGTCAGACATGCATTACATTTCTAAGTGAGAAACTCCTGCGAACAAGTCAATGTTTGCACTACATAATCAAAATGGAGTTAATAACCACCTTCTATGCACAGGTCTGGGGAGATAAATGTCTCAAAATTTGTATCAAAGGAACCATTCCTTCTTCATTTTAATCACAAATGAGCTTGGAAAGTATCTGTACCTATTTAAACAAAAATTCCTTATAATCTCTCTTTTTTAGTACAAAACTGATTTCGGTTTGATTTTTTTGTGTGTTGAGTTTTGGGTGGTTTTCGTTTTGGTTTTTTAATTAGTTGAGTTGTTTCTATATCATAAATTAATATGCCTTAACAATATTGAATAAACCAAATTAAGTAGCACACTGAGACACCTCAGTTTCCACTAGAGGTTAGAAATAGATGGAATGTTTCCAAGCATGGATGAACGGAAGAAATGATTAATCAACCAGATCAGTATTAGTTGCTGTATTTGAAAACAGAAACATGTGAAGGGAGAAATATTTTCAGGCAATATTCTTTTTTCATTTTTCCTTTCTTTTTCCTAAGCTTGCCCACAGTACACTTTGCAGTCCTATACACTGCTATGTACCAACAAGATCCTCTACTTATTTACCTGACCAACAGGCAGCCAATTTGCAAGCCATTTTATACCTATGACTTATATTCAAGCTTACAAAAGAGAGATCGTCCAGAGCATAATATGGCATATAGACTCTGCTTTATGCAGCTATACGCACAGAGACTGGAAGATATGCCTAATTCCTGGTGAACTCGCATGTAATAAATGGGTAGTTCTGACAAAAATAGAAGAACCAAGCTGAAGAAAATCAGTGCTCAGGTGGCACTGCAGGGTGTGTGGGGGTGTGGGTGTGTGTGGTCAGTGCTCTATTGCCATTTTTCTCTCTTTCGAGCTATTTTATAATGGAACGGCTAAGTTAATCCGCAGCATGTTACAACCCCTCTCGCTTTCCCCCAGTGACTAATTCACTCTTTCTCATCTTTTCTAGCCCTCTGACCTTTACTTTTCTTGATGACTCAAAATTGTTCTACTGGCTGGTCTTTATTTATGATGGATAGGCAGAAGGGGAAAGGACCCTATTTGAATTAATGAAGTTGCCAAAGACCAAGTAACAAAGAGGTAGCCGGAAAGGAAATCATTCAATTCCACCCATTGTAGTCGCAATGTTGAAAGCAGGTGTCTGTTGTTTTAGGATATTCAGACCTTCTCAGTGCACTTCTTTGGTCAAATACTAGGCTATATTTAAAGAGTATGTGGCTCAAACTTTAACTTTCATTGCAATCTGTGATTCTGGCCAGAGGGAAATTTCATTTGTTAGCTCCCTCCTGGACAGCATGAAGACATCTTGACTTTCTTGCCCTGGGAAAGGAATACTTTTCGCTATGTATCACAGTGAGTGATTCTGTCTCCCATAACAATAAGACCAGCTAAGGAGGCCTTGTGTTATAAAGATTTAAGCCAACTTCTTCCCATAAGAGATTTGGGCTGAAGAAACAAAAATTATTTTTTCTTTTTCCCCTCCCCAAAGCTTTGAAGAAGGTGACAGAAGTTCAGTCATCTCTCAGATTGCTCAGGAACTACCTCGTATCTAAAGATCAGGAAGGAGTGAGAAAATCACAACCAGAACCGACAGAGAAAGCACCTTAGTATGTAAAAAGTGGTCTTTTATTCCTGGAGACTGTAGCTGTATACCTATAGCTATGTATATATAGCATGTACAACATAAATACATATATAAATATATGCTATATGTATATTTGCCTGTATATAAACTGTATGATATGTTATATACCTATAGTTATGTATATGTTTAAAAATAAAGGCTATATGCTATAGAAGTTATATTTTATTTCTTGTAGTACTTGCTACTGTTTATGCCAAAGTGACACTCAAAATGTATTACACAATATCTAAACATGGACAACAGGCCAGATTCCTTTCCCGACAATTGCATGTTCTAGACCAAGCCAAATGTTTGAACTAATTTATGCCTAGAGCTAGGGAAATTCTCTTATCCGTTCATGTCAGTGGCAAAACTCCCACTTCAGTGGGATCAGGGTTTGATCCTGTTGACCAGAATAGCAAACGTGAGATGAAATGGCTAAACAGTAAGCAACACGTAGACCATTATGGACTTCAACATATACAATCCTTTGGCTTCGGAAAGGCATAAGCTTCTCCACTGTAATGAACATCAGATCTGTAGTCCAGAGACCTGGACAAGTCAGTGATATGTTCACTCTTGCCTGTCATTCTCTTGAAATACTATGCAAGTGCTTTTTTCCTATTAAACTTTGCATAACCTCATTTTCTACTTTTATGTGTTCAGGTTGAAATTTTCCATCCTGGATGGAGCTGAACACACATGCAACAGTTATACCAAAAGTTAAAGTAGTATGTGCCTTCTGCCTGGTGAGACTAAGGCAAGAGCTGTAGCCCATTCTTCACTCCTCACTCCTCATGCAATACAAATGTAACCTTATAGCATGTCATCTTCAGGCTGAGGGTTTTTGAAATAAGGAAACATGGAGATTTCAGCCTTTTTGAGCATGAGGTTGGAGAAAAATGCTGTGTTCTTTTTCTCGCTTTAAGACGAGCATGTGAATAACCTCTGTGTTTTGAAACATGGGATCCACCTTTGCTGGAGAGGGGAGTTTGATGGTTTATACCTGATGTGTAGTGTTTGTTGACTATGAAAAATCAGGTTGACTTCTAAATAGCTGGAAAACAGTCTGCAAGTTGATTGCAATGAACAAAATTCAGCAAAATTAATGAGACTTTGCAGCTCTGTTTCCAGATTTAGAAGCCATAGTTAGGCGAAGATCTATTACCTTGCTTTTGATGTGCGGAAACAAACTCCACAACTCACAGAGAGTTATAAAGCACGTACATTGTATTACAGTGCCGGGTGCAAGGGGGATCACTCCTTCTAACTTGCACACCGAGTCACACAGCATGCACCTATTTATTTCAAAGTTTATCTAAGTGGGCTGGATTATTACAATTAGTTCCGGGAATAGGTGTGATTATTATAATTATTTCCAGGAATTCATTATCTTACTCTGCTCCTCTTTAGCCCTTGTGCAATGTCACCTGGTGGTCATCTGTGGGGGTCTTCTGGATGAAGGCTCGTAGTCTTCCTCACTGTGTACTTTTCACCTTTGGCCCAAAACTGCCGAGTTCTCTGTGTTGGCTGAGTTCCAAGCCACCAAACCAGTTTCAGCTAGAGGGGGGCTTCTTACAGACAATAGGGTTCTGGTTATCAGTCCCTGTCTCTTTTACTTGTCTCGCACCAGTCCTTGTTATCTATGTTTGAGCTCACAGCAGTCCTTATTAGCAAGATTACAAAGAATAGGACCAAACTAAATGTCAGAGGTTTAATCCTTGCCTCGATATGGCTGCAAAGCTATAGAACAAAATCAAACTGAAATTAAAGCAAAATCGAACTAAACGTCTATTTCCCACATCATTTTTTTTCTGCAGTTCCAGCTCTGGGTTGTTGATAGGTGTCTAACCAGAGCAGGACATCAAAGTGTGGAAGAACACTGTCCTTCCTTTGCTCTAAATGCCTCCCTTAAATCTATGCAGTACTGACAGCTCCAAAGAGAGATGCTGGCTGGTCTGAATGCTGTAAAGGTAACAGCTGAAGTGGAGACGGTGAACCAAGATTTTGCGAAGCTGACTAGAGAGAAAGGGAAAACTTGTGGATGTGAGGAAGACTACAGATCTATAGGCAGGAAGACCGATGCCAGGCAAAGGAAATGATGGGGATACCAATGGAGGTGAGGAGGCAGAGGAATGGGAAATTGATTTTGACTTGTACTTCAGGTTGTAAAGGGATATGACATGATGGGAGACCTGGGTTTAGGTGAACAGAAAAACTGTGCTCAGGAGCCACTTGACAATTTATTGTGCCCTTTTATATCTTTTCCTTGTTGCACAAGTGATTGTGCTCTTGTTTGCTTCCCACCACTCACCCTTCCTCTTTCAGAAATTAAGATGTGGAATTTTTTGTTCTGGGACTAAGCTAGTTTTTGAAGGGAAGGTTACATATAGAGAGGATTATGTATTCCAGTGTCACTTATTTGGATAATTTGGAACACATATTGTGAAAAGGTTTGTATTTGCAAGACTTGCATTCTGAAGCAATTGAATGGTGCCAGGGAGAATGCACTTCTTCTCCCATTCTCACACAGTCCTTATGAGATGCTAATCAGAGCAGACTTGAAGAGTGCATGGTAAATAAAGCCTGAACAAAGCGACATATCCTGAGGAGAACTAAAGAAAGTATTGACTAGTTGTTATGAAGAGTCAAGGGTCTATTGTGTACTTTGAATGGCACGAGTATTGTCAGCAAAAGGAAAATCATAGGATTAAAACCAGTCTGTAAGCATAGGCATAACATGTCGATTTAAAGTTTCTGGGACAATTGCAAATCGTGTTTTCTTAGGTTTTTTTGAGAGCTTGGTTCTGAAATGTTAATATTCTCTAAACAGCTGATTTTTGTTTTTACTTTGTACAATAGCGTCTATGCTGTTTCATAAGCAGACCCTTCTGATAACAGCTCAGCTTCCAGATCTTTGAAGAAAACTCTTTTGGCAAAGAGACCTAAGGTTGATGCCTGGTATGAAGCTGTTATTCCCGGCTCCACAGTACACAAAAAATTACTGACCTGCCTGAATAAGAAATTAATGTTTTAACACTGGTTGATTTGCTGGCATGATAGATCTCTTTAGCTTGAGAATTTTCTGTTTAAGTGATCTTAGAGCAATTTATTTCATTTTTAGTTAAGCCTTAACAGTAAATGTATACGGTAAAATATTGGTGCAGAGAAACTAAAGGTTTGAAATGTCATGGTGGATCAAAGTTGGCTATGTTTCTTAAATTACTGGAGGCTAAAGGTTACCTAGCGAAGTCAAAAACAGTAGAAGAGAGATACTGAAAAACAGTTTTGTTATATATGTTGAAATACTATGTCAAACAAAATCACACGAGTGTGTTTACTATAGCAATCCAGCTTCAGTCCCAGCTGGTGTATAAATACGATTAAAATGTTTATTTTGTTAAATATATTAACAAAGAACATGGTTATTTTTTTCCTGAAATTAGAAGAAGGTAAAGAATGAACAATTGACTTGGGGTAAGCATCATAATGACAAAGGATATGGAAGGACTTGGTGCCTTCTTTGGCTCAGTTTTTGTTGTGGCAAGGTTGGCTTTTAGGCCCCTGGCATACCCTGCTTCGACTGTCAGTGTCTCTGGGAATGAATACTACTAATAGTAGAGGAAGTCCAGGCAAGGGACTACAGCAAACTGGAGAAGCCTATGGGACTGGATATGTTCAAGGATGCTGAGAGAACAGTCTGCATCATTTAAACGCTGCTTTCTGGCATCTTTGAGAGGTTATGGCCATTCAAGGATGTCCCTGATGACTTGTAAAAATCAAATCAATCTACATTCATAAAAGCCAAGGAGAAGGATTCAGGGAAGTATAGGCCAGACAGTCCACGCTTGGCCCCAGAGGAGGTTACACAGCAAATTCTACTGATCTGCCATTTCCAGGGAGACAAAAACCACGGTGACTGGACAGTTACTTTGCATTCACTAAGGGAAAAATTCATCTGACCAACCTGATTGCCTTCGAGGATAGGTTACTGGCTTGATGGATGAGGAGACAGCAGAGGATATTGTCTACTGTGACTGCAACAGAGCCTTGGACTTCATGTCCCATAGTGGTATTTCTGCAACCAAAGTGGTAAAAGTAGGTTGGACAGTTGGAAAACTTGTTAGGCTGCCTAAAGTTTATGATCAGTGGTGTGAAGTTCAATTGGCAGGTGATTACTAGTGGCTGATACAGGGTCAAATACTGATTAATGTCTCTCTTGTTGAGTTGAGTGGTGAGAATGATGATAAATCCTGACCAAGTTTGCAGATGACACCACATCATGGGGGATCAATCAATACGTTGGAGGGTAGGAATGTCATTCAGACAGATTTCAGTAAGCTACAGAAATGGGCTGACCGAAATATTATGGAGCTCAGTAGTGGTAGACTGAAGAGCATAATGCTAGGGGGACATCTAAATGTCACTTTCAACTTCTTAAATGGGATTTATAGAGAAGATGGAGCTAGACTTTTTCAAAGATTCAAAGAAAAAGGGCAAGAGGTAATGAACAGAGGCTGCAGCAAGAGAAATTGTAATTATACCTAAGAAAAAAAAATTCTTCACCGTGAGGATGGTCAAACTCTGGACCAGGTTGCCCAGAGAGTTTTGGATTCTGCATTTCCAGAGACAGATAGATTTGAATTTATCCCTGCATTGAGACGGAAATTGGATACAGACAACTCCCAAAGCTTTTCCAACCTGACATATTTAATGATATTGTGAAGAAGAACCTGGTGATCACAGAATTCTAGGACCCAGGTTTATAAAGTTACAGAAGGCCTGTTAGATGGTCAAGTCTATAATTTCCCAAGAAAAAGAGATTATTGCTTGATGCGTACATAGAGGAGGCGTCAGAGTGACTTTCTTGTTCACGTGAACGTAGGCCAGGAACTACCACAGTTACTATCCTCCACAAAATATGTACACAGTCTTTTGATCTTTGATATACAAATTGTAGCAAAGCAGCACACCACACATATAGTTTAGCTTTATTTGCTGCGTAATTAAGAATGGAGCTCATCCTACTGTATTTTATTGTCCTACAGATAAAATAGAATCTGGACCTCTGCAAGGACTTGTGTAGGAAGTAGAAGTAACTCATTTACTGGCTGAAAACTGCACAAGTTTATGAGTGATTTCTGTCCTAGAAACTTCTCAAATCTTCTGTCCTGGAACATTACCAAATGTTTTTGAATGCTTCCCTTTAAGGGCTGCAGTTATATCTAAAGATATGTTGGATCACTTCTTGTTCTATGTAGTAGTTAACCAATATGTAATCATACTGTCTTAGACCAGATGTAGCAAATTTCTTACATCTGACTAAGTCTATTTTAATTTTGACTGTTGCATGCACAGTAATCTTTTGAATAGCTTAATGCTTATCTGCTGTATGCTATTCATATGATTAATACAGAAAGTTTTGCTGTCATAGACAGGCATAGGAAAGTCAGAGTTTTAAAACCCATTTGGGATGTTACTAAAACTATGGTCATCCTAAGGAAAGACTTCAACAATTTCAGTATTTGTGAGTATGCTGATAATTTTGTTTTATACTGTGACATACTCCCTGATAATCGTTGTGATTTGGGCATGTTTTCCAGTACCTTACTGTATGTGAGAGAGTGCTTATGGTTATCACAGTCACCAAAAGGCATTTCTTTTTCTTTTAACTCTTATGATACCAGTTCTCAAACCAGTCCATGTAGCTGAAATGTATATGTAGGTCCTTCAGAGAATGTGCTGGCAGATGAGCACATCTTCAGGACCCCAAATATCCTAGTGTAGATTCACCTTATCCCGTGCTAAGGGCTGATTTGTAGTTTGATAACTTGTTTACTTTGTTATCATCCTTCCTGTATTCTGTAATTCTGTCATCCTATGGACAGACAATGTCAGTCTGACAGACCGAATGTTACCTCCTGCACTTAATCTGGTTAATCAGCTCCTTGACTCCCTGAAGGATGAAACTTCCCTGCCTGTTAATGGCAGTGTGCACCTGGCACTATGCAAGTTTTTATGTAAGTTTGTACATTAACAAAGAAACACAATACTATTGTCCACTTGGGCTGAACACATGTAGCTTTCTACAGGCTCTGAAGCAAAAACAGACAGGAAACTAACAGACAATTTTGCTGTAGTGAGTACTTATGGTGACTTATCCCTTAGCATCACTCTTTAAAGTATGCTAAAAGACACGAATATCAAGGTGTGTTTGCAAAATAAGTTAATTTAAAAGACATGTATTAATAACAGCTTCTTGGTTATGCCAGTACTACAGTATCACAGGTCAACATTGCATAAAATCATTTGCTGTCCATACACTAATTTGCACTATAAAATGAAGTTACAGTTAAACATAATCTTTTAAATTTCTTCAAGAAGTAGAAAAACTATTTCTTTGAAGTTTTCCAGGAAATTCAGCACATGATGCAAACATCTGTGTCCATTTCCATTTTTTTTGCTGGCAGTATGGCCATAAGCCTGAGGAATTGACAAATGACTTTTTTATTTTTAATTTGTTTCTGCCATGTCTGGCCTTGATTATACTCACTTTGCAAAGATGGAAACTGTTGCTCTAAACTTTTGGGGAGGTTTTTTAAGAAGGGATGTTTTAACTGTGATAATCACAAAAACTACCAAGGAAGGAGGAGTTCTGCTCAAAGTTTCTTTTTAAATCTCAGTCATGACTGCAGGAACCTTTATTGATCATTCAGTCTGTACGCATTAGATGGGCACTGAAAGGAGAATCTTAATTTTCTAACATTTTGTTTGAAACACTGAGATCTTTTCTTTCCAAGATGGATGCAGGACACTACATGGCTCAGGAAATTGGTAATGCAGCACCGAGCCTATTATTACACAATTCACTGCCTCAGATTCAGACATGGTGATGACTGAAAGTCATTACCGTCTGACAACTGCTCCATAAATTTGCGTCAAAGGGAATCATGATTCTAGGATTCTAGTCTGGCTTGTTAAGGGCATCTGTCCGCTTAATAAAATCATCTCTATTATTGGTTTAGATTGCAAAGACTAAACAGGAATAGAAAACAACCATTCAAGAAAAGGCTTGAGACTGCAGCGGTGTTGTGCACATAAATACTCCCTTCCCTCATGCCTCCAGGGAGCCTTCTGGAATCCTTAATTGATTCACAGACCTCGGCCGCTCTTGAACCTAAACAAACTGAAAGCAATTTTCTCAGCTGTTTTCCTTGAAAGAGTCCATGATATTTTCTCACAAATATAAAGATGTTGCTTTCAATCACTGATGCCACGTGTGGGGTTGGAATTGGGATCGGTCTCTCCCAACCACAGTAATTTTCTGATCTAGAACTTAAGCATGTTCTAAATCTCATGAGAAAGTTTTTCAATCCCACATTTCCACTGTTTAATGCTTATAGGATTACATCTTCAGTGTAAGACAGTGATTAGTTCTCTGTTTCAGGGGAAAACAGGACATCTGACAAGCTGTCAAGGCCATATCTTTTAGTACACATCTTGTGTTCTTTTGTTCTCTGAATAAGCAGCATAACTGTGACGATAGTATAGATGTGGCATATAAATAACTAGTTTAAGTGTCTTTCATGCAACTATGTTAAAAATAGGTATGAAGTTCAGGGATTTAGGTCAGATAACCTTAATTCCATACCTGGAAAATTATCTTGTTTATATTAGTGGAAAATCAAATTTTAAAAAAATATATATGCTTTTGTTTTTTTCTATCAATCATAGTGTGTGCGAATGTATAGGTATTTCATAAAGCAACTTTTCTTTGCAAATGAAATGAAGATCTTTTTTTATTGTGAATTCAGACAATTTTTTTCCTTTTTTTTCCTTTGCACTGCATTTCCAAGTGAGATTAAACCTCGTATAACATAAACTGATTGTATTCAAAAGTCCTTTCATGTAGCAGCTACAAGCCAGTGGCTATTCAGCATTTATTTCAACAACCCTGACAGGTGTGCAGATGGTGGTTGCCCTGCTAAGCTGTATCTTCTTAAGTTAGTTTTTCTGCTGGTGTAAATGGATGTTGCTCTACGAAATTCAGAAGGTATGTTTGAATTTAGCTACAGACAAATTAGATCGGAAAAGTGCATTGCCAGTATGCCTTCTAGGCATATTCAGACCATGTATTAAAAAGCTGAGGCAAGAACTAAATACGAAAACTACAGTCTAACACCATCTTGAGCGAGGAATGAAATCATGAATGCAGAATTCAAAAATATGCATTGTGGTTTTGTGATACCTAAGTGTGAGTGCAGTAAAAGTGAATTTTTAGGTATTTGATTTTTCCTTGCCCTGCTCCTCTTACGTCCCCGTTTTCCTGTTGTCGTGCACACAAACATCCTCAGATTTGTCAGGATGCCTGTTTGCAGGGCCGTTCTTTCAACGCAATCAAGGAATTGATTCGGGCTAATAAAAAAAGCAGTCAGGAAGGCTTTTCTCATTTTTAAGAGAGAATCCTAAGCAGAGCTGTAGCACAGGCTAGCAAATGATTGTGCTAGCACAGTAGAAAGCAAAGTGTGCCGTAAGACAGGGGAAGAAATAGTTTAAGCTGCTATTGCCACTAAACACTCTGCACTTGAAATGATAGTTTTAGAGGAGTTCCAATAAACATGTAAGTACTGCTGTGTGTTTTCAACAAGATAATAACAGCTGCCCATCAAAGATTTCAACAAGTGTAAAAGACAAGAGGGTTTACTTATTGGAGATTTAAATTAAGTGGGAAAACTGGGTTGGTAGCAGCTGTGTGCCTTTACTTAGAAACCAGCTACATGATATTTTATAGATGTCGTTTCTAAGCTGCAGTGTGTGAGTCAAGAAATTTGACTCATAATCTGACACAAAATAAAAAGCAAAGGATATGAGAAAGTGGCAGACCAGAGGGATCAGATTTGCTGGCTGTTACTTTGATAGCTTTTTTGGCAGGCGATAAAGGTGACCTCTGATTTTAAGCAGCGAAGGGGGTGCACAACCTGAACTAGGGTCAATATCACAGGAGGAAATAAAAGACATGCGTTGCCCCAGAGTCTAACACATAAAATAGAATAAGCTGTCAGCTTTATATAACTATTTACTCTAGGGTGGAAATTAGTAGTTACCTTAGCAACACCACTATCACCCGAGACATAGACATGCTAACTCTGATTTACAGAGATGCATTTACTTTGACAATGTATTCAGTAACCTTTCTGAATGTTTTACTGTATTTTTATGACAAATGAAATGCATTGCAGCCAAGAAAAATGGTTTCCCCAGATTTCAAAATGCTGTGTGCTGGTCAGACCCTTAGCTGGCATAAATCCAAAAGACTTCATTACCAATGAGGTAATGTTGATTTATTACAATGGAATAACCAGCTCATCATTTTAGGCAGCACTGCGGTTTATTACCAGTCACTCTTCTTACTTGTCAGGTATGAGGGGGTTTGATTTTCTTCCCATGGTATTTGTCATATCACGGTCGTGAAAATGAGAATGGTTAACAACCCTTGGTGCTGCCATATCTACTTGGGTAATTCAAATGTGCCTTTACAACTAAATTCAGGGTTGGTTTAGATTCCCTTCTGTCACAGAAAGTTTCACATATTAAGGACACAACAAAGCAGTTGTTACTGAAAGCACAGCTTTCTATCAGGGAAGTTCTGAATGTGACCCTATGATACTGCATGGTTCACATTACACTACATTACACTGAATTATTTAATCCAACAAAGTTGCCATCACTCCAAACTTCCTTATATTATATATATACCACACAGCCATCTTCAAAAGATAAATTATACTATATTGAATCCTATTTTAAATACTCCAAGCAAAAGTGAGTCTACCATCTTCCAGGCTAAATTATTAGCTCTCAATACATGGAAACTACACCTTATTTGGATGCTGAATTTATTGAATTTTTAGCAACTTCAGCTCATGTACTGTGGGTGAATTCTGATACTGCAGATATTCAGGTTACTTGAGAGTGTAGGTACTTTGCATACACTGGAAAGGTTTATCCCTATTCTTCTCCAAAGTAAACTAAATAGAATGAATTTGTGGCATGCCTTTCTCAGTCATTCTGTGGACCTTTCTTACAACTTTAGTAAAATCTCTCCTTGGAGCACAAGCATCAAATAGTGCAAATTTCCATCTATAACCTGTAGACATCTTGTCCTCAGAGGCAAAATTTTGTTTCATTTTCTTTTACCTCCTAGATCACAGAATCACAGAATAGAATGGTGAAGGTTGGAAGGGACCTCAACGACCATCTGGTTCCAGCCCCCCTGACATGAGCAGCGACATCTTCCACTAGACCAAGTTGCTCAGAGCCTCACCCAACCTGGCCTTGAACACTTCCAGGAAGGGGGCAGCCACAGCTTCTCTGAGAAACCTGTTCCAGTGCCTCACCACCCTCATGGTGAAGAATTTCTTCCTAATATTTAATCTAAATCTGCCCTCCTGTAGTTTACAGCCATTCCCCCTTCTCCTATCACTACACATCCTTGTGAAAAGTCTCTCTCCATCCTTCCTGGAGGCCCCTTCAGGCACTGGAAGGCTGCTATAAGGACACCCCGGAGCCTTCTCTTCTCCAGGTTGAACAGCCCCAACTCCCTCACCCTGTCCTCATAGGAGAGGTACTCCAGCCCTCTGGTTATCTTCGTGGCCCTCCTCTGGACCCTCTCCAACACATCCATGTCCTTCTTGTGCTGGGAGCTCCAGAGCTGGATGCAGGACTCCAGGTGGGGTCTCACGAGAGCGGAGTAATGGGGCAGAATCGCCTCCCTTGACCTGCTGGCCACGCTTCTCTTTATGCAGCCCAGGATACGGTTGGCTTTTTGGGCTGCAAGCGCACATTGCCGGCTCAGGTTGAGCTTCTCATCCACCACTACCCCCAAGTCCTTCTCCTCAGGGCTGCTCTTGAGCCAGTCTCCGCCCAGCCTGTACTTGTGTTTGGGATTACCCCAACCCACGTGCAGGACCTTGCACTTGGCCTTGTTGAACGTCATGCGGTTCATGCAAGCCCACTTCTCCAGCCTGTCAAGGTCCCTCTGAATTGCATCCCTTCCCTCCAGCGTGTCAACCACACCACACATCTTGGTGTCGTCGGCAAACTTGCTGAGGGTGCACTCAGTCCCACTGTCCTTGTTGATGACAAAGATATTAAACAGCACCGGCCTTAGTACCGACCCCTGAGGCACACCACTCGTCACTGGTCTCCACCTGGACATTGAGCCATTGACTGTAACTCTTTGAGTGCATCCATCGAGCCAGTTCTTTATCCAATGAGTGGTCCATCTGTCAAATCCATGCCCTTCCAATTTAGAGACAAGGACATCGTACAGGACAGTGTCGAATGCCTTGCACAAATCCAGATAGACAATGTCAGTTGCCCGCCCTTTGTTCACCAACACTGTAACCCCATCATAGAAGGCTACCAAGTTGGTCAGCCACGATTTGCCCTTGGTGAAGCCACTTTGGCTGTCCCAAATCACCTCCTTGTTATCCATGTGCCTTAGCATGGTTTCGAGGAGGATCTGCTCCATCATCTTGCCTGGCACAGAGGTGAGACTGACTGGCCTGTAGTTCCCTGGGTCTTCTTTTTTGCCCTTTTTAAAAATGGGGATGATGTTGCCCCTGCTCCAGTCGGTGGGGATCTCCCCAGACTGCCATGACCTCTCAAATACGATGGAGAGTGGTTTGGCAACTCTGTCCACCAGTTCCCTCAGGACCCGCTGACGCATCTCATGAGGCCCCGTGGACTTGTGCACCTTCAGGTTCCTTAGACAGTCTCAGGCTTGGTATTCTCCTACAGTGGGCAGCTCTTCATTCTCCCAGTCCCCGCCTTTGCCTTCTGCAACTTGGGCGGTGTGTCTAGAACACTTGCTGTTGAAGACTGAGGCAAAAAAGTCGTTCAGCACCTGAGCTTTCTCCACATCCCGGGTAACCAGGTCTCCAGCTTCTTTCCGGAGAGGGCCCACATTTTCCCTAGTCTTCCTTCTATCTCTGACATACATATAGAAGTCTTTATTGTTCCCTTTGACATCCCTGGCCAGAATTAATTCTGTCAGGGCTTTAGCTTTCCTAACTTTCTCCCTGGCTACTCAGACGATTTCTCTGTATTCCTCCAAAGCTACCTGTCCTTGTTTCCATCCTCTGTAGACCACCTTTTTCTGCTTGAGTTTGGCTAGGATCTCCTTGTTCATCCATATAGACGTCCTGGTGTTTCTGCCTGACATCCTCTTGGTCGAGAAGCATCGCTCCTGAGCTTGGAGGAGGTGATTCTTGAATACTGACTAGCTTTCTTGTGCCCCTCTTCCCTCTAGAGCTTTATCCCACGGTATTCTACCAAGCAGATCCCTGAGGAGGCCAAAGTCTGCTCTCCTGAAGTCCAGGGTGACGAGCTTGCTGCGCACCCTTCTCTCTGCCCTAAGGATCTTAAACTCCACCATTTCATGGTCATGAAACTGTAGACCTACAGTTTACTGGGTGTAGGGAGGCTAGGTATTGATTTTTACTTTGTTTCTCTAGTTGTATATTCTTTTCCCACCTGGAAATCTCATTCTGGCAAATTTTGAGAATTTGTCTTTGGCCAGGATTTCCAGGCATGTCTCAGCCCTCTTCTAAAAAGGGGGTTTCAGCCATAGAGCAAATGAGCCATAAGGTACGTGCACAAAGCCGTAACAACTACCACATGTTCAAAAACCTGAGGTAAATGCAGCATGAGCGTGTTGTGGATGGATAAAAGATGCAGAGTAACCTCACTGCTTTCTGAGAATATATGAATTCTGTGTATAGATCACAAAGATACAAGCCACACTCTCAAATAGCGGTATACTATGGAGTTTCCAGATAGTGCTGGACTTGCTGTGCATGCATTAGGCCATTCTCAAACAATACATATGTGCTACAGTTTTCCAGGAAATTCCGAATTAGCATAATGTGTATTCCCATTTTATATAACCAAGGAACAACTAATCCATTTAACTGCATCATTGACACCAGAGCTCATGTCCAAGTTGCTCCTTGCAATGACTCAATAGACTTTCCGTGATTGATGCATTCTGCATCAAACTCTACTACCCTGCAGGTTGCAATCTTTGTTCTTTATTACCAAGTGCATTTCCTTGTGCTTTACCATACTAATACACTGTATTGCTTTGACAACATCCTAACCAGTCAATTCACACGTTTCTGTAGCAGAAAATTGTTTTCATTGCTACTTACTATACTGTAACCTTCATGCTATGCGCAGACATCACTAGGCATCACCTAGACTGCTGATAAAATTACTGAATAATTTTGGATGACAGATTGATCCCTACTGGACTTCACTAATAAGGCCTTTACAACCTGTAAGCAAATATTATTTTTAGAGATCTGTCAGTGATTCAACTCTTATTTCATCTATTGTGCAGTGTTGATTTTTGTTAAAAAACATGCCAAGATGAAAGTAGAAAGAAGGTAAACGATTTTAAGAAATGCTGGTATATTCCATTGATGGCATTGCCATATAAACTAGGCATGTAATCATGCCCAGAAAGAGATAACAGGACTGTATCTTTTAATAAGACCCACTTCTCACGACTAGCATCAATTATATTTTTAACATTAAATTCTGTTGTTGATGGTAAAGAATCTTGAGTGAACTGGTCTTTATTTTTGTGTAAGGTTTGAATCAAGAGAATGTTTGTTTATTACCCCCAGCAATCTCTTTATCAGAATCCTTTTCTAACATCAAAACTTAATCTTGACTTTTTAAATCCTTTGAAACTTGCTCAGATTGATTCAGACCTTTGACTCAAGCCAAGGTCCTTTGTTTGCAGTGACAAACTGTTCAGCTGTTTCCTTGAAAACATCCACTCCAATCAGGTGAACACACATAATTTTTTAAAAAGTTACAGATTCTACTGCTGCACCATGTTGTCCCATTATGTTAATGACAATTAGTTTTTTTCCATCCCTGTATTAAACTTGCTATTCTTTCCATCACTTTTTCTCTACAAGTGGAAACCTCCTCTTGCTTTGTCCCATTTACGATTGCTATTGGCAGGTGACTGTTTATTTACCACTACTTCTGATTTTTCTATCTATGGTAAATAATGGCCTACTTCCTCACCTAATTTTCTTTTCTCTTCTTAATACACAAAAGATACATCTTTTTCTTTCTTTTGGGTTGGTTATAGGTATTGGTTTGCTTTGTTTTTGTAATTTTTTTTTTTATTTTTTTTTACCTAGGGCAGTAATCTCAGTTATTGTCATCTTCTAAAACTAATGTTTTAAAATTAACTTTATACTACAATAGGAGAAAAATGTGAAATACGTTTTCAAATTAATTGATTTATTTGTGGCCAGTATAATTTTTTAAATAGGAAGATTGATCAAATATTTAGTGTCTGTATTTTCAGTGTGAATGAGAGATTTTAATTAATTAAATCTTTAATGGAATTAAACTGTTGAGTTGGGGGGGGAGGAGAGTGTTAGTTGTTTTGGATGTTTTTTTGGTGTGCGAAAGTAGTTTCTACCTCAAAATTAGATTTATTTTATCTTACTGGTTTATACCTACCTGTTATTTTAATTCTTACTCTTTTCAGTTTATTTTGTATATGCTGACATCACTTGAGATGAGATCAGTGTTATTTAGCTTTTATTTATTCTTCATAATTCTATTCATTGAAAATAATTTAAAATATTAAGTGAGGTCCTTGATGCTGTATGGAACTTCTGTGATTTGTGTTTATTTAATAGATGCTCAGAAGATTAATAGTGATACAGCATTAACCCGGAGAACTGATGGGAACAGGTAAATAACCATTCCCTTGTTTCAGTAAACATATGGAAGACAAAAATATTTAAATGTGCCTGCTTAGGAGCTGGCTCCCGAAGTTAGAGATCTGCCTTGTATTCCTCTCACCATAAGCTATTTGAAGTATTTGTGAAATGCATGGAGCGGATTAATTCCTGGATTTGTGATTGTACCACTGAAACACTTGTGAGCAAGATATCTGGTACTGGTGTTTGTGGATTTGCTTTAGCTCACAACTTTTTCTCTTCTGGGTAAGTATAATAGTGCTCTTCACCTCTATTTTCCAGTTCAAATTCATCCTGGACCAACATTTACTAAATGTTATTCTGGTACTCTTCACGCTTTCTACCGCACTCAGGGATTCATCCCACAAATGAGCTTTGGCACCCCTTACACTACAAGACAACACAGCGCAGTGGAAGATTGAGTACATCATTGCTTGAAGTAGATCTTAATAAAGGTCACTTATTTATTTACATGTCAGTAAATTTAGTGTGCAGAAGTCTAATGAGATGCACATAGAGTATGAGCTATCTTTTTCTGAAATGTTTCAACTGTAGAAACAGTATTCAAGGTGCTCAGCTGAACATGGTGCTCTTGCCACGGTTCACCATCTTGCAGCATCAAGCCTCCTTGCAGAACATCATGGGTGCAAAGACCGGACGCTTTCACTCTGAGGTTTCCATTGCTGGAGTTACAGAAAATTCTCTCCTCTAGCAAGCTATGCTACAACGCAGCTACCATGCATCAAAGGTGTCAGGAGTTAAGGCATGACTTCCTAGAAACACAGCGGGCTTGCAAGCAAATGTTGTGGGGGAAAAGGGTTCAGTTTAAGTGACAGATGAAACATTTTCTTAATTGTCTTGAGAGCTGCAGAAGTGTCTAGAGAATGGATGATCATGTGAATTCTAGTGTATCTAGCCCTGCAGTGTTGTAATAGCACAACACAACTGGGTGAAATGAGGAAGATAATGGGTAAAAGAGATGTATAACAGCTCTAGAAAAGTAAGAAAACAGAAATTTGCTTTTCTAATTGTAAAATAACATGAATAACAGTAACAGTTCCACATCTAAAAGTAAAGGTTAATAACAATTCCTTAGGTGCAGAGGAAGAAAAGCAAACATTTGCTGCATACATTTTTTGAATCCTGTGGGCTTCTCCCATAACAGTTCCCTTGGAATTGCTTCTTTCCTGATAGGACGAACTAATCTTTATGTACAGGAGCATTGCCTGAAGAAATCATTAGGGCAATGAATATTTCAGAAAGAGCATGGGGAGCACTTCAGGGAGAAAGGCATATCAGCAGAAAACCTGTTCTGAGGAAGTTTATGGCATTTTAAATCATTTCCTGGCCTCTTTTTTGCATGTTAGAAGATCATATATCGGCAACATAGGTGCATAACAGTTATGAAAGCCTGATTTTTCCCTACTACAAGGGGAGAGGGTTACTCACAGCTGTGCAAGAAATGTATTATATTTCTCACAATATTTGCTGCAATAGTGCTTGGATTCTGTTTTTCTGATGGGGGTGATGAATATGCAAAGATTCAGCATAAAAGGCTAGACCTTGCCAATCCAGGTATATGTGGGGTGAGAATATGCTACTGGACACCACACAAGGTGGAAGTTGGTATCTTGCTGCTGATCACATGCTTGTCTTCTTTGCAGTTATATGGTTCTGGAAAGAATACCAGCTCCTTCTCTGCCTGAGTTCTCACAGAAGTGAAATGAGCTGCTTTCACTAGAACAAACGTGTGCATTATCTCTGTGCAAGGTAGGGGCTCGGAGTTTTTGCTGTTTATTTCTTTTGTCCTTGGGAGCAAGCCCAAGTATGAACTCCAGTTTTCAAAGTTACGAATGGAGTATCATTTTTTTTTTCTGCAAGCCTCAGCACCTCACTGATGGGAATAATTTGTGGCCACAATATCCTTTGGAGGACTTCCTTCTAGTGAGCTACCCCAAACAGCTCAACACCCAAGTCCATTTCAGCATATATGCCTGCAACTTCAGGAACCCGTGCTGCTGGGTCCTCCACAACTTTAAGGCCAGGCAAGCTAAGAGGAAGAGGACCATACAAAATTTTCCTCCTGGTATTGCCTAGCCAGTGAGGAAAACAAAAGGGAAGGAGAAAAGCAGGTAGTCACAGTTTTCTTGACTGGGGGTTGCCTACTCCATGCCACCATGAATAGCAGGCTTTGTTTCAGCTCAGTCAGCCCTGAGTCCTGCTGGCCAGGGTCAACCCACAAAAAAGTCAGGATTTTGCAAAATAGGTGGCCCCAGAAACACAGCAGCTCCCAGCTTCTGCTGAGTTAGAAACCTCTACTTCATGTGTAGATAATGTACTTGTCACAGCTCAAGGCAGCTTGTGTCACAGATCAAGAGCTCCACAGCAGAAGGAACCTCTTATTATGGGGCGGGGGGAGAGAAACTGTCTTGAGATGAAACCTCACTAAAAAGGTTTTAAAACAAATTTAAAAAATGAATAGGAATAAATTGCCAGGGCCAGATGTCATTCACCCATGAATATGAAACTGCTGAACTGCTAACTGTGGTTTGCAATATCTCCTTTGTATCATCCTCAGTACCCAAGGTAAGAAAAGTAGCGTGACAAAAACTTTAAAAAAGAGCTCCAGAGCAATCCTAGTTAATATAAACAAGTATATCAGATTTCCATGAGAATAAAATTGGTAAGAGTTATGAAATAAAGAGAATTAATTAGAGGACCCATGAATAAATATGATGCAGCAAATGAAAGTCAATAGGTTTTTTGTAACAGGAAGTCATTTCTCACTCTATGTGATGGATACAGATGATACAGTGGATGTCATTTACCTAGTCATTTAAAAAAGCCCTGAAAGACAGGGTTTCCTGAAAAACAGGAAAATATCATTTGGAGGTGTCTTTTGTTGGCTGATAAATAATTAAAAGGTTAGGTTTTATAATGGAAATTCATTATCGATGGGGCCCCAGATCCTGTGTTTGAGACTTAAGGTGCCTAATACACAAACATATTTTGAACTTGGAGAAAGGGATTAATTGTGAAGTTAAAGCTGATCATACCAAGCTGGCTGTAAAGATGCATTCTGTTCTGAGCAATTAAATAATACAGTGGCAGGAAACCGTGTCAATACATGCTAAGTAGTAGATATTCCCAGTTCCATGTATCTTTCTTTATATATATATGTGCACACATTTGCAGCCCTGATGAACTCTAAATAAGCTATCAAGCAGGAGAAACCTTAGGTTATCATAAAACTCTTAGTTTTCTGAGAAGTCAAAAAGCCCCAAGTTACACCACTATGTATATTTCTAGTATACCAAGAGCCTGAATGCTGTGTGACATTGCACTTGCCCCATCTCAGAAAGAGAGCATTAGAGTTCAAAACAGGATGTGGAGAATAGTAAGGCTAGTATGACTTCCATATGAGAAAAGATTAAAAAGGCTAGGTTTCTTTATCATGCAAAACACGTGGCTGAAGTGGAGGTATGGCCTAAAAAGTCAGTAGCTAATGAGGGGGAAAGGGTATAGGTAAAAATACCTAGTTGTTATACAAGAAATGGGGGACATCCATTGAAATTATTGGAAAATAACATTAAAGCAAGTGAAAATGTTTTTCACTGAGCATAAATTGTGGTAAACATTGCCACACATTTCTGTGGATATTTGCATACAAATGAATACAAAAATGACAGAGGTACTGACAAGAGTTAAACTTTGGAGGTCTGCGTTTACCTGTTGTCTTAGAAAATCTGTATGTCATAGTCATCATATCTGAGTAAATGTATCAACATAAGGATAATAAGGATAAATTTAAAGCTGTCTTAACCAAATGTTTCTTCCTAACCTGTCATCTCACAGTCTCTGGCATGATGAAGAAATTTAGCCTTTCCACATCAACAAGTTCTTTAACTTCTGTTTCTGTTATTTTAGAGCAAGTAAAGGCAAATGCAACCCACACACACACTGGAACCCCTCCTAGATTCATGCCAAACTTAGTGGAGAGTTGGGGAGGGAGGGAAAGAAATAAAATTTTAAAGACTTTTTGTTCAAACTTGTTCTAATATAAATATTCCGATATTTCACTCTTAGTAATTTTTAAGCTATTTTTTCAAATTAATTGTTCAAATGTTTAAAAATAAATTATCAGATTAACTAAAACATTCTTTTCCTATGAAAAATTATTTCATCCTGAAAACAGGAAAAAATTAGTACTACAAAAAACAGTGCTCTTGGTATTTACTGAATGTTAGATCAGCAGGCACACTGATAATCAGTACCAAGACTTAGATGTCACAGAGCCTAAATTTGTCATGTCTGCATGCATCTCCAGATTGGTGGCTGGGAAAGCTGAGATATGGGAAAGCTCATTTTGTCATTTCCTTTAGCTGTAATCATCTCTATGAGAAAAGGAATGTTTGCCTTGAAATATTTTGCCATACTTTGTGTATATAATCCTAATGATAACTGATATTAATACTGTATACATTATTTCACTACAGCATATATAATATTTTTTTGAAAAAAAAAAAGCAATATGCTTTACTTCATGTTACACGTATATATGAATCTTGGGACGAAAAGTGGGAAAAGCAAGGGTGAATGTTTCCAAACTAAAATAGAAAAGGATAAGATTTTTCACCTGCAAGAAGTGCTAAAGGCCAAGACTTGCTAAAGAAGCTGCCTAAAGAGGAGCTCCCTAGGCTGTAATTAGGCATCTGTCTGCTTTGCTGTGGTGCCAGGCACCTACAAGAAATCATATTGAGAGTCTGGTTGCTCAGCACTCTTCAAAGCAAACAAGTGCCTAAATACGGCCTTTGGGAACCCAGCTTGAGGAAGATATATTTAAGATTCTTGTCCGAAATGTAACATCCTTTGTAAGCAGCTTCTAGCAACATTTGGTCCTTGTGGCGTCTCTCATGATTTTGACTGGAAAAGAAAGTTATGTTTTGAAACTTCTCAAAATCAAAAGTTTATTTTTTCTGAAAAATCTTCTTCATAACATTTTCATGTCCTCTTCCTCTGTCTCTTTCTTTCTGTCTTAGAAACACACCACAACCTTTAAAGGACAAGTGTCTTTACCTTGTGTGATTGTACTTTCAATGATGCTTTTCAAAGTTTAGATCAAGTGATGCTGCCAAGATTTATCCTTCTCCAGAAAATAATTCACAGATTCCAACTCACTGGGGAATCCAAAAGCTTTGTCTGATGCCAACATAACTTCAGCAGTATTTTCCTGGACTGCGCGTTAAGTTTGCTGAAGCAAAAAAGTGCCGATCTGTCTGAACTATTTCAACTGTATCGCCAGAGGTAAAGATGATTCATCAGTGTTCCTTCTCTAATAGTAACTATCTCAAGTGGGCAGTAAAGAATGACCAAACTGACTATCAGATGGGAAACAGCAGAAGTTGGAATGGTATTTGCCTTGCTCACTTTGTACTTGACTGTGTGTCCATGGGTTCTCGTCTGGAGTTGCAGGGGTTGCTCGAGCATTTAATTACTTGAATCCCAATGAGCTGAAACTGCTTGGTTCAGGAGATAGCATAATAAAAATGTTCTCCTGAGGTGGCTATATCATTTTTTCAAGCTTTACTGACAAGCTAGAAATAGTCACAGATTTTAAGTGTTGCCAATGATTATATTCAAAAGGCATGGAAAACATGAGCCTATATTTTCTGCTACACCCATGTTCCTATGGGAACAGCAAAGGAAAGGAGTGTGGGCTTCCCAGGGTGCTGCTTAATTATCTGGCTGACTACACACCAGCTTTGGCCTTGTCATAGCCTCTGTTATAAACTTCACCAGCTGAGAAGGTCCCAAAAGGGGACAGTCTGGGGCTAAATCCTCCAATTCTTGTATCACTGCGTAACTAGGTCAAGAAATGGGAAGACTGGCTTCACTTTAGCTCATGTTGTTCAATGCCTGAAGTAAGTACACAGATTAAAGGTGTCTTGCCAATATCAAGGTGGCAAGAAGGATCAGAGTAGCCAAGTGACTCAGCAAATAGGGAAATGTAAAAATAGTACACACCTGGATTGTGTATTTCCCATGTATTTGAGGAAAACAGATGTCTTCCAGCTTTGTGTATGAATGGTGTCATTGGGATATCTGGTATCCAACTAAGCATGCAGCTACCATGTGTCAGTAATTATAAATGACATCACTCTTTCTCAGCTTTGCTACTTCAGTGTTTGTGTGGGTTTTTTTAAGCCCATTGTTTCTTTTATTTTTAACCTAGTTTTTCCCATATAGTTTGCATAAGAGGGTGAAGGTTTTCCATACAGTAGAAGAAAAAGTGCATTGACTTTGGATACAAATCCTACCATCACCAAAGATCCCCAGATAGTCAGTGACTCATGTAAAATACAGCTTGACATTTGAGCATGCAAGATGCTTCGTGGGATGTGGCTTAAACAACACCCAATTTTCTACGTCTCTATCAAGAGAAGGCTGTCAGATCTGGAATAGAATATATGATTTATTTTTATTTCAGGGAAGAAAATCTTCTTGAGTTTCAATATGCAATAGATAAGCACTTGCCAGTGAACATTTGTACAAAGCCAAAAAAAGAGAACATACTTGGGCCAAACAGAGCAGAACTAGAGTTACAGGCCATGATATTTCTCTGTAGTGTGACTGATATCAATACGTTCATTGTGTTAAATGGCATAACTTTGTAATTTTGCACTAATTTAGGTGAGAAAAGGTCATGCTAATGGGACTCCTATGTTCTGACTTCGGTAAGTAGAACGGGAATAAGAATTCTCCCCCTATATATGAATAACTCTCCTCAGGCTTCCACTTAATTATACGCTATGTACTGCATAAATATGACCCCTTTGCCAGCTGGGAGATCATCTGAGCTCCAGCTTGACAAGCCTTGTTTATAGCACAGAATTCTTTCACTTTCAATGTTCAGTTTTCTGGGGTTACCTTCTGCTAAGATGAAGTATGTTCTCACTGGGTTTGCACTTGAAAAGGAGGTGCATGGTAATCAATGCTAAGTTTGAAGTATAGTAAAAAATAAAAAAATAAGCTCTGAATGTTCATCATATTGCTTTCATTTCTCCTGGGAAGGGATGGTGGGTAGGAGGAGGCATAATAGGCTCTTGAAGATTTGGCTGATACTTAATCACATGACTAAATACATTAATCACACAGAGACATACTCTTACTCAAGTCATGAGACAAATTATGTCCAGCTTGTGTGGGAGGAGCTGTTACTACCTCCCTCCTTTTTCTGCTCCTCAAGTTGTTTAATTCTAATCACACAGGATCAAGAAGAAATCAGAGGTTTCCCTTTGTATCCATTAACAAACTGGACAACTCTCTGTATGGTCAGTTGGCTCCACTTCAGGCTGCAACAGAGCCACCATTAAATCAATGCCCTCAGAAGCATTGATTGCTATGTGCAGTTTTTAGACGAACATAGCTGTTCTAGGTAGCGTAGCTCAAGGAAGATACCTATTGTCCCTAACTAGTCTCAGACTGGACCCACCTGTCTCTCTGATCTTTTTCACCACCTTTGAATGCGAATGTCTCAAAGAAAGACCAAAAACTGATATTATACCCCTCATGCTTCTGAACTGATTATTCAAATTGGGACGGTTAATCACTCCTTTTCTGAAGAATATACATGGAGTTCTTGGATAGAACTTGGATGAAACTCTTTATGTTACACCACATATGAGCCAATCCACAGGGTTTTGCACGAGCACGTAGTAAATTACTGTCAGAAGCAGAGACAAATACCGGGAAAGGTTGTGATAAGCCTCACATTTTCTTGTTATAATTGCCTCCTGGAGTCACACGTCTACTGATAAGGTTTATGTGCTGCTTCTTCCTCCGAGCTCTGCTTAAATTCCTAGCTTAACCATATGTGCCTTTCTTTTGGTTAACACAGTGATTTCATTGTGCTAGTGGCATTATTTTAGTGTTATAGAAGTCTACATGGAGAGTGGGAGGTGATGATACTGTGCGGTGCAACTTTGCATAGTACTTGCCTGTTTCCTTAATATGTTCACTTTCACTTCTAATACTATTTTGGGAAGACAAATGTCATAATCCATGGATAATTAAGAGTCTAGATTAATTCTGTCACATCAGTCCTTCCTTAATCTGCCCCTAATCAGACTAAACACCTTAATTTAGAGGTTATTGATGTTGGAGATTGCAGACCTCCTAGGGAGGTGTTACAGCCTATCATGTCATGGGGACTGTTGTGATTTTAATGGCCATTTATAACTTAAAGTATTTTGCAAAGAGTAGAAAGGGTGGTTTTGGACTGAAGGAATCCAAAAGTATTTTTTAGCACATGGAAAAATGAAAGTGCCTGTCTGTCAAGGTATTAGCTGTATTGGCTCACTTTTTTTTTGCGAGAGAAGTCGCTAAAAGAAAGTCTTTTCTTAAAGTTTTCTGACAAAATTTTGACTACTGTAATGCCTGTCTATGTGTATATATACATGCACAAAATCCATATACTCTGCTATTTATGCTGAAAAATGCAAGAACTTTCTGCAAGTTAGAGTTGCACAATGAGTTGCACTGTAAATATTAGTAACTAAACACAAAATCAGTCCATTAGTTAGTGAGCTCACCTGCTGTTTTATTTTTATTTTAAAATCAATTATAGTCATAAATGTATTGGTATAGTTATTGGCAACCACCAATGTGTACAAAGACTAGTTTAAACTTGGAATTTATGTTTTGTAGCCAACCTGATTTACAAAGCATGGTTTGCATCTAACATGAACATACGTTGATCACAGGCTGATTGTGTGTTGATAATGGGATTTAATGAAACAAAAACACAAGTAATACCTCAGGATGTATCAGGAAAAGCCTTCTAGTAAAGATGAACAAACGGTAATTACAAAATTGAATCAGCATGTATGACCAAATTTTATTTATATCTCTGCCCTAAAATATGTTTGAATAATTATCAATAGCTTTAAAAGGCATTCTCATTTAATGATTTCGTTAATTCTCCTCCACCAATTTATTTTTTCTCTTGAACAGAACAACATGTTTTTAAGGCATTTGATCTGTGAGAGTGTACTTCTGCTGATGTCTTGATGATGTCAGTCAGTTTTGAACACAAGTTGAATTGTGACCTTGACTATGGAAGGTTACAAGTGCTTTATACTTGGTCTTTGCTTACAGCATCCGCAGTTGGCACACCGCGGGTAGTGCCTATTCTCTCCTGAATCTGCTTCAGCAAAAGAGGTTATTAACAAGCATCTGTATTCTCGCTTGGTATATTCTGTCAAGAGCTGTATTTAATTCTTAAGTTAAAGTAATTCTTGCTCTCATCATATGACATAAGGCCAAACTTATCCCGAGTGAAATGCCTATTAAATTTGTTTTACTATGGATAAGTTTATTTCCTTGTGTCAGGTTTCAACCTAAAGCAATTGCTACTGAAAGTTTATTTTGTGATGTCTTCTATGTGTTTGCAGATATTTTTCCATCTTTAAATAATGTCAAACAGCTGTTGTACAACAAATACAGTACAATACCTTTAAAATGTAAGCTCTGTGATTTTGAAATATCAATGGACAATTGATGATAGAACAGTGGAAGTGATTATTTTAGCTCAAAGGATATAATGCTATTCTTCATGTCTCTCAAACTCACACAAAATACTGAATCAGATTTTTCCATTATTAGCACTATAAACTTTATACTGTTATCTGCACAAAACGTTCTTATATAATGTGCATCAATCAGAGATGTTAAAAATCTGAGAAATAATAGTGCTAACTTGTTTTGAAGAAAAAGGCTACTGTTTGGTAAGATGTGTTCTTTAATGTCATTTAAGAACTCTGGATGTTTTTACCCTTTAGGTTTTGTTCTTAAGCTGTTAATGGGAACAGGAAGTAACAAAGAGGACAGGAGGAAGAAAAGATAGAACTTATTGCACTCATCTCAAATGCTAGGCTAAGAAAATCTCTTCAGCTAATTGTTTGTAAGATGGACTGGCTACAGGGTTATAAACTAATTAGGATATAAACCACCCCATGTGACAGGATACTTACTACAAAAAATTGTATCTAGCCTTTATTACCAAATGAATTCTGCACTACAGATCAAAATTAACATTTAAATTCTGCCTGCTGACTCCCCTGCCAAAAGCCCAATTCTGTTTCCAGAACTTTGAACACTCTTATTAAAATCAGATTTTTAACAATACAATTTTTCTCTACTGCTTTCTTTCACTTTCATAATTCTCAGAACTGTTTCTCTTCTGTTTGAATGCCAGTTACAATTCTCCCGCTGGTTTGGATGAGATGCTGATAGAACCCTAGTATCAAGAATCCACTGATTCTTCATGAATGGCTTTTAACCTGCGTGTTTTCCTTTCTTTTATTTTTTCAAGCTGTGCATTCATCTTCCAGTTTATATATAAGGTAATGAAAGTTACCCATCGTGTACTAATGTCCATCTGCAGTTAAGTTTGTATGCAGACATGATACTGGGATGGATGATCCCTGTCTGAGAAGCTCACCCTGATTTACTAGAAGCTGATACTTGAATCAGGCAGATGGTATATGTTCTCATAGCCTGGTGCTGCTATAGCAGGTGACGTCCACAGCACAGTTGTGATATAGAAAGAAGCTAAGTCAGGAAATCCTTACGGAAGACATGAAACAGTAAATTAACAATATTGAGGTAGGAACTATGAAGTAATACTAGTCAAAAAGATACTTGGTCATTTCTTCAAAATTAGTCACAAGATTATATTGTTAAAACTTGGATACCCAGTGCCAGTTGAGATGTGATAGCCATTCCACCTGGACCCCACCTGTAGCTTGTAGAGAGTCAGCTTGGAGGGAGTGATGTAGCTGAAAATATGAACCAGGAAAATAACATCTAGGCTGAGACACGGAGATGACACAATCAAAGATGTTTTCCTGGCTGTAACTCTAGTGACAGGGATGGTGGTGTTAGAGTGTGTTGGCATTAAGGAACCACTCACACTGAGGATGAGATGGGTCCACCTTCAAAGGGGACGGAATGTCCTTCAGTCTCACTTATGCCATGAGAGTCGTGGTGCGCACACCTTTGAAATGTCTTACAAGATCTGAGTGTACCAAAAAAACATCCTGACCTTAGATTTTGCAACATATTGGGCTTGCTAAACATCACTGGTTTTTGAACGCTGCTAGTTTTTATAGTCACTGGCCTGGAAAAAAGTTCTGTGGGACTATTGCTAAGTCCAGCTCAATTCTGACTCTTCAGCCCAAATAATCAGGTAAGCATTAGAATTTGGATTTGTAGACATACATCCTAGCAAGTTGGCTGCCTCACCTGTGTAAAAAAATTAATAGAATTGACATTTTCACTTCTTGATTTAAAGTTTTTTTGAGAGAGTACAAAGTGGTGAACAGACTTTTAAACCAAGTGAGTTTTAAAAACGTCCATTTAACCCAAAGGTTATACAAAGTACTGCATCTGTAATATGATAGTTGTCATGGTAACATTTGATTTGTTATTGCTTACTTGAGTAAATAGCCTCCAAAATCCTATTGACAATTTCAGACTGCAAAATAAACCATTTTAGGCTGAAGTTCTTATTACATGCATTCATTTATATTGTTCAGTAGTTAACAAATTATCACCCTTTATTTGTGATATTAGGGGTGCTGTTAATTTTTATCTCTGTTCTTGTTCACAAAATGAGAGGAGAACAACATTCAGGAGTAAAAATGCACTCCACACCAGAGTGATCTCTTTTTGTCCTGTTGAAAACAGAAATGCATGTGATGCCTTCAGTATGTCTGTCTTTACCTTGTTCTCCCTCAAAATTATCTGCCACATGTCATCATATATTCTGGGCTTGGATTAATTCGACTTTTAATTCTCCTGGTGACGAAGAAGGCTTATTCCTTACTATTCTATCTGTGATTTCAGTAAGCCTCCCTGTTATTTTCTTTTTAGGTTGAAGCTGTTGTGGAAGTTGCCAACTATCTGTGTTCATGTTTCACATCTGATGTGTTCAGTTTGTCCGGACTCCTTAGACTTCCAGAAGATGGAGTACATTCTTTCCAATTTATTTTAAGGACCTTCCTGATAAGAAAAATGAATTCCAGTAAAGTTTCTCATTGTTGTGGTGTTCTAGAAATACCTCTAAAGAAGGAAAGGAGGTATTGCAAATTGTTAATATTGTGTCAGTGCTGGTCATGCTTCTGTGGCCAAAAAAATTTCAAGTTTCTGAAGGGCATTTGTTGTAAAAGGCCATCTTATGTCTGATGACACTATTACGGCACCTATCATTTTCTAAATAGGTAGAAAGATTTGATTATTCTAACAATATTCCTGGAATATTAACAGGCACACAATTCTTTTGTCTCTTTTAACAAAACCATGTATATCTGTTGCTGATCAATGTCATCAGCAAAATGAAAGTCAGTCAAATGGGTTTTGCCAGTGAAACATCTAGTTGCCATGTCTGATTATCTTCTTGATTCAGACAATAAATAATGCAAACAGCAGCAGGGCATAACAAAGCCTTGCTTTACTCTTAAGTTTCCTCCATTAATTCTTGGATGCTGATCATCACCTCTGCATAATCAGTACGATCATAAAGGACTTGGATCATTTTGATTATGTTGTCCTAGAACTTCCTACTATTAATTTTTTTTAAAAAAGTTATTTCTCAAAAGGTGTTTTGGATGGCTATGCCTTCTGTCATAAGAATTATTTATCATCCTACAGTTTACAAAGAGATTTAACATGTATCTTTTGGGGGGTTAGTTTTCCAACCTGCAAAACTTAATTTACTTCTGTTTTACTGAATAAAAATGTGCAAATGAATAATCCACATTTATGAATATATGAATCATATAGTTTAAAAGAAAAATTACAGAGACACATAATTACTAGATATTTGTAAAATGGAGAAAAGAGACCTCTACAGTAGGTTGAATTATCACCTTATTAATAACAAGCAAATACTGCTGGAAATTTTCCCCAAAACATCTGCATATAGACATCTACAATTTCTGTTCTCCAGTCTACTATCACTGCAAATGTCAGAGTCACAAAATGCATACAATATCACCAGCAATGCCATACCTCTGGCCTACTTGTGCTGCAGTGCTTGACTTTGTTCTCTTCAGGATACCTGTCATCTACAAAGCAGACAGCTCACAGCTTTCACAATCTAGCCATTTTTGGATCTTGGCAGAACACTGTGAGAACAACTTATTCACAGGGGCTACTTGTCATCATCTTCAATGCTTATTTTTTTGTATTTTCAGAACATCACAGGTAAGAACAGAATGCATTACTTGATATTTTTAAATAGTCATTAAGATATATTTTGTTTGGAAGTGTTTCACACAGCTCCTTCTATATCTGGCAAAAAAAAATCAGCTGACTTCTAGCTCTGCTTTCATCATCATCTTTCCTAGAGTTTTGCTCTTTAAAATTTAGCATCAATTTTGTAGCTAGCAGAAAAGATAATACTTTCAAACCTTAAGCAAGTCAAGTGCAGGACAACATTGCAAAGAACAGGATTTACTAGTAATTTTCATATAGGTGAACACTAGTATTATTTGAACATAATCTTGAAAACTTACAGACACTAGTCCTTTCAGCAAATATTTTGCAATATCGTAATTAATTCCTACTCTAGATGTGATATGATACTATAAAGTATTTATGTCTAATGCATAATTTATACTGTAATAATACTATTTTCAATGCTTACTGCATTTGATAAGGTAATACCAGGCAGTTATGAATAGATTGGCAAACCTGGTTCAACAAGTCAGAAATATACGTGTAAAGTCAAATAGCTTCAATTCTTTTTCTCTGTCCCCATCTTGCGGTCCATCTACTTGAGAGGTGTGAGAAGAGAAGATGGCAGTGAAGACTGAGGCAAAAAAGATGTTGAGTACCTCAGCCTTCTCCTCGTCCGTTGTTACCAGTTTGGCAGTCTTACTCATCAGTGGGGCTATGCTTTCTTTAACCTTCTTTTTCTCGTTGACATACCTATAGAAGCCCTTATTATTTGTGTCCCTTGCCAAGTTCTGCTCCAGCCACACCTTGGCCTTCCTGACGCCATCCCAACACAACTGGGCAGCACCCCTATACTCTTTCTAGGATTCCTGTCCCTGCTTCCACTGCCTGTGCAGTTCCTTCCTGCTCTTTAGTTTGACCAGCAGGTCTTGACTCCGCCATGCCGGTCTCTTGCCTTTCTTGCCTGACTTCTAACACATCGGGATCGAGAGCTGTTGCACTCTACGGAAAACGTCCTTAAAGATATGCCAGCTCTGTTCTGCCCCACTGTCCCTGAGGGTGGTTTCCCAGGGGGTCCTATTGACTTACTCCTTGGAGAGCTTGAAGTTTTCTTGCCTAAAATTCAGGGTCCTGACTTTACTCTTTGCCTGACCCTTACCCCTCAGGACTATGAACTCCACTAGTACATGATCAATGCAGCCCAGGCTACCTCCAATCTTGATGTCACTGATGAGCTTACTGGTATTGGTGACCAACAGGTCCAGTAACACTTCCCCTTTGGTAGGACTGTCTAGTACCTGGCTAAAGAAGTTATCCACAATGCACTTGAAGAGTCTCCTTCATTGCCTATAGCTCGCTGTGCTACTTTTCCAGCAGATGCCAGGGGGGTTGAAGTCCCCCAGCAGGACAAGAGCCTGTGAGCACAATGCCTCCTGTAGCTGGAGTAAGAAGGCTTCATCAACAGGCTCTCCTTGATCGGGCAGCCTGTAGTAGACACCAACCATACGGTTTGCTACATTGCCTCAGTCTCTAAATCTTATCCATAAATTTTCAACCTGCTCGTGGCTATTCTTCAGAGACAGTGCCACACTCTATCCGTTTCTTGATGTAGAGGGCAACCCCTCTGCCCCTCCTTTCTCACCTGTCCCTTCTGAACAGCTTGTAGCCATTGATAGCTGCACTCAATAAGAGTAACAGTGCTACTTTAAAAAATCTAAAGGTTCTATGTCTAGCTTTGACTTCATATAATCCTTTCTTTGAGCAAGTGAGTCCCAAAGTGTGTAAAGTATGTGTCAGTTTAAGACAAGTTTTCAGCCTTATCTCAGAGCTGAAGTTCTTACTTATGTACCTGAAAATCTGTGAGCCCAAAATTACAGTTAGTTAATCAGAGGTGGAATTAATTCTGCTTAACTCTAAAGTATGAACAGTTTTAAAACACAAAACCTGAACAGTTTGGTACATAAGACTGTTCTGTGTTTTTTAAAGCAGTGGGTTATGGGTACCCATTTGTGGGTAAAGCTTTATCATTATGAATATGCCTAATACCAGTATAGTTATTTCATTGCCAGTGTGGAAATGAGCTTAACTAGTACAAGCTTATTTGTAAAGATTTCATAGCAACAAGAAAGTTGAGGAACCATTTTAATAATACAGCAGATTTGAAAGGCATAGATTTTGCCAAGAATGCTTATGAAAAGAACAACTTTATACAGAAACTGCACTGAGACTTTTCCTATACATCAAATCAGCCATGGATAGATATCTGTAGAAACAATTATACAGATTCCCTAAGGAATTTAAGCATCTAATGATTCTGATGAACACCAGCTGAGATTTTCAAGGATCTTTAACAAGTTAGGTATTTATCTTCCGTTGGCTTTATCTATTTAGTCACTTTGGGGGAAAAAAAATATATTAGACTCTTCAGAGCAGATTTAGTTGCTTAGACACTCATTGAAATATTTGACTTATTTACAGTTAGTAAAGTTTATTTGTTTAAAAGACTTCACAAAAAAATCTATAAAATTGCTGTTAATAACTATGCTAATTAATTTTTTTTGTAGAAAAATATTTTTCCAAAGTAGTAGTAATCTAAACTACAGCTCATAAAATATTGATTTATATTGTTTAACAACTATATTGCAATTATATGTATTTAATAATTTAACTAATGAAAATATGCAATTAAAAAACCTACAAAAGAGGTCATAAAAGGTGGGGGCTAGTCTCTGAAACTGAGACTAAAGTTTTGTATACTATTGAGCAGAACAAGCCAGTCTGAATGTGATACTTTTGTCTCTAGCACAGAGACTTTGAAAGTAAAAATGGTTTATTTCACATAGTGATTTAGCTCAGTTCAAAGACGCACACATTTATGTTTCCTGCAGTGCTCTACTGCAACTGAAGACTGACAGATGAAACGAGTCCTTTCATTTTTGTTTTATTACCCACCATTGTAGTCAGTTATACCAGATCATATAAAAACATATCATAATTTTTATTAAAGCCCATAATTTAATGTCAGGATGTTAACCTTTCCCCATATTATTATTTTCTTCTTCTAGTTTACTGAGCATATGGTTCTTAAGTGTTCCAGCTAAAACCCTCATGTTTTGACTGCAGTTGCCCAGAATAAAATTGACATTTCCCATAAAGATTACATTCATTTTACTTCTTTGAAAAGCTTCTTGAACTTTAGAACTGCCCTCAGCTTTTTGCAACAAATGATTGGTTTCACCTATTTTTATACCTTTCATTTCTAAGTTTTGAGGCTAAAATGAAAAGTTGGTTTGTTTTAGCTTTGTACTAGTCAGGAGCAAACAGGTAACTCATACAGTATGTGGAGCCAGTCTAACATATTTATAAACTATGCAAAACAAAATGGTATTTTCATTCAATAGAGGAAGCCCAAGATTTTGATAGCCTGGTAGAAGGAATTACTGATACTTTTTCTGTTGTTAAGCTTCACTAGAGAGCTATAAATGTTAAAGAGAGGGTTAAATGAAAGGTGAAAATTTGAGACCGCTTTCCAGTGCGCTTTGTTTAAATTCGACAAAAATAACTTCTGCAGACTATACTTGGCTTTCATTTCTAACAGTGGGAATCCATTCACTACTTTCACATGAAGACAATGAAGACAGAAAATTAAGGCAAAATTACATATTATATTAACACCCAATTTGTAAACATCAAACTATCCATATGGGTTCCTTTCTTGTCAGTCCTTTTATCTATAATTTACTCCTCATTCATACTTTCAGACTACTCTGTATTTTTCAATTTCAATTAGCAGAGCGTTTTCTTGACCAAAAGGGTCCAACTGTCAAGTAAATAAGAACCTGCTAATATTGTATGATACTGGCTACAATTCAACAGTTACTTATATAGAATATAGTCAAACCTGCTACATGACAGCTTCAGTATTTTTCTTATACATAAACTCATAATCATGATTGCTATGGGAACATAACCCTCACTGAGTAGTGATAATCTACTCTAAATAAGGAAAGACGACATCTTAAAAACCACAAAGAATCATATTCAACATTTTTATCCTCCCAAGGCTATGCTGAGAGCAGAAATTAGTGCACGCTCTCAGACAAATTGCATTAAACCAAATGGGATCTTGGATAAAAATAATATTATTTAAGTTATAAAGTGTTCTACTTGAAAATGTTTAATCCATATGACCTATTTTTAGCACTGCCAAGTACAACTGTAGTTGTAATATATCTACAACTACATTACTGAATTTCTTTTTAAATCTGAATAAAAGGCATCTGCATTACTGCTTTTATAGAGATTACATGTATGTGTGTATATATATATGTATGCAAATGTGTATCTCTATGGTATTCTCATTCTGATGCACAAGATGTTATATGCATAAGAAGTATGGACAAGTAGGACTTACAGCAGTATTTAAGAAGATGAGAATATGCCATTTATTTCGAGTAGAAGGTAACAGACTGACATGAGAGATGCGATTGATATCTGATACATAGGATCTGTGGCACGGAGCACACCATGTGGCATAACAGGCACTTTCAGAACTACAGCATTCACCACACCATGCTTACAACAACAGAGGTATCTCTTAATACTAGAAACAGAAATTTATTCAGTTCTGGGGATGCTGACGTGTAGCAAAACTTCTAATGGCTCACTTGTACAAGTTGAAATATACATATATAAGTAGTAAAATTTTGTTTAACTGACATGTCTTTTACAGCTGAGAAGTCTGGTAAGAAAATGTCAGTGTCTACAAACTAAACATATATAGAGTGAATGACTGCTCTTTCTTAGCATATGTAGGAGACTCATCAAAATCAGACAGCTGTATCTTAATTTCCATTATGCTAAGGCCCTTCCATGGCCTATGTTGAAGTTGGGGAACCTTAGAAATGGCCTAGAAAAAACTCCTTGTGTAACAAGCTTCCCACTCAGCAAAGTGAACAGTGATGGAGTTTGTTTGGGATTCCTCCTCTCCCCTATCTGATGTCCTAGGAGACACTGGGGTGCTAGCTACATGTGCTACAGTATGGCTACTCTCTTTTCCCAAGCTAGAAGAGTCAAGGTTTTTAAGAAGCCTAAAAGCTAGACATGGCAAGAAAACCCATATGAAAATGCTCCAATATAAGCACTATAGAAGATTCTATACGACCACAGTGCATGTGAAGTATACAAATGATTTGAAGTCAGGTTAAGCCATTTTTTGGGTGGTAGAATAAACTACAAATGACATTGACCACACCAATATATTTTATTACCTTAAAAAAAATACAGGGGTTTTTTTCCCCCATACTACCCATGGGTTTATTTCAAGATTCCATATCAGATTTTCACTGAAAAATAAAAATATGTCTTTTTTAGCAATTTAAAAGACCTCTCTTTCTGTACATGGTGATAACAACAAGAGAAATAGCATAGCTACAAGGAATTTAAAAACCTTTGCTTTTTTTTTTTTTTTCTTGGTAGTAAGACATGTAAAGCAAAAGAACTACGCTCTGCTTTTGCCTCATTGTCATGAATGAACTTTCACAAACGTAAAAGAAGGTAGGGTTAAGCCAAAGAAGAGTATACAATGAACAGGAGCAGGGCCAGTTCAAGGTTGAAATAGGGTTATATCTCACAAGTTTGATCCAAAAGCATTTGAAATCAGTGGCATCATTTTTACAGAGTTGTATACTTCACGAATTAAATATTGTTTCAAAAGTGATCATTACTGAAGAGCAGTATAAAATGAAAGAAGAAAATACAAGAAACTTGTAATAGGTGTATTTAGTGAATTGCACATACATATTCTGTCCTGTCCTTGTCATATGCAATATTACTGGATGTAAACCAGTGAAGAATGTTGTTCTCTGGTTACATTTTCTGGGAGAGACCTGAATAGGTCAGTTTATGTACAGTAAAATTTTTGCAGCATGTGGCCTTCTAATCTGCCAAGCTCCCAGCTGACACTTGATAAACAAATATCTGAACATCTTTTCCTGAGGTGCTTCACAGAAGAATTTCAGCATCATTCTTAACTGTGCATATTACCCAAAATAGTTCTGAAAATACTTGTTGATCACTTAAGGAAAGTGTATTTTAACTGCTAACAATACTAAGGCAATTTCAATAGCTGCATTGCATCAAATTGTACCATATATTCACTTCTATGTAGTTCGTTTTAACTTATTATCACCAGTCATCTCACTCATTTTCCAGAAAAAAAATATTTTCTTAGATTATATATTTAAAGCTTTGCAAAGAATCAGAGCAAATATCTGCAACATAAATAACTTCATGGTCATAAGTTTTATAATTAGATTAACTTTTTTTTTCCTTCATTGTGTTCTTGTTCAGGCATGCTGAATCATCTTTAGGACATTAAGTTTCATAGATTGGTTCATGTTGTGTTGCTTCAGTGTTCATTTTAATTTTCTCACTCATTTGGGACGGGATAAAAAAAAGTGAGGGGAAAGTGGCTATTCAATACATTGGGTGCTTGCTTTCCAATTTGTCTCCGGCTCCTGAAGGACCTATGAGAATGTATACACAAAATCTTCATTCTGCTTTCCAGACCAGAAATTCTACTTCGCAATTAAATTGTCTTTGCTGGTTTCTACACGTTATTGTTTATTGTTTTGGTACAGTTTTAATTGACTTAATGCACAAAATGTCTGGGGGAGGGTCAAGAACTTTTGACTTTAAGGAAGCTAGACGTCATAGCAGGATAGGAAAGGACGGGGGACTTTTATATACGAACAAACGTCTTGGGTAGCACAGATAGCTTGTCTGCTTATTAGTCATTCTCTTGACAAGTCAGAGATCAAAATGGGAACAACTTTAAGTGAGGATTTGGAATATTTATTCAAGATTAATTCAACAACAACTTCAATATTTTACTTAAAATACTGCAAACAGACTGGGTTTTTTTAACAAAACTGAGGAATGTAGCAAGGATGAATGAAAGAATGATATTGGAAGAAATTACTGTGACTGGCTAGCATCATGTAAATTTATTACTCATAAAAACAATGGCTGTAGAAAATGTTTTTATCTTACTTAATCACGTAGCCAATATTTGATGCCTTTTTATTTCTGTTAGGAAAATGCAATATGGATCAGTTATCTTCTGATATATTTGAGTGTAAATTACAAAAATGCAAAGGAAGCTGAATGTAGTAGGAAAAAACATTATATTTTCCTCTCCAAAAGCACCTCACTCCTTTTCTTGCCCCTCCCCTCCCCTCTTTTCCCCTTTCCTTTTGAGTTATGCCAGCTGCTTGTTTAATTTGCTGCTATCCTCCTTCTTTCTGCTTGATTCACACAGTTTTTAATTCAGTTGCAGCTATTAGTATGTTGACTTCTGTATTTGTAGACTATTCTAAACTAATCCCTTGGTCCTTACTCTTAACTTCTAACAAACTTTCAGCCTTGTACGGTAGCCTTCTGTTCTTAAGATTATTGTTATAGGAGCTGGAGTTACCCAAGTTTACCTAAGCTTGAATGAAATGGTATAACAGGTTTATTGAATTTAAGTAGAGCTGAGATGGAACAAATATGTGGAAGAAAAACCAAGGAGAAGAATCTCAATAGTATGGAAACATCCTTGGAATAAAATTGCAATATAGTTTTGCTTCAGAATGACTATTTTGGTAGTTTGTTTTCCATTTTTCAAAATAAATGGTATAAGGGTTAAACCACAGAATCCATTAATTTTGAAGTAATGACAAAATTTAAACTGATTCATGAAACAGCTTTCTTTATTGAGTAATTTTGTACTTTGAGTGGCAATCTATAAATTACCCTAAACGTCATATTGCCAGAACTGTCTTTTCCACAGTTTCACCAATATTTTGCTCACTTGAGAATATCATCTTGAGAAGATTTAGTCTTGCTTTTTTGTCTCTTTCTCTCGGTATCCAAACCTCAAAACAATTCATGATTTAAAATCACTTCATTGCCAAAGAGGGATCTTGTCAAATACATTTTGAAAAATCTGAGTAGAGAGAAGGCTAATTAAATTATCGTTACAATAATAATACTAAGAATTGTTGCCTTTTTTCATGAGCTCGCTTACCTGGTCCTACAGATGTCAGTCTTTGGATTAATGCTGTTTCTGTGTATTCTTCAAATTCAGAATTTATGTAGGTCTTGTAAGACTTTACTCGGCATCAGTTTTCAAACTTAGTTGTCTATTGTGGTGGGTTGACCTTGGCTAAGGGCTAGACATCCACCTAGCCACTCTCATTCCCTCTCCTCAATACGACAGGGGGAGAAGATAGGATGGAAAAGCTCGTGGGTCAAGATAAGGACAGGGAGATCACTCACCAATTTGTCAGAGGCAAAACAGACTCAACTTGGGGAAAATTAATTTCTTTTTTTGCCAATTAAATTTGAGTTGGATGGTGAGAAATAAAGACAACAAAAAAACCTTTCCCCTACCCCACCCCTTCTTCTGAGGCTCAACTTCACTCCTTCATTTCCAGCTCCTCCACCTCCCCTTGACGAGTGGTGGAGGGAGGATGGGGAATGGGGGCCATTGTCAGCCCATAACAGTTCCTCTCTGCCACCCCTTCCTCCTCACACTTATCCCCTGCTCCAGCATGGGTCCTTCCCACAGGCTGTAGTCCTTGAGGATAAACCTGCTCCAGCATGGGCTTTCCATTGGCCACAGTTCTTTCAAAGCACATCCACCTGCTCCACCACAGGATCCTCCATGGGGGCAGTGTCGATATGTGTTCCAGCATGATCCTCTCCACAGGCTTCTCCAGCACCTGGAGCACCTCCTCCACCTCCTTCTTCTCTCACTTTGATGTTCACAAGGTTGTTTCTCAGACTATTTTTGTTCCTTATTCTCTTTGTCCAGCATTTTCTCCCTTTCCTTAACGATGTTTTCCCAGAGGCGCCACGAGTTTGGCTAATGGGCTTAGCTGTGTCCTGTGGTTGGTCCATTGTGGAGCTGGTTGTGTCCAGGACAGAGCAGCCCCTGGACTCTTCTCACAGAGGCCATCCCTGCAGCCCCCCTGCTGCCATCGCCAGCACCCAGTACATCTACACATCATACCTCTTTTATTTGTAGCACTTTTAAGGTTCTAAAAATAGGTCTAGCTTCCACTCTTCAAACCTCATATTTATTTGCAATCCATCAATAACTTAGTTTAAAATTGAATCTTAGTAATTAAGCTGGAAATGTGCTCTCTGAAGCTTGTGCCTGTGGGAGGTGTGGGATTTGCTTCACATGTGACAAGCTGTATGAGCTGCACAATATCATTTGCTATCCCTAACTGGTAGAGGTAACTCCTTATTCTTCTTACTCTGGAATAATAAACCCAGCAACAGTTGACTCAGCCTCTGATGCCCATGAACTCTTATGCTGGACAGATTGGAATGAAAATTACTTTGTCTCTGAGGATGCTGCATGTCATACTCTGCTCACTGCTTTTATTCATCTACTATTTAATAAGTAGCTAGTGATAACAAAAATTATTTACTTCTCTGTCCTAATCCATCAGATATTTATCAAGATGAACTGTGTGCTGTGCAACTTAACTCAGTGATCATATCTCATTATTTCTTTGAGTAATACTCTAGTGACCAGGAGTCATGCTGTGCTTCCATGCTGCACGCCATGTGGTACCTCCCAGTACAGGCAGCCCCGCTGCCCTCAGTTGTTCCTCAGTGAGTTTGAGACTGGGCAGGGAGGGGGACAGGTGCTGGACACATTAAAAATAGTATTCCACTGGCGTGCACCCTGTGAATAAAGCTTAATGAGAGTTACCGTGAAGTAATGTCACTTCTCATACAGGCTTTCGAGGAAGAACTTTGCCCTGATGCAGGATTCAGAGCTGCCACCGCCTCTGAAGGTGGGAGGATGCACCCTGTCTCTTATAGGTGAAGGAAGTATCTCAGCTTTATGCAGCATATCTGTTTTGTTTGGAAATACATAATGAAAATCTCTGTTTTACAGGTGGGATTTTGATCCACAGAGAGAGTAAATGATTTGTGCAAAGTCACATAGCTGAAACAAGGAATTGCATTTGGATTTTTTTTAAAACTTAAGCCAAGACCTTTTTTGGTGATCGATCTTTTTTTTAAAAACTAAAAGTGCATTGATGTTGCAAATGAGAATGAATATTGCAAGCAAATCCATTTTTGGACTTCAATTCCATGGTTATTACAATGCCCTAACCCAGGCTTAGACAGTCATTAAAATGTGTATTTTTATCTGAATTTGTGTTTCAGTAGGACAAAGTTCAAAAGTATTTGTTCCCTGAAGTTTGACCTGGACTTGTTTCTAATTCACAAACACTAATATTTAAGCAATTTAAACGCTAATGTTGTTTATATATGTTGGATGCTAATAATTCTGTTCTATTGTATAAATTTATATTTACACTGAGAAATACTTATGAAGCTGAATTAAAGGCAAATGTAAATATCGGGGTTAATTTCTGCACATTTTCAAGCACATATCAGAAAGGAAGAGTAAAATTGGTCATTATGAGTGCATAGTGATGAAAAATGGCTAGACACAATAAAGGATAATTTCTTTGGTTTCCAGAGCATAATGGAGTATGAATCATATTTAAAATTAATGTCTGAGAAGACAGATCATGACTTGAATGTCATCAGTAGCTATTTTACTCCTCCCTAGAGCAGCAACAAGCCTTTTATGAGAGATGAGTTCCTGCAAACAAGCCCTTCTAAGCTATCGGAAAGCTCCTCATTTATAACAGAGCTTTAGAAAATGTGTTTTTTTTACTTTTTTCCATGCTTGGAGTAGGTGGAGAAGACTGGGAGCACCACCTCACTGTCCAGCAAGTAACATGCAGTTACTTGTTTGAAAGTAATTTTTTTTAATGTAACTTTTTTGGGGGGTAATGTTGGCAGCGCATGTTGCCATTTTCAGATGGTGTGTAGTCCTCCCCTATCCTTTTCTACTTTTGAAACAAATCTGAAATTACTTCAGCGACTTCTGGTATTTTCACTTTTGGGCAGTGCTGCATCCCTGAGCCTTTGTTTGAAGCACCGTGTCAACACTGATGTTCAACACCCTTGAAGACTGCTGTTACACTCCCACCCTGCGCTGAAGCTCTCATCTGTGTCCAGGTGTCGGGTCACCGCAGGACCTGTGCCCAGAGACATTCTGCCTCCACCTGCAAGAGCTGCTCTCAGGTGCGCACCTTGCTGCGCACTCTGCAGGGCCTTCTGCCAACCATCCAAACCTGGCCTACATGCAGTGCGTATACCCTAAAGCCTTCGACTGATGGTAGGGCAATGCCTAATGTGAGTGCTTGTAAAAACAGCACTCTGTTAAGCATTTCTTAATCTGTTTATTCTTCCATACAGCAAATGCATTACAATGCTACTTGTTCAAAAATAGCACATTTGGCCAGGATGGCTTCTGTTCGTTAGTGGGAAAGGAAAAGGAGAGAAAAAAGGCAATACGCAGTACCTATCTGCAGAAAGAAAATGGTGCTTGCCCTCAGCATTTTACTTGCAAAATAAATTGACCTCAAAGTATGTGCCAGTACTCATTTTAGTCACTGGAGAAATAGCACAGTCCAGGGGGATACACTATCATTTCTACTTAAGTGAACCTTTAAGTTCTGTTACTGTGTACATGTGGTAGGCAATAAGTAAAGATAGCTAGTCAACAAGGAGTCTTTATCCAGAAGAAGTCATCCTGATGTTTTTGATAGTCAAAAACATCAAGCAGCAATGAAAAAAAGAAAATCTGGGTTTTTTTGGCTTTTATGTATATCTAAAGTAATCTATGCTTTTTGATTTATGGCATCAGCAACAATCCTGTACTGAAAGTTTAAGTCTGCTGTTGGAGATCAAACTTTTAGTGAAAGATGAAGTATGCTTTTTGTTTTAAAGGACTGTAAGTAAGACCTTTCCTGACATTCAAACTTTGTGTTTACTAAAGCTGTTACTTACTCTCAGTTCACAGGCTGTCCTTAAGCTGTTGACAGTTATTATACTGGTGTATTACCTTTCATTCTTCCCACCAAATCTCTCAAAGCTCATTTGCCGTGCACAATTATACTTTGTGAGATTGTTTTCATTTTTCCGTAATTTATATCACAGAGTATCCCAGATTTAGCCATAACTCTATTTGATCGACAGGCTCCTCTCTTCTCTTCCTTTTAGAATTGCCTGTTGAAGGGAGCACTCGCAAAGGATGGCCAGTTAGGATCTCGGTTCAAAGGGCCTGCCGAATTATACTGTTTTAAATAAGCACAAAGGGAGGATCACAAGCTGAAAGCAGGAATTGGAATGGTCCTTTCTTACAAACGGAGATAGACCAGAAGGGATACTTTCATGTATAATACCTAAAAAAATATTCTGACTTCTGGTTTAGGGCATAATTTTTTCTGCCGCACTGTCCTATTTATAGTCATGTAATGTCAGAAAAACACTTTCTATTGTATTTAGGTTCTCCTACTCTTTGGCAACATCTGGTGAGATACAGAAGCTATTCTGCTAAAGGTAACTGAATTTTTTTTTGAAAAATGTTTCCCTTCATGCCATTCCAGTATATTGTTTTGCAGGAGCTGAAATGGGTACAGTGAAAGTTAAGGACTATAATGATCTGTAGACTGGCAACTACAAGAGCGGCCTGAGATTTGGAAGGCACATACATGCTCAGGTTCTTGCTCTGGTTAAAATATTCCCGTGAAGATATATATAGAGATACACATACACGTACACACATACCTCTCTCTATACATATATATTTAAAGTAACCACAACAAAGTAAAATTGTCTCTCTGCATGCTGCATTTGTACATCCTAGGACATGATATCCTGACCACCACGTGGCAGGATTCTGTCCTTTAAATGAATACTTTCTAAAACAAAAAAGAAAATACTTGAATACACCCCACCACCACCAATGTTTTGTATAATTTCCTTACCATGAAGAGACTCGATAATCTTACTTCTTATTTCAGTGTAATGAAAAGCTAAATGTGAAAACACTGAAATTTCAGAAATGTGATTGCTGTCTCTTCATCTGTTATAAGGGGTCATTATCCGTTCACTCTGTCAGACTGACTTGTGAACTGTGTAGAGTAACTCTCCGCTTCTGATGACCCCTCAGCTACCAAAGCACAAAGACTGTGGTCGGTGAGGTGGATAGAGAACTGGCTGAATGGCAGAACTCAGAGGGTTGTCATCAGCGGCGCTGAGTCTAGTTGGAGGCTGGTAACAAGTGGTGTCCCCCAGGGGTCAGTACTGGGCCCAGTCT
>Ga0065711_1027446_pt1 | contig 49367 bp, 28 predicted proteins | sample Hoacrofraction12_FD_59098 | JGI IMG/M metagenome (GOLD analysis project Ga0065711, IMG submission 59098) | Hoatzin crop microbial communities from Cojedes, Venezuela - Epithelial fraction 12 v2 (version 2) | ecosystem: Host-associated > Birds > Digestive system > Esophagus > Crop | place... | reverse complement strand
CAATGCATTCCAGTTGCTCCCTCACATATAGAGCAACTCCCCCACCTCTCCTTGTTGGTCTGTCTTTCCTAAAGAGTCTGTAGCCATCTATGACAGCATGCCAGTCATGCTCCCTCAGCCTTTCCTCATAGGACAGATGCTCCAATCCCCTCATCATCCTCTTAGCCCTCCACTGGACTCTCTCCAGTAGCTCCTCATCTTTCTTGAACTGGGGAGCCCAGAACTGGACACAGTACTCCAGATGGGGCCTCAACAGGACAGTGTAGAGGGGAAGGAGAACCTCCCTCGACCTACTGGCCACACTCCTCTTAATGCACCCCAGTATCCCATTGGCCTTCTTGGCAACCAGGGCACACTGCTGGCTCATGGTCAACTTGTCGTCCACCAGGACACCCAGGCCTCTCTCCGCAGAGCTGCTCTGCAGCAGGTCCCTCCCAAGCCTGTACTGATGCATGGGGTTGTTCCTCCCCAGGTGCAGGACCCTGCATTTGCCCTTTTTGAATTTCAGCAGGTTCCTCTGTGCCCTACTCTCCAGCCTGTCCAGGTCTCGCTGAATGGCAGCACAGCTTGCTAGTGTATCCGCCACTCCTCCCAGTGACAAAGACAGCTTTCACTCATAATCAGCATTTTATAAGGTAGATCTTGGTTTAGTTTTGTTATAGTCTTTTAAATGATTATATAACTGGTTGTCTGTTACTGTCAACTGGCAATTTGCTTTCATTAATTTGAGCAAATGGCATATAAAATCAAACAGCAGATTGTGATTTTTTAGTTTACTGTCTGACATTCCCCATGCAGCTTGAATATGCTCACCTGGACAGTGATGCTTAAGCCTTTTCTTGACAGTGGCTGAAGTATTATGTATAGGACTTGCAAGGACTTTATTGGTAATATTTCACAGTTGCTTTAGATATGAAGAAAAAGGAAAGCTAGGAATGGCAGGGGCCAGTGAGGACGAATTATTTTAAGTTGCCTGAGCTTAATATGAATTTCTAGTACTATGCATTATATAGGATAATTTCAGCCAGCTGAGCTGGTAAATGTGAAAGAAAGAAATCAACAGCTTCACTTAAATATTCTCAAGAGAACGGTGGAACTCTAATGAAAGGTGAAGAGTTAGTGAAAGATACGAAAAAGGAAGACAGACTGAGGAAAAGAAGCTCATTCATGCTCTAAGCACATGCAAACACTTGCATTTCTTTTTGAGCTGCACATAGAACAACATTAATGGAAACTATTTAGAAGAATGAACTGTAGAACAAAATATTCAAGAAATTAACTTTTTCTAGAAATCACTGCAGTAGCAGAGTTCACCTGTTGGGACAAGGGAGGTATTATATATATCTGTGATGAGCAAGGGATACTTTTCTGAAGGCTTTGGAGCAGACTCCATAGCATCCAAAAGTCCAAATACTGATCCAAATTATCTCTATTTGTAACACTGCAAATGTGTGGTAATTTGAAATTACATCAGGGCCAAGTATAGGTATGCTGTGTTTTACCACAAGATTTTAATGTTTGATGCAGATGGCTCTAATGAATCCTGCCACTTTTCTTACCATTTTCACTTCCAATTCCCAATCACTGAGGAATACAACATTGCAGAGAAAGAGGAACTTTATGCAATTCATTAAAAACTCAAAGATTTTGTTTCAGACAGGAATGAGAAAAAAAGACCCACGTGTGTTCTGATAATGAAGTGGAGGCATTGAACATTTGTTTCCTTGCAGTACAGTATCTACGTGTGGAAGACACTGAGAATGACTGCCAAAGAACCTAATAGCTGAAATAGCTGTTAAAGAACACTGATATTGCTAACGTTTCAGGATTTTACAGGCTAAGAAGTAAATTCAGACAGGATCAGATGCAGAGATGAACAACAAGAAAGGTTCAAGGAATGGAGACTATTTTGTAAGAGAAGCCCAAGAGAGCCAGGCTTGGGCAGCTGAGCATGTCACTGGCAGAGGAGGTAAGTCATCTCTCCAAGGATGCAGGAGGAGGGAAAGCAACAGAGAGAAGAAAAAAAAAAAGGTACTGCTGTACAATGTTGGCATTAAACCAAAAGCATGTAAAGCACCCATGAATACCGCAAGACTTGAAATCAGATACTCTTTTCATTACACAACCAGTGGAGCTGGAAACCAGACTTCACTCTTTAGTGTTTCTATCACAAAGCAAGAGCAGGGAATGGGTCTAATCCTCCCAGCCTGTTCCTTCCTTCTGTGCATGTTTGCTAGCATTGAATAACTAAAAGCCTCCCCCCGGCCCCCCGTTATTTTTGGTATGCTGACATCACTGCTTTTTGTTTCAATGGCATAGTGTGGGCAATTAAGCCCTCTTTGTCCAGATTTACATTGCAGTCCCCAGCAGACAATAAGAATACAAAGAAAATGGTTGTTCTGCTGTACAATAGCGTCATTAAGTCATTGCAATCCTTAAAGACCTAATGAAGAACCACACTCCATTGCATATAATGATTCAGGGTATTTTAGTCCAGCACTAAACTGAAGTTATGGGCACAGAAACATGGTGAGCAGCTAGAAGATGCTAGACAGGGACTGGGGGAGCAAAGTTCCTCCCACTGTAAAAGATCTGGTTCGTGACCACCTGAGGAACCTGAACATACATAAGTCTATGGTACCTGACAAGGTGCATCCCAGAGTCCTGAGGGAATTAGCTGATGTAGTTGCCAAGCCACTCTCCATCATATCTGAAAAGTCATGGCAACCAGGAGAAGTCGCTGGTGACTGGAAAAAAGGGAAACATTGCACTCATTTTTAAAAAGGGTGGAATGGAGACCCTGGGATCTAGTGACCTGTCAGCCTCACCTGTGTGACTTTACCAAGGGCAAGCCCTGCCTGACCAACCTAGTGGCCTTCTATGAAGGAGTGACTACACCGGTGGACAAGGGAAGAGCTATGGATCTCATCTACCTGGACTTCTGTAAGGCCTTCGACATGGTCTCCCACAACATCCTTCTCTCTAAATTGGAGAGACAGGGATGTGATGGGTGGACTGTTCAGTGGATGAGGAACTGGTTGGATGCTTGCATCCAGGAGGTAGTGGTCAACAGCTAATGTCCATATGGAGATCGGTGACGAGTGGTGTTCCTCAGAGGTCCGTATGGGGACCAGTACTGTTTAATATCTCCATCAATGACATAGACTGCGGGATTGAGTGCACCCTCAGCAAGTATGCAGATGACACTAAGCTGAGTGGTGCAGTTGATACGCCTGAGGGACAGGATGCCATCCAGAGTGACCTGGACAAGTTCAAGAAGTGGGCCTGTGTGACCCTCATGAGGTTCAGCAAGGCCAAGTGCAGGGTCCTGCACACGGTTCAGCACAATCCCAAGCACAAATACAGGCTGTGGGATGAAAGGATTGAGAGCAGCCCTGAGGATAAGGACTTGGGTGTACAGGTGGTTGAAAAGCTGGACATGATCCGAAAATATGCACTCACAGACCAGAAAGCCAACCGTATCCTGGGCTGCATCAAGAGACGCGTGGCCAGCATGTCAAGGGAGGTGATTCTGCCCCTCTACTCTGCTCTGGTGAGACCCCACCTGGAGTACTGCGTCCAGCTCTGGAGCTCTCAGCATAGGAGAGACATGGACCTGTCGGAGTGGGTCCAGAGGAGGGCCACAAAAATGATCAGAGGGATCATCCTCCTATGAGGAAAGGCTGAGAGAGCTGGGGTTCTTCAGCCTGGAGAAGGCTCCAGGGAGACCTTATTGCAGCCTTCTAGTACTTAAAGGGAGCTTGTAAGAAAGATGGGGACAAACTTTTTAGCAAAGCCTGTTCTGATATGACAAGTGGTAATGGTTTTAAATGAAGAGAGCATAGATTTAGACTATATTATAAGGAAGAAATATTTTACGATGACGGTGGTGAAACACTGGAACAGATTGCCCAGAGAGGTGTTAGACGCCCCATCCCTGGAAACATGCAAGGTCAGGTTGGATAGGGCTCTGAGTGACCTGATCCAGTTGAAGATGTACCTGCTCATTGCAGGGGGTTTAGACTAGGTGACCTTTAAAGGTCCCTTCCAACCCCAACTATTCTGTGATTCTGTTCTGTAAATAGGTACAGTACAAGATGATGCCACTACCAACAAACTACTTGAGGGAAAAATTATTGTCTTTTAGCGTCATTATAAAAACTGCCCCATACTTAAAAAAAAAGGTCAGAGTGGATATATTATGCACATCAGACTGGCCCACTGCCTGGACTACTGAAGCACTAAGAAAGATGTCTTTACTTTTTACATCGTTAGTCTGAACAGTAAATCTGCAGGATATTTTTTAATTAGAAGTAATATATTTTTTGGATAGATCTGGAAAACTTTTAAGGCTTTCATTATATATGTACAAGAAGTTTGGGGTTTTTTGTCAACAATAATAAGTCAAACAGCTTAGAGGGGAGCAGCATGGTAACAACACAGAGCCATACAAAACTTTTGCTGCATGGAAATTGTAACACTTTACGAGGAAAAAATAATGTGACTACTTACAAGAATAAGACTGACATCCTGGATATGTGAGGCAGCACAAAGGAAAGAATAAAATGCTATGGAGGGAGCACATGGTGTGAAAGATGAAGTTGTATTCTCTGAAGAAATAGTGTGTGTGTGTGTGTGTACGCACCCATTTCTGAGTAATAGAATTTTCAAATGGTCCATCTCTGTCTTGCAGAAAAAACGAAACACATTTTACCCTGTTGTGAATCTCTGGGCTTAACGCTTTTAGCACAAGGGAAAATGCTATGCTGGGTGTCCTTTCTCTTTAAAAAAATAAATGTATCCCTTCCTCTATGAAGAATGGAAATCTAACATGAAGGGGTTCTTAACATCCATTTAGCAGAATACATTGTTGCTGTTATTACTTAGAAATGAAGCGTTCATTATTATTTCTGCTCATCTCTTTCCTCACTGTATTCACCTCTTTCTCAGCTACTCCGACTGCAAGGTCTTTGGGACAGTAACATGTCTTCCTCCTTAGACTGCTGCCAAACTCAGCAATACTTTGGGCTCTGAAAATGTTACAAAACATACTGTTACCACTAAGGTCTTTCTATGTTTTTAGGTAATTCATATCTCCATCAGGCCCTCTGCTTTAATATAAAATGTATTCACATGAGTATTGTTTTCTTCCCAGCATCCCAGATCAGCCATAAATTATTTCAACTTAACTCTTCACATTTTTTCCCACACTGATAGCCTCACCAACCAGCATTAGCATCTTACATGGAATGAAGCCAGTAACCTACATGTTTGGTAAAAGGAAAATTTGCTCTTCAGCTCATTAAAGTAATTCAGTCTGGATCTCCACCAGAATTAGTCTGATCAGAATTTAGCCTGACATACTTTGTTGTCAAGGGTATTGTACATTTGGGGACAAGCTATTACAATGCAAAAACAACACAGAAAGTACCATTTAGTTTACTTGGCATTTTACCAGTTGTTAGCATCAATTTTCATGCACTGGAGGCCAGTTGAAATTGCTGATGCAAGAAGTGATAATTTTCTTGATGTGACATGAATAGGACATTTTAAATTTAGTACTGAAGTAGAGAAGAATTTGGTCTCTGTTATAAAAGAAAATGCTAAAAAAAAAAAAACAGTTAATGCAGAATTAACTTGTCAGAGTTGTAACTGCCTATGAAGCATGAAAAGGGAATATAATCAATTAATATCAATTAATATCATATGTCATAAGTAGCTGATGCAATGGAGAAAGTAACATTGCTGTAAAGGCCTGTGGCAAACCTCCAAAATAATCTTCTTCCCTTCTGGTGTCTTTGCCCAGGTACGTTTTGCCATTTTCTTCTTTATTTGGTAGCACTTATCCTGAATTCGGAAGTCACAATTCAAACACACCCATTGCCTGAGTTGTCTGGTTTATCTCTAAGTTTGTCTATCCAAAGCTGAAGTAATCAGGAGCAAATGATTGTTTCTGCAGGGACATGTTGTTATGCCCCCATCTCATATAACCATCATCTTCTCTTGCCTTGGCACCAGAGCTCTACTTTACACATATTTCATTTCTCGCTTTAAACCGTTCATCTCTAACCCTACACAGTGTATCCGCTTAATTTAATTTTGTTGCTAATGCATGACAGAGATCATTTGAGTTTCTGTTTCCTGCGCTGGTATTTCTGGCCATGCTGAGCTCCTTTCCCATTAACGACAACTCATGGTCACAGAGTGACAGCAAGATCCCCACCAAACACAACAGAAGTCAGCATGCGCTCTACCCTGTCCACATCTTCTTTTGACTGTAGGCGTACTACAAAACTCAGCCACGCTGTGGGACTTGCCTTTTCCCTGCCAAGAACCTGTTCTTTTCTCCCTAACTCTCTCAAGGCCCAAAGCTTGTTCTCAGTACTATCTCTTCCTTCCTGAAATGCCGCCATACTACCATCCTTGCTCAAGCTACAGTGTAAGATTAGGGGTGTGGTGATTATGACTTTTACTGTTTTTTAAATCCTATATACGCTAAATCATCCATATCAATCTAAATGCAGTTTACAGAGCTGTACATACACGAACTGCACACAGAGCATGAAAAAAAATATTTCTATACAAATAAACTGTAAGTAAGAAGTCTGCAATTACTTTCTAGCTCTTCTGTGGCAAGAAGGTATATTTGTCTTCATTTGGTGAATCTCCTGGATTGTGTTCAAACTTCATTTGTTAGCCTGTTTAGTTTTTCTGCTGATGTAACAATTTCAACTCCTGGTTGCATTCCTGTGGGCCAGATATCAGGTTAATAATTTAACCCTTTCAGTCTTTCGCTTCAGCCGTGCCTTTCATTTTGAGGATTGAGGAATGCATATTTATTTAATTAATTTCCAGGAAGAAGGATCAGTGCAATAGCTGAGAACATTTGGTATGTGTTTGCAAGCTCCAGCTACGATTTTCCACTTTGGAACTCAAAGAAACCCCTGACTTCCAAAATTTCAGGGTACAAACCAAGCAAAGCAGCCTGATGTCAGATGGCAGTATACACTTTTCATTATTTGTCACTAGCATTTGCAGCTGCTTTTGAAGGTACACTAAAGTACCTTTTAGCAGAATTCCTTTCCCAAACTCCTACTGCTCAAAAAATAGTAAAAAGAAAGCACATGACAGAATATTTCAGGCTGCTATGTAATGACAGGGAAGGTTACTCTGATGCTTTATTATTTAAAACTGAATTCTCCAGCTACTTTTCACAGGTCAGATAAACTCTCCGTGCCTTAGTTTCCCCATCTGGAATAAGAGTACATAGCTTTCTCACTGGGGAACTGTGCACTTTAATTAATCAACAATTATAGATTGCTATACAGAGCCGAGCAAACAATCTGGAGTAAACAGTTCATTCAACGAATTTAGCCTGCTTGCAGAAAATCCCTGAGCAGATGGTGTTGTTATCAACTACAGAAGAAAAAGGTAAAAATCACCCCAGTCTGAATATTTCTGCTTTGTTTTATTTCACTTACATAATCTTTAGCACAAGGGAAATATTTCTCAAGGATGAGGAATCCTTTCTTTACAGCAGTCTAAGAACCACCTTCAAAAACCCAATGCTTATGGGACCGCTGGAGCTCCCTCTGCATGATTCCCAAGGAGCTAGGTGGAGGGGTCTTCCGTATGCAGTTTGACTGACTAGAGACCATGGGGAACTGTCCACACTTCGGGGAAGATTTTACCATATCTGGAAGGCCTTTTCAACCATCTTCTCTTGGCTGAAGACTTCTGACAATTGCATAGCCTTTCTTTGATATCAGGAACCGAAACATGTATTTTCAAGGACAACAGAAAGATAGCCAATCCAGAATGCTTTTTACTTTAAAATATTAAAAATTTCTCTCTATCATGCAGTTTAACAGTGATGTACCACATAAATTCACTGCTTGCTATACAAGAGAAAATTTGTGTTTTGTTATCATAGAATTTAACTTATTTCAAAGCATTGTGCCTCATTTTATTTTGCTTTATTTTTTCATCCGTATTCTCCTGAAGACTAACTTAAGGTTTATATGAATCTTCAGAAAGATATTTTATAAAATATAAGGTTGTGCTAGTCACTGAGTAACAACCAACACATCAAAACAATGACTGTATACTAGACTATATGGATTATAACTTGAACTGCAATTAATTGCCTTGCAAGGGTCCAGTCATACAGTATTCAACAGCTAATGGTTAGTGTGATGATGTGGACCGTTACAAACAAACATTCAACCTCTGCTCTGACACAGAAAGCAGACAAAATGTTAGTTTACAGCTAGATGACATAAAGGATTTTGCTGCTGAGTTAGAACTTAGATGCGCTTTAGTTTCTTAAGTCTGAAACTGGATTACCTTTCTATACTTACATTTATTGTCTGCAGTGAATCATCTAGCCCTAGAAGTACCTAAAACCCACAGAATTCCTTATCCTTGATATAGGAAGCCTGGGGAACCGCTGCCTTCAGGTCCTGGTTTTCCTTCAGCAGCAAGGAACTCTAAGTGTCTGTTCCCCAATCTTTTGTTAAAGAAGTCCTGAGCCTCTTTGTGTGTCAGCTCCTGATAGTAAATGTAGAAATTTCATTTACTTTTCAGGCTTGACGTGAAGTTACACTAGAGATTGTGACAAGCTCAGTGCCTATAGTGATACACGTCATATTGAGATATACTTGAGATTAAAAGTGAATATTCCTAATCAAATGACAAAGCAAACAATCTTATTTGAGTTGCAGATGGGAGAAGAGTTAGTTAAAGATACATGAGTGAAAAATAAGACTTGGAAATGTATTTTGACCTGAAGTTCTTCCTCACAAGCCATCTGTAAAGGAAAAGGTAATTAGTAATAAACATAATTAGCAATTATGAGTGAAACTAAATGGATGTTTTTTTTCACAGATTGCTTGAGAAAAAAGGCCTCATGGCCAAACACCATTGGTAAGATTAGTGTTGTCAGCGTTTATTTGAAGAAAGCTTGATGAAGGCAAATGTGGCTGTCTTTTCTGGTCAATGCAACACATCTTACTGACAGTTTGCTTTGTTTCATGCAAGTATAAAATACAATCTGATAGAAAAATGAGGAGCTGTGGCCTTCAGAATATGACCTCCAAGGGCATAAGAGAAAGGACAGGGAGGTAATCCCATACATTATTTAACTGCTGTTCCTCCAAGCATTGTGAAATGTACAGGTTACTGCACCCCAAATTACTAGCTACTGTATGAATTTATACCTCATGAACACTAGAATGGGTAATTCTTGGACTCAGTTTCGGAAGGCAAACTCTGGGACTAGCCAGGTATAGAGTTTTCTGCTTTCACTGCATATGTGAAGTAAAGCCAGTCAGCACTTGACTTGGGTTGTTAAACTCAGCATGGAAAGGTGGAAAAAAAACTTTCCAGGGAAGTTAACCCATGCTATCACTTCTCTAACCAGTCCAAACATTTCTTTCTTAGGCTCTGAAATATGTCTGGATTCATCCCTTAAAAATCCTGATGAAGTGCATATAATTAGTCTAATAAAAGCAAAATCAAACCTTTTTTCTTTATTGATTTTGGAAAGATTTAGCTAAACAGCATTGTCTTTAGTAACAAGACAACACAACACATTAGGACATCTTTGGTTTTCTGTGTAGTCATGCCATGCTAGACAAAGTAAAATCTAACTTCTTGTAACCAGAGTCAACCACCTCCAAGGAACAGACTGTCTTTCACCTCACTATTCCATATGCTGCAGTGTTGTCTTAGAATGCTATGAGAACTTCAAACCAAGGTACTGAAATGATGTTGATGTATTTTGAGACTGCTCATAGTTATGTGGGTTTCGTTGAATTAAACTGTTTGCATTAAAAGGTTATTTGAAAAATTCATTATGAAAATCTGCCAAATGCTGCTCGTAGGCTTTGAAAGTAAAACACCCAAGTGGCTTTTAGAAAAGAGGATTGGTTTTATATCAGCATCTGCAATTTTTCCCATTTTACCTTTCACGCTGCTGGCAGTTGTGGCAAATACACCGGACACAGAGGTGGAAGTTGATTTTACAGGAAACCGTGAACAATCCCCTTTTGTTGGTTCCTGTCCATGAGAAACAGGGAAAACAATCTTTGATTGGGCCTTCCAGCACAACTTCTAATAGATGAAGCTCTGCTTTCCTGAAGGAGAAGTCTTGACACTATCCTGAAGCTGACAACAGTCATCAACGAGATTCTTCACCAAGGTGCACTATATTTTTTTCCTTGTCCCTAGGCCTCTCTTTTTATCCCTGTTTTTCACCATGGAAGTTGACAAGACATAACTTTCATCTTTAGTCAGTCTTAGACCATTTTATTTGCTTTTTAAAAGACACTCTGAGAAAAAAAAATGTTCTGTGTCACAATGGGAAAAGCTAAAGTAAAAAGGTAATGGAGGCATGCATCTGCTAAAGCAATGGACATTTTTGAAATTGCTAAATATACAAATACCAAATAGACAACGACTCTTCATACATCTTAATTAAGATAATTATTCCCTGGATTCCAGATGTTTCAAAAAAAAGACTCCAGGCAAAATTCTGTTTGTAACATTGGAATAATGTTAAAGCTTTGTTTAAATCAATGATTTAGTCATATTTACATAACTAAATTCAAGTGCAGAAACCCAGCTGTCATTCTTTGACAGCAAATGTCATATTCAATAAGCTGGACATAGCTATAGAATATGCATGCCGTGTTAGGCATATAGCTATGGAAAGTCTTAAATTTATGGTTTTTCTGCTTGAGTCTATCTTAAAATAAGCCTAAGCTTTATTAACAGAACAACTAGTATTAATTTAGTTATAATTTAAGGTCTGGAGAAAAGAGAATGGGCTGAAGGTGATGAAGAACTAGAAAGTGTGAGCCAATGTGTTCAGCAGTTACACATCAAAAGCCAGTTTCCCCAAAACGCCTTTTAATCCCCAGTCAGTTTAGAAAACATAAGAGCTAGTACGTCTACATGGCTGATTGTGGTGTGGTGTTGCCATTAACATTTGTGGTAGGGCTGCATAGTTTTACGAGTATGTTACAGGTTAGGCCGCATTATGTTCACAAGAAATGTTAAATATTTTGTTTTCATTTTGGATATTCTTCTACTAATTCATGTTCCTGTTTGGAGAATCTCCTGAATGACAAAATAAAGCAAGTTGCACTGCTTTGAAGGGCCAGCTTGACTTATACACCCTTGCTGTTTTATGCTGGTCTGGAGATAAAAAGCAGCTTTTAGGATGGCATTGTACAATCAGTCTGGTGTAGTGGAGTCATGAAAAATGTATATAAGCTACATCTAAACGAAAGCTCATATTGGTATATTACATCATCATGCAATCCGGTGTTAAATTTCACCAAAGCTTCATATGGAATAAATATGTAGACATCCACTGATGTCAGTTTGCCATGCTAATTTACTCTGGTTAAAACTGTATTTCTAAGTCTGAGCTTTCAACCAACCTTACATGACTGCCAGTGCATTAGCTTCAGTGGAGTTCTACTTATTTTATACTGACTGAACTGAAAAAAATAGAACCTAAGTTTTGTAGAGATATTGCCTTCTTCAGTGAGCCTCAAATCAAAATGTAACTAATGTTAACCTCTGTGTTTCTATGTAAACTTTTATTACAGATTTTCTTTTCTGGTTTCCAGGGGTCTGGCTCTGGAATAGCTCCTAAACCCTTGCTGCAAAAGGAGCATTGTCTTCATGCCTTTGTTGTCAGAATCTTCTCCCCAGATTTCATTAAAATCAGTCACACAACTTTCTTTAGGCATTCTCAGCTCCATTGTGATATTTATTTAATGGATTGCAGATGTTCCTATCCACTGAGAAATCCTGTGACACCTCTGCAAGGATTCTTGTGTATTGTATATTCTTGAAAAAGTAGGACTTGATATGCGTATAGTCTTTGTGGCATTACAGAGAAATTGAAATCTGTGAAATCACAACTGGAACAAATCAAGCACAAATTATAAAAGCCTTAGCACAATCTGCAGCGCTTATCCAAATGGTACCCAAAAAAGGCCTGCACAGAAATCAGATCAGAAACCCAGAGAGTAAGAACAATTTACAACAGTGGAGACCCCAGAGAGCACACTAAATTCACAGTATAGTTAACCAAATGAGTAAGGAAGTACTAGAAATATTTCTGAAGCCTCTCTGCTGTGGTTGATCTACTTGGAAACACAAAATAATTTACATAGTGTTTAGGTAAGTGATCAAATTCTGTGATTATTTCTGCTCCAATTTTCCTTCATTTGGAAGTTTACTTAGTAAGATGCGGTGGAGCTTTTTCTTAAAAAAGTTACAATTATTTTATTTTGAAAATGAAACTGTAGTAGGCCATAGCTTCCCAAACTCTGGCTCTTTTCAGCAGAAACTCTTAGAGTAATCCCTAGATTCTGAGTGGCTATGAATCCATTGAAATGCTTTCTTCTTGTGAACATAAAACACTTGCAAATGCAAAATACTGATGTTACAAAATTATGGCGATATTTTTGTATTTCATTATGTACTTAAACCATGTTGAATCTGGGACTATGGACATAGAAGGGCTTACTTGACACATATTTGCATATGCAAGAGTTGGAAACAGAACTTAGCAAATGAACTTGGCAACTGAATTTGCAAAATATTTGCTTGCAGCATAGTAGTCACCTTTTGCTTTCATTTTAATTTATATCTTTTCAAATAATGTGGAATAGACTTCTCTCAAGTGAGAATTATTAAGGCTTTATAAAACATCTATCTTTGGGTTTCTTCTGAATGCCTCTAACATGTCATAGATAAATAAATAAGAATGAAGAAGGTACATTTTGCAAAGGTTGTTCTATGATCAGATTCTCTGTCACATGACAAGACATTTAGTACTTATAAATTGAATGTAGTTTTGTCTTGATTAGTATAATTTGTATTATGATTTGTTATGTTTTCTTTAAATTAAATAAAAATCTGAATAGAAACATTTTGCACAGTGTTTTTGGAAAACATAGCTCTATTTTGAGCCTGATGTCATATATTTGGAGGTTTTAGTAGTTCAGATGTTCATTTTGAAAACTTGAGTGATTGAAAACTTACAAATAGGGTCTAAAATATAAACTTGTGAAGACACTTCTCTACAGAATATTCTTAGTAACTTTTAACAGCAGAAACAATTTCCTTTTTTTCTTTCTCAGATATTCATAAATGTTGAGTGTGAAGGTAACTAAAGGCCCTGTGAAGGGAGATGTGAAATAGCAGCCAGCCAGCAATTTTCTCATTATGAGTTTTGGAAACAAGAGTATAAAAGCCCATAGTTGTAATTGTGATCCACAAAGGGTTATTGTTGTGGGAAACTATTTACCCTGAAAGTTTCTCACAGCTTCAGGCATGCATTCTGCAAGAAACAAGCTAACAGAAGACCTTTAAGGCATGGATAAAATTTGTAGGGAAAAAATGCTTATCAGCAGTCTATGATATTTACTTTGTCCTGAGATTTGAAAGGAAAGGAGCTATTGTTCAAACAATGCCCAGGAATTTTGTTCCAATTTCAGTAGTGCTCAGTTTGACAAGCAACATTTCCTAGTCATCCGTGCGGCAATAGCTCAGTTTGTTAAGACAGGTAATCAGACTTAGTTTCAGTAACACAAAATGCTGGATTTTTATCTTAATTAAAAGCAGGTAACAGAATATATCCTGACAGATTTCAGTGTTCTTATCAGCAAAGACAAAAGTATATCTGTATTGTTAACAGGCAACTGGCATGAGGACTGTTGATTTAGTGCTGTCAAGGAGTTTCCGCTAGCATTATGCTTTCTATAAGCAAGCTTCTTATTTAAAGAGGCATTAGAGAAATAACAGCTCATTCCTGAAGGAAAGTAGAAGGACTTTGCTTTCTGTCTCACCAGGACTGCTTGAGAAGGATGCCAGTCTGCCCTCTTCCATAACTTCAAAGAAGAGAAAGTCCGTTACAGTCTAAAGAACCACTTAAAACAAGCAAGTTTACACTTTTCTTAGATGCCTCTGTCCTACATGAAAATATTAACACAGTGCAAATATGTTCTTTCTTCATAAGTAGTGTCTTTCAGCTACTCAGTTCAATTTAAACTTTGATTGTTTCATCTTGTTTCTGCTGCTTGTAACTCAAAAGATAAATAGGCATGCAGTACCCAAACAAGTGTCAAGCCATACTGAAGAGTGTGTTCAGAGCTGCACTCAGAATATTATTAAAAGCTCGCTACTTTACAAATTGCTTCAGTTTATCTTCTGAGAAAAGTAATACCTGTAATAAAGAAAGTGGCATGGAAACCAATGTTAGCAGAACTGTATTTTCATTATTAACTGATGTAAATATGCTCTCCCAGTAACAACAGCTTCCCTCTGCATTTAGCCCCATCAATTTTACACTATTTGGGTTTCTACGGGTGTTATTTGCAAATAGGCAAGTGTATAAGTTTTGCTCCTTTTGCTAACATGCCAACAGACCTGAAGATGATGTCATGTCTGTGGTAAGACAGTGATAATGTAGACTCATGACTGTGTTAAAAAAATTGCATGAATCTCCACATTCCCCAAAATCCCCACCTGCCGAGACTTTGCAGCAAATACACACCAAGATATTTTCAGGCATTTATAAAAAGACATGTAGAAGCGGCATGTTACTTTGCAAATATCAGTAGGGTGCACTGAGTATCATTAGCATCTATGAAGAATGGAAATCAGCCATGAGAAGTAACAGAACTCTAAAATGTACATAAAAGAGAGGTCAGTTAAATTGTCATTGGGCAGGAGTGAGTGTGTGTTAGAAACACGATGTTAGAAATAGCAAAATTAACACCAAAACCATGTCTTGAATTGTGTCAGTTTGGAAGCTGGTTTTTGTTGTTGTTTTCTGATGTTTCTTGCTAAATACTAATATGTGTCCCAAACCTTCTCTCTCTGATCAGCATACACTTAAAACTCTTAACTACTGTGTTATTTCTCACATCAACGTTAAACAAGTTCTGCATTGTCTGTGGCTTCTGTGCCAGTTCCCAGGGGGGCAGTTAGGCCAGCACAAGTTCTGCTACACTTCAGTCATAAGGAGCTGTAGTAGAGGCATCGTCTGCCTTGCTGGTTAGCACCATCCTTCCCACACTTCTCGTGAGGGATGCCCCTTTGCTTCCAGCTGCAGGTTAGCCTTGAAATTCAATGCAAGTCCTTTAGAAGAGGAGCAGATAAAATGCCCTCCTTTGGCGGGTTACAATTCTGCTCCTGCCTGCCACTGTTCTGACGTAGGTAACAAACAGTAAAAATTTCATGCTAGTACAGGCAGATGACGGCCCTTGCAGTGAATCACAATGAACACTCAGAAAGAAGGAATCTGAAGAAGACTCTTCCAAACAATTTCTTAGCAGAAGCCCATGTGTAACATCCCAGCCAGCTCTGACAGGCTCAGTCTAAAACTGAGATATGTCAGCAGTATGGACTGGAATGTGTCTGACACTTGCCAAGCATAATACTAAAAGCCTTGTGTTGTTGGTTCTCCGATTTCAGTACCTTTAAACAAGACTTACATTCACCAAACAAATAAATAAATTGAAATATCACCTGAGAGGTCTTTTGTGGAGGTTGAGAGACAGCATTAATATTTTGGTAAGCAGTAGATGAAACGAATGTATCCCTGATTACTAAAAGCACACTGGGAAATTGAAACAAGTGATTTGCACAGAGGTGAGAGACTGACAACACTAAAAGCTAAACTGGAGGAAGATTAGGCAGTTTGTGTATCAGTGAGCACTGAATATCTGAAAGCATGCACAGAAATTAGGACAACAGAGGGAAGTGGCATAAGAGAGTCAGCAGTCTTTCCAGCAAAGGCAGATTAGGGCTAAATTCTGACCTTATCTCCAGACACATACAGTAAACAGGTGTTGACTTCCCATCCAGTACAAGAGGGATAGCATCTCTGTGAGGACCAGTGAGCGTGTTTATGAGTAACATTTATAGTTTACTCATCGGATCAGTTACGAATGGGATTCTGTCCCTTACTGGCATTGGCATTACTATGAGCCACAAAAATAAATCAGCTCAATGGCTAGGCGTGCCAATTATCTTTTGGACCAAACCTCAATGAAGTCAACACCACATCCACTGAAGTAAATGCCAAAATTCCCATTGATTTCAACAGTGACAGGTGTTTCTCTTAGCAGGCATCTCTGTGCTGCAGAAGGATTTTGTTGGACTGCCTGCACTGAGGAAAATGTCTCCTTATGTCCACTAATCACTTCACATGGAAGTGAGCGATGTGGGAGAGCTTCAGCCATTCACTTGGTTAATACAGGAGGGTACACAGTACAGACTCCAAAAAATGAAGCCAGATAACAAAAGATGTTGTATGGACAAGTGAGAAAGTCTCCAGAGTTCAGCAGAACCAGTGTCCCGTATTCCACAGAAAATATGGCTGAATAAATGACACCAAACATTCACCAAGGAAAGCAGGATGAAGCAGGCATCTGTCTTGTGGGTCAGTTATATGATATGGCAGGCCACACTAAAATTGATTATGAGGCATAGAGAAGTTACAAAACAGAGAAGCTCCTGCTCTTCATGTCCTGTAACCCAGAACTTTGCAATAAACAAAAGCTGCTCATCAGGCTCTGAATTAATAATACATTTCAGTTACATCTCTCCATGTCTGCCATCGAAAAAAGTTGGTGGCAATATTTCAAATAATATCAGTAAAGATGCAACTCAAAGGTGATAGAAAGGACACATGCTGGGGTAGGTGAATGTTCACAGCATTGGAATAAAAACCTGCTCCAACACATGAGCTCCTGAGACCTGTTGCTATAGAAAAACTTTTAGAAATTGGAGGACAGGGCAACATCCACTGTTTATCTAATTATAGCTGGCAAGTGAAGGGACACAGGGGCTATGGACTATGCTCAATAATATTTTGAAACTTCTGTCCATGTCATACAATGGACAGAACTGTAAATAGAAATTGGAGAGTCTAAATATCAAATTTCTTGTCTTTCTACCCCTTACCCTTACAAAAGAGAGGAAGAGAGAAAGGAAAAAAGAAAGAGAGGAAGGGAGGAAGAAACAGAGAGAGGAAGGGTGGGTGGAAGGAAGGAAGGAAACTCATCTCTGACCAACACAAGGACCAGTCACTACACAAACGGTCAGAAATACCAGGCACACCCAGTTACTTGGCTGTCTACAATCATTTTCTCCTACATCTCTCGTTGCTCCAACTGTTCTCCTATCACCCTCAGCCTGTGAAGAGTTCTTCATTCCTTACTGAGCACCCTCAGCCTCAGTGCCTCCCCTGCTCTCACCTCTGCTCTCAGTCCCTTCCAAGCCCTACCATTGTGTGATTTTGTGTGTGACTCTGCAAATATTCTGTAGTGGCAAAATATTGAAGCTGGCCTTTCTAGGTGTCCCAGGAAAAGAGAAGAAAAGCACCCTATTCTCTTTGCCATTAAGGATCTGGAGCTCCTAAAATTTAATTCACATTTTGTCTAATTTGTATTCTGGAATAGGTTTTAATCAGATGAAGCTGTTCTGCCTTGTACGAGAGCTGAGAAGAGGCTCTGGCTGTCCCTGGTGGACGCTCAAACTACAGAATCATTTTCATTTTCGGTCTGACTCTCTAAATATTTAAACAACTGGAGAGATGAATCCCAGAATACTAATTGTCTTTGGGTATACATTGCAATAGGGCAATTATTTGGGCATTCATTTAGGAGGTATGAGACCTGAGTGTTTAAGTCATCAGTCACTAGGCAAGGTGAGAAAGGAAGCTGGCTTCCCCACTAGTGAACTTTATCTATCTTCAGGCTCATGAGAGTCTGAAGACCCAAGGCAGTACCTAAATGTTGGATTTAGTGTATTTAACCTAAAAAATCATTCAAGAGTATCCAAACTGCAAGATAGCACATACTGCTCAAGATAAAAAAAAATAAATCATATGTGGAAGTTGATATTTATGAAGGAATACAGATCAAAAAAAATAAATCATATGTGGAAGGTGATATTTATGAAGGAATACACATATGTCCCATATATTCTCTCACACACACACATACACATAATATGAAAATATGCCCATCTGAAGGCAGCAGAAGGTAGCAGTAGAGAACTTTCCTTTAGTCATATTATTTAAGTGCACACTTATTCAGAAAATTAAGGCCATATCTGTGAAGACTAGAACTATATAAAAAGGAGAAAAAAAACTGTACTGATTTGAGGGGAAGGAGAGGTGAATTTTAAGGTGCTCAGATACCAGCAGTCATAATTTGGCATTATTCTGAACAGCCTCACAATTCTTTTCCAGAAGAATTAAGGGAATGAGTTTTGAAGATGGAAGCTGCAGCATAGACTCAAGGTCTTGCAAAGGTGCTTAGTGTAGATTAACTGCTCTGTTCATATTTTTACCCAACCAAAAAATTGTTTGAAGTTTTCATAATTTTATTGTTAATCTTTTGCGATCATAGGTTTTTTTAATGCTCCAGCTGCTGAAGCCATTATAAGCTTACAAAGCACTAAGTTTTGTGTTTTGTGGCTTTGATGGAAAGAGCTGAAAATTTGACCAAGGAGTATATCAGAACAAGAAATCAGAGATTTTTTTTTTTTGCAGCTGTTATTTTTGATGGCTTCAAGTAGTGGCTTTTGAATATAAGGTAGAAGTACCATAAGCAAGAGAAGCATCACATAGATGTTTCGTAAAACAACAGACAATCTAAAAATTTCTGAGGCAGATCATACAAGCCAAATTCAATTCAAATTCAAATGAAATTATTACCTGAAGCAATCCTACAGGTGTTTAGTGTTCATCATGTGGCTATTTTTGTTGACATCTCACTTTTTTTCTCTGATTTCAGCCCTTCACATCCTGGTCAGCTTAGCCACTACAATGTTTCACATCCCTGGTTGATATATATATTTGATATAACACTGCTGAAGATGGAGTTAATTCAGTCCTAGCAAGCTAGAAAAGGGTCAGAGTACTTATTCTGGTTACTCGGTAGTTCAGAGGTCTTCTCTGTGTTCCCAGTGTGCAAACTTTCTGCTGATAGAGCTTTAGGCAGCTGATTGAGGTACTTTATCTTCTGAGCGTTATGAGATTTGAACACCTGGTGTGTCCCAGCGCACCACTTAAAATCGCCTGCAGCAGCCTGCTTCTGTCAGAGGCTTGGACACCCTGCCAGCAACTAGATTTCCTCTGCTCTCCTTCCATCAGCCACAGGACTTCCCTGCTGGAACCTAGCACACTTCCAAACAATAACAGAAGAGCAGTGGGAAGTCATTAAAACAGCTACTGAGCAGATTTCAGGATGATCCACTGCACATTCTGGACTCCCAAGTAGAATCTGGACTTACTGTAGGAAAATATTAGCCACACACAACACTTAATGGGAATTATAGCCTTGTCAATGAGAGTTTAGGATGTAACCATCTCTATTCCATTTTACATTACATGTGTATAAGAAATATTGTCCTCTGAAAAATATATTTCTATTGAGGCTGAGAAGATTCTTATCTTTCATCTTACTCATTGCGGGATAAGAATTAAAAGGGATCACACATGGTTGTAGTGGATTTTCTACTGAATGTTGCATATTGCTGTCCTGCTGAATATTGTGTGTTACATATTACAGTCAAATTAATTGTTCCCAGCAGATGTTTTGTTTCAGGATAATGTGAGTTTGAACTGAAGAAAACAAGGACTTGGTAGTTTTAAAACAGAAAAGGAGAGATCTTCGGTTGGTATAGTTAGAACTTACATAACAGTGCAGCAACCAAAATAAGCAGGACCATATTTTGTTATCTCACTTTAAATGCAGTGGTCAAACAGGTATACTGCATGAGCAGGCTGGACTCAAGAGTAGTGACACAGACAATGCATTACAGGACTTTTGCTTGTTCTGTAAAAGCCACCACCCCAGTCACAGCTGGGGCATTATCAGCAGAATTCTTATTAACAACTGGATTGGCATTAAATCCATTATTTCATTTAGGCTGCTCTAGTATGACCTACTCACATAAACAAAGATCTGCACGATCACTTCATTGATCTGTCTACCTATTTGTTTCTCAACTGACTTTGACTGAAATCTGCTAAAACCACATCGATTGCAATGGCAATTGATGTTGCAGAAAATTATAAAAAGACAAGTAGATATACAAAAAAACCCAGCTAAACTCTAGAATTTCAGACACCAGTGTAGCCTTCCTAAGCTTCATTGCAGAAGCTGCTGGACTAACATGCGTTCTCACATACGCTTGCAATAAACAGTGACCTTGCAATGCTTCTGTGAATCATGCCATCATCCTGCCTGAGGAATTTAAATCACTTAAAGCACACAAACCAAGGGAACTATTGCTGTGCTGTAAACCCAGGTATTCACATTTAGAAAGAGATTAGTGTGTCGTGACTACCCACACTGGAATGTGATTTTTTAAAATACTTCTAAATTGTATGCATGGGGGAAAGACAGGAGGAAACTCAAATGGTTTAAATCACAAAGGAAAATAAAATTAAAGTGCATTTAACATTAGTAACTACAAAACAAAAATGGCTACTTGTACATCTCTAGAATCAAATGATAACTTCCACAGTATAATGACATCCAGAGCAGGTATGAAAAAACTGGAGAGGGAGGCAGCTGGGTATACAGTGAAGGCTGAGAAAGATGCCTCAGACACCTCAGCAAACAAATACTTCCAGGTAGGGAGATTCTTCCTTTGTTTAATGAAGGGAGGTTGGAATTACTTTTTTTTTTTCCTATTGTACAGAATTAAAAAAAAAACAAGAAGCCATGGGCTGCATTCAGTTGTCAGCTAATCACAAACTTTAGATACCCTAGATTTATTAACTCATATTAAATCCCATCTTTCATTCGTCTATTCCTCTGTAATACCAGCAGAGGTATTATGGCATGCCTGTAGCAAAGTAGCATGCCTACTTTGACATGTGTGCAGTATTGAAAAGAGACCTCTTTAAGCCGTACGCTCTTCTTATGCTGAAAAAATGCTCATGCTAAATCTTGTCTAAGTATTCTTTTTATTTAGGTCCACTTTTCACAGAGAAGGTTCAAATACCGTTAGGTGAGGAGCCATGGACCATCACTTTGTCTGAACCTCTTTCATGCACATCAGTGTATCAGTGACACAGATATTGAGGACTGTCCTCTGGAAGGATTAGACTTTGCTCAAAGCAGGCTTTCCTTTAACTTCTTTATATGGAATGTGCACAACGAGTGGGAATGCAAGTCATTATTTTTTGCTTATTTTATTTCTGTCTTATCAAGCATCTAAGAGTAACCAGTCACCAGTCTCATTATTCAGATATTTTTAGTATTAGTTATACAAAATATATTTAGCATTTTCGTCTTCCAGGACTGCATGAAGTACTATCAACTTGATGGAGTATTATTCTGCCAGAATGCAGTTATAATGTTTGCCTTTAACTTGCACGTCCGTGTGTTTTTTCAGGGAAGGCAAAAGTAAAACAAGTATAAATCAAGTCATAGAGAGAGAAAATCCATTTATCAAAACTTTACCAAAAATCTCATCACAGATATGAATTTTAGGAAAAAAATCCTTATTATTTCAGAATTTTTCTTGCAAAGATCAAAGAATTTCATTAAATAATACTGAAACCTTATTTTGCAAATCATCTTTAAGTTTTATGATTCAATACATATAAATGCCTAAAATGTTTTGTAACACATTCATAATAATGCTACAATGCTTGTCACAAAAATTTTAATCAAATTTCTTCCAGCGAAATACGCTTAGTCAAATGATTTAATGTTTTCAACAGCAAGCAAATCTCAGAAAATTTTGAACCAGCACCAGTTATACTGTCAACCTGGCTCACTACCAATAGTCTACCTTGGCTAAGTGCTCATAAACTAGACCTTTGTAATAGGACTATTTAACATGCAAGGTCTATGGAAATCTTATATGGATGGCTCTGTAATGGAGCTTCCAAACTTTTTCACACTTGCTATTTTAGATAAGCAGGTCACGCCTTTCCCACCATGTTTAGGGGTATGATAACAAAAAATAATCTTGACAGATGTTGATAGACACACCAGAAAATTCTGTGCGACTTGTGGTGTTAGTTACCATTTGACAACTTTTAACTCATTTTATCTACTGTTGGTACTCAGATATACACGAACAGGATTCTCTGCAGAAAACACACTGTAATTCAAGTCCTTGTTTTAGGTTGTCACAAATATGAGTTGTCCATGCCTAGAGGTTTCCTGACCTCTGTTACCTATTTCATGCTAAAAGGGTGTTGGAGATGCACATCTCCAAACTCAATTATTACCTGAGAGTTTTGGGTTTGTGAGGGGTTTTTTTACATTAGAACAGTTGCTAACTTCATTCTGTTTTGTCCTTGTTGTGTAATCCTTTTACAGCTCTACCACCCAAGTATCGAAAAGTATAATTTAGTCTCTTTTTCTCTCTCTCCCTCTCTGTCTCCCCCAGTCACATATGCACACACACACACTTCAAACTATTTTATTAAAACTTATAACCACCTGCGTTGACAGTTTTGGCAGAAGTGCACTGCTTGCAATCAGTCTGATAAGCAATGACTTGTGATTGCAGTAACGGCAGTGGCATGTGAAGCTAGTGACAGCTCTGAAGTCCACGTGAAGCTAGTGACAGCTCTGAAGTCTAAAGTGTTGATTGAAAATATGCATTTAAAAGATGCAAATTTCCAAAGGAAGTGACAGTTATTTGGTTGAAAGCAATTGATACAGCACTCTGCTTACCATAAGAGCTGGTTAAACAGCAGGATTTCCACTTCACTGGATTTTTTTTTTTCTAAGCTCTCCAGAAAATGTCCTTTTCTTTCAGTTGGTGACATGGAGCGTTTGTCCATTTCATTGCTAACAGCAGTAGTGAAATGCATTTAAAAAGTTTACTGAAGCTTGCTGGGAACTGACACAGTGGTTTGAGAGATACGGCCTCCTTTGGATCCCAGCTGGCCAAGTCATCCTCTGCAACCTGTGCTACTTGTTAGCGCTCAGCAGGATGATAGCCACAAAACCCTGTTTATTGCTCCTCACCTTACTGTCTTCTGCCATGCCTCTTCCTGACCCTCTTTGCCCTTTGCATTTCCCCATTACAGTCTCGCTCAGAGCAGAAATCGCACATTATTGAAGCTACTCACTACTGCAAGCATCTAGGGACTATTTTGTGTCTCTCTCAATTTCCACAGCCTGAAGTCTAGCTCCACCAGTTTCTCAATGATCCAGACTGGTTCCACTCCACAGTTCTGGCACCTGGAGATAGCCAAGGTACCATATCTCCTAGGTGTCAAGCTGTTTCGCTTGCTCCTTTTCTGCGGGTCATCCTCCCCATCAGAGGGTCTGTCATATGCAGGCTGTGGATACAGACCTGCCACTTCTGTGACTCTTCCGACACTGGAGACCTTCCTGGATTCCACCTTGTATGGGCACCAGAGATCTTCACATTATGACCTCCCCAGCAATGGGGCTTGCTCCTTTCAATAGAGGTATATATACCTTTCCTCACAATGTTTTTCCGCTATAAAGATAGACAACAAAAGACACAGAAAATCATTGCTGGACATTACACGATGTGTGAAATCAGCTCTGGCACTGGAAATGAACAAAAGCCCACCTTTTAACCCAACTATAAGGCACTCAAAGGATCTGCTAGACCCTACATGTACGAGATGTTTTCTTACTTTTCATTGTGCAATTGCAGGCAGTAAATGTTAATTTTTGGAAGGGCAGCTACTCCCATTAGTCTTCTCACTTACAGTTCTTCCGCTGACTTTTGGTCACGTTGTGATTTCTCACCCTCAGCGCAGTGCAAGAACCGCTCATCCACTGGAGGTAGCTGTCAGTACTGGAATTAGCATGCATGTAGTAGTACAAATGGAAGTTACAAGACACACTTTTCATCAAAAACCACAATCAATGTGTTACTGGCATACTGTAGCCTGGTTTATTGTGTCCTGGGGAAGGCAATGTCACAGCTGTCATTAGTGTGTTGGAGAACAACAGGTTCTCATGTAATTGTTCTGACTACTGACCCCTCCTGCAAATGCCAATCAATTGTTTTCTGCTTTGTAGTTCAGGTTTCTCCAGCCTTGGTAGTACCTGCATTTATAGCACGAGGGAAACAAAAACGCTTGTGGAAGATTTAGTGGAATAAAAAGAAATAGTTGATGCAATTGTAAAAAGGAACATTCTCAGGCACTCTTCTGCAGCAAGGTCAGAGAAAATAAATGTGCAGATGGAAATTTCCTGTTATGTCCTGCGCAAGTGGTAATGGGAGTGAAATACTGAAGCTGAATACGTCTGAGGTGTGTGTCAATTTATCCTTAGAAAAAAACATGGAAAGATGTTAATAATATTTCACCATAAGGAGTTCAAAATATCAAGAAATACCAAAGTGAAGTTACATTCCTGGTATTCTACGGCCAGCTATGGTTTTATATTTTAATAGTCTTTAATCACGATTGCTTGAACACTTGTATACACCAGCTGCACTGCATATTTAAGTCAAAATCCTACTGTCTCTGTACCTGAGCTTTAAAGAACAGTGTTAACTATCGGATCTGAAGTCTTCCTGGATGCATTTCATGCCTCTAAGTGAGTTATCTCACCTTGTGCATCATCATTTTTATAATAAATATGCACAAGAAGTTGTCATATAAAATTATATGTGGAGGGTTAAGGAAAGAAGACAGTGCCTACAGAGCTGTTCCTTGCAAAGATTGAAGTTCTCTGCAACAAGGCTGGTGTACAGAAATTAATTCTGTGATAACTGACATATATTATTTCCTGAACCAAATACTGTATTTGCCCCAAAACAACAGTTCAAACTTAATGGGGAAAGGGATGGGGAAGAAAAAACTTGACCTTAAGTTCAGGAAATTATTCTGTTGTTATGAAAATGAGATGCTGTTTCTAGTACATAGAGCTAGTATACTGTGCTTTAAATGTTGAAGCCATATTCTAGTATTTCAGAATTCACTGACACATACTAATTTCAACCCTTCTTTTTAAAAATAATTTTATACAGGGTTTGATATTTTCTGAATGAGTGGGAATTTGGAACAGATAGTGTGCAGGATAGTTCATCAACACAAGGACATTATCGACGCCAAGAAGTGCATGTGCCCAAAGGATGTGATTGCCTCTACTCTCATAGTACTTGCGTGGTCCCTGCCACAGTTTTGGTCAGGACTTCTAGCATTTTCCCAGACACTAAGCAGACATAGTTCAGTAGCATGGGCAAAGGATGGTCCTACATTGGCAATCTGAGGCAGTTATCCTGGTCTAGAGGCTAGAAGCTTAATACCATAGACTGAGGTTATTGCATGATGTTAGGACTCTGCCAAAAAACGGTCCTGAATAAGTCTAGTATGATACAATAGACTTAACCTGAGAGTGTGTTACTTAGCACTTCAGTTTTCCATATCTGAGCCAATCACTATACAACTGTGTCAAACATTTAAACCAATGAAAATATGCTAGCTGATTGTGTTAATTGTGACACTAGTTTAAATGACACTGAAAAATCAAAGGATTCTAAATTTTGAAGAAAATATGTAAGATTAGCTGTTCCATTTACTGATTCAAGAATAGGGATATCTGGGGGCAAGCACTTAACTTGTGATACAGGGTTATACTAAGAAATGATAATAGCTTGTTAGGAATACCAAGCAACTGTATAGATAATGTGACCAGTGACCACAAAACAGGCACTTCTGTGCATGCAAAGGATCCTTGTGGGAGTGAAAATCCACTACTGTGAGTTTTGTATCAGGACCACAATTCAGAAAAGGAAAATCAAGTACAATGAAGACTCTTGAATCAACAGTGGGAAGGCCTCTTGGGGATGAATGAGATGAGTGCAGGCTTGCTGTCAGAGCAGGAGATCAAAAGACCAGAGGTTGTGGCTGAGCCGTATTACAAGGCTGTACACTGGACAGAGGGGCTATATTAATTTAATTTTTCATTAAGAATTGCTGTTGGACATTGTCAACCACATGTAATTGTCCCTGTAATCATCATCAGATGATAGAAAAGCTGCCTTCTTATACAATACACAACGTACTGTAATATCTTTTCTAGTAATTAATGAATTTATCAAAAATTCAGTGTTCTCCCACCATGGCCCAGGAAGCTTTTCTGGTCCATCAGATCTTGAACAGTAGAGCTTCTTGTTAGTTATGAGAATTTTTGAGCATTTACACCAAAAATAGTAAGCCCTTTTCTTCACTCAGTACAAACAGTTGTGTCCTGCTGTTCTAATACTTACAAAACTACTCCAAGGTGGCCATAGTTCCAGACACAAGGGGAAAACAATCTGACAAAGGACCTCAAAAAAGAATAAGACCAAAATGACACTCATGGTAGTTGCAGGTTGTCAGCAGGGGTTCATTCTCAGAAAGATGAACTCCCAAGCCCCACATATGAAAGCTGTACAATAAACTCTTTTTTCATTTCAACATGAATGAAATTTCACCAATATCTGCAGTGCCAGGCAGCGTAACTACTTATTTGGATCTAAATATACTAAATAGAATCAGCTATAAAGAGGACAAGATTAGATCACATGTTCTGAGAGTATTTAAGTGTACTACAGTTGGATTGAACACATATATACACACATAGTATGATCTGTGCGTAACGTACATGTATTGAAATAGATTTACCTCCTTTCCCTTAGATTATTACTATCATCACATATTCAATATAAGGAGTAAGTATGTGAGTGGAACTCAATCCAATAACCATTATATATGGTTCAAAAATATCATCTGCAGTTAGATGCAATTGTATAAAGATCCATATGCTAACTGTGTAAATCTATACATGGTTCCTTGGGACCTGTACTAATGCAAGCCACTTCGTTCATCAGTGAAAAGCACTTTGAGTTTCGTCATTTAATGGAGTCTCAGAGACTAAACAATGCACATTTGTTCTCTGTACTGAAGAGGCTTTGAATTACTATATTCAGATCACAAAAGCATAGAATTTGCTTTCAGGAACAGAAAAGAGTCTCAGGATATGCCGCAGATGTTCTCAGAAAACGCTGGGTAACAGTGTAGACTGTGTCTGTAACTTCCAGGCCAAACTGTGTTCTCATTTGCATGCATCTGTGCATTTGCAAAGAACAACAGGTCAGTATTTCCACAAGTGAATTTCTACATCACATTATTTTCAAATGGATTAAACATTCAGTAGTTTCTTTCAAGGCCACATATTGCCGGTGAGCTGAGGGAAGAAGTCACTCTATGAAAAACCTTGTCTGTTTTTTTAAAATAATTTACTTACTAAGCAGTTCCAGGGTGTAATCACAACTTCATGGTAGTTACCATACAAATAACTCCAGCCACATAATCTTAACTTCCTCTTAATGTTGCTAGTCTGTTTAAATGCAATAGTACAAGGATATATTCTTGCAGCCTTCTCTACCAGATTCAAAGCAATGCACTGAAATGTGCAACACAGTTAAAAATGAAGCTGTTGTCAAATGTTCTTCTTCAGTATGAATGTGTACATAATTCCATATCTAGAACATCAGAGGCTGTGCATAACCTCATCTTTACATGCAGACATGAAGGAGAAATGATACAGAGAAACCATTTTGAAGCTGTCATTTGCAGTCATGTTTTCAAGGAATCTTGTATACCTCCAAAATAGACCTTGCTAGAGGTTACTATTCATGTACAGTTCTATCATCTAAGATTTATATGCATGCACAGGTGTGCAAAAAGTGTAGCTCAAAGGTCCATAGGCATGTTAAAGTCATAAGAGTGTGTACCTGCTCAAACATATGCACAAAAATGTCTGCTTTTACAGGAGATTTCAAAAAGAATGTGTATATAAGACGAGTAGATGGTTATGAGTTTCTTGTACGAATTCACAGATTAATATCTCATCTTCATTTTTGCTGTTACTTAGAAATAAAATCAGAAATGAGATCCACTGGGCTATTGAACAAATTCAGTTGAAAATGTCTATACTTTCTTTACGTGCTTAGCATCATGAGTAATGGGCAACCATGAAGTGCAGGGTGTATGTTTATAAAGGAGAGAAACAGCAGAAAGTTTTCTTGATAAAGCACATTTCTTCTGAAAATACAGATTTGACTAAATTATGTTCTGCAGAAGCATATTTCAGTGCAATCCAATAAAATTTTCAAAACTTAATTTCAATTGGGTAAAAAATATTTCATTTTTACCACCGATAGATATAAAAATTTTCAAGTGAATTAACATGGATTCCTACATCTACCTGTGCAACCCGAATGTCTCAAGAGAAGACAGTCTTCTTACAGTCTGGTTCCTATTCAGGCCAGGTTCTTTTCACATGAAAGGCACACTCTACTGCAGTAACCAGCCTCCTCAAATGCTCTGAAGCTCACCGTACATCAGAGGGGATATATATTTCTGGAAGACTGACTTAAGAATATTATAATATTACGGATTATCTGAATCAATATTAAATACTTTATTTCTCATCATCATCAGCCACTGAAACACTATGCATAGAGGGGCATTTCAGCATGTCTGAAACATCTTTAAAAAAAAGCCAGGAGAAGGGAAGGGGGGGTTCCCAAACATTGCAAAAGACATTCCTGAATTACCTTTGACTCTTAATATAAGTCCAGGTCATACTGCATTAAAATTAATTTGACAGACCTCATGTTCTCTTCCTTTTTACAGTGATGAGCTCCTCATGGTGATGAGTAAAATTTTGTTAGGTGTTGTGGTGGGGTTTCTTGAAGACATGATCATTGCTAAATGCTTACTAATGTTGTTAACTTCAAGGCTGAAGATTAAAACCTTTGAAAGTGTTATTCTTTTGTTACAAGCATACCCATGCTTTACAAAATAAACCATGTTCTGATATATTGTGTGCCCAGTGTGCCAAAACTTTTGCCAGTGTGGGGTTCCAGAAATGTTAGTGGAAACCAGTTATTCTTTTTAAATGAGTCACAATTTTACCCTAAACTCTTCACCTAGAAGGTGCTGATGCATGTAAACAGAAATATTTCTACTCAATCTGGCGACGAGTGGAGAAGACTCATAAGGATCTAGACTATTCATATATTTATACGAGTAGATTTGCCTAAATGCTTTTAAGTCTATAGTCTCCATATCAGTTAAGCAGGAACAAGAGCAAATATCTTGCACAAATATGGAATCATTTACCTGTTATATAGAGGCAATATCCCTTTCTTTTTAACAGCTATTGAGAATTACACTTAACCATGCTGACATATTGTACAGCAGTAAGTCTGTGTCTAGCCTCTGTTCATCATCATTAAAGTAAATGTTCTGCCTTCTATATATTATTGGTAATGGAGACTGTAATACGTGCATCAGTATTTAGGAAGTTTCTGCAGTGTCGACTTTTCATCCTGATGCATTTTTATCTATAATAAATCTATGAAACAAATGCATGCAGAAACACATTTCTGAATGTATTACTTCATTAAGTTAAGCTTCGGTAAGGTTGCTGAGGTAAAGCTAATATCAGGGCATGCTATATTGTACAGGCTTTCTAGATTTTTCTAAGCAATAGAAATAAATCATAGAAACATTCCTTGCTGTGTTGTGAAGGCTTATGGGTAATTACCAATGTGGCCATTCTCCCATACTCCAGTGTTTTAGGATTACTTCTATATTTCATTTTTCAGCACTAAAAACTTTCTGCAGCAATAAAAATGTTGAATCCAAAGAAAAATCTAACAGCCAATAAAAAGAAATTGACTCTATCTTCATTTTTTTGTGAAGCAGTCATATTTACTTACAATTTCTCATTTCTAAATCTGCCTTTTTCATTACTAAATGTTGCAGAAATGGGCCCAGTCTGCAAGCTTTATAACCTCCAGGGACCTTCTCACAGGACTTCAAATTAGCATCCAAATATACAACGAAAGTCATAAATCCTAGTTAGAAACCTAACTTGTACTACAATCCTACAAAAAATTAAGACACCTCTATGTCATTGTCCTGGATCTAAGTTCTTAATTTTTGAAAGCAGATAGTGTCTCGAGGAAAAAGCTTTATTTATTCAGATTTGTCAACTATTTAATGCAATTCTGTGAAAGCAGTCTTGCTTTTCCAGCCTCTTTGATCCAGTTTTAAACTGTTGAAGTGACTTAAAAGCCTAAAAAATTTAAAGTTCTTCAACCCACTTTTAAAAGCCACTCAGGCCTTTAGCAGTTCTGTTGAACATTGGCAGATCCAATCTCCCTACCTGCGAACTTAACCAAGGCAATTAAACCAATCTGTCGTTGTTATAGGCGCCTTACATTGGCCATGGGGAGAACCAAGAACCTCTGAAATGTGCCTGTACTCCTATCTAAAGCAGCTCAGCTACATGGGATGAGTTCAAGACACAATGCTTAAGCCACTTTTGCAAATGGCCCTGAGCCTTGAAGAGAACATCTCCAGAGATGGGTGCCAGCATACCGGGAAGGGTCCTGCCATACCCTGAGCTGCTAGATAAGCATCAGCTAGAGAAGCTGTATAATCATATGACCACATTGCTCTGGCTGTCCCAATACACCTGGCCTTGCCATCAAGATTTTCAGGACAGGCTCAGTACCACACCAAACTAATTACACACCTAATGATCCTGGCACTTATTTGCCCAGCTCAGAGCAGAGGCAAAGTAAGCTCCCTAGAGACATTACCCCTGTAGACATACCTCATACGGACAGAGACAGCAAGCTGCAGATGATAACAGCTGCATAATGACCTTTATCCCTTCCTGTCCATCATGTCCCGCCTTCATGCTGCTCTCACTTTGACTTAATTGCACCGCACCCAGCATGTATCAGGCTTTAGCATGAGTTAGGCCAAAACCTGAGCAGGAGTTGAGTGAACAGTCACAGGATGTCACGGAAGACAGTGTTGAAAGCCTTGCTAAGCTTGAGATAACCAATATCCACTGCTCTTCCCTTCTGCACTGCACCAGTCATCTCATCATAATGACTATCAGGTTGGTAAGACATGGTTTCCCCTTTGTGAATCCATGCTGACTACTCCCATCACCTTCTTGTCCTTCATGTTTGGAAATGGTTTACCTGATTCTCCTCCACTGGAGGAGTCTTTGTTGCTCCATGCTTTCCCACTGGTCTCAGAGCCCTGGGATTCCTGAAGGTAAGCTTTACTAGTAAAGACTGAACTGAAGCAGACACTGAGTACCTTGGCCATTTCCTTGTCCTATGCCACCAGGTCCTCTGCCTCCTTCAGCAAAAGGCCCACATTTCCCTACTCTTTCTTACTGCTGACTTACCTGTAGGAGCCTTTCTTGTTGTCCTCCACATCCCTGACCAGATTCAACTCCAGGCGGGCTTTGCCTTTCCTAATCCAATCCCTGCACACTCAGACAGCATCTCTATATTCCTTCCGTGTCATCTGACCCTGCTTCCATGTCTTGTATGCATCCTTTTTATAACTGAGTTTTGTCAGGAGCTCCTTGTTCGTCTATACAGGTCTCTCGCTGCCTTTGCTTGACTTCCAGCATGTTGGGATCCTTAAGCTTGAAGGAGCTGATCCTTGAAAATACACAAGCTTTCCTTGTGCCTTTCCTCTCCAGGGCTGTATTCCCTGGGATTCTTCCAAGCAGATCCCTGAGGAGGCAAATATCTTTTCACCTGAAGTCCTGGGCTGTGATACTGCTTGCACAGCAAGTAGTGGTTGTTGGAGCATGCTTGGATCAGGGGCTGGCTGTTGCTGAGCTTTGCACATCCCTTTTACTGTATGGCCCAATGTAAACCAAAAACTACAGCCATGGGGTACAAAAAAGGGAGGAAGTAGGGGTGATTCTCACACTGGTGGCAGTTACTTCCCAAAAGAACCCATCATGACAACAATACTGATGTTTGCAGGTGCAAGGTTGTGAAGAAAACAGTGCAAAAACAGCAGGATGAGGACAGCCAGGGATAAATACTCCCTGGAAAATGTTGCCAGAGCAGCGTGGGTGAAAGCGTGCAGGGCTGCTGTTAAAGGTAAGATACGGAGTTGCAATGAAAGGCCCTGAGCTATGTTAAAGACTAAGACACCTCGGCACTGTGCAACAGCTTCCCCCAGCCCCAACTGTCATAAAATGTTATTACCCAGTGCACAGTGGCTACATTCGTCTGTCAGAAATTTACCATACTCAGTATTTTCAGGGCTGGAGCACAAATGGGTTGGAGAGGAGTTGCTTGACCGCTAGGCAATTGTAAAAACAAGCTAAAACCAGTTCAGACCAAGAGAAGCCCTGTTCTGAGACACTTCTCTGTCAGGTCAATAGTCTGATGGCCTTTCACTAAGAAAGACAAAAATCTAATTTTGTGGACTACATGGACCAAAGTGCTGCATGGAGTGAATTATCTTCTCTGGAACGTCCAATTATGTACTCCTCTGCTCTTGGTGCATCTGGGATTGAACTGACATGTGTGCCACACGGGTCATCAGGCCATGGTACAAAACAGATACCACACCACGTTAGCTAGGTGGATTAGCTTGAGATATCATTTATGCTGTTTTGTGGAATTCACAGGCTTATACAGACATCTGCATTTGCTTGAATCCCTTTTTTATTTTAACCCTTTTTTCCAGATAAACATAAAGAATTTTTTAAGACTTTTATAAGATTCCAGTTTATGGAGTCTTACAATACAGAATGATAAACCCAGTTCAAGTTTTAAATATTGTCTGCAAACATGTTTGACAGCTACTTGAAGATTTTAGCTCACTGTTAGAGGCTATCTGCATATCTAATGCTAGATTTGTTTAAAGAGCAATTAATCAGGTTTTTTGCTGTTTGTATGCTGCTAAACAACCATCATAAGAAGTCATTGCACTTTCAAGATTAAGAAGATCAGAACTGTTCAAGGATATCTTATTTATCTTTCTGTCCTTGGAGACAAAGTTATCAGAAGTTATGGATGTTTGTGAATTACCAAAAGAAAAATGCCTGTAATGAAAGTTACGGAAAAGATATGTAATGAGTAAGGAAAAGTAATTTAAATTCAAAAGAATGAAATTAGATTCCATAATGAAAGTCGCTGTCATGTTATATGACATATAATGACAATATATTCTTATTGGAAGAGAGTGATCTGAATTGTGCAGAAAAGGAAAATATTTAAAGAAAAGAACTGTGCAAATGTGAAGATTCATCATGTTTCTTTTTAGATAAGGACATACCTCAGAGCTTTGAGTAGGAACTGATGGTTCTCTGTTCATGTTTCAGTATGTTTTTTTTAGTAAGCTAATTACAAATTTAACAATTATTAAATCTAGTCTCCTTAAAAAAAAACAAAACAGAGGATTTTTTCTACAACCTGCTTATTACCCTGCAAGGGACTGGTACACCAAGAAATATTTTTTGTTTGCTTGTTTGTTTTGCATGCTACACTGTTACTTGTCTACTTTTAGTGATATATATACATATCTCTTTAGGAATATATATATCTCATTAAGAAGATGAATTGCATACCTTATTTGCACAGTATCTCAGCACTGTGTTTCTTTTGTAGGGGTATATATTTTTTAGCACAACATTTGCACCTGGGTGTGTCCCACCTATGAATATGTGTACCCACTGAAGCCCAAAAAGCTGCAGAAAGATGAGAGCAGGAAATCAGAAGATTGATAGCAAGTCCTGAAATTTGAGCATTTAGAAAAGGTTCTACTCTTATGGGGTGCAAAGGGCACAGAATCAGGCCAGTGTTAAATATATGCTTCAAATACAACTCCAAGCACCATCTGGAATCCACTGAAACCTTATTGCTCAATTTGAGCCGCTCTTTACTAAGGGAAATTCACTGTCTGTACAAAATTAATGATTTGGGTAAAAGACATTAGGTTTCTGATAATTCAAGATTCTCTTATTTAAAGAGGATTTTCTTTAAAAACTGTTTAAAGAAACATTTCATTAGGGCAAGCAAAAATCAAAGAGGTTACTTATGTTTTATCTCATAGCATCCAAACTGTAGCTGTTTGGACCAAGCAGAAGTCTCTGGCCTTTTGGAGAGAATTGCACTAATGTATTTAATTTAATTTAATTAATATATGTAAAATTATGTATTTTTAAAGGCAATATTAACATTCCTCAACAAGAAATTCCTGGTGGCAAGTCATCACCATACCTTCAAGTCTAGGTAATGCTGATTATATTAACATACCTCTCTTAGGTCAAGCTGATGAAAAGCACACGTATACACTTCTTTGCATGGGGACAATGTAGCACTTTAGCTATAAAGCTGTGTGTTTAATATCAGTTTTGCCAGCACCACTAGAACTGGAGTACTGAAGTTAATTGGGTTAGAGAAGTTTGTGTGTGCCCAGGCTAAAGAGAAAGCTGAGACCTTGCAGGCTCCTCAGCTCTCATGGAGCTCCAGATGATCCCACAGTATGGTTTGGAGGTGAAATGGGGGAAGGAGAACCTGATTACAAAACAAAACAAAAAAATCAGTCCCCTCAGGGACATTTTAATTTGTGTTTATTCGGTGCCTTCTGATTCAGTGAGAAAGCAGCCCCTTCAGAATACAGTTGTGTTTGTATTTCTTTCCCTCCTTGTGCTCTGATTTGGAGCAGTAGATAAACCAGTCCTAAAGTAGAAAAGTAAAGGGAGAAAATGGAAGAGTTTAGTTTCATCATTATTGTAATTATGTTAAGTCTTCCTCACATTAACTGATATTCTGGATGTGTTTTAAAACATTAACTGACAAGAAAAATACCAATTTACTACAGTGTTCCTGAGACCATTGGGTTTGCTACAAGCATTGCAATGTACAGTGTTATGGCCTGTGTCATGGAGGAGGTGCTCTGACTTGAAGATCAGCATAAGCCCACAACCTTAAAAAGCAAGATTTTTATGAATAAACAAGCTATTTTGATGCTAATCACCTGTCTCACTGATCTGCAAATGGAAACTGCAGTTTGATCACAGATGTTGCCAGCAATGTTGAAGGTAAGTATTGAGCTGCTTAGTTTACAGAAACAATTTCAAATGTTTTTGGTTGTTAAGCGAAATAGTCAACAACTAAATAATTTGAGCCCTACCTCTAAATATAAGAAGACTTAAAAAGCAAAGTCTGAGCTCTATTGCCTGCTGTATTTTCTACTCAGTTAAGGAACTAGCAGTGAAATTTACCTCAGTATCTGTCTCTTTCACTTATTGCTTTTCTATTTCAGTGAAGCATAGCTATGAAACTAAGATAAGTATTAACTAATCTGATATGGAAAAAGCATCATTATGTTGTGATAATTTGTGCTAAGGTGCATATGGCTAACAATTTTAAAACAAAAAGTTAGTTGTGATTTATTTCTCATGTAGTTTGAGTCTGTTTCTGTACACATGAAATAAAAGTGAATTTTACAATTAATTTCAGGAATTAATTTTGGTAAACTACCTTAAAGTTTTGCCGTTCATTCTCAGTCACTCTTCACATAAAATCTAGTTTTGAGCTCACAGTTCTAAACTATATCGTACGCTACTGCATTGTGTCCTAGATTTCTTATGTGGACTACTGAAGATGACAAGAATTACTATAGATAAGTCATTTAGTAACTAGATTCTCTGTATTAACAATCTTACTGTTACAGCTTGGGACTGTGTCAAGGACCCTATAAGTACTAGTTTAATCTGAGTTACTGTTTTAAGTTATATTCAGTGCAGGAGACCCATAAGCATCTAAAATAAAAGAATTTCACCTCTCTCTTCACAACATGACAACTCTGGATATTATTATGATATAGTCTAGATATACATCCAAAATGACCATCTGAGCAACTTTTGGACCTGCTTCTCTTGCTGACAGTATGTAAAGCATCTGGAAGGGGGTGAGAGAAGATTTGTCTCCCTATATTTTAACAAATGTGTTAAAGTTTGCCCCTGTATAAAAGTCAGCAGTCAGCTGATGCAAAAAGCCAACTTCCTGCACTAATAAAGGAAAAACTGAGTTAATGAAATCTTTCAGCATTTCTTTGCTAAATAGGACCTAATTTTGCAATTTTTTTACAGCAGTTCATTTCACACGGTGACTTCTTACCTGTCAATACCAATAATTTTTCTAGACATTGATTTACCAAACTGTGATAACGGACATAGATGTTTTGTAGGTTTTTAATATAATCTGATCAGCTGATCTAAAACAATATATTGACCTGCAAAAAGCTCACTTGGCTTTGTACATTACTGATCAGTACTACGTAATTGCAGATTTTGCTTTGTCTCCCACAGCACAAGGTCTCAGAGTTGCTGAATATAATTTACTAAGACTAAGATAAAGTGTCTTTTAAATTTCACCTCATGATCTAGAGCTGGTGATGAGAAAGAAATATGGAGGCTCCACAATTCCTGAGAACCTATAAAACACTCTGCTGGCTTTAACATTTATCAATTTTTAACTACTGCTACAAGGCTTCAAGCAATCAATTATTTCCCAGCTCAGTGAGAGACTCAGAGCTATACCAGATAAACCAGAAATCAATTTTACTGCTTTGTGGCTGGTTTCTAAATATGTTTCTCCTTACCACCCTTAAAAAAAAACAAAGCTAGATTTTTTTAAATTTTTTTTTTTTGTTACAGACATGGCTGAATTTACTTCATACTTCACTTGATGTTAAAAATTCAGAAAGGGATAACCCTTTTCTTTGTTGAGATATATATGCATCGTCCTTTTATTATTTCTTCCTAAAGAAACAGAGAAACAAATCTCTTCTTCATTTCCTGAGTCTGACAATGAATTTGGGCACTATTTTTCACAGTGAAGTGTCTCTTGGTTATTTTTTATATCATCCTTCTGGAGTTCTCTCCCATAAGGGAAGCATTTGTGTAAAGGGTGCGATATTCCTCTAAGGAACCACAGGAGTTATGATGGTAATTGTCAGCATGTTAATGAAAAACTTAGTCTCCTCCAAAGGATGAGCAAAACCTTGCATGAAATTCAAAGAAAATATTATTCTCTTTAAAGAGACAGCAATATGAAAATACAGGTTTAACTGCCTTGCTAGGCTGCCTCTTGTGACTGCCTGGGTCCGACTCCACCTGACATCAGCTGAAGTGCTGGGAGCAGCACTAGGCAGAGCAGCCCATGCCTCCACCAGGAATGTGGGCACTTCGACCCAATACTTCTGCAAAGCCTTGGACTATCGAATTTGTAAGGCGACACTGAGGAGAACTGCAGCCCGAGGTACATTACAGTGTGTTTTTCAGTAAGAAGAGAACTGACAGTGTTTGACTCTGAAAGTAACTCCTGTTCTGTGGCTATCCAACTTTGCAAATGTGGATGATTTTAAGGGTAGATGGAACAAGTCTTTATTTAGGGAGAAGTCCATAGCCCAGAAGTACTCCATTCTTCCTCTGCTATGCTTATCAGTTCACATGCACTATGTATCTTAGTTTTAATTTGCACCATAGCTCCATGGAGATTGTTTCTGCATGTTAAAAAAAAAAAAAAAGCATTTATTCCTACTTTTGAAAGATTTGAAGCTCATACAACTTCCAAGGTTGTTATTTTTATTCTTTTCCTGTTACGTGGAGCAGCAAACACTTGTGAACACTTGCATACGTGGCTGTATTCAAGTTCTAGTGGATTTTTTCCACTCCTGAATCACAGAAAAACAAGGAATGGTTGAGGTTGGTAGGGACCTCTGATCCAATCCCTTTAGAGCCAGTTGCCCGGACCATGTCAAGATAGCCTTTGAGTATCTCCAAGGATGGAGACTCCACAACTTTTCTGGGCAACCTGTGCAGGTGCTCAGTCACCCTCACAGTAAAAAAGTGTTTCCTGATGTTCAGACAGCATGTCCTGTGTTTCTGTTTGTGCCCATTGCCTCTGGTCCTGTCACAGCACTGAAAAGAGCCTGGGTCCATCCTCTACGCACACTCCGTTCTGGTATTTATACACATTAGTAAGATCCCTCCTGAGACTTCTGTTCTCCAGGCTAAACAGTCCCATCTCCTTCAGCCTTTCCTCACAGGAAAGATGCTCTAGTCCCTTCATCATCTTAGCGGTCCTTCATTGGAGTCTCTCCAGTACGTCCATGTCTTCTCTTGTACTGAGGAGCCCAGAACTGAGCACAGTACTCCAGGTGTGACCTCACTGGTGCTGAGTAGAGCGGAAGTATCACTTCCCTTCACCTGCTGGCAACACTCATAATGCAGCCCAGCACACAGTCAGTCTTCTTTATAGCAAGGGCATCTTATTGGCTTATCTTCAAGTTGATGTCCACTAGGATCCCCAGGTGCCTTTCTGCTAAGCTGCTTTCCAGTTGGGTGGACCCCAGCATAAATTGGTGCACGGGGTTGTTTCATCATAGGTGCAAGACTTTGCACTTCTTGTTGTAGTTCATGAGGTTCATGAGGTCAGCCCATTTCTCCAGCCCCAGCCTGTTAACATCCCTCTGGATGGCAGCATGACCCTCTGGTACAAGAGCCAATCCTCCCGGTTTTGTGTCTCTGCAAGCTTGCTGAGAGTACACTCAGCCCCATCATCCAGATCATTAAGGAAGATGTTGAATGGGATCAGACCCAGTCTTGACTCATGGGGTACACTGCTAGTTCTGGCCTCCAATTAGACTCTGTGCCACTAATCACCATTCTTGGGTCCCAGCCATTCAGCTAGTTCTCCGTCCTCCTCCCTGTCTGCTCATCAAGCCCATGCTTCATCAGCTTCTCTGTGAGAAGAGAGGGAGACAGTGTTGAAGGCCTTCCTAAATTCCAGGTAGGCAATGTCCACTGCTCTCCTCTCATCTAGTACGCCAGTCATTTCGTCATTACAGGTTACATAGGAACAGATCTTCTGCATGTAAATGGTATACAGAAAGTTGAAAAAGTAGAACATATTCAGTCTTTCACAGCATTTTGCAACTACTAATATTGAAATTAAAATTTTAAAAAATTCACTTACTAGATAACACCATGTATGACACCTCCTTTGCCTGAAAAAAATATTACCAGTTTACTTTAAATGATATAAATATCAAATTTCACAAAGCCTGGGAAAAGGACAGATGAGTTTCAAAGCCTGTAAAATGTAAACTGTTTCATGTATTTATTTTCCTTCTGAACCCTTTCTGGTTCTGACCACCTCAACCTGTACAATGTCTAAAGGGCAATGACATTTTGACCAGTAGTGAAAGCACAGGAGACCAATGGCAAGGACTATGTACAGCTATTCAAAACATTTTCATTGAAAATGAGACACAAGTTCAAAGCAATAAAGCCCTGAACCGATTTCTAATATAAACCAGGACATGCTCAACTGTTTAAGCCTGTCTTATCAGGAGATTCATTGCTGCTACAGGGTCATTATCTACTCTAGCAAAGGCATAAAGCACATGTTGTTTGCCTGCAAATATTCCTACAGTACTTTGCAGTGAGAACAATTCTGCTTTTACCTTTTTACAAGCTGAGCCATTTGCCTATCAGCAATAATTCATTTGTATGTTCTTTCTGCTCAGCTTATACATAAACAATCCTCCTCTGATCTGACTTGTAAAGCTTTGTTTTGAGGCTTTGCCATCATAGTCCAAAATAAGTTTATTTTCCTGTATGAATTTTTACCTATGAAAACTTTATTAAATAACTAAAATACAGAGACAGAGTAAAGACCTATTTATTCATACTTCTCCACATGTATAAAAAAGTGGTTTAAAGTGCTTTATGCAGTTGTACCATACTGGATTTCATTAAAATTTAAAGTAAATAATACTGCTGATTTACAATTTCATACATAAAAGCTTTCTTTTTCTCCCAGAGAAATGTATATACTCTTCTATCAAATTTCATACTATTTGAAAAATGAAGTCTTTCAGTACACTGAAACCTCACAGTGCCAGTGGCTATAGCTGCATTGTAGTTAGACTGCATTGTATGGTACTGCAACCTGAAAGGGGCCACCAAGGACAGAAGTTTCAGTATAAGCAAAGCTTACAACCTCTGTGACAGCATTTTGCAACCTGGTTGTTCTCATGAAGTGACTATGTTCATGAATGTCAGACACAACCTGGAGCATATACAAATAAATACATATGTGTCAGATCAATAATTTTGCACAAGTTTTAATTCTATTCAAAAAATTTTACCCATTGTGAAATTTATCTGAGTTTTATTTTGCTTCTCTTTTGAGCAGTTTGCATAATACACTTGTTGACTGAATCCTTCATTAAAACATACATCGGGGAAAAAAGAAAGCTTTTGCAACAGAAAGCATTAAGGTTGACAGTGAGGCATACAAAAGGTAAGAAACACTGCAGCAGAATTTGTCAATTCAATTTTAAATCCCCTCTACTTTGTGTGTATCCATTACATATGCACAGTATGCGTGGACATTCAGTTTTAATTACATGCTTACCTGCTATTTCTTTCGCAGGACTCAAATGAACTCATGGGACAGAGTATGCTCACTTAATGAGCAGATCCCCACCTCTAGGTTTTACCTCCCTTATTAAGTATGTAATCCTATGCCTTCTTCACTTTACATGATTAAAATCCTGTTATGGAATTATTAATTTCCTCAAGGAATTTCTACTACATTACTCTCTGTGACCAGTTCATAAATACACATTTATTTTGCAACACCTGCATGAAGACTGCACACTAACCACTCTACAGAAATAATGAAGCACAAAGATACCACACTAGTTTGGAAAAAGGAACTAACCCAAAATTCACAAGGCTTGAATTTGGAAAAAAATTAAAATTTTATATTAAATTATAAAATGCAATTTTTATATTTTATCAGCATAGATAAAATTTGCTTTATTTTCTGTCATGAATCCTTATCACATCTGCAATTCAGGACTGTGCGTCCATCTAGCCTCACATAAAATGAGCCAGAGAGCTTTGGCCTGGCAAAATTGAGTTGCCTCAAGACAGGACCATAAAATCATGGGATAATTCAGGTTGGAATGACCTCTCTAATCTGTCCTCCAGCTCAGAGCAGGGTCAGCTCTGTCATCAGACCAAATTGCTCAGGACTTTCTGCAGTTGTGGCTTGAAAACCACCATAAAGAGCAACTGCATATTTCTGGGCGGCCCTGATTTTCTTCAGGGTGAAAACGTTTTTCCTTAGATCTGGCCTGAACCTATCCTGTTTATATTTATGCACGTCATTTCTTATCATCTCTCAATGATACAAAGACCCTAGCTCCACCTCTCAAGTCCCCTCCCCATAGGTGCGAGGGGCTGCTGCCGAGCTCCTAAGACCCTCCCTTCCCCAGCTCAAACAAGCCCCAGTCCTGGAGCCTCTCCTGCCTGGGCCTGGCCACCTTGGCGGCTTCCCCTGCACTCTCTCCAGTCCAAGTCATGAAACAAAATAGTTGTTTCCTGTACCGGGGATGGAAAGGTGGGGGAAGCACACTGAACCACATGTTTATAAATAGAGTCTGATGAGTGCTGAGTAAAGTGCAATAATCACTTTTTTCACTCCAGTAAGCTCTGTCCCTCATCATTCCTATTTAGAAGCTTCCCTCAGCAAGTTGGCTAGCAGCTTGGTAAAGACGCTTTTGCCCCACTTTGTTAGGTGGGGCCTGCCTCTCCTCATCAACCCTTGATATTTAAAAAGACCCTTGATCCTGAAAGTCAAATCCCTGTCAACACCACCATTAATGAAGCCGCTTGGTGACCCACAGGATCTTTCTGCTCCTCGCTTCACCAGCAGGATTAAGGATGAACTGCCCATGGCTTGTATCCTCACCCCCAGGGCTGCATAGTCACTCCTGGTGTGTTCCAGGTCTCCTCTGGAAGTATCTGGATTAGTTACTGCTTATCTTTAGGCAACTAAATCCTGCTCTTAGTGATCTCATATAAAAAAGTGTTGAGCGATGCTCAGGATCACATAGGAACATTGTACAAGGGGTATAGCCAACAAGCTTGGGCTAACAGCACGTTATGTTCATGTCCCTCTGTGAAAGTCTGGTGTATTTGCTACACGGGACCTACAACAATGTAAAAAGTTCTTGGAAATAATACACTGCTTGGATTCAACCCCAGATAAAGATCATCCTCTCCACTGAATAATACAGATGAAGTGAGGAGGCAAAGAGAGTAACATAAATTCTATTAAGATTATTGTATATTACTATAATGTGCTTTTAACAGCTTTTTAATGTTTAATTTCTTTAGTTTTCACAAAGCTGGATTTCCATTATATTCATTTCCATATGGTTTGTGAGCAACTTGGGACCTCAACAACCTCTTCACAGAATTCTGCTTCTCTTCTGACAGTGTTAACAGCCAAAATATTGATTTCTGAGATTTACACTTTTGCTAGAATTATACTGAAAGAAAGATGGCCAATAATCAGAGGTAAAATGCTTTAATTGCCATGTGCCTGCAATCTCTGTCCCTCTAAATGGGGAGACCGAGACTATAAATCTTTTTGCAGCTTCCAAAGACGAGCTGGCTAGCACTGACATTAAAGAAAAGCAGCTTTTTTGAGAGTAGTAGCGTCCTTTAAGCATTTTAGGACACAGAAAAAAAAGGCAACCATGAGGAAGGTATTTTCTAAGGTGGACAGAGGCATTGGCCTAAAGCCTAAGAGTCAGAATGGCATTGTAATTTACATGTTTTATTTGGAAGCTGTACACTGGGCTACTTTTTAATCGAACAGTAAATTCTTTCACCTGACAAGGATGAAATTGGTTCTGTACTGCAGTAACAGTGTCTGGCCAGTGAAGAGAAAAATGCATAAAAAGCAGATTTTTCTGGTGGGGCAGACACAGCCTTTCCCATGTATTATAATATCCCATATGCAGGAGAGGAAAGGCAGGGGAGAATACAGAAATTTCGAAGGAGATGAACTTTGCCTTGGGAGTTTTCCCTGGAAAAGGGACAAAGGCAAGGTCAAAATATCAAGTTGCAGAACTGACAGCTCCAATAAGAGAGCCAAATGGGAAGTATTATCTCCATTTCGTAGAAAATCCCTGTAATTCAGATTAAGTTGCTGTTAAAATTCTGCATCAAAAGATTTGCTTTTGAGTCAGCTTGACACTATGTCCAGGATGTCTCAGGAATCTGGGCAACTTCCACATGCTTTCCATGATGGGTAACAGGTCAGCTGCATCCTTCATGACGGCCTCACTTACCTGTGCGGTTATCACATAGCGCATTGTCAGGGGAATATCCTTCCAGCACAGGACACTGAGACCAGCCTAAGATACTGTCCAAACAAAAGAGGTAGGCAGAAGCCGAGACACAGTGGACATAGCAGATTAATTTGAGCTGATTTGCAGTGAAGTGCTCTGAGTTCAGGGCAACGAAAAATGTATTGAGTTCGATTAAACATATATGTAATCCTTTTGGTAGGAGGAATCTAATGTAACTCTATTTCTTGAAAAAAATGAATGCACATTCTTAACCTGGTTGTAGTTATTGTATATTAGTGCACAAAAAGTTGGTATTGCAACAATATTGTGCACAGCGACATCTGTGCAGTGACACCACATGGACCAGATATTTCCCCTGTTGAAAACGACCACCATGTTCTGTGAGCAGAAAGAATTTACTGGGGCTGCTGAGGCATTCTGGTTGCTTGGTAGCTATAAGACCTACCCTCCATACGGAACTTTTACAGCAAAACTGGTCTGCACATCTATAAAGTAATGGAAAGGGCAAATTAACCTGGTGAATCTCTGCAAGTTTCACTCCTGATGCTTAGAAAATTTGGCTCGTTGGTGCAGATCACTTTTACTTGCGCATTCTGTCTACAGAACAATCAGCTTTTCTCCCTCCTAATACATGAGTAAAATGCCTTGATCTTTTCTAACATATTCCTTGAACCCAAAACTTTGTAAGAGTGCTACAATTTAAAACTTCGTGAGTGCATGTCCCTCCAGGTGTTTTCATAGAAAACATAAAGAACTAAGTAAGGCTAATTCATACCAGCACTCAATGCTTGGACAAATCCCCTGGACAAACACACACACACACACACACCCCTCAACCCACAAAATGCACTAAAGGGATCAGTCCTACAGTGCTAGGAAGACTGAGTAGTTCACGTAAACTGGCTTCTTCTAGCTCAAAGACCTACTGTTTTGCTTTTTCTTTCCTGAGTGACTGAATAACTCTTCCAAAGACTCATTAAATACATCTTCACTAGAATTCATTGAGGAACACATTTTCCTTTCAAAGAACTAATATATTTAAACTCTTAAGAAATTTCATGGAGTTACCTTGCCCAGACCATACTACTATTTCACAAATATCCAATAACCTGCCTATGGGACAGATGCACATGATTACAGCACTTTAGTTCTTTCTTCTTTTGCTTCCCTTTCTCATCAATAACTTCATCCAAACACCTCCTCCCGAGAGGTTAGCAAATTGTCCTTTACACATTGTTATACTGATGCTTCACTTCATAAAAGATGCAGGAATCACAGAAGAGAAATAAACTGACAAACAGTTTGCAGGGTGATGCTCAGGTTGAGAGGATTAACATAAACCTTTCATGGTTCAGGAGAGAATGGGAAGCTGGAGAGTGTGGTTCTTTTGTAACAGCACACAGCATTGGCAAGAATGAGACTTGATCTTCCCTCTTAAATACATTTTCATTTCACACATACTTTAGAAAGGCGATTATTGAAGAAGTGTTGAGGGCCAAAAGACTTCTGGGCTGAGGAAAGAGGCTGTGTAAAGACGGCCTTAATGGATTTAATTCTGTTTGGCTCAAAGGCAAATTCAGAGATGAGAGGTCTTATGCACAGTTATCACTCTGAGAAAGTCTGCTAATTTCAAAAGAACTAACAATTTGAAATCTCAGTTGGACAATTTCTAAAGAGAAATTACACATGCTGTCAATGAAGGTGGTTAGCCACTGGAAGAAAATACTGAAGGAAAAAAGCATCCTCCACCTCTAAACTCTTAATAGGGACAAGAAGTCTGAAGCCTAGACACCACATAAACATGGGGATCTGTGTTCAGTACAGGAATAGCTGGACAAAAATCTATGCTATGCTACAAGGAGGCAAGGCAGCCTGATTTCATAGATTATATGCTTAGTTCCCATATCTCTTTGTTAAAGAAGATAGGGTTAATGTCACTGGCATAAGTGACTGCTTATATGCCTGCTGCATTCAGCTAATGCAGAGTACTTTTAAAGCTACAATTTTCTGGAACATTTTAGTCTGAAGCTTGGAAGAAAAGCAAATGAGAAAAGGACTAGATACACAAAGTGAAAAAGGCAGGATGGAGCCCAGTGGTTAGAGAAGACCTAAGGCGGAAATGTTCATCAGTTTCATTTCACTTATCAATACACTCCACGACTTCCAGTGAGACAGAAAATCCTTAGCTAGTCAAGAAGAGTATTTTAATACTTACCTTGTTATAAATGTCAATAGATCAATCAATTCTTTAAATTAATCTGGCACTAAATGGTAAAGCAACTACACAAACCATAAAATTATGACAGCCTAAGGACACCAAACAAATGTACAAAATGTCCACACTTCATTGTATTAGTCAATCAATCTATCTTCATTATACCTGTTTCTCCCACTTTGTTTTCGGTACTTTTTATCCATTCTGGCTAAATTGTTGGCTCAGTTTTCATAATGTCGCTGCAGTCTCAGCCCAAGTGAGCAGCTGCCCGAAGTGGAGGCTACCACCCAGTTTGACATGGTGCAGAACAATGGGGGAGGCCTTCTCAAAAGACACCCACTGCTAGGAGAGCCAAGGTGCTGCAGGTTAGACTGGATATTGCTGGCAATGCTCCTCATAGAGGCTTATTCAGTGTCTGTCACTGCGCACAGTGCTGGTGCCCAGCTCAACATTTTAAAGAGTCTGTTTTATGGTGTTTTATTCCTGATTTCTTTTAAAGTAAATCGATAAACCTTTGCCAGTCCTCACATGTTTTTTTTTGAGTTGCTCCTAATTAAAAACTACTGAAAATATGCACAATTAAAACCTATGTCAGAGAGGGAACGGGAATTGTTTTGACAGCATTCACTTTTACATTAGCAGGTCCATCAATAAGACCCACGAATAAGAGTTGAAGCTGAATCCTATTTGAGTGTGTCATCATTCTTCTGACATAGATTTATGATCAAGAGAGAAGGTAACAGCCAAGGACAATGGAAACCCTGCTAGCATTTTCGGTGTGTGTGTGTTTTGGTAGAGCTGTATCACAGTACAGTCAGGACCCCGCAAAAATGAAAGTACTGGTCACATTCCTCTCGGTGCTGTGAGCTGTTCATAAGATCACTGTCACTGAATATCTTCTTGCTTGCAGCTAGTAAACATTTTCAAAATAAAAAGAAAGCTTAAAAAATATCAAGTCTAGTTCAAATTAGGAAAGATTTTTTCCTCTGTTATTTTGGAATTCAGTTGTTCCATCGGTGGCTTAGCTATTCATCCCACACAGAACAGCTGTGATAGGAACGTGAGTTTTAATAACATAAAGATTTAGCAGAGAGAAGGATGGCAGATTCGGGACAAATGAAAATGATACTTGTGAGTTACATTCACCAGTCCTTATGAAGCAGTAAAATACTGCTATCTCAGAGATTTCAATAGTGTCAGAAACCAGCTTATTTTTTAACTTAAATGTTTTTACTAAAGTCTAGGAAAACTCCTTCCACAGTCATACTCGCGCCATGGTTTGGTATCCATTTTTCACAAAGGGCTATATTATAGGCCTAACTCAGTCACCTGCGATATTTAAAGAAAAGACTTTTTGGTAAAGCTGAGAGTTGTTTCACAATGCCTGTTTGCTAAATGTACAAAAGAAAAGTTAAGTTAACATCAATGATGTTTCCTACTCTCCCAAAATATAACATGCAGGCAATAAACTACTGTGTAAAATGGTACTGTCAACTGAATGTGGGGCTCTAATGACTTTCAGTCTTTGTCATATACATCACACATCTTTGGAGTTAACAAAGCATGACCAAGGTCCTGAAATTCAGCAATAAAAATCCCCATCCTCTGCAGATACCATCCTTGGAGACAAAGACAAGGAGAAGTAAATTTTGAATTGACTTTAAGCCAATTCTGTTCAAGGTTGCATCTAATCCACAACCCACTTTTGTATATTGGAGATTGCTGGTGGGGACTGGAAAGTAAAAGCGTTTTTTTTTTAGGAAATCTTAAGACAAAGAGGTGGACACAGAAAGCAAGGAACACTATTTTGTAAGTGTATGACCTGGGCACACACACTTCAAATACCAATCTGTAACTCCTAGGGACAGGCTGGTGATAACCACCACAGTGCTACAGAAGTCAGTGTACCAATGACCGTTTGCATAAACTGAAGATATATCATCTAGAAGGTAAAAAGGCAGAGGATGTGGCATGTGTAGAAGGTATGTTCCTCTCCCCTTTATAAGAAAACAAACCTATTTTGCTCTCTTTTTGTACTGGCAGCGTGAAAAAGTAAGCTTGACAGAAAATTTTCTTGAAATATAAGACCATACCATTAGTACTTCCCATGGACTAATGCATCCAAAGAGCCTTTCAGCTGACAACAAAAACACAGAGGCATTTTCTTAGACTACAAAGTTTTCAGTTAATAGATGGCCTTTATGTCCTTTTTCTATAAAACGTAGGTGTAACTGAGGTTGCATTTCTGCTTTTACTTGCTACAGCGTTACGTTTAGCACCTGACATCAAGAGGCAATGGGCACAACTTGAAACACTGAAAATTTTTCCACGGAGAGTGACTGAGCACTGGTACAGATTGCCCTGAGAGGTTGTGGAGTCTCCCTCCTTGGAGATACTCAAAAGCCATGTGGACCTGGTACTGGGCAACCAGCTCTAGGTGGCCCTGCTTGAGCATGGGGGTTGGACAAGACAAGACCTTCAGAGGTCCTTTCCAGTCTCAACCATTCTGTGTGTCTCTGTGATTCTATGACATTATAACAGGAAAAGGAGGGCATGTATAGATGGAGAACTAACTGGTGGTTGCTATAACTATCAGACAAATTGAGCAGGAACAGAAGGCAGAGAAGCCCAACACTGACATGGTAGCTACTTTCAAGTCCTGTTTTGACTTAGCAAAGCCATATTCCTGCTGGTTGCTCACCAGTACCTATCCTTGCTGGGTAAATTGTAACTCCTATGGCTTTGGCTAAATGCCATTCCTGCTTTCCTGCATGGAACAGCCCAGCAAGAGGCATTGTCTCTTGCAGAAGTACTAATTTGCAGCATGAAAACACACCTGTTCCATTCTGTGGTTCGAGGGTCTGACTGATGCTTTCTTCAGTCAGCCCTGCGTTCCCTCCTGTCTGCAACAAAACGTGGTGCATCAAGTGCATGTGACTTGGAGGGTTGCTTCATGCACTGTTGAATTCCTCATGCTTTTGGTACGCACTTGAGAAAGAAATAGCAGGGCTGGAGAACTACTAAGATGCATAAACCCTGAGTCATGTAATTCTCTTCACTTGCTGAGGCTAATCATGCAGAAGAAAAAGCCAGGGCAAAAATCCATCAGAAATGGACTACGAAATAACAGTAGCGTTCTAAATACAGCAGAATTCTAAGTTTTCCACCAACCTATTTCCAGCCACAGAGCAGATCTTGATGCAGGATATATTGTGCTTTTTTGTATCTGATCTGCCAAGTCAGAATTTCATTTGTGAATGAAATATTTTATGCGAAGATGGTACTGGGCCATGAACAGCCAGCACTTGTTTATGTTTTGAGCTGAAAATGAGGAATTTTCAAATAAAGAGGCACTTAGAGTGTACAAGATATTAAGGAATGAAAGAGCAAAAATGTGCAAGATAAAGAAGTTTCATACAAGCATAGTTGTTCTGATGTAAAATCTTGAGATGTAACTGTTATTTAGTATGTTTTACAAACAAAAACCCCTCAATAAAAAGCCCGATGGATCTGTTTAGCAAGTAAATTAGTGTTTCTTTTCTAGTCTTTAGTAGATTTCTTTTCATACAACCATATTTCAATTCATTATGCAAAGATCTAAAAATGCCACAGTAAAGGTCACATCACTTATTGTCACATGTATAGTGAACATTGAAAGAAAAATGTCTTACATTTCAAACTGAAATAATCTCTTAGCATGTACCTCTCCTGATGAGACTAGTTACGGAAGTTTTCACAGACAGTAGGGTCAATCCCAGTGTATTTGTCATATATAATTATGGTTTCTCCCTGAAACAGCACCAAAGAAAAACTGATTATTATTTCAGCATCAGCCATCTTGACTATTAGAAATATTTGCTCCATAGAAGAAGCGGATGCATCATGTGATATTTATACGTAGCTTCATGCTATGGGAAATCATAGAATCATAGAATCACAGAAAGTTTTGGGTCGGAAGGGACCCCTAGAGGTCATCTAGTCCAACCCCCCTGCAGCGAGCAGGGACACCACTAACTAGATCAGGTTGCTCAGAGCCCTGTCCAACCTGGTCTTGAATGTTTCCAGGGA
>Ga0065711_1001052_pt1 | contig 49369 bp, 34 predicted proteins | sample Hoacrofraction12_FD_59098 | JGI IMG/M metagenome (GOLD analysis project Ga0065711, IMG submission 59098) | Hoatzin crop microbial communities from Cojedes, Venezuela - Epithelial fraction 12 v2 (version 2) | ecosystem: Host-associated > Birds > Digestive system > Esophagus > Crop | place... | reverse complement strand
GGGGGGGGGGGGAGCGTATGTGTGTGAAAGTGCCGGATAAAACAGCACTGCAAAGCAGCTGTGGTCAAGCAAGCGGCGCTATTTAAGTTGTGCAAATACAATAAAGCTACAAGCATCACCCGATATGGTAAATAGGGTAGCCGCAAGCCTTTCCTCTGTCCATTTTGTACCTCTCTGAGCTATCTAAGTAATTCTGCCCACCTCCAGAAATAAGATCTCTGTGCCAATGTACTCTGCTGGAGTGGGAGTGTTAAGGCAATGCTTCCCTCAATATTTCAGCGGCAAGAGGTTTGGAGCACTTAGCTCTTCTTTGCCTGCACCCAAAATAGTATAAATCTTTTTGCAAGTGAAGACGGTTACTTGAGCAGCAAAGGATTAGCAGATGTGAACATTGCATAGCTGGTTATGCTAGTCACATTTTCCTAAATAGACATTCTATTAGATGCATGCAAGCCAGGGAGTGCTATGGAATGCAGCTCTTTTCAAATAGATGGAATATATAGACACGTATCTGTGTGCCTTTCCCAGACTTTCCATCACCTTTCTGCTAAACAAGGAATATACTTACGTCTGAGTAAAGGCTTTCTGCTTTCTTCGTTACTCGTACCTTTAAAAGGGACAAGTTGTTTTCAGTAATTTTAATGACATTCTATGACTGATATGAAGCCCTTGTAGGTATGAGAGGATCTCTGGGTGTTTCATGAATATTAAGCCTCCTAACAACCAGCTGAAGGCAGATATCTACTACTGCCACTGTAGGAAGGCAAGCTGAGGCATGAGCTCATGGAGCTGATTTTGTTGCAGTCACATACTTTGTAGCCCAGTCCTCTGGATCCTTGTCAAGCAGTTAAACCCTGGCCTTGCCCCAACCCATCCTTCAGGTTTGGGGTGGTGCCCGGAATAGAATCCAGTCCTCAGAAAGCCTTTTCTTTTTGGTGGATGAGTTCCCTGCTGGATTACAGAGCTGAACCGGCTTCCTCAGTGTTTACACAGCCTTTACAGCTGATGCAAGAGAAGCAAGAGAAGTGTGGGTAGTGCGTGGCCGGGGGACTGCCCTTTCTGCAGTATCCTGCCATTGCCCCGGGTTAGGAGGAGCATGAAACCACCCTGAGGGTTGTCCTCTGAGGTGGGGCTGCAATTCTGGCTTGGATAATGGTCCTGCAAGGGCTGGGGCTGCTGGTGTTTGCTCTAGGTGACTATCTGGGTTCTGTGGATCAACATCATTCCTGGTAGGGTTGAAAGACCTGTCTTACTGCTTGAAATTGTCTCCTGACTGTATTAATTAGTACTTTCTATTTGCTTTTGCAAGGCTAATAAAGTGTTGGGGAATTTCAAGTGCTTTGTTGAAACCAGCAGAATACATCCAACCTTTTGGATGCTGGGAAAACCTTGCCAAATCTAGGAAATCCACACGGCTCGGGTACACCCCTCCTGTGGCCCTCTGGAGAAAGCCAGTCTTTTGAAGCCTCTGTCTTGTAAAATCAGCTGCAGACAGAATTTGGAAGCAGCTGCAGCCCCTTGTGAACTGGATTAAATTTTGTGCTGCTTGGGAAAATTCGCCAAGGAAACTAAGAGACCAAAAAATATCAGAGTCTGGAGACTGACAGCTCTGCTGGCTACCTGCAACACTGTTCTACAAATTGCTAGCAGACTTCTAGGCAAAAGAAATTTGTCCCACATACTTGGCTAAATGGCAGCAACCTTTCATCTTGCCTGCCAAGAATTTTTCTCTCTCTTCTCTCTCCTTTTTTTTTCCCCCTTGAGTTCTCTCCAAGGAATTTGTCACTCCTGATACCCCACACAAAAACAGAAACCAGGCAAAGCTCAGAGCTTCTCCTGCTGAATCAGCAGACAGGAAAGAGCTTGGCTTTGGACGACTTTCTGTTCTATCCAGAGGACAAACATGTAACACAGGACATTTTGGTGTAATTCTGTACTGAACCTCCATTCTAATCCTTTCTACGGATTAGAAGTTAGTTTTAGACTGGATCTCATCGGTAACTTTTCCAGCCAAAAGCAAAAGTGACTGTGTTATCCTCCCAGCACGGATGAGTCCTCTGGGCAGCAAAACCGTGGCAGAGATCGTCTGGGGGGCACTGTGAAGAGCAGCCTGTGATAGGGACGGGTGGTAGGGGTTAGTCGCTTGGACTGGCATTCTGTTATCTCCCTTTGCTATTGGACCTAGCTATCTAGGTCAAGCTTGGATTTGCCCTGCCTAACTTTAGGTGTTGAATTGTTGCATCCCATTTAGGAATGTGTGCACCCATGAGGATCTCTGGTCTTACCAGAGAAGAAGCAGCTCCAGGGACTGATTCAGGGTGACTGGTGCCAGTGGGCTGAATCCAAGTAAAATATTTGTTCATGCCTGACCGAGCTCAGCAGGGAGCCAGGCCAGAGAGCTATGTCCAGCACAAACCTTCTTCCACCCTCCGGCCGTTGAGTCAGATTGCCCCCGGTCAGACAAGCAATGGTAGCCTGGAGGTGGGCGTGGGTGCAGCACTGATGGGGAGGACATGCAGCACTTATGGGGAGGACGTGACCAAGGTAGCCATGTTCTGGATTGTCTTAAACTGCTGTGAACCCACAGACTTTGGCTGATGATTTATTTACGTCGTAGCCCTAGTTACCAAGTGACCATAGACACTGTTAAATGAACAAGCTTGAGGTCCTGCCAATGGTTTAGCTGGGTCTGCAGGGAGATTTCAGCAGTTTCTGACGCTGCTCCACTAACCAGTCCTTTGGCCCCAGGCCGTCCCACCAGCACAGGTGGTGAGCCGCAGGGCAGGTTGCTCAACTTAGCCCAACAAACTAGAACACCTCTCTCATCCTTGTTGTGAGGGACCATGCGCTTTCACCACCTTTCCATATCCCTGAAATACCCCAACAAAGCCTTTTTCTTCTTCCTCGCCTTCCCCCAGGAAGGCGGATCTCTAACATTGCCTCAGTGTGAATGCAGATCCTATCAGATCATAAAGCAAGAAATAAACACGTTTCTTCAGTGCCCAGTCGAAATTAAATATGAGGAGTGTGAAGTTGCTGGACTAAGGCTTAGGGATGACAGACAAAGAGTAGGTTCACAGATTTAGATATTTATATTTTTTTACTAACACCACCATGTACTGAAATGCATTCGCACTGAACTTGAAAGGAAATCTTACCCAAAATATGAATATTCGTGTGTAAGTCTGTAGGTCAGTGACTGAATGCTGGTTTGAAGACCGTTTGCATGGTGCCTTGACGAGAGGGGGGGACCTCTGAGGCCTGTGCTCTGCTCCTTGAGATACCGCAGGATGAAAGTTCAGTGGATTTATTTCCCATGGCAAAATGGCTATGTCTAGTTGCAAATCATGACTGAGATAAGCGTTTGCAGGTATTTCTTAGAAGAAGTGAAGACTGCTCAGCTTTATGCAAGCCTGTGTGGTTAGCATCTTGTGTCTTGTGTGTCTCATATGTTTACACTAAATTCACTCACAGGGTGAGGAAAGCCATTGCTTTTTTTAACTAGTCTGACCTTTCCCTTAATATTTTGTCCAGGATTTTGGCTCTGACATGTCATGGAGCTTCAAATTATTTATAATATATAGAGTTTGCAACAGAATAGTTTTGTTGAAGCAAAACCACAGTATATTCTTAATGAAGTCTGAATTTGGGAATTCCTCCCTCCTCTTTATTTTCCGTTTCCCTTTCCTCTCTTTGTTAAGTGAGTACAACACGGAAAAGCATTCCCCGGGTTTTCATTCCTGTCTTCCTCCCTGGCCAGATGAGCTGGGAAAGGGCCAAACCTCTGCCAGCAGCCCCGGCCCAGCAGTCAAACCAGGGTGCTCTGGGCTTCCAACTCTTGCGGCGCTTTCCAAAGGTGCAGAGCAGACCCATCCACCTCCTGCCCAGCTGGTGGCTCTGCTGTGCCCTTCTGGTGCACTGACACCAGAGGTGAGGAACTGCTGTGACCTCCTCATGTTCTTACAGCTTGGGAAATTACTTCTCTTCTTCCAAACATTTGCTTCTGGTTCCTGCACCTCACAGGCTTTTCTGGAGGAGTTAAATTACCCAGCAAACACTTTCGCAGCTTTTTGTTAAGGAAAATGTTGCTGTCTTTGGCTCCTCTGACCTGGCCAGAAATGACTCCTGGCTAGGCCCGCGTTTCAGAAGCTCTCTTCTTTGCAGTGAAAGGGCCTTGCAGAAGCATAAATCATATAAATTCCTAGGAGAAGAATTTGGGTTTGAAACAGGCAAAGGACAAATGACTTGAGAAGCTCTGATTACGAATACAGGGGAGAAGGGCTTATCTTTAACATAGCAACTGTCTTGTTAGTAAGGGAGTAGGCTAATAAAACTTGCAAAATTATTTTGACTTGCAAAAGTATGTTTTGACTAAGTAAAAAGAGAAAGACGGTTGATAAGATATTTTGAGACAAATTGTTTGATGCAAAATATCTATGTGCAAGGTTACAGAAAGACAGCAGTATGACTTGTGAGTGGAACACAAGCCAAGCCATGTTACACCAGTAGGATACAGCAGCCCCAGTCCACTCCGGGGCCACAGGCAGCATATACCATCTGCATTATCTTCTGCATTAATGAATGCAGGAGACAGCTAGACTGAAGAAAAACAAGGGCTTTGAAAGAAGGCCTCTTCCTTCAGGGAATTTTGGATGTTTGGTTTTTATCATGTTTCTGCCCGTGTCATGGCTGTGAGTGTGAGGTGGCTTGTTTGTTGTTTGTAGGGCTGACCTGGGTACTAGCAGTAATGTGAATAAACTCGTATTTTGTTTGGGGGTTTTATGCATATGCAGTTTTTTATAATACACATACCTTTGTGTATATAAATGGAGGGACAGACCTAATGAACCTAGGAAACATGGTGAAGCTAGCAGCTTAATGAACTTCTAGTTGCACCTCCCTGCTGCTTGGGAGCACATGGGAGCTGAAAGATTGTTGACAGGGTCAAACAAGAGGCTTTGACAGGGGTATTGCCACTTCTTCACTGTAGGCACTTACAACTAAGCTTGAGCAATTTAGTTGCAGGAGCAGCTCTCTTCTAGAGGAGATGAGAGCTGGCCCCCGACACCTGAGATGGGCACCCCTGCAATGGGAGCTCTCTCTGAGTGACTACAGCAGAAACCCAAGCAGGTAACACAGCTGCTGCACTTGGGTGGTTTACTTGGGTGCTGCAAGTACCCCCTCCTTCTCCACTCCCAAGAGACTTGGCTATGCTGCTGTGATAATGTGATGTGGTTAAGAGAACGGTCATTAGTCTTAATCACCAGGTTTGCACTCTGAGGAGTGACAGTGGTTACATGTCCCTCTCAATATCAGTAACTCTTATCCAGCAAGTCTTCTTCAGAGCTGACCTGACTCCTGACCTTTGAACGAGGGCAAGATTCTGCTCAGTTCAAAATCCAGATAAGCTGAGGTCGTGTCCTTTGACTGTGTGATGGCAGCGATGAGGAAATATACATTTGTTAGCTTTAAACCTGGTAATGGCAGCAGCCAGGGCACCAGAGCTTAGCGCAAGCTGAGTTATTCTGCCAGCAAGCCCTGTGTTTTTGCATAGAGCCTACTCCTGTGGCTCAGCAAACATAGCTCAGCTGTCCTTGCTGTGCTTTGCAGGCAGCAGTACAAGTCCACACAGTTACTTCAGTGTGATGCTGATCTGTCAGACCTTCAAACTGAGCCCTGTACTGTAGAAGACAGCAACCTGGTGTCATATGTGAGCAGAAAACTGTCTGTGGCCACTTACTACTTCATAGATGGAACATGAATTAGCATTCTTCCACCTGCACAAGTGGCCATTACGCTCTTTCCCCCAGGAGTATAATAGCACTTGCTCATTTTTGTGATTTCCTCTGATTTAAGGGCAGATGAGCTGTCTCACACCTGATCCCTCTGTGCCCATTTGTGGAGCTCCCAGGCAGGGTGACGACTTTCTCCGCTTTGGCAAACATATGTGAACATGAGCAGGCAGGGTCCAGCTGGTGAGAGGTGGATGCCTGCAGTCTGTGTGTGCAGAGCCCTGCTAGCCTTCACAGAGGCGGGCAGCCTGGAAATCCATGGCAGGTACAGAAAAGCTCACAGAAGCGAGCCTTCAATTGCAGGGTGCAAAACTTCACTGCTGAAATCGAGGGCGCCTGTAACAGAAAGTAGAGGAGGTGGGGAACGGGGAGGTTTGCTGAGCTATGAGGTGTCAGGGTATTTAGGAGACCCTTGGTTTGCCGCACCTTTTAGCAGCTGGAAGAGCTGCTGCCTTGGCTATTAAGCATGGTGCTTTCCAGGCTGAGTTGAAAGGCCTGGCCATGCAGAGCATCAACTGTAGCTTGAAGACCAAACAGGCAAAGGGTGGACATAAAAGTAGAGTGGAAACAAGGAGAGCAGTGAGCAAGAGGAAGTGCTCTGCCAACCACAAGCTGTCCACAAACCGCAGTTTGAGAAGCCCAACTTCCTGAGCTACGCGTTTGTCACCAAGGTGGACCAATAACACCAGCATTCAGCAAGGTAGGAAGGGCTACTCAACAGGCAAGCCTGCTTCATGGGGCACACTGAGCCTGTTGTGTCGCTTCCCTTATCCAGTTTTTCTGGAGAACCTTACTGTGCAGGAAGCTCCCATGGCTTTCTTAACACCTGACATAATTTCCCTTTCTTTTCACCTATCAGACAACAAGAAACTTGTTTTTCATTTCTGACTAAAAGGTGGCAATCAGCTGGATGTGTTCTCTGAAGACCTCAAGAACTTAATTTTCTGCTTTTTGGGTTTTTCTTCTTGTTTTTTTCCCATTTGTTGGTTTAGTTTTGTCAGATCTCTTGGCTCTGTTATGAAAAAGCATTTATTAAAGCCTAAATTTTCTGTGAGGCAGTGTTAACATTTAGTAGACAAAGATAGCTGCTGTGCTATGGGTTTTTCCATTGTCACCTTGCTGCCTTCCCTTCTTCCTATTACTCTGTTTTATGATGAGATGACTCAAGAAGTTTACAGATGACAGAGCTCTCCCTGTAGCTGGGCTGGGTGCAGTGCCTCAGTTCCACCATGCGTTGGAAGGAAGGAAGAAATGAGAATCCACCAAGGTGACCCAAGCCAGATCCAGAAAGTAAATGAATCCTTCTCCTCCATCTTGGATTAGTTTGACCTGAACTGATCAAGTGAGCAAAGATCAGCTGGTTTGTGAGAATAATGAGAAGGCATTGAGAAATGACCACATCTAAGATGGAAGCAAAATGAAGCTTGATGTCCTCTAGCTGGGGCACTGCATAACTTCTTTCCCAGTGAACTAGAAGGAACAGCACATTAATTCACATGTGTCCAAACAAAGGTTTTGACCAAGTCTATGTAATAATAAGCAACTTCAAACCAAGGAAAGTGTAGGTAGCTATTTGTGCAGCAAGGGTCAAACTGATGAAACCATGTTGCACTTCTTTCACTGCTACTCATGTAGTCCTGATTACTCCTTCTCCAGTGTGCTGGGTTCAGAACTTCATGCTCTTTTCATCAGGAAGGTGGCTATGAAAAAAAGGGATACAGAGATCTCCCTTTATCACCAGTGGCACAGAGCGCTGCAACCAAGTCCAACTGGGTGGGTTTTGACACGGGATGTAAAACAGGGCTGTGAGTTTTCTGTCAGTCTTTTAATCTCAGCACCATCATCTGACTCGTCTCCACAAAGCCCCGTGCTCCCAGCTCTCTCTTTTAACCACAGGAATTATCAGCATTGTCCATCTTCTTCCACTGGGACTGGTGTGCTGGCTTCAGGAGCTTCTGTCTTTCCCTCCTGCCTCACATGCTCCTTGCAAACTGTGTTGCTGTGCGTGAAGGGTTTCCACACATGAGCTTCAGACACAAGCTGGCTTGTCCTGAATGGTGTCCCTTCAGGTACCAGGTGGCTTTGGTGCAAAAAATTGCTTTTCACCTGGCACATGGAGTTTATGGCCACTTGTCCATCTTTCTCCCTCAGCAGCAAGCCAGCTGGCACACATTTTAAGACCTGTGGTGCCTGCTCTGGTATAAATACAAATATACCAGAGCATCTCCTTCCTTGAGTAGAGCACAGCAAACTCTTGCTCTCTCTTGATGTCTTCTAATATTCAAGGGGAGAAACAAAAGCAATAAAATAGAATGATAAAAAACTAGCTCCTAATTCTTACACCTGGTCTATTTAAAGAATGTTAAGGCCCCCAGTCTTTATTTATTGGTGCACTACAGACCATTTGATTTCTGATTTAAGATTCAGATTTAATAATACCTGATACGTCTTCTTAGATCAGCTCTGGTGACAGGCAGAAGCTGCAAGTGTGTGGGAGTGATGAGGATGATGGGGGCTGACATGGTTGGAAACTCTGTCCCAGCTCATCTGTCAGTCCCTGCTGCTGTTGCACACAATTTCTATGTCTCAGCTGCCTCGGGGAAGTTCAGACCGACCAGGCCTATATGGTAGAGCCAGGAAGCCTGTAGTGTCAGCCAGTTTGTGGCAATATTTCTGAAGTCCCTTGCAAAGGCATGTCCAGGCCTGCACCTGCATGAAATTCAGTGGATTATATCCCCCTGCAGTTCTGATGATCTCTCAGAATATTCAGCTGGCAAGCATGGCTCTTTGTTTCTAAAGCAATGAGTCACACTGGTGTCATTACTTCAGTGTACAGTCAATGTGCAATAAATCAAATCACCATTGTCATTATTATTACTTCCAGCCAAGCAATCTGATACCCTCTGCCAAACTGGGGCAGGTGTGTGAATGTAATCACTGTGCAATTAATTAATCTGTGTTGCCAATCTGTATGCAACACACAGCTCCCTGCATCCCAGCTGAGTTCAATTTAGCAGAGCGGCTGCAGGATTTGAAAGTACTTTGCAGTAAGAACTCAGTAAAAAAAATGAAAACCAGGCAGCTCTAGGACCAGCTTTTCACCTGCCTATATCAGTCAGAGGGTTTTGCAGGACTGCAAGAGAAGAAGGAGAGAGTTAGCCAAACAGCATGTTATTTCTGAAAACTCTGAGCTCAGGAATCATCTGATGCACACTCTAAGCGAGCGAAATAGCAAAGGATGGCTGCTCACCATGGCAGCCCCACAAATCCCTTCAGCTGGCAGCACAGCAAGACCTGGGAGCTTCCTGGGCTCCCTCCTCTCTGTGCAGTTACCAAGCTACTGCGGAGCCAGATTAAATTGCTGGATTAAGCACTCCTGCAGCCTGGCATCTGGATCTTCATGACAGCTGTGCCCAGGAAAGAAGTCAAGCATCAGTGCCATAACTGCGTCAGCTGGTGTGTCATGGGTCACAGCATTACAGCTGGAAAAGGTCTGTTAGGTCATTCACTCCCGTTTCTTAGCCAGCAAAGGATTTGACTCAATAAAGTGTTTGCTACTGCTCTTAACATGGTGTTTTAAGAGATCTGGGCAATGCAATCCTCTTTGCCCTCTCTTGGGAACTTATCTGTCATCTGTTATAACTCACTGTCAGGAAGCGCCCAGCCTACCACTCCCCTGTTTTAATATGATCCCGCTAATAACTCTTCTTGACTTTCCTTTTTGTCAAAGCCTCCCCGTTTGTTGAGCTGTCCTTTCCCTGCTCTGTACGGGTACAATAGCCTGCTTAGTTACTTCTGGGCTGGGCTGGCTTTTGAGGGGAGGATAGCCCACACCAGGGCTCTCATCGCTGAGGGTCCCCAAAAGGCTGGGTTGCTATTCTGCCAAACAGCCTCACCCACTGCCCTTAGTTACCTGCACTGAAACACCCTGTATGCACAAACTGTGAGATGTTTCCATTAAGACAAATATTTTCAGACTCTTCATTTTTTATCTTGTATGTCTAAGTTTGGAATGATTTTATGGTTTTCATCCATTCTCCAAACATAGATGCTGGGCTCTTTGCACAGCCGCATGCTTTGGAAGGTCAGTTCTGGTTTTTTTTTCACCAGTCTGTTGTTCTTATTGCCAAACCCGCGTTGCTGCTGTGAGCAGGACTCTGTCCAGATGATGTGCCAGTCGGAGGGAGCCGAGGGCTGGGTGCCTCTGCCTGCATCGAGCCTGGGTCCCCCTGCGGGGAACACCATGCCCGCGTCACTACACGCCTGATGCTCACCAGGTCCAAGCTACTTTGTATGACTTCCTTGCCGTTGTTGATATCCCTCATTTCCCTCCAGGCAACGGGATTCTTGAGCATCAGTGCTTTGCTGGCCCTTTTCTTTTCACCTTGGAGAATTAATGGGTAACTAAGCTCAGCATCACTGGAGCTGTTGCAGCGCATGTCAGCTTCTGGTGCCGCAGCAAGGCTTTGTCAGCATTGGCCGCCTCCTGGTCTGGGTTTCACGCATCATTGGCAAGATCAGATTCATGCTTGTGTGACTAATTTGGGGAGTAGCTTTTGCTAACAGCGTTACGGAATATTTCGTTATAACTAACCTTTCTTTTCCTTCAGGTCATTACTTGTTTCCCGTTATCGAGTATGAATGTTGCCATCCAACACATGCTTTCCTTTCACATGATTACTAGGTATTTCTTTTGGTTTCTACTGTAAAGAAAGAAACTGAGAGGTGAATCAGGTTACATTCCGAAAGCTGCCCTCCACTATTTTACTCTAGATGTTCAAATTATACTGATCAAACTCATATGCTGTTGCATCCAAAAGAAATTTCCTCACCTGTGTGACAAGCTGCGCTTTTATCGCAAGTGAAGAGAAAGTGTCTCACTTATTTCTGTTTGCCTTTTTAAGCACAGTTCTTGTTCTTACTGTCTTGACTATGATCTCAAAAATGGATTGATTAAAATCAAGATTCTGTGGACTAATTTTCTGAACCAGCAACTGGGATTGCAGATAAAAATGTGTTTTCTAAGGAAGCTGTCTCTACAGGGTTGGAAAATAAAAATCAACTACAAATGTCATTTGGTTGTGGAATTTGATAGGCTTATTTTTCAAAAAACTAACTTTTGAGATAAGCATGCTGTGTTAGGTTAGGCCTTTGAAGGGAGTCTCTTTTAGTATTTTAATTCTGATGTTACTTGAAATGTACTACTTAAAGATCTGTATCGTTAAAAATAAAAGGGAAAAGAAAAAGACTTGAAATAATGCTACATCAAAAGTGAGAGTCTTGTTCTTTTCAGCTCTGACATCTAAGCAGCAAAACTGGTACAGAAAAACGTAATATTTTGTGTGTTCTACATTTTCTTTTAAAATCTGTTAATCGAATGACAGGCCTGTATCCATGTCTGTAGCCTTATCCAGTAGAGCTCTTAAGACCAGATCTTTCAGCACAAGTGTTTCCACTGACTGCAGTGTTAAGCACATGTATAAATGCTTTGTTGAATCAGCGCCATAGCTAGAAACCAGAATTTAATACCAGTCTGCCATTAGACTGCAGGGACTAAAAATAAATAGAATTAGGTCTTTGTGTCTCTCATCAGACAGGAATCTAAAAGAGAATATGTCCCAGATCTTCAATATTCTGAACAGCATAATTTCAGTAATCTTACATTTTGTACAGCTGAGAATAAGCTCTGAGAAATGAGGTGTGAGTGGGCATGGCTAACACATGGTGCCACAGGATGGCCCCTCTCTTGTCACTCAGCATCTCCCATGCATCTTTTCAGAGCTTCCAATTACGTCTTTAGGACTGGCCAAAATGATAAATGCGGCAGGAAAGAAGGAAAGCAAGTCTTCATTTCCTCCCTCCTGAAGGTCCCTCTGATGTTTCTCCTGTGCTCCCTCCCATTCCCCTCCCTCAGCACAGGTAGAAGGTTCTCTCTGTCTGCATCCTTTGAGTCTTGTCCTGCAGGACTTGCTGGGTTGCACTGAGCAACGTGGGGCTGTTTGCGAGGCTGCACCCTGGCTTATTCTTCTGCTGCAGACCAGTCTTTGGGAACCAGCAAAGATACCTCTTCTGTAGTGGATAGCTTGCTGCTGAATGCATCCTAACACACCCTCCTTCTCCTGTACTCTGTGAGTGACAGCGGAGGTGTAGAATTTCCCCCTCCCTATGAGCAGCTCCCGACGGCTCCCTGGGTGCAGGGGTGGAGGAGCGTCCACCTCTGCAACCGCCAGCACCAGCACAGATGCGTCAGTGGAGTCGGGGAGCACTCAGAGTTATTTTTAAGCAGTGAGATATCTTAGTCTGCCTTTTTGTAGACTACCTAAGCGGGGTGCAGAGGGTGGCTGCCAAAAAGCAGGAGCAGCTGACAGTGCCTCTGGCTACTGCTGGCAGCCTTCCTCCGAGGGGCTCTGAGAGTAGGGCGAGATACCATGCCGGTGCCCATCACAGCTTCTGCGTGGCCAGGGAAGTGCTGACAGTGGCACAGTCACAGGGTGAACTGCAGGCTGCCTGGCCCCAGCATACCTGGGATGCTGACAGGCACCGTGACTTGGTGTGTGCATATTCCGGGCTGCTGGAGAGGTCTGTGTCCCCTTCTCTCTGCTGCAGTGCTCCCTTTGAAGCCATGAAGCATTGCTCTGACCCTTCAGCTGCAGGGGTGTCCAGGGGACAGGCATGCTCTACCCTCTGCAGGGCTGGCTGCCTCTGTGCATCCCTTACCTCTGTCTCTGGGTACCTGTGCTTAGGCAATGTAGATAGATGAGCTGAAACCAACAGCACAAAGCACCCTGCAAGCCTTTGGTCTGAAACCCAGGTGTGCATCACCCTTAGGAGGGGTCGGTGCACCCGGTTTGCCTCTATCATAGCAAGGCGTCTGTAGTGTGATGCCCTCGAGGAACTCTCCTGGTGTGTGAGTGCCTCTGTGTGTGCATTTACAGTCCTCGCTATCCCCAAGTTTTCCATTTGCAGTTCTGCTTACAAGGGACTCCCTTGCTGTGTTTCAGCCCGATCACAGATACCGGCGAAGAGGAAAAAGAGACACATCTCTGTCAGGCCACTGCCCCGCGAAACTGCCTCCCACTTCCAGGGATCAGCATCCTTGATAAACTCATCAAGACCTGTCCCGTCTGGCTTCAGCTGAACATGAACCAGGAAAGGGCTGGGGCGATACTTGGCAAAGAAACAGCAGGGGTAAGTCCAAAGCGGTTTTGGTTCAGACAACAACAGTTCCTGTCCTTGGTGGAGCTAGTTAGGACAGCAGTGCTTTTTTCATGTGGAAGCAAAAATATTTGGCAGACTATGCGCTCTGTTTCCATTACCTTTTGGTGCTTTAGCCACTTGCAATGGTACAAGACAGATTTAAGGGCTTTGGGGAAGCAAGAAATCTTGTCTCTGGTTTTATTCACTTAGCATGTAGATTGATCGAGGTGCCTTCCCATTAACCACCATACCCACAGGTATGTCGACTATCCTAATTTGGAGCAATAAAAAAAATCCCTGAAGAAAAGGCCATTAAATTCTAGGAGCTGCTGGAAGTAGTTTTTATGGCAATAATTGGCATCTGGTCCCCATAAGCTCAGTGTTAGAAGATGGCAGACTCATGCAAAACTCAGAGCTTGCTTGAGGAAAACAGCTCTGTAGGAAAGGGAGCTCCTCACTCCTGGGGTCTCAGAGGCGAGACGTGGCAGGGAGTAGGTGTCCTGGCTGGGTCCGGGGAGGGCAGGTGCAACCGACCGGAGTTGATGCCAGGGCACAAAGGGAATTCACTCACGCTCCGAGGAGGTTTGGACCTGTCCCTTGGCTGAGTTGGACTATCCCGGGGCTAAAAGCTGGCACAGACAAGTGACAACCTCCAGTGGGACTCACCTGGCCAACCTGGACTGTGCAGCATGCCTCACCCTGAACCAGATGTTGAGCAAATTATTCTTTGTTTTTTTCTCCACTGACTGTAAAGGGAGACCTTTATTGACACAGCTGCATGTGGCCCCAAGCCTCCTCAGTCATTAGCCATTCCCTGCAGGCAGGGCTGTTCCCTACTATTCCCCATTTATTTTGGGGATAGATCTTGCCTCTGTTCCTTCTACTCACACCATCCTCGGGCATGTTCTTCAGCTGTGGCTCGAAGCAGGCAGGAGAAGAGCTGACACATCAGAGGTGTTCCACAGCCAGGGCAGGCTCTCCTGCCCACTCTGAGCCCACCTGAAGCTGAATCAGCACCGTGCCTTTCCCACCACCGGTGAAAATGGAAGAGACTGGTTTGCATACCAGTCCTGACCCGGGCAGTAGCATTAGGTGCAGCTCAGAAAGCCCACGTCCCTCTTACCTGAACAGCAAGGGTCCAGTTTTAGCCTTTGGAGCCGGCAATCAGTTGTGCTGATCAGGAAAGCAAAGTGATTAATTTCCAGGTTTCACTTCTTTTGTTGCTTAAATTTAATTTCAGATGAAGCACTTGACCGATGCAATGTGAGACAGTGCTGTCTGATACCCCAGGTCACAGTAGTCTCTCGAGGTGGGTTAGAGGGACCGTGCTGTCATTGGGTGGTAAGGCCTGGGGAAGGGAGAGCCTCTATGGCCTTTTCCTACCTGCAGATACCTTCTGTGATGAAGAAGGTGGGGACTGCCCTGAGTTAGAAGTAGGCCTGTGTTTCAGGCATGCAGCTGTTTGCCCTGCACTTACATGGATTTTCTCTGTGCTGCTGGTGGACCTTAGCCTGCAGGGCTCAATTTCTTTTGAACGGCAGAGGCTAAGACAATGTCACTGTGTGAGGTTGCAAAGCTGTTCCAAAGCAGCGTGTTTGGCATGGGTGCTTCGAAGTGACAGGAGGATGCCCTTATGACTGGGACTCATGCAGAGAATGGTCCTGGCTTTTTTTTAATTTCTCGGTCCAAGAAATTAATGAGTTCTTGGTAGATTTCCACTGCATTGTAATTGATTAATCATTTTATCAACTCACATTTCTTCTTTCTAATATTAATATCCAGACTCCAGAATTAGCCCAATTTTTTAATTCAGTGTTTATAAAAATACCTTGACTCTCTCCTGCCAAAATCTGGTATCAAAGAACAGATAAAGATGAAGATTACTGTGTATCTGCAGCTTCAAGGTACAACCTAAAAATATCCTTGACAATGAGCTTTAATTAGAAACACACTTAGGAGCTCACACAATACAAAGAATAAAAATGTTTCCTTTTTTCTTTTTTTTCCCATTTTCTTTTTTATTTTTCTTAATTTTGTACTTTTTCTCTTTTTGTTTTTCTTTTTCTTTTGTCTTCTTTCTTCTTTATTGCTTTGTTCTTCCTATTTTCTACTTTCTTTTTTTCTTTCCTCTTCTTTCCCCTTTCCTCTTTCTTCTTTTTAAATCTCACTGGTCCCATTGGTGGGAACTTATAGCTACAGTGGTTCTACTGGTTCCAATTAAAGATTCAGAGGCCTTTTATCAATGTGTATAAATAACTGATGGGAGGGAGTACTGAAGATTGAGCCGGACCATTCTTAGTGGTATCCAGTGAAAGGATGAGGTGCAGTGGCCATAAATTGAAACACAGAAAATTCTGTTTAAACATTAAGAAAAGGTTTTTTACTGTCAGGATGATCAAACATTGGAACAGGTCGCCCAAGAGGCTGTAGAGCCTCCATCCTCAGAGATAATAAAAACCCAGCAAGACACAATCCTGGGTGACTTGCTGTAGTTGATCTGTCTTTGAACATGGGGATTGGATTAGATGATCTCCAGAGGTTTCTTCCAACCGCACCTGCTTTGTGATTTCAGGACCAGCCAATATACTTGAAGTCAGTGCTGCCACTCAGAGGGATCTTAGACAATCTGGGGGGACAGGGCTGGCAGGAACCTTCTGAAATTCAACCAGGAAAAATGCAAAGCACTGCCCCCAGGAAGGCAGTTCCCCAGCGGAGATCCAGGCTGGCACTGCCTGGCTGGGCAGCTCTGTGGGAAAGGCTCTGCAGGGGTGGTAGGCAACAAGATGGGCACAGACCCACCAAGGAGAGGATGTGGGACCAGGGTTTGTTCAACCAGAGGGAGAGAGAGCTTCAGGGGGACCACACAGCAGCCGCCTGGTACGTACAGGGAGGTCATGGAGAAGATGGAGCCAGGCTCTGCTCAGCACCATGTGGTGGGAGGACGAGAGGCAACAGGCATACGTTGAAACCGGAGGGGTTCGAGACTGGGTACAGGGAAATACTTTCTCCCTGTGAGGACAGTAACTGGTCGGACAGGTTGTCTGGAGAGGCTGTGCAGCCTCCATCCTTGGAGGTTCTTCAGACCTGTCCAGACAAAGCCCAGCAACCTGGTCTGGCCTCAAGGTTTTGCCCAGGGGGTTGGATGAGAGTCCTCCTGGGGTTTCTGCCAGCCTGAATGATCTTCTGGTCCCATAAAAAACTCTACCGTAAGACGCTGTGACCACCAGAGCCTTTGGCCTCATGTTCCACTCATGTACACTTGAATCCTTTCCGTCTCAATGTACAAGTGACTTCACTGCTTTAGACCTGAACTGGGACATTCTGGGGTGAATTGTCCATTATTTAGGGTGTTTATGTGAGGAATATCACTTGACAAATTGTGAGTGCAGCTTTATATTCTTCAGTTAGTGAAACAGTTTGCCTTATGCTTAAGTGGGACATCAGTGATGGACAGAAATTTTGCTGGTCCTCCACATGTCTGAATTTCACCCAGATGAAATGTCCCTTTATTCATTATTTTTGTCATGTAAAGTTCAACCAAGTGGAATGAAGCTAAAATAAGATCATTTAAAGGTGGATTGTACTGATAAAAAACTTCACTGCCAATGACCTAAAATAAAGTTCAGAAGCTCACATAAGGTAGCTAAGCTCTTGATTCCTTTCTCCTTTTTCAGAAATTCTTGGTTAGGAAGGAGGGTAATGTGAACAACATGGTTCTTGCAGTCCGCCTGCCAGCGCAGAATGAGGCTCCCAGTGTGCTGGAGTACAACGTTAGAGAAGAAAAATCAAGTAAGGTCTTTACATTTTTTGATCTTGCTCTGATTATCGTACTGAATCCTCTTGTGATTACCAGCATTTATGTAATCTCACTCACAATGAGCAGGCTCCTCTTGCGGCCAGCAGCAGATCTTGCTTTCACAGTGTAGTTCATTTAATATTTCCTGCAGCTGCTTTACCTCAACTCCCCTGTGGTTCTGCACCTTGTGTTACCATTTACAGACCCACAACAGGAAAATAAAGCACCTCCAGACGAGCAGGTGAGCCCACTGATCAAGCGAGAGGAGCTGCCTGTCACCAGGTGGAAGTCCTGAGCAAAGCGCAAGGCACTGACAGACTAAGCCCGTTAATTCACTGACTGCCTCTACTTCTGCCACTGAATTTGTGGCCCACCACGCATCTGACATCTGCTGCATTCCCTTTTCATGCACCTCGTACAGTCATGCTGAACAACCGGTTACTGGTAAACTGACTGTTTTCAGTGCCTCACTGTTTCTGGGAAGCAGCTGGGTCTCGGGGCTGGTGGTCCCGGTGCCGTCTCCCTGATCAGACAGTCAAGCCTGCCGTGAGCAAGCAAAAATGAACCCAGCTCACAGTCAGCCACACCTGATGCAGCCCTTGGTGTAAACGGATGTGTAAGGCATGTGATTTCCACTTTCGAAGAAATATTAGTAAGCATGGGAATTTTAGGATAGTCATGGAAACACACATTTGAAAGAGTTCATCAGAATAACTTCCCACTATTTATTTATGTGAACACACCCAAGTCCTCTGTCACTGAGCTCTGCCCCAAAGCCAGCTCCCCGGGGTATGTGTTTTACTCTCTGCTAAAATGCTTGTTTCCGCTGATTAGTGTCGCAGCTTATTTCTTCCCCCTTGACACCTGCTCAAATGAATTTTTTTCCTTCTCCTATGTATGTATCACATACCTCTGCATTGTAAACAGACTTTAAAGCCAGAGGGGCAAGTGAGCCTCTTAACCCGCTGCAACCTCCAGCGCAGACCGCAGGCTGCTGCCGCGTTGCTCCCACGCACAGTGCAGCTGCCGGCCTGGCTGCCTGTTTCCACGGGAGAGATTTCTCTCTCGTCTCTGCGCACCTTGGAGCACACGGTTGTGGAGATGCCACACGTGCTCAGTGCTCGTGCATAACGGCTGGAGTAGCAAACCTTTTGCCACAGCTCGGGTGTCCAGATTAGGAACACAAGGGCAAGGGCTAGCTGCAGGGTGGGGGAGCTTTTTTCTTTAGTTATTTGAAGTTGACCTAGGCTTGCATTTTGCATGTTGGGGAATTGGTTTTTGATGATTCAAGTTATCCTCTGGATAAAAGTTAAAAAATGGAATCCTGCCATCCTAAAAATGTCATTTATAGAAATGTTACTTCGTGACTTGTGTCCTGTGACATAAAATCTGATTTCTCTGAGGACAGGCAAAGTAAAATATAATACAAAAATTTCACTGTGAGCTAGCCTAGTTAGAAAGACTTTTGTGCCACGTTTTTCAAACTTACTTGCTTGCTGTTTCTAATTTATCACTCACTGAATGCAAAGGATGTGTTCAGAGACACAGCTTGCTGGTAGGAACAAGAATTAAATCAGTTTCCATCACTTTCATGCAAGTTGCAAAGTAAGTGGAGGAGGATAATTAAAAATCAGCTCTCGTTCAAAAAGCAGGAGAATTGCCATCACATGTGCAGCAATCCCTGCGGCCAAGAGGCTGGTGCATTCCTATGGTGGATATTCACATTATTTTTAGCCTGAGTTCTGTCAGCATTGAGCTGTAGAAAGCCTCTCAGTTCTCCATCCCGCACCATTTTGACAGGAACACACTAGGCAAGGAAACGGTCATGCTTTTACTTCCTTTCTCATCGAGGGTGAGTAGCCTGGCTTTTCACTTTAGAAGGAATCGAAGTAATTCCTGTTAGTAAAGCCAAAGGACTATATCTGGCACAAGCAGAGATGGTAAATCTTCTGCGTCTTAGTGCAGCCGAGTACATTAGCTCTGATTTATTGTCTCTGTTTTACGCCAACCTCTTTCTAAACTTTTTTAGGAATTAAAATTATATGATGTCTGAATGCTTTAAAAGAATTAAGACTAGAATCTGAGCTTCCTAAGTACGCTGGTACGTCTGGCTTGCCCTAGCTTAATGAAGTGCCCTTCACTCTTCCCTGCTATTCTGTAAGCGTCAGGGTAGGAGACCTCTGAGTGCCCTCGGTGAGTAACTGCAGACCAGAGACGTTATCCTGCTGTGGAATGCAAGTCGGTTGGAAGTTTGGTGATGTGCTTCCTGAGAGCGTGTGCAGCACGCCAGCTGCATAGCCTCACGACTGCTGCAGACTGGCAGGGTTTTTTCAGGCATCTAGTCCTTAACTTCAGAAAATCCCTCTTCAGTTCTATGCTTGCTAAGAGGAGGCTTCAGCTTGCCACCAAACATCGTAAACCGGGAGGTGAGTCCTCCTGATAGCTACCTGCTCTCTGAGTCTGCGTGAAGCAGAGCAGAGGTGGTGCCGCTCTGTGCCCTTCCAAAGGAGCAGCTGTGACTCCCCTGCCATTTGGGAATCCCCTTTCCTGGCTGTACTGGGGACAAGCAGCTTCAGTTTTGCTGGCCTGCTCCTAGTATTCCCTTTCTCAGTTGGCACATAAGCAGTGATCTGTGTAATCTGCTCCACGGAGAGCTGTTTGTCGCTTTCTGAGAGCTGACTCCTCCTAAAGGGTTTGAAGAAGTGGGAACAAGTTCTTCTCCCTGTTGCCTCGGATCAGCTCGTTAGACTCTACAGACTTGATGCATTCAGATGTAAACTGAAAGCTGAATTTGCCTTGATGTATGTAGTTCAGATTTTACGGAGATCCTCCCTTCCAGTTAAAATTCAAGTTGCAGCCTGTCCCAGCTTCCTATTCTGGAGCAACTTGCCAGCTGCTTCTTGTCATTCTCATGAGACTCAGTGCAACCTCAGCTTCACAAGCGACACAGAGAAGGATGCACTACCCTGAGAGGTGACATTATGGCTCTGTGCCATCTCCACAGTGATGTCCTTACTTTTACCATATGCAGCTCTAAACAGCAAGTTTTACTTCTCAGCTGTTTGTAAAAAGCCATTCTCGTCCCATCCTACTTTTCAGATAGTATCTGAAGAGGTTTTCCCCAGTATCATAATGATGGTATGGAGGTTGCTGTCCACCCCCCGAGATCCATGTATAGATGGCCATTCAGTGAAGTACAAAACCAGAAGCTTCCTAGAACTGCACTGCCAAATAATGGTGGATCGTTGTTTTTCTCTTTCTTTTCCCCACATCAGCTCTGCTTTGTTGATGTTTGATGAAATATTTAGGGAAGTATAATTTTCAGAGGGGAAGACCAGGTTTAATTGTGATTTTTTTTTTTAAATGGAAATCCCCAAAGAACCCATGAGGTAAGAGGGTCAAGAAACAAAACCTCTTTCCACTTTTTTCATGGGGAATTTTCACCTGTTCTGTGAAGTAGCCCTTAGAATCATGAAACATTTTATTGTTCACACAAATGAAGAGACTGGATTTAAGAAATTTTCTTCTGGTTCTTCATCTTTGGTTGTAATTCCTTCAGAGACAGGAAGGCTAAAACCTGGTTGCAGCAGCAGGTATGGCAGAGACCCTACAGCAGATACCACGTGGTTCATCAGAAAGTTGAGAAATCTGGCAACTTGCAAAGCCTTGGATCTCTGTGGTTTTGCTTCTCATCCTGAAGAATCCCTTATGTCTTATTCAGAACAGTGGAAATCTCCTAGAGAGAAGGCTTGTTACAAGATTTCTTCCATTTAGAGATGCAGTGTTGGGAGGTACCTCTCAAACTCTGCTAAAATCTTGACTACTTTGTGTGCTTTCAGTTCTGAGAGTTGTCCCATACTTCTGCTTCATCCCAAAATGGAGCCTTAGCCTCACATACCTCAAGAACTGAGCACCATTTCCTCAACTGACTCCTACCCTTGGCTCTTCTCAGCAAACCGGTCATAACCTCAGGTCCCGATTCTCCTTCTCCTTTATGTTGTATACAGTCAGAAATCATTCCACTGGCATCAGTGACGTTGCAGCAGTATTTATTAAAAAGAGAAGAATCAGATGTTTGAAGTAAATGTGGATGTTTGAAGTAACATGTACTGAGAGCTTGAAAGAAGCATCTGAGTATGGTAGACCACTTGGTGCAGATAGTGACAGCAGCTTTTACTTTCACACAGAGTTATGAAGACACATCCCACAGGGGTAAAGTCCTTTAATAGAAGAATGCTCTAGCACCATATACTGATTGTAATGCTTCTATTTTTCTGGGAAATCTTGTGAATTATAGCTGAAAATAGTTTGATTTCATGAAACACATGAGTTGACCATATACTTCTCAGGAGTCACGCACATATGCTTTGGTGCGCAATGTGTACTAATTGTTTTCCAAACTCTTCTGTACCAAAAAAAAGAGGATGCAATTCCTTTCCAAATAGGCAAAATGACACTAAACAGGAGAAGCATCTACAATTGCACAGAATAAAGAAGAAGATGTTATTCATACTATTAGAAATTTTTCTAGAAATAACTGTGGAATTGATTCAGTCAGTACTGAACTCCTCAGGCTCATGTCCTAAGGGATTTGAGGCTGGCCTGACCCTGCCACGGATGCCCGCTTTTGTGATCCTGCGCCTGCCTTCCCATCACGGCAGCTGGCTTTGCTCTCTTGGAGGTGTACTTTCCTGAGGCTGTTCACATGAGCCCATGTCGTGGAATTGCTGTCCCTGTTCCTGATTTGAACCATATCCGCGTGGGACAATCTACCACCAGGTGTTCAGAAGCATCTCTTCCAAAGCGCTGGGCCAAGGCCGAGTTGAGCCCCAGAATCAATGGGTACACAGCTGAAGGAGGGGTTTGTATTGAAGCCTTGTCTGTAGTGTGGTTATTTTGTTTATTACAGGAAAATTCTGGAATTCAAATTGAAACTCTGCCTGCTCTGACTCTCCTGGCTTCTCTGGAGACAAACACTGACAAGCTGGAGCATAACGGAGGTCTTGAAATAACCTTAACACAATCAAACAGAAAAGCCAAAATAAATTATTTCCAGGTAATACAAAAATGTCCAGATCATGATTAATACCACCTTTGAAAGACGAGACATGGTGCCATTGGACACGGTAGATTATACTCAATTTCTGTTTTATGGACAGCAGCTGTACTTCAGGCTATATGATATGGGCTTGTGGTAAGGACCCACAATCTACCTTGGCAGAAAAGATACAGGCAATTACTGCACTCAAAAGCAGTTTAAAAGCAATCACTGAGTATTGCTGCAAAGTTGCAAGTCTGGCAGCGAGAAGTATGTTGATAAAGAAATCCAGTGTCCTGCCCTGGTCACCTTATTTGGTCTTTCTTAAAGTTAGACCTTGCTCAGGAAATGCAGGCTGGAGCCTGGTATGAAATGCTTGAGACAGACAGCAGGGATTTAGGAGAAAATCACAGCAGGACTTCACCTGCCTGGTTAATTCTCTAGCTGCTTTTACCAAAGGAAAGCTTTTTGCCATGAAAGTTCATGAGGACCTGACCGTTTTGTACCTCCACCACCCACTGAGCTCTGTCTATCAGGACAGAAAGAAGAGGTACACCAGGTCTAGAGACACCAGGAAGGCGGGCCTTGCTGGGGAGTCAAAACAGAAATTCAGAGAAGCAAAATGTTCCTTTGCACACTGGATTTTAGGAAGGGTGAAATCAATTGGAAAAGGTTAGAGATTATTTAAGGGCTAAGATTTCAGTAATCATGCAGCAGCATGTTTACAGAGGGGCATTAGAGTAACATCAGGATGGACTTTGTTCATTTTTGCAGGCTAAGTTCAAAACAAAGATGCCGAAAGCCTTGGTCCTTACAGCCCACCCAGCCCAAGGGGAGGGCTGTTAGCATGGCTGGCATGGTGGCAGAGCTCAGATGAAAGCGATATAAGTCCCTGCCTGTGCCCTGCTTGGGTCATCGAGTCCAAGTGCTGTGTGAGGGCACTCACCAAGTGAGCATGAGGCAGGGAAGAGGGGGCAGATTGACGAGGAACTACTCAGTAGATGCTCTTTGTTGGCTCAAGCACCTTCAGCTGCTGATAATGGACTTGTGTAGTGCACTCTGCTGGCATCCTGGCCACTATGGCCGGATATGATCCCTTATGGCAGATTTCCCTGTTTTATTTTGTTAACATTTCTTCTAATACACGTTGCTGAGGCTGGATTAACAAATGCAGAGACCAAAGTCCTTGTTGCTAACATGGTACAGCATAATCAGGCCATATTTTCCCACATGAACTGCACTGAAGTACTGCACGAAGGAGGTCATGGGGAAAAAATGAGAGGATAGCTCTGTCATGGCAGCCTACTCACTGTTTAGCTTCTTTAATGAGAGTAACCAGTTGTGCAGATGATCTTTGTGTTATGAATATTTTTGTGGAAGTGTTGGCAGCTCTTGCAGTAACCTCCTTACTTTTGCAAGTCTTTTTGCTAACGCCCTGCCTGCTGGAATCAGGAAGTAGAGAGACAGAATTCCACCCCACCCCCCCACCCCCCACCCCAAAAGAGAAAAAACCTTCACAATTGCAGAGAAAAACCTGAAGATGTAACCTTAAAATTTCTTAAAGACTCAGAAGACATAAGACAACAACCTACAGGAAGATAATCTCCCATTTTTTAAAATTAGTTTAAATTGCATTTATTTTGGACCACTTCCAAACTGGAATGGAGATGGAAAAGGTGGAAAACTGTGGTAACGACTGAGGTCACAAACACGGGATCTTTCACTTCATAGCTAAAGTGAATGAGGTGAAGTGTGTGCTGGTATTCATGACACTGACTTCTAAGACGAAGCCATTTATTTGGGTAGCACTTGCAGATTTTCACGGGAGGTTTCCAAGCCAGGGCTGGATGAAGCCTTGAGCAACTTGGTTTGACCTCATGGCTGACCCTGCTTTGAGCAGAGGTTTGGGCTAGAGACCTCCGGGGGCCCACCCGAGTGATCCCATGAAAGGGAACCTGCTGGTGAGGCTGAGTCAGGCTGTGGGCAAGCTCGGGGCAGGCAGCAGTTCTTAGAAGGGATGTCTCAGAAAAGCAGCAAAGGCAGTTGCCGTTCTCTAAGACCCAGGCTCTGGGAGAAATATCGCTAAGATTTACAGAGGGATGGTGGTGAAAAAGGATAAATAAAACACAAATATTTCCTAGGTTAGTGTCTCACCTGTGATCTTCCACAAAACTTCCTTCCTTTGGTAGATACTTTGTGTACGGGGGAAAGGAGACAATGTGCTCAGTCTACTTAGTGGGCATTTCCAGTTGACTTGACTCATAGGAGGTATCTCAGTGTGCTTGAAAAGGCCCAGTAATGCCCTGTCGATGCACTTCTATGCCCTTTGGCCTATTGCAGAGGTAAGCTTGCTGCAGGGTGAGACAGACTCCATCATGTGGAGTTAGTAGCACTGCAAGGCTTCTGGGCTGGTTTTGCACAGGGGGTAAAGGGACTTTTCAGTTGGAGCAGGCCAATCGAGGAGTAACTGTACATCCTGTCCTTCCCAAGTCAAACCTCTGGAGACAACCTCTGGCTCATCAGAGGGCAGGCAGAAGGGCTTATCAGAAAGTACATTCAGTTACTTCTGTTATCAGTGTAATGGTACCATAGTTCTTTTTTAAATGGTCACTTTAACCAAAACAGTTGGCCTCCTTGAGTGGAAACCCTGCAGCTTGCAACTCCGGAAAGAAGAATTCTTCATACTGTAAACTAAGGCATGAAAAGCAGGGTAGAACTATTTATAGCTCTGATTTCCTCTGAATAGACGTGAGGCTAAACCTGAAATTACAGAATGAAAATATAAAGTTATTTAGATATTTTTTTTTATACCCCACACTGCTATTCAGCGATAAAGCAGACAAAGAAGGGACTGCCACGGTAGCCACCTCATGAACTGCCCTGGAGACTGGTCTACCAGCCAGAAAGGTCATTAAGCATCTTCAACTTCAGGTTTACTATAGAATATGATTTTATTGAAAATATGCATATAGAAGGCAAATACATCAGTAGTCCCAGTAACTAGTAGTTAAGGTCCTGCAGCCTCATGAGCACAAGTAAAGTAGATGGAAAAGGGTGTGAGCACCATCCCTGGGGGAGGCAGGAGCCAGGTTTTAGGTGAGCTCAGGCTGTAACTTTGTGCTGACACTGCTGTCACACACTGTCCACGTCTCGCCAGCCCTTATCTGCCAGCCGCATGTGTCCATGCTCTCATGCCCCTCTGGTCCCCATCTTCCTCTCCCTCATGCAGGCTGTGGCCACGGACGGGGTCATACCCTGCAGTGCTGGAGACTGCGTGAGCCTCCGAGATGCTCCAAGCGAAGGTGACAGGAGGCTGCCCGTGGAGGCAGGCACCCACCAGAGCTACCCCATGGGGCAAGCAGAGGAGGCTGCAGGCAGCGGGCAAGCACCATTGGGAAGGGTAGGAGGTCTGCAAAACTGCGTCCAGATTGCCCCATGGCAGGCAGCCTCCTCGAGGCAGAGCATCGCTGGCAGCGTGCCGAGGAGCTGCCTCTTCCCCTCCATGCCAAGCTGGGTTCGGCTGAGTTTTCCCAAGGAAGTCTGTGTCATTGCACCCATTTTATCAACTGAGAGCTGAGGCACAGGTTGCTGAAGGGGCTCGACCAGCTGCACACCACCAGCCCTGAACAAGCTCAGCTCCCAGCCAGCGCTGTACTTACTTACCGGGCTGCAGAGAGGCCCTTTGCCTGCCAAGCACTTGACTTTGTTCAGCGCTGAGGTACCAACACTACTACTCAGACATTTTTTGTATGCTTTCTGTATACCCTGACAGGCAACTCTGCTGCTGTACTGTGAGGGAAGCCAATTTGTCTGGTTTTCTTCAGAGGAAGGTTTTCCTTTATTGTTGCGTGATGGAGTGTGTGATTGAGGCAAAGTAAGAGAGTGTTTTCAGCTCTGGGCCTGACTAGCCTGAAAAAAGCAGAAATGCGCTGGAAAAAGCAACAACAGAGTTATCAAAGCCCTTAGGAGAGAAGATCGCTCTTCCCTTCTCTTGCCAAAAAAGGCTGATTTCCCTAATTCCATCTCAATTAATCAAATCACACATTTCAGCAGCAGAACTTGTCCAAGACTACTTTTTTAAGGATTGGCCAGTTGAGAAATATAAGTTTGTGTATTTTTGGTAGGGGAGGCTGGTAAAGCTGAATATGTAGTTAACCTTAAGCATCAAATTTTAAGCAGTTTAATTGCGGATCAGGAGGCCTCTGGGCATGCAGGCTAGTATCCTGTTTCTCCTGTTCAGTGTGGTAGACACCTTGCTGTTAAGGAGGGTAGACCGACGAACGTTATCTTTTAAAGTGGTTCCTGTTGCTGCCAATGGTGTGTCTGTGCGACAGCTCTGAAGATGCAGAGCTACCCTAGTTATCTTCAATTAGCCTCGCTGAGACACAGATAACAATCTGTCCGCATCACCCAGGGCTCAGCATGGGCTAATTTCCCCTGTTTATGTGTGTACTATATTGTTCATTAGCGAGAAAAGCCTGCTGTCACCTACGCAGCTTCTTGCCAAGAAGGGTCTACCACTAAGCGAGTTTGTCCCATGGCGTGGGGGAGCTGGGCAGCTCTGCCCCGGGCCTGGACTCCAGCTCAAGGCGTGCCACTTCACTGTTGCTTTCTGCTGGATCTCATCTGCCTTCACGGGCATTGCAAGGCCAAAGGCCACCTCTGCCTGGGCTGTTACAAGGACACAGGAGACATTATCGTTGTCTGGTCTGCTGTCTGTGGTTTGACTGGAGATAGAGACTGAATGATTTCTAGTCCCCTCAGGATGTCTAGCCTAGACATCTTCCCAAGGTTAGTCCACCTGGCAAGGAGGAGTTCTCCATATCCCTATCATTATTAGCCCTGAAAATTGAGTTAGTGTCCAGGAGTTCCCACTCAGGAGACTACTCTGAAGTACGAGCCCAGAGTCTCAGTTTGGCAACAACAGTGACCAAGGGCTTGGGAGATATTGTAAAGCATGGTATGAGGACACATTTTATAACCTGTTGTGCAAATTCAGCATTTCTCTTCTAAATTCGGGCGTGCACGAGGAAAGCAGAAATTGTCACCAAGTCCCAGTCGTTTGAGCAGAGTTCCACATCGCTTTGACACACTGCTTATTTTAAAGCATAAACCACTTTTAAGATGTAAAATACTTTTAAAATATGAGACACTTGTGCAGCTGCTTTTTGAAGACATAATAGTGCCAGGTTTCTCTGTGGTTTACCAGTTGTTTTGGAAACATTCTGGGTGCTTATAGCGAATGGGGTTTTTTTCTTTTTTTTTTTTTTAAGCTCTCAACCTGACAAGTTACCTCTTCTCTCTCCATGCAACCGTTTTCATTTTTACTTCAGGCTTTAAACTGATAGGATTGTAGGGAAAGCCTGTTGGAAAGAAGCCCTCAGAGTCTTATTAGCTTTGTTAATCCTCACTTTGGCTTTTTTTTTTTTTCGCCTTATTTTTCACTCCCATGAGGCATAGTGCAAAATCTGTATGTAATCAGAGCTAGAGACTATGCGTGCTGTTCTAGGATAATATTGTCTTACCCTACTCTGCTTAGTACCTTGAACATAACCCAAAAAGCTTACTGGTTTTAAAACAGCTACTCTAAATCGGCACCCGTAATACCAGTGCCCTTGTCTCAGTGACTAAACTGGAACAAATTATGATTTTTGCCCTTGGAAAGTGTTTGCTATCTGAAGATCTTAAAAAGCTTAATAAAGAAGAGTTTAGGCTTGTAAATGAGGTAAATAAGATACTGCTCGAAGTAAAATAAGGGCAGTAAGGACCTCAGAATTTCACCTTTGAGTAAGACCCTCAAAGTCAGCAAGAGTGGAATCTATCCCACTCAGAAGAGTGGGAATCAGAAGACCTTCTTCCACCAGGTTGGCAACTAGGTGGGATCTCAGCTCCCGGAAGCAGAAATGTCTTTTTTTCCTTTTAGTGTTCACCCTATTGACCTCTGCCATTTCAGACAGGGTTAGTTCCTTCCATCACTCACCTTTGAAAAGGGTGGTCTTTCTTCCTGGAAGTCTCTCATGCAAAATGTGGTTCTGGGTACCGGATGGCGTCCCATAAAATGCTCAGAAAACTTCCTTTTTCTATATGATTAGCTTCAGCTCTATGGTATTTCCTGACATATCTCAGAGCCAGAGAAATAAACTTTTCTCCAAAGTAAATGGAAAAAAATAGTTCTTAATAAAACACTTCTGTATGATAACATATATTTTTCACATAAGGACTGATTCTCACAATTATTTATATGACCTAGAAATTGTTGCTAAGAACTAAACCCCCAGAACTGCAAATCATAGCGTCCTTTCCTGTTACATGAGGCTCAGGGGAGATCCTTTATATATCTGAAAGCTTCCTTTACTTCACAAAGTTTTACCAAAGAAATTTGCCTTCAGAGAGCAACTTGCAAGTATGTGCATTCAGTTTGTCTTGTCAGCCATAGCCCTGAGCCCTGACAGTTTGAATTCTCTGTGCTGGGCAGCATAAGTCTTGTACTGCCATTGTAGTGTACGGGGGGATGCTGGATTACCTGTGAAAATTTGACTTCTCCAGCAATGATCCCACAGTACTGAACTGCTTACAGCATGGACCACGCCGATCAAACGTGTCACCCTACTCCCCTTGGTGTCCTTGGGAGCCCTCTTAGTCCTCAACATTTTAGAAAGGCCACCACCCCTGCTGTGTGAGAGCAAGAAAACAGACCTTGCGTGACTACGTCTAAAGTTCCAGCTAAACCTCATGTTGCCATCTGGTCCTGGGAAGAAGTCCTGGATCTCCCCCCTCTGGCTGAAGAAACAGTGCAGATCAGGTACGGAATTTCCACCGACTCTAAGGTGTTTATCTGAGCCCTGAAAAGGAGATGGAGGGTGAGGATCTGACAAGGAAGGCAAATGCTTTGAAAAGGAACAGCCATTTGCCAGACTGTGCTCTGCTCTTAACCCCTGAAATGTCTGGCAGTGCCTGTGGGCCTGCCGGGAGTGTTCACATGGATACCTGTAAGGAAAGCACCGAGGAGCTGTGACACTTTTCTTTTAGCTGGGTTAGCTGTGCTTGAAGTTCCCTTAAGAGCCGCCCTCTCAACCCCTGCTGAAACACCGATGGCAATAAGGAGGAAGCAGAGCAGCGAAATGCCTGTAACACGCTTCTGCTCAAGCATCCTGCCAAGACCCCTGTGGCTGTTAGGTGTGAGGACTGTCCTTTTTCTTAGCACCAGGATATGGACATGGAGCACAGGGAAACAGTGAGCCCTGCTGAGTGTCCCCCCGACTCAACCCCAGCCTCAGAAGGGGGCAAAAGCCTGTGTTTTGCATCTTTTTTAACAGCATTAATTTCATTCTGCACAATACAATTATATTTTGTGAAAAACATAGTTTAAAAACAGATGTCTGTTACACTCACGACCCAAGCTCGTTAACTCTATCACTTCATAATTCATTAGTTTCAATTTCCCAGAAACTGCCACCAGCGGTGACTTTTTTCATCATGGCCAGAAAGATTAAACTCTGTAGGAAACAGTAAAACTGAAATCCTGTGAGAAAGCATGAGTTGGATACACAACAGAAGGCTCTGGCAGAAGTCCAAAACAGAGAAGTTTCTGCCCTTCCTTGATGAGGGAAAAAAATAGAAACAACTGACTGTTTCATGAAAGAATCATTAGGAAAGACAAGAAAGACAAAACAGACCTGGCTTGTCCAAGACAGTCTAGAACTGTGCAACCAAAAAGGAAACTACAGCTTAGACATCAGATGGAAAAAGCAGAGGCATCAGATTTCAGAAGAAATAAAAAGGCCCTGAGAAGGGAGAACAGATAAACAGTGACAGCGTTTTACAAGAGCACAGCACTTGAAGGCCATACAGCACCCTCCAGAAGGTCATCAAAAAGTAATATAAGAAACAATGTCAGGGACAGATACTAGCAACTTTCAAGCAAACACAGATGTTGCAGAAAGACACCGTGAACACCCTAAGGACTTCTACCAATGTAATCTAAATCTCCCTCTCTCCTGCTTAACGCCACCACCAGCCTAGTGCATGAATAAGGGCTAGAAGGAGATTTGCACGGGCTCAAGGAACTGAAGCAATAACCTGAAGGAACTACATCACACTCTCACACGTTTCTGTGAAGCACGGCAGGTACGACAAGCGCAGTGTATCGTGACACACGCAACAGGCTCAGCACTGGAGTTATGGTAGTCCCTGCAGTCCTCTTCTACAATACTCAGGGCTCATTCCCCAGGGTCAGGAAACTGCTGACCTGTGCACCAGCTAGGAACGTCGGCATCTGGAAGTAGGATAGTCGGTAACCTCTGCCTTGGAGTGATCCCGTCTTCACAGCGAGTAAAGGGCTGAGGGTAGCAGAACAGCACCAAAGCTGGCAAAAGTCAGTGCAATCAAGGTCGTGGCCACTGTGGTATCAAGACAGAGATTTATCAAAGGAGGGGAACACCAATGAGAGGTCTGGTTAGGAGACGGTGGAGTTATACTCTTAAATAGAAACAGGAAAGTGGAATCACTCCCATGATGGCAGATCTCTCAGTTTTGCCAGAATCTGGAAAGATAAGAGCATCTGAAGCACGTCCAATCAGGACTTATGAGGATGGCTGTGTTCTCAGTAGTCTCTGTCAACACAACTGCTGCAGAATAAGGAATTAAGATCTCTGAATTCAGATGTCTCTGAAGGATTACACAGATATCAAAAACAGTGAATAGGACTAACAGCGCCATTAGAGAAGAGGAAGCTGAAGTAATTGGATCCCGTGAGCCTAAGTAAGCAGTAAGAAGATGGAAATTGGGGTGGTTTGTCCATGTGACCAGAACAGGACTAGCAAACACAATTCTGCAGGGAAAAATCAGCGAGGAAAGGAAGGCAGAATGCCCAGGGACAGCATGACTCAAAAACATCACCGTCTGGACGGAGAAATGATGGGGACATCTAAAGAGTAAAGGAAACATGAAGGCAGATTTCAGTCAGTGCCCAAAGCTGACACTCTTCAGAGCATGTTGGTGTAGTAAAGGGAAAGGTGGAGCAATCATAAATATTTATAGCAGTTCATAACCTGGCCATATCTTGTTCATTTATTGACTTGCACAAAGGACGTAAACCAGAGTATGATCAACAGTGAACCACTAATTTGTGCAACTAATACTTCCATCACCCATAAATTTTTTTTCAATTAATTCTGATATCTTTATTTCAAACTGCTCAAAATTGCTCATTAATGCACACATTTAGCCTTGTATTTCCTGAAGGTGGCTTTTTTTTCTGTGGGCTTCTACATATCAGGTAAAACTCTACGTACTGTGGCAATACATTTGGCTCACAGAATCCAGCCTATTTTACTGTTGCTTTTGATCATATTCTTGACATCCTGCCACTGTTCTGATGAGACACAGAGATTTGCTTGCTCTGCAGATGCCCTGAGTGTAGTGTTATGAGCCCAAGAAAGCTGAATTTTGTCTCTGCAGTTTTCAGCAGGATTACAGCAGCCTGGCAGAAAAGTGTCTGCATGTAGCTTTTGCAAAAGTCATGAGTTCCTATAAATGGCAACATCATGATCCCTCCCTGAGCAGCAGTGCTCGCGTCAGTGAAATGTCCTCAGCTACCCACAACACGTCCACAGCCAGAGAAAAGGACCTCTTCCCGACTGTCTTCTCAGAGCAGGGTGCCTTGAGGGCAGCAAGGGCACTGGGGGAAAGATACATTGTCCCCAGCAGCTAGCAGAGCCCTTTTAGCTGTACAAACTTGCTATTTTCTGCATCTTTCCAAGAATCAGCAAGATGCAGCAGGACCCACTGAGTGGTCTCCACAAGTGAATGACAGCCATTCCCACAGGAGATGTTCCTGTAGGGAACCCATCACCTGCCACCCGACAGCAAAGCAGTCAGGAAGCACTGCTCGTCAGCGATGCTGCTTGCTGTCAGCAGGTGTCCAGATAAAAACAGGTTAAGAAAAAAGGTTGCAGTTTCTCTCAAGGAAGATCTTCCCCACAGGAGACTGCGAGGCTTTCCCCATGGGTGCTGTGCTGGGGGCGGGTCCAAGCGGCCGGGGTCGCCCTGCGCAGGCTGCTTGATGCTGTCACTGTTCAGAAGAAATTTTGGGCAGAGTATTGATCCTGATGGTGCTAGTACCTTGAGTAATGATCCATCTAAAGCACTGCTTTTCTGTTCCTGCTTGTTCTCAGGCCACCCAAAAACGTCCCAGCAGAGCTTTGGGTCTCTGTACGATGAATTCCAGCCTGCTGACAAGTACACTTGATTTTGTTATGTTCTATGACCTCTTAGAGCAGAGCAGGGAGAGTCCAGTTTCTGCCTGCCATGTGCTGAAAACTCCTGTCCTTAAGCTCCAGCAGCTTTTGTACCTAGACTGCTTTAGCTATATAATTCCTGGTGATTTGTCGTGTTTTATGCTATTTAACTGTATATGGGAGAAGGAGTAGCTGTACGGTGACAAGGCACTTCTATGTAGATACTCCTGACACCGAGGATCTGGGACTAATATTCTTTTGTCTAAAATTCAGGCTCCCAAATGGCAGAGCTTCCTGGCACAGAAACAATCATTAGTCCTAATCCAAGTGATCTGCTCGTGTCTGTAAACATGTACAGGTGCAGCCTGCTCTCGTACGTACACCTGCAACTCAGGATGCCAAAGTGAACATGTGGCTCTTAACGGAAAAGAAGTCTTTAAAACCATCGTCCGCACAAAGGGCTTTATTTAATTGCTGGAGGTTTGAGTGAGCTCAGTCTCTTGCATTTTGTTTCATTCTCTGGAACAGCACCGGGGTTTGTCTGTCTTTGTTTTTGTTTCCTGTGTCAGTGCTGCAAAGCAGATGGATTTCAAACTATAGGAATTGTTCATGGTAGATGTTTAATGAAAATCCCTGACTGAAACACAATTCTTACTAAGGAAAAGGAAAAAACTTGCTGAACATTGATTTTTCCACTTGTGGGACAAAAGGGAAAGGGATTGTTTTACCCAAACTATGTTTTAAATGCCACGTTGCAGTCTGGTATCAGTGTGCACATTGAGGTTGATCTGTTCATGCTGATCCAACACAAATTGATGTTAGAAATGACTGCTGAGAACTACACAGACTTTGCCTCCTTGAAAAAATGCCGACTTTGGTGTCTTCAACCCAAAATAGCAATCTGCAGGGCCTGGGCTAGGACAAAGTGAGAAGTAAAAGGAGGAAACGCTTTGTTGGGGGAATGAACTGTGAAGCTGAACAAGAGACAAGCTTGAGCATTTCATTCCAGTGGGATTCTCTGCTGGCTGGAGAACAAGAGGCCATGCATGGAGCCGGGGTTGAGGACAGCCGGGCGGGTGTCTCCCTCCCGCCGGTGCTGGGGGTCCTGTTTTGTAAGGAACTGATACCAGGCAGGGAGGTCAAGGAGCCAAAGACGTTTCACAGGGCTGTGAATCATGGCAGAGCAAGGAAGCTGATTCACGTTAGCTGAGCTTCATGTCCACAGCTCTGTGCTGTGGCCTGGGAGACAGAGCGAAGGCAGATGGAGAGTGGCTGCGGGCACCACTGTGCGGGTGTGAGCTGGTGGTGCTCCCCGAGGACTCCCAGCACGCTCCTGTGGCAGGATCGGTGCAGCTCTGGGGCTCCAGTTCTCCACCATCCGTAAGCAGGAATTTTTGAGAATCCACCACAGATTTCCTTAAACTTGTCAACCTCTGTTTGTGATGGTGTGTTTACATATGGGCACAGACAATTTGCCAGACTATAAATCTGAAGCAAAGATGGACACTTCTCTCCCGCAGATCCAGCTCTTTCTCTCTGCCTTGGGTTAAAGTGAAATTTTCTCCATCGGCCAGTGAATTTTTTCTAGTTTAGCAGCCAAAAGCTCTATAATAACATGTGAGATTTGGACTACGCAATGCCATAGCATGCTGTTATAAAGGAGGTCATCTTGGAGAACTCTGCAATGTGGTGTAGATTGTATTTTGCCACTTAAAGGAAAGTGCTGTCTCTGTATAACACGATGGGAGGGAGGAGACAGGGGAGATACAAATAGGCTGTGCTCACACTGCCTGCGTGACCCAGGTCAGAGCCCACACACAGAGTAACGAAACAGTAATTTCTATTTTTTTACTTCAAAATGCTTTGTCCATCCAGACCAAACCAGATTCCAGCATGGGGAGTCACAAGGTCAGCCCCATATGTATTGCGGATATGCACATCCTTAGAGATAGATGGGCTTGTAACGAACCCTTTGGCTGAGACCTGGGGTTTTTTTTCTTCCCATTGTTTCTGTTACTGTCACAACACTGATATCTTGAGCTCACTATTCAGAAAGCCACGCTGAGATATTTCTTCTCTAGTGTTTCCCTGAAGAATCTCATTGTGTTTGGCCATCTGAAGCCAGTTGTTTACACTTCTTCATCTTAGTCCATGCAAATATTGGACAATCACAGAATACAAGATGTGTGAGCCAAAACCACCAGCTTTTTTTTACCATACAGCTCAAAGAAAACAGTTGCTGACTGTCTTTTTCTTTTTTTCATCAGTCCTGTACCTAGAAGGATCTGTCCTTGTGTTTGAGGATGTCTTCAAACTGGTTGCCTTCTACTGCGTCAGTAGGTGAGTCAGACTCATTGCTTCCATGGAGGGGTCACGTCATTTCACTCTCCCCTCTGGGCTGCCTTTCCCCAGTATCCAGTCACAGCACAGCTGCCGCTGTTTCCTCTGGTTTTCTCTAACCTGCCAGGCCAGGAGCCATCTCAGATGTTAGCATCTATGATGGGGCCAGATCACCCAGTTTCTAGCCAGGCACACCATAATCACAGCTGTCCCTGAAGCTGGACGCTTTGTCTGAGGAAGTAGGGCTGCATCCACAAAGGACCGAGGCACAGGACTAGGACTAGCAGGGTGGGGAGGAAAAAGGTTCCTGGATTAAGCATCTCTTATTAAAAGCAGCTTTAAGCTTCCACACACACCTGGCAGGAACTTAGCAAGCCTGCTAAGTTACTGTTGCCTGCAGGAGACTCAGAGCACTGAGTCAGCTACAGAGAATCTATCAAGGAGAGTAGTCCTGAAACAATTTCTGTTCTTCAGCCAAAATTTAAAAATAAAATAAAGCGATGAACAACAGACCTTGGTTGTTTGCTCAGCACAGAAATACCAAACATGGTGGGCACAGAAACGGGAAAGACCTCTAAGGTCATTTTCATTAGAGCAAGGTTTGATCGGCAGCTGATGAGTCTCCCTGTGTAACTAAACCCGTGTCTCTGCAGTCTCCTCTAATCTGTGCCTTTATGCTAAGCACACTGCAGTGCTACCTCCACAACCTACTTCCCCCATTCCTGCTGCAGCAGGCCTGGTTTTGAGTTGGATGTAAACTTTTGACCTCCCCTGTATAAACTTAGATGACTCTTAAAGTAGTTGTTTCCATTTAAGAAGGGAAAGCAGATTCAGGACACGTTTACAAGGCAGTCATGTCAGTGACTTGATTAGGTCACAGAACAGGAACGATCTATCTATGGTAGGATACAGCGCACTGCAGCTTACCCAGCCAGTCATACTCGCGCTATTTTGGGGGCTGCTTCTGCAGCCAGCTGAGTTCAGCGCTGCCGGGCCAGGGCTCCTACCCACATGCAAGGGACCACACTCCGTCTCGCCCCATCTAGATGTGCATAGACATAAAATGGGCATAAGTTACACCTGGCCGCATATAAAGATTTCTGTCTTACCAAAGGAGCAAAGAAGAGCCCAAATGCAAACAAGAATTGGGTATTTCTAGTCAAATGGCTGCTGGGAGGGAAAATCTGCTTGCTTATGCTTTCCTGCAGAAAAGATCATGGCTTAAGAAAGAGTCCCAGAAAGAAAAGCTTTTCTGTTCTTTCCTGTTATAGGTGTTACTTCTGAGTGTCAAATACACATTCAGATGGTTCATGTGATTTCTTAGGTTGCTGTCAAAAGACAAGGTAAATAGGGAATAATTATCTGAGAGAAGCAGGTAATAAAAAGGCTGCTTAGGCACTAACCTACCATTTGCTGGCTGCTTATAGGAGCTTTCCATGATGGTGAGTGGAGAGGCCTGTTCTCACGACTGTAGTAAATAGTAATTAAAAAATAGCTGGAAACAACTTATCATGGCTGACAGGCTCTTCTCAAAAGAAAGTTTAGTCTGGCTAGATTACCATAGATCACAAAAATAACACTTGTAGGTAACAGGTGACTCGGTGGCTTGTCTGCAAGCTACTGCCCCATCAATAAAACGAGATTTTCTTTATGTTAGGGTAATGTCTTAATGTTTCCTGATTTTTAGATGTCTTTTTCTATCAAAAAAAAAAAAGAAAAAAAATAGAAAGTAACTACTCATGCATATAACAATAACAAACAAAGAAAGCAGAAGGTCCATGGACCCTCTTCCTCTTTGAAACCTGATATCTGCCATGAAAAAAAAATAATGCTGGGATCACGTCAGTTTATGTCAAACAATGTGACAACAGAGTGCTCAGTAGTGCACAGAGAACCCAAGGAGTGCACAGGACATCAGTAAGATATGTATCTGTTAGTAAGGGCAAAAATAGCCCCTCTGCATTCATCTGTCAACACATCGGTCCTCCCCAGCTCTGTAGTCACCCACATTTTTGGGGTGTACGTTTGGGTAGCAGAGACCACCTACTCACAAGGGCAGCTTTTTCTAAAATAATTTCCTGCAGCTTGCAGAACGTTTTGTTAAACTTTTTAATGTGTAATATGGTCCTGTGCCATTCCTTGCTACTTTCAGGGACTATTATTACTGGCTTTTCTAGTCCTTTGTAGAATGGGCATTGAGGTAGGAACAGGTTTAGCAAATTGTCATTGGGCAAGAGGCAAACCTGAATAGTTTGCCACCAGCCCAAGAGCTCTGTTAAATTATGTGAGACTTAGGGTTTATTTCAGTGAAACCCAGCTAATGTCCCCTGATAAACTGCATGTTTTTTGCAGTAAAAATACAGCATCTTTCCAGAAACCAAGCAGTCAGAAGTCTGAGAGCGAGAGTAGAGGGATATATGTGTTTTCTCAGTGTCATGCAGCACTTCATCGTTGTCTGTCACTTCACCCAGGGGCTACCCTTCCCCATGAGGGGTCTTGCTTCCCTAACCCCACTGTGTCTTGCCATGTCCCCACGCCGTACACTTACATTGATTTTTAAAAGAGGAAGCAGGGTGGGGAGAGAGGGGTAAGCAGAAAGAAAAAGGACTGCAAATCCCCTCCACACCAAAAAAATGGCTTTTCTAATTACATTAATTACCATTTGCAACACCTCACTTTTCATGGGAAGATATTTCAGCCCTTGTGGCCTCCCCTGAGGTGAGAGGCATTCTTGCTGTTTTCGGGGGAGGAAGCCAAGGCGCAGTGATTAAGCCAGCGACACGTCACGAAGCATCGCCACAGGAGCTGGTGATCTCTCGTGAAACCAAAGCAACCCAGGCCAGCACCATGTCCACATGCCTTACCGGCCATGAGATCTCCCTTTGACAACATCCAGGACTTTGCAGAACAGGGCTGAAATTGTGAGCCAATTCAATCACTAAAACCAACAGTAAAATCTGGAGTTCCTAACAGTTGTGCAGTTTGGTCTTTTGTTGGTTTTTCACTGTTTTTCTTTTTACAGGGATTTGCTGCCCTTCACCCTGAAGTTGCCACAAGCAATATTAGAAGCCAATAGCTTTCAAGACCTTGAAATTATCTCTAGTCTGGGGATAGGTAAGTTCCTCAAAGCAGCCAGAGTTTCAACTCAGACTTGTGAGAAACATGGTGCCTCGCACAGACAAAATGCAACTGGAGGAGACACGAACTGTTGTCTTCAGAATAGCTGAGGAGACCTGAATGCAAGAGAGGAGATGTTTATGACCTTTATCTTTGTAGAAGCACACTGAAAAAGAGGCCACTTGGACATAAACCTCCACTCGGACTTCTGCACAAGGCGTGGGACCTGCAGACTCACTGTGTAAGCTGGGGCTTTCAACAACTGAAGTGTGGCGCAGTATCTCAGGATAGCTTACACACCCTGGAAGTAGTTGGCATCTGGGTTATCTGAAAAAAGGAAAACACCTTTGCAATTTCCCCTTCCAATGTGTGGGGGCACTGCTGATGGAAGTGTGATATTTTTTAATTTTGCTATTTCTGCTTCCTCTTGCAGGATTTCTAGTTGGTAGAGAAAGCTGTAGTGTCCCAGCATGTTCTCTCACCTCACACTAACCAGATACAAAAAGGAATGTTATTTTTAATGATAGCACCAAATGAGCAAATTTTAGATCAGATGTATAAAGCTACAGAGTTGAGACGTGCAGTTCTGTTAACTAAAGGAGGTCTCCTGCCTCCTCCTTCCCATTTAACGCACGCCACTTGAGACAGCTATTAGTTAGCCACTCTCATGCTACTTTGCTTTTCAGTTTTCCCTCAGCTGCTGAAAACAGCCAAACAATGGTGAAAGCTGAAGAGTCAGCTCACTTAGAGATACTTACTAGAGCACCCTGGGGCTTTCAGGATCTATTTTTGGATCTTCTGCATTATACCTCCCAGAAGGCATGGGCAAACCCCACTGGTTTCAGTTCAGGTAGCTTTGTTGAATTTGACGATCGGATTTGCCTCTAACACTTTCAGCATCCTCTATTTTGAATCTGTTCCAATTTGTCAAAGCATATTTGAACATGGGTGTCCAGCCAGCACTTACTGCTTGAAAAAAGCTCCTCTGCAACTTGAGATAGCAAGTTTTAAACTTGCTATTTTTTGTATTATAACAAGTGTAAATATTTGGATTAAAATGAAAGAAGTGTATCATGGTTCTTCAACCTTCTGTGTAATTTTAGCCAGCAGAGGAGATTCTGACTCAGGCAAGTCTGCAGCAACTTCTGAAAGGAAGAAATAACTAAAGCACAAGCACCAAAGCAATGTTGACTGTAGTCTTCCTCCTTCTTTCCTGTACACTGGTGGTCATAAAAGTGGTGCTGCTTGGAGGTTTGCTTGCCACCGTACATTGCATGCCAGAAAAGTTTCTGGCAACAGAAGAAAACCTGCTGTTGTGTAAAGATTTCCCTGGAAATGATGGTAGCCTCTTGGAGTGCTGTGCTGTCTCAGTGAAGTCAAACAGGCTGAAGTAATGACAGACGCTGCTTACTGCTTCCTGGAACAAGATTTCATGGGTACAAATGGGTGCACAAACAAGAAGTGCTGCCCAAAATGGCACTCCCAAAGGAAAGCTAGCATTGTTTGAAATTCTTATATATTGCTTTTTATTTATTTCGAAGTGATATGTTTTTCAAGGGGGTAGAAGTAAGACATCTACCTGCAACCTGGATTGTTCCACACAGGATCCAGCCGTTTTTTATATTGTAAAAGAGGATGTACCGCAGGCCCTCTAGTCCTGACCTCGCTGGCGCAGAAGGCATCTTAGCAGGAGAATTAGTGTGATTACACTGCACAAAGAGCACATACCATCACAGACATGCGAAAGTCTTCAATAACTGCTTAATTATCCCTCCAAGAGTGTAAGCTAAGAGAAGAGCCAGGACAGCAATGGGAGACGATCATACTGCTTTTCCTGCTGTAGAAGACAGTGTGGCTGGGCTGGGAAACACCCGCTCCGAAGCAGCTGTGTAACCCTTGGGAAGACCACCTCATCTGGTCCTTCACAGTCTGAGTGGAGCGTTGCGTTTTCATCACAGTATCTTACCCTGGCCGCTACTGAGAAAAATAACCAACTTCCCTTTTGTAGGTCGGTTTACTCACCATTTCCTCAGCCCATGAGACTGCGCAGCATTATATTCTGACTTCAACAAGCAACTTCCACTGGTTTGCGTTTGCTGATACTCAGTAGAATTGGAGCGTTCAAAGGAAATCGTACCCCAGACAGTCGCAGGCGAGAGGGGGACTGGCAGCGTGGTGCTGTTCTGTGCATTTGCATCTGCACGTCTGCTCCCGAATTCTGTTGTCAAGAGTGCTGCTGTTCCTGGCAACTCTTTGATTTTAAGCTTCTTTGTTCTCCTCTCTGTCATGGTAAGAAATAGGAGAATAAAGCCGTAGTAACCTCAGCCTCTCTGAGAAAACACGGTGAGATGGTTGTGCAGTCGAATTAGCCAAGGACACTGGCCTAGGCGGCGGGAGGCTGCGTCTGCATTTTTACCCTGACGGGAATGGGCAGTCTTTCAGTCCGCCTGTGCGTGGGTGACTGTGCCTGTGTTACAGAAACCCGTGGTGAGAGAGAGCGGAGGGGCAGTGAGGGGTCAGCATGCCCATCCTGCCCACCTGCAGCCCTCACGCGGCTGGAGGGAAGGGCACGGTCCCTGTCCCCAGGGTAGCAGGCTGCGTCCCAGGGGACCACATCGCTGGCAGAGGGAGGCAAGGCCGGCCGGCTCAGGGCACCGAGGGGGAAAGGCAGAGCCCTGCAAGGGCAGGTCATGGCGGCGGCAGAAAGGAGGGGGCTTTGACAGCAACGGCGTGGATCTGGCTGCGAGCAGGAAGCCATCGAAAGACATGGCCCCACTGGGGAGCAGAACGGGAAGAAGTGGCCTGTCTTTGGGGACACCGCAGGCAAGGGAAGTCCCTTTGAGCTTTTCTGGGGTGCTGGTTTTTAGGAAGAGGCCCAGGCAGACCCTGCCCAGGGCTCTGGCCAGCTCAGCCCTGTGTCCTTTCCCCATGATGGGCTGGGGGGGGACCATGCTGTGCAGCCGTCAGGAGAAAAGGGCCCTCTCAAGGCACCACTGAAGGCACCATCCTGAGAGCTGTACTGCTGTACCTCAGCACTGAGGGTCATCCCACGCCTGCGCAGCCCCGTCCGTCCCCTCCTGGGCCCGGCACGCAGTGTTTTTCCAGTGAGACAGGCCTGACACCAAGCACAGGGCAAGGTTCAGGCACTGTGTGCAGCCCTGTTTGCGGCCCCTGTAAGTCCACCCAACAGAGTGTGCCATCGGTGTCAGCTCTGTGTCCAGGGACCAAGCGTGCTGAAATGGTTATTTAGTTATCTGCAGCCCATGTTTTCAGGATTTCCCATCTTCCCCTTGCCCCTAAATCTGTGGGCATCTGTACAGTCCTCACCCAGAGAATACCCTCAGAGGTTTATACCCTTTTCCCTTGGTCAGAGCACATGGATTTGCAGGATCCTGCTTCCTGATGCTTCCAGTAGTGGACCTTGGATTAGCAGCTCTAAGAGTGACTAAAAGCAATCAGACTGGTAACACAAGCAGGTTTGAAAACTCGCCTCTGGGGGAAGGGGAAAAGGTTAAATGTGATACTGAATCTATTCAAAAGATGTACACTTTGTAATTTTTTTAAGACAAGTTATTCAAAGACAGCTTCTAGTAAGAGGTATGTGACATACAGAAGTGACTACTTGCATCTGAAACACCATCTTCCTTTTCCAGTCACAGCTGATGGCACTGAAGTAGAAAACTATTTGTTAATCCTTCAGTATACGACCTCCCTGCGTACAGAGTCTTTTGCACCATCTTCCCTCTCTTACACCTGCAGGCACGCAGGCTCAAGGCAAGGTGCAAAATAGAGCAGGCATGGCTGTGGATAATTGTCATCCAGAGCAATAGACTTTAATGGTAATTTTAATCTGTGGAAGGTATTTAAAATCATGTGTTTCCGGACTGGTTGTACTGCAAAGTACACACACCACATGAGCTTGCTGCATAGTAGAGTCATCTTCATCGGACATCTCTTGTGCTCCCGGTGCACGCTGGATCCAGGCTGTATATCTCAGCCCTGCACCTTCCCATGGTCAGCAAGAGGGAGACACAACTCGCCTGGGATCTGCACACCCTCACCTCATGTATCCACAGCTGTTCGCATTTGGAGGGCAGTGATCACCGAACAAGCCATAGACCCCTTTTTACAGTCATTCATATTTGTTACTTGTACCTTCCTGCTCACACTGCATAGGCTGCACAGCATTAACAGTTTTCACTAGATGAGTGTCCTAAAATTGGCAAGAAAGAGATTTCTGGTGAAGCTTCTGAGCTTGTCCCCTTGTATGAAGCATCTCACACACATAAAACAGTCAAACCTTTCTTCACACTGTTTTCTGCAGAGGTGTGAAAGCTTGTGTACCATTTCTTTTAGCAAAAAGTAGGACATCTACACACTGTTAGCAGCTAAAATCATCTCAGATAATTTTTTCATTTTTTTTTCTTTCTTTTCTTTTTTTTTTGACAGATTTCTGGGATTCCTCCTTAAACTACAGAAGAAGAGGAGAGGAGTTATCCCACCCTGCAAAAGGCTCTGCTTTCAGCACTGCGCAGGCAGGCAGCTTAAGATCTACCCAATGTTTTGCAAGTAGCACAAACCACTGCTCATGTGAAATTGAGCTGTCAATAGGAAATGACAGGCTGTGGTTCGTGAATCCTATTTTTATAGAAGAGTGCAGTAATCCTTCTCCTCCAGATGTACCTCCTCCTGAAAGCCATGCTGTGAGAGCCGATCTCCCCGCTGCCACCACGCTTGCTGAAAGAAAGTCTCCCCGCCGCCCCCCTCCACCTCCACCTTCTCACACTCTCATTCAGAAGTCTTCTCTGAAGCTCCTGCAGGATCCCATGACTGCCTGTGAAGAAAACGAGCTGCTTCTTCAGCCACTAGGAAAGAGCATCAAGGAAATGAAAATTGAGGGCGGTGACAATAAAGAAGAAGAAGGGAACCAGAGCTGCTCAGTCAACGAGCCCTCAGCAGTGAGCCCCAAGAAGGGCTCTCAGCCTTCTGTTCCCCCACGGAGGCGGCTATGTGAGAGGACCTCAGACGAGAGCTGTGTGGGTAAGCCTGGAAGTTGTGAAACGCTGAAAGGGGAACGGACAGAAGAAAAACAAGACACGAATACAAAGAGCAGAGATAAAAGGTTGCTGTGCAAAAAGGCTGTGGAAATGCCTGGGGAGGTTCCCGAACGGGCTGTATCACAGTTTCAGGAGACCAAGCCTGAACCTGCAGAGAAGAAGAAGGACATGCCTGAGATACAAAGCAATGCCATTCAGAAAGCAAAGTCACCTCCAATCCCGCCACCGAGAAGGAAGAGGCTTTCCCAGGTGCCAAGGGTCACCAGCTCCTACCAGACGAAGCAAAGAACAGTGGCAGAGATGGCCACGGCCACGGCGCAGGCTTTGTGCCAGAGCAGCTCAGCTACAGTGGCAGGAGGTGCCACTTGCACACACCCCAAGACTGGACGGGGACATGGCCGCAAATCCCTCAGCTCAGCTGAACTGAAAGGTTCGCACTCCTCCCTGGAGGGCCCGGGAGGCAGCGCCGTGGCTCAGGCGTCAGTGTCCGAGCCAGACTCCTACTCCACCAGCAGCACAGAGGATGACCTGGAGGTGCTGAGTAGTTCATCCAGTAAAAAGACACGCTCCATGATCTTGGGCAAGGCCAAGAACAGACTGTCCTTTGTGAGCCTGTCCAACGTCTTCACAGTCTTTTTGTCTAGTGACAGGAAGCTGCAGAAGAAGATAGTGGAGCTGGCACAGGACAAGGATTCATACTTTGGCAACCTGGTGCAGGACTACAGAGTGTACAGTTTAGAGATGATGGCAAAGCAGAGTTCCAGCACAGAGATGCTACAAGAAATTCGGATGATGATGACACAGCTGAAGAGTTACTTAGTGCAGAGCACTGAGCTGAAATCTCTGATAGATGCAGCCTCCTACACCGAGGAACAGCTAGGTAGGTGACTCGTGTTTGGGCAGAATTCGGGAAGGTGAGGAGGAAGACAGGATTATGCACACACAGGTTCTGCTTTACAGAATTATAAACCATCTCCTAAAAGCTGAGGGGTGCGAACTGAAGTCTGCTCTGTGGTTGCCAGCACTTGGAGGAGCAGCTCTAGAAAGTGAGAGACCAATAAGGGGGAAAATCCCATTATGAATGTTTTAAAGGGAAGAGTTTAGGCAGAAGAGATGTGTTTGTGTGTGTGAGAGACATATATATATATGTATAGATGTATATGTATATACAGACATACAAATATGAGTGTGTGTGTGTGTATGTGTGTACATATCGACACACACACACAGAGCTGTGCTCACTGGAAACACAAAAGGCCAACTTCTCCCTGCACAGCTGTGTTCCCCATGGCCTTCCACATCCGCTGCCCCACGCTCTGCAGTGAGGATGAGAACTCTCTGCATGTGGCAGCCAGATCAGGGGCTCAGGGGTCAGTCACTGTCTCACAAGGAGGGACAAGCCTAGATGATCTTGAATGGCAGGTTGGAGGAATCACTTGATCCTGCTCTGTGCTCCTCAGAGCTCAGAGGTGTGGAAGAGCTGCCTGCTGCAGGACCACTGCTGGCTCTAAAATGCAGCATTCACCTCTCTTTGCCACAGACATAGTTTGCCTTTGGGAAGGAAGAATAATATTTGGGGCTGTTTAGGTGTGTTTTGTTGCTTCTCATTCAATATGCTGTGAGGGAGTAACATGCTACTTCCCTCCTTGCTAAGCAACGGACTGGCCTGTTTAATGTACATTCATAAGGGAATATACAAAGAGCTGTAGGATTTTTTATCCCGGTCAAAGCCATACAGTCAGAAAAAGCATGCAGCCACACACTCACGTGCTCTTTTGACTTAAAACTGTTTCTTGAGGACCTGAGAACCAATGCAGAGCTGTTTATGAGATCCCTGCATTGGCATAAAGCAAGCTGGGAGCTGGGAGACCCCCAACACAGAACATGGCTGGCTACAGAAGTGGCAAGGGATTACAGCAGATCCCGCAGCTCCAGTACTAGGTGGAACCCAGCTAAGTGGTGAGCCACGACCCAGAGGCACTCAGCTGTCAGTCTCAGCAGGCCCCGGTTGACTTCTTTCTCACCCAGCAAAGGCTGCATATGATACTGCAGTTTCCTGAGCAGAACAGACCTGCTGCAAGGCCCTTGCCATAGCTAGGAGAGGGGAGCTACAGTTTCACTTATCGTGCACCTCGTGTAACACCTGCAACTTTTGTCCCAATAACTCCTTTCTTTGAGGCAAAGGGGGTGTCAGCAGAGAGAAGCCTGTCTTGAATCTTGATTAGGGAAGGTGGAGAGGAGGCAGAAAGAAGAAGTGTCCTTGTTCTGCTTCGTAGAGCTGCGTGCGTGCAAGGATCCCCTCACCTTCACACAGACACGCCTGGTTAGATTTAGCCCCGTTCGCTGGCAGTTCCTTAACAGGACTATATGGCCCAGCCAGCCTAGGGAGGACTGTCTTCTCCTGTGGAGGACAAGGATTCACACTGTGGAAGATTAACTATTTCAGTTTGTCCTGCTTTAGGCTGACTGATTCTCTGGATTCTTTAAAATAGTTGCATTTTGTGTACATGAATATTACTGCCTTCTGTTTCATTCCTCACTGGCTGAGCAGATGAACCCTTTCACCTTTGTGCCTCAGTGCAGGGGTGACAAGAGGATCCCTAGCAGTCCCCCTGGCTCTGCCTCTCGTTGCTAGGAGTCAGACAACAGACTTTCTCACAGTTTCTCATACTTCCTTTTGTTTCCTGCTAAATATTAAGCAAATGCTCAACCCACACAGACTATTTCCTCATCCACAGCTGGCGTAAGAGGTGACTTAAAAGCATCAGTAAGTTAGAGTCACTTGAGCAATAAGGGTGAGAAACTTCTGACCAGATGTTGGTGTCTGCCTCCGAGCTGGTGGCTACAACCCCTTTTCAGTCACTGTGGAGAAAGGGGTGCTTTGAGGATGCAGTTGATTTCGTCCAGAGTGAATATCTCAAACAGGTCAAAGGGCGATGTCAGAAAGGACATAAGATGGATCCCACCTGGGCATCTGTAAGGGCAGGGATGTGAAAAGAAGAACAGTTAGGTGAGGTTCCTCATCTCTTCCCAGGGTTGGCTTTCATGCTGCCTGACAGTGCCACGCTGGTCAGCCACGAGTCAGACAAAGGCAGCAGGGGCTGCTGGTAGCAGGAGCTCTCCTATGGCTCCGGTGGCAGAGACCATCACTGATGTCCATCTCAAGCCTATCCAGGATTTCTGGGAGGTGTTGGTAACAAAATGTTTACTTTCTGGGATGTAATTTCTGTTCCCTGCTCACAGCTATGCAGTAGTGCGTGAATAACCAACCACATGCTTTCTTAGGAATTTTACTTGCACCTGTACTACTGTGTTGATTATTTATGGTGGACTTTTGTGTTCTCCCTTCTCTGTGCAGAAGTGATTGCAGAGACGGCTTTGTACAAATGTGTCCTGAAACCTTTAAAGGAAGCCATTGATTCTTACTTAAAAGAAATCCACAACAAAGATGGATCTTTACAGCAGCTAAAAGAGAACCAACTTGTGATACAAAACACAACTACCACTGACCTAGGCGTGACAACCAGTGTGCCTGAAACTGTTGTGCTGGAAAAGATCCTTCACAAGTTCACAACCATGCACAAGGCCTACTCCCCAGAAAAGAAGATTGCCATCTTGCTGAAGTCCTGCAAACTCATCTATGACTCCATGGCTCAGGGAAACCCAGGTACAGCACTCCTACTGAAACGGTATCCCTCGCTGGTCCTTCCCCATGTATCAAAGGAACAGGGTTTATGGTACAGTTGATGTGATAATATTGAAATTAGAGGTACCTGTGATTGTCAATGTGTTTGGTATCAGCTGTCCACACGTTGTGTCAGAGTGGGCTGGTTAGTGACTGTGAAGTTCTCTGCATTGATGACAGGTATAAGATGTTACCTCGTTAACTTTAAGCTCCATAACTCCAAAATACAGACATCTCTGTGTGTTTTATGGGTAATGGCCTTTTTGCTTAGGTCTTCACACAGCTCTCCCTAAATCCTCAGAGCTCTGTCCCAGCTTGTAGCAGCTTAATGGCAAATTCTAGGAATGGGTCTCTGGGAAAAGTCTCTTGATTTGGCCTCTACAAAGTTTTGCCTAAACTGAGGAGAAGACGCAGAATGCTAGCACTGTTTATTACTAATTCATGATGCTCCAGTAAATTCCAAAAGCCACTACTACGCTTCTTCGGTATGAGGAAGTATGTGCTCTGAGTATAACTTGAGCCTTAGGCCAACCACTAAATGCACACAGGCCTGCAGACAGGATGCGTTTTTGCAGATAGTCCAGGAAGCCCCTTTCCTCCAGGAATCTGCCTTGCCAGTTTAAGAGCTTTCTTTGTATACTGGTGAGCTGATGGCCAGCCATGCATAAATTTGGAGAGAAGCCAGATATTAATTTGCAACAACCTGCAGTTGTTCAAGAACTCACAATCTCCAAAGGTGCTTTTAGCTGTTCTGCTTTATTTTGTACTGACAACAGCCTTCGAGGACTCAGACAGGAATTGTTGTGGCCCTTCTGAGCCTCACCTCAGGGTCATCCCTCGGACAGTGCGCAGCAAGGTTCAATGACCAATGTAGACACATTAACAGCAGAGCAAGAAGACACCTCAGGGCTGAGCCTAAGCTGCAGGGTGTATAGGACCTCTGACTGTCTTCAAGTATTATGAGAAGATCTGGACACATGCAGGGGAATTTGCTGTAACTTTGCTAAAACAGTTGTGTTAAGTTTGAGAGTGCATTTGGTATAGATCAAAGACTCGCATGGCTCATTAAAACCACATAGGAGACACAGTCTCCTTCCAGTGCTAGTGGTACATTACGTATCTCTCACACCTTAGCTCAGGGCTGGAATTTCTCTGTTGCAGGAAATGCCGTTGTGTCATTTTATGTAACAGAAATTAGGGGTCAGGGAAATAATTCAAAAACCCCTACATGTTTTAAAAGATTGTCATTAACGAATTCAGATTATTTCATTGTGGTTTGCTATGCTAACCGCTTCATTTTGTCCAGCTCAGCTGTTTTCTCATGCTGAGCACCACTGCAAGCGAGGTGTACATCAGAAGCTGACTTCATCCCTGTGCATCCAGTTCCCTCTCCAGTTTATATGATCCATGATGCCTATCAGGGCCTGGGCAGAAGGAAACTGGCTTGGCATTAAGGAAATGTAGCACAATGAATTCAGACCAGAAAAAGAGGTTAAGTGGAAGAAAATGCTATAGCCTAACTCCCAGAAGACAGTGAACTCAGAAGGAAATTGAGTGAAACGTCCTGTAGACCCACTTAGAAGTGAAATGTGTGAAACTTCTTGAAGAGAATGAACTGACCCCAGATCATGTTAATTTTCTACCTGGCAAAGAAAAACGCTCAGCAAGCTGAAATATTTTTCCGACAGGGATTTCCCAGCTGGTGGTGTGCAGAAGAGTGCGCTGCAGGCTGCTCAGACCAGATTTCAACGGGTAGGAATTGTCCTCCTGCCCTCTACCTGTCTCGAGAGCAGCAGCCCAGGGCCCCTTTTGCTGTCAGCCAGCCCCGAGGCAGCACAGTGCTCTTCGCACAGGAAGAGCAGAGGCCATGCTCAGCTTCCTGTGCAATAGTCTGTTCTTCTTTTAGCTCCTTTTACTCACTGCTGAATTAGACTTCCCTCCTCATCCAACATCAGAGCAGGTGGAACGCAAAACAATGATTATTCCTTCTGTCACAGGTCTGCCTCAGAAAAATAGAAAAATTATCTGTTCAGTGACATGATAAATAATTCTGTTGTCCGGTTTAATTTGCAGCGTGGCAGCTCAGGCCGCATCTTTATTCACTTTAGGCTGACTCTAAGACAAGCTGGCCTGAGAATATGGTTTGGTATATCAAAACAAAGTGCAAATACCACCAAATCAAGCATCCTTTTTTCCCAGACCCATATGAAAACATAAGTTTTTTAACATTTTGAGACCCATGTATAGCAGTCCAGGTTTGGCCAATGTGTCCCAACAGGTACCAAGTTTTCTTTAAAACTAGGGGTAGGCTTACTCAGGAACATCTGTGCCTGTGGCAATGCCCATCTTTGCACTGCTGAAAGAGTCATGAAACTTTGAAGTCAGCCTTGACGGTCTCCATGTATATCGGGCCATTTTAAGAAAGGAGGAGTTCTTTGGTTTGGTTACAACTCACACTACATGATAAAATCTCCCTGAAAAATTGGCTGTGGTTGAACCCCCTGATACTTAGACTATGAACTGAATGGGTCAGATCCTCAGCTGGTTTAAACTAACATTTGTCCCTCAAGTTGAAGGCAATCAACATGCGGATCTGATTCATCACAAGGAATCAGGACGGCAAGTTCACATTCTTTGTCAAAACACCTTTCTCCCAACAGACCTCTGAGTACAACTATAAGATACAGACCTATGTTGAAGCAGGACTCATCTACAGCTACATCTAGCTGTAGGTGGCCACAGATGGGTATCATGTCTAGCTTCTCATTATAGACAATGGGGACTTAGTCAACAGAGTTCATTTGATTCATCTGGCTAGATGTAGGTGTCTGCTTTAGGGTGAGATGACTCATCAACAGACTCCACTGATGATATTGATTAGTTCACTGGCTATAAAAGGAGTTTGGGGATACTGGTTCACATGTGCACATGTACAGTGTAGGCAGTGGTATTAGTAAGTGAATTCTCCCACAGAATCACAGAATCACAGAATGGTAGTGGTTGGAAGGGACCTCTGTGGGTCATCTAGTCCAACCCTCCTGCCGAAGCAGGGTCACCTACAGCAGGCTGTAGAGGACCTTGTCCAGGTGGGTCTTGAATATCTCCAGAG
>Ga0065711_1001185_pt1 | contig 49370 bp, 29 predicted proteins | sample Hoacrofraction12_FD_59098 | JGI IMG/M metagenome (GOLD analysis project Ga0065711, IMG submission 59098) | Hoatzin crop microbial communities from Cojedes, Venezuela - Epithelial fraction 12 v2 (version 2) | ecosystem: Host-associated > Birds > Digestive system > Esophagus > Crop | place... | reverse complement strand
GGCCTCACCAGGGCAGTGTAGAGGGGAAGGAGAACCTCCCTCGACCTGCTGCCCACACTCCTCTTGATGCACCCCAGGATCCCATTGGCCTTCTTGGCAGCCAGGGCACACTGCTGGCTCATGGTCAACCTGTCGTCCACCAGGACACCCAGGTCCCTCTCCACAGAGCATCTGCGTGCAACTCCTTTGGCTTTGTGATGTGCAACAGGTCTGGTCAGAGAGGCAAATCTGGCTTTCTCCTGTGCTGGCAGCTGGTTACTGCACAGCATGCAGCTGATGCAGACTCCCAGAAACAATTCACTGCAAGTCTGCTGGCGCTGAACACTAACTGGTATGTGAAGCCCCATCCTCACTGACAGACAAGGCTTATGGAAGGGATTTTCACCACCACAGCGGTGCTGGAGCAGCAGCATCAAAACCTCACACACAGTAAGCGTGAAGGAAAGGTAAGCTCCAAGATATATTCCTAAAATATCTCAGTCGTTCACTGAAGACAACTGCTCTTCTGTATTCTGCTTTGCCCTACCAGCCTTCCTCCCATCGGCTCCCCATGCCCCAGCCACACCTGCTCTTCTCTCCAAAGCAGTGGAAAAGGTAACTCCAGCCTCGGAAGCACACACGCAATCACTGCCCAGCTCAACCCAGCTCCCGTTGCCTCCACGTGCTGCCTCTGCCTGGGAAGCAGCGGATGCCCGGCAGCAGCGAGGCTGCGAGCCCACCGGCAGCGGAGCTGTAGAAAATCTCGTCTCCCACCACTCGCCTTCACTGGCCTCGCGCCATTGCTGGTAACCACCTCTTGCTCTTCACCTTCGCACATGGAGGCAGAGCGCTGGCTGGATTAGGGAGAATTTCTTACAGGAAAAATAGACCCTAAAGCTGGATATGGCCATCACCTCTCACAACTGGGATGCTCTGCGGACCAAAGGGAAGTCAACAGAAAGAGATTTTCTTTCTGTAAAATACACAGATCCCTGCTTTCCACACAGTATTTTTGAAGGACACAATTGAAGCCAAAGGGAAATTTTTTAACGGTAGAAGAACCAGACCCTGAAGTACACTATTTTTATCTCAGCCACCTCACTGGCACAAAAAAAAGAGATGGCTTCCAAGAACAGATTGGAATTTGGGATGAAGAGAGGGAAATGCCCCTTCCTTCCCTTTACCCTAGGTCTGCTGGTTTGAATTCTGCCTTAAATAAGACGAGAGCATTTCTTCAGGGAGAAACCAGAAATACTGGGGCCAATAATATTTCCACCTTTGATCAAAATCGCTTTTATAGCAACATGGAAATGTTATAAGTGGAAAATCATTGAAAAAGTATTTTGCTTTAAAAAGCGAGTCCACTTAACGCAGGTGCATTTTCAAATGCACCGAGGACAATTAGGTAACCAAAACCCACTGAAAAAGAAAGTGAACTGGGACCACAACACCCATTTGCGCCCCAAAGATCTTCTCCTTAAAGAGAGAAGAGCCCTCTTAGGCTCTGTGGAAACTCTGTATCTTTTCTTTTAAAGCCATCCCAGGAAATACAGGACACAGCAGAAACCTGCACAGCTGACTCGGCGGCCGCCTTTCGTAGAGCCTAGAGCTGGCAGGAGCTTCTCCGGCACTGCCCCCTGTCCCTCACCAGCCTGGCCGGCCCTGCAAACCCCTGAAAGCAGGAGCAGCAGGCAAAGGCACAGGCCCATGATCTTTAGCTCAGAAGAAAGCTGGCAGAATATGGTGCTTATTTACTCGAGTCAACTCTCGTTTGAAGACGCATTTATGGAAGGTAATGACGCCATTACAGCTCCACACAGAAAGAAATTTCTAAGCTTTTTTAAAAAAATAAACTCCCATACATGCTGCAAACTAAAGGTATTTTCTGAATCCTCCACTGGAACTTGAATTTAAAACACAGTTTAACTCCTCAGTATGTGAAATCTCATGGCCACATTAATCGAGAATATCTGAAGCCAGGAGAAAGAAATCACTTCCAGTTATGTTGTCAGGGTTATGTGCATAACATTCCCACAGCTGTAGATCCATTGTGCTCCATGTTATAAATAAGAAATTGCATGGTGACAGCTAAAATTCAAAAGCATTAGCGTTTCTCTTTGCAAATCTTTTTCTATTTTTTATTCTTCTTTTTTTTTTTCAGTCTTTTGAGGTTTCTCCCATTTCCCTCGTAGTGTAAGTTACTTGAAGCAACATTATTGCTTACCCAACTGACATATTTATGGTAATTAAAAAATAGTAAATGCCAAGCAAATATGACTAATGTTGCTAGCTGGCAAATAAGGCAGAAACGACTTCTATTGATTCCGAACCAGGGTGTTGTATTTGCGTTAACAAACATGACTCCTTCTTCTGCTCATCTTGGTTATTACAGCGCTTTAGAGAGAAGTCTGAAGGCAGCTCTAAGGACGTGGCCAAACGTTGCCCTGACCTCGGTCGCACACGGCAGCTACCACTGAAGGCATCGAGCTGCGTAGCGCAAACGCAGCTGAGTCGGCCCCCATGAGCGAATACAAACGGGCTCCCTTGTATCTCTTGCACTCTAGGTTGTGGTCGCTTTCAACCATGAAAAACAGCTACAAATTGTTCCCAGAGCTAAACCACTTAACATCTTGGCACTTGGTTGTTTTTAACTTTGTAACAATAGGCACTGTTCACTCCTCTCAATCTCAGCTTTTTATTCTCTAATAAAGCAGGAATACTGATGAAAGGCTAGTCACGGCTGCTCCCCATGGTATCAGGGTGGTGGCATGTGATGATTCACATGGGGTGTGTTTGATCCAAGAAAGCCCAGCCTCTGCTTATTCTTCCTTTGTTCTGTCATCTAAGGTGGAAAGGCAGAGAGAGAAGAGTTGAGAATATTTTTTTTTCTTTTTACTATTATTTAGCAGTCACAGAGCAAGATACATATAAGCAAAACAACAGGGAGTGGAATTCTTCTTCAAAATTACAAGAGATGCCTTTGAAACAGGAGATCTGTTTCCTGCAAAGCATGGACATTTTACTCGCATTTGTACATTATTATTCTCCAGCAGCAGGTCTTGCAGCGTATTATTTGCACTGCTATCATGTTGTGTAGCCCTGCGGAGGGTCAGCGTTTGCACTTGGTGCCGTACCATCACAGAATTAAAAGACGGTCCCAGAGAGTTTAAATTTAAGCCAGAAGAGAAAAGATTCAGCCAGAGGGGGACAAAAAAAAAACCAGGTCAGTATGGGTAAGCACAATAAGCAAGGGTCTCAGCACATTCAGCCTAAACCTTTGTTGATTCTTTCATAGGGAATAAGAGTTTCAGGCAGGGATTTGAAGGGGGATAATTAGATAACTATGGTGATGCCACTGAAGTGCTTCCCATAAAGAAAACACAAAGATGCTTTTCTGAAATTGTAATGAGCAAACCAGAGGTGACCAGCAATTTCAGCGAAAAAAGGAGCTGGCCTTTTCATCCTGAAGTGAGAGAAAAACACGTAAGGTGGTTTAGGCAGGAGAAGGGCTGCAGGGAGGTCAGCGCTGTGCTCCGTACAGGAGAGAAGGGGGAGCAGCGCGAGGGCACGAAGACAAGGGTGACACAAGCAAAGCAACAGGCTTGGCAAATTGTTTTCGCAACATTGTTGGTATTCTTAGTGGGGGGCGAAAAAATCCCAGTGGCAGATTCAGAAAGCTTTTCGACTGATTCCCTTCAGTACGCAGCTATTCCTGATGCTACGCCTTCTTTACTGTCGGGTTATGCAGTCGCTGCATAGGCAAAGCCCGTCATCACTCCTGCAGTCTTCCCTCTGTCCCCACACACTCACTGGGAGGATTTCATAACTAATTCTTCCCTGGCTTTTCTCCTTACCTGTTCTCTGCTGTTGCTAATGGAGTACAATTTCATTGCAAACCCCTACCAGCGTATCTGCTCAGAAAGCTTACTGGAGGGAAACACAACATCTTCGTAAGACAGAAGTCTCTTTTGTAACGCTGTCCTGACTGTGATCTGATGAAAGCTAGCGCGTTCACCCACACCTACTCCAGTTGCTACCCACTGCAGGGCACCTACCTGTTCCTTGAGCTCAGCAAGCTGACTGGAAAGTTGTTTTACAAGGCTCATGGTTGACTCCAGCCTCTCTTGCAGGCTCCTCATTTCATTTTGCTCGCTGTCACCTTCATTGCTAACCAGGGACATGGCTCTCATCCGAGGGAACCAGTCCAAATTCTTCTCCTGCATGGGTATTAGAAAAATTAGTAATGTTAGTAGGGGTTTATGCAGTGCTACAAAGCTGAGACTAGAGAATGAAAACTCCGAAGGACTTCTACTCAATGGATGACGCAGCCAGTGAGCTTAAGAAGTAGTAAATACAGAAAGTACTTAACATAAGCACTTTTACTCTTGGTTCTCCCTGGCTACAAAGCCAGCACCAACTGCAAAATCTTGGTTCCTCACAGCTGCACCCGTATTGCAGCGTGGGCAGTGTTGGCACATTCCTCCACGGCTCTGGCATGCAGAAACGCCCACTGGGTCAGCTCTGGGGACACTTCCCTGGTCCAGCAGCACCAGGAGAGCCCGAGTGCTCCCCTCCCCGTGCTTTGCTCCTAAGTGTGTATGCAGGGACACACTTCCCCACTGTCTCTTCAGCTTGGCTGGCCTCCACCTGTTTCGGCTGTCCTTGCAGCAGTGTCAGCCAGCCAACACCAGGAAAACAAGATAAGCCAAAGTCCTCTCCAGACTGGCCTGAAGCACGCCTACTGCAAGAGCAGAGGGACCTCAGATTGAATTCAGCTGCCCACAACAAAAGATTTGGGGTTCTGGGAATGGCTTAGGCCTCAGGGTACTATTCAGATTGCACGCCTTAGGTAGATGGAAGCACAACCCCACGGCCACAGGCTAACCTGCTACAGAGCAAGCACCACATCGCACTGAATCAGGTGCTGCTCTATTCATGGACTCCAGCTATGAATTTCATCACGATAAATATACTGTAAATAGATGATATGAGTCAGGAAGGTGCTGCATATTAGCATGAGCCTGAATTGTCTCCACGGCTCGGGGGCACAGATATTTCTGTGTAAAACATAACAGACACGAGGGGACGGAAGTGTGGCAAGCAACCCGGTTTGCCTTAAGGCACGAGACAAACGAAGCGGGTCCCATAGCTGGCGACGCGTTGCTCCAACGCACCTCTGCCCTCCACCTTGGGGGGGTGGGAGGATGTGGTTAGATCATGTGCACGGTGTTGTGCAACGGGCCTCTACGGACGTGTGTGCTCGGTAACTTTAGAAGGGAAACAGAAGAAGTCGGAGTGTGTTTCTTCCAGTTTCCTGTGCCGTGACTGGCCCCACACAAACAGCACTGTATTGAAAAGGAGGGAAGAAAGGGAGGGAAGAAGAGGAAAGAAAGGGAGGAAAATAAGGGAGGGGAAAAAAGTGAGGGGAAAAAAAGGGAGGAAAGAAAGGCAGGAAAGAAAAGGAGTTCTTTCCAGATGTCCACCCACAGGATGCCTGGTAGGCAAGAGCTATGCTACTTCTGATGTCTGAGCTTGCTATTTGGTAAAGTTTTAAGTGCATTGAACTTACTGTCATCTCAGACTTTGCCTCACCAGGAAAACAGAAAAGCCAGCGATGATTCTGCAGTATTTACAGCTGGGCAGCCCAGGGCAGCCGTATGTGAGCAGGGTCCACACCGGCTGGCCTGGCAGAGCTGAGAGCCCCGGGATGCACCAAGGGAACACAGCTTTATTGCCGTCCTAGACAGAGCTGCTTTCAACTACGTAGTGCTCTGCTCTGATCACCAAACCCTCCCCTCCTATAGCAACACGGTCTAGAAACAACCAAGCTAAACCTCGGTAAGCGTGGAGGCACTTACGGTATTCATGTTTTTCCACTATCTCTGTTTAGCCCCGTCCCCTCTGTTACCCTGCATAAGACTAAAATCAAAGCCATGAGAATATTGGCTTGTTTTCTTGTTTTTAACTCAAAACTTTTAACGAGTTTTTGCCCGGCTGTGCAACCTCTGGTCCTGTCGCTAAACCAGCAAGATGTTGAGGGAATAAGACCGTGCCCCTCCACCGCATTTTGCAGCCAGGGGCTCAGTCAGCCGTGTGCGCTGGTGGAATGAGGCCTCTTTCCTCGTTGCCCACTTTTTGAGCCTCGTGATCTCATTATGACAATTTACTTTGGTTACGCATGATGCCGTTTTCAATGGGTCATAACTCATTCAAATCAAAACCTGTTTTCACCAGCTCCGCTGGTGAGCTCGAAAGGAGCGCACGTGACCCTCCCTGCTGGATATCCCCAGCGGACACCCGGAGCAGCAGACTCCTATTTCTGCTGCACGTGTCGCTGCTTACAAGACCAGCATTCATCTTCCATGAGTATGCTCCGATATTTATTTTAAATTTATTTTGGCTAGGATCTAGCAGAGCATTCATCACGTGCCTAGCATTAAGCACAGGTGTACTCATTTATACTAAGCTTAGTCTGTGCACAGTGCCTTTCTGGATCGATGCCGGTTCTTTTGCAAAATGTTTGCCAGCAAATTCGTCTGCCACTACAGGCACAGAAAGTTAATTCAAAGGAGCTACAGTGAACAGAGCTGCACTTGTATCTGAATGTTTCCTGGAAAGCTCTGCTATCTGCACCCCTTACAGCTTCTCCTGCTTGAAGCACCTGAGGACACCAAACACAAGGCCACATGGCCACAGGAGCCAGCTGAGGGGCCAGGAGCCCTTTCTGGCATGGCTCCATCGTCATTCCAAAGCTTCTAAAGCCAGGCTGCACAGGAAGAGCAACCTGAGACTCCATCATTGCCGTTCTTGTGTTTGCCAAGCAGTGCTGCCAGGATTGTGCAATGCACTTTGCTAGTTTTGTTTTCCATCTACCACTCCCTCACTCCTCCAGCACGCTCTGCCTTGAGACCGCCGACTGCCTTGGAAAGATTTTTGCGGTCTGACCCTCCACTGCACCGCAGCGTCCAGAGGAACACCACACAAATCTATGCAGATGCCAGACATCCTGGCTCGGTGGGCTTGCCTCTCTTGAGGCTCCTGATGTCACCTGCTTGCCTCCCTCTCCTCGGCACAACACTGCACCTCCTGGGAAGAGGAATGACCAGGAGCAGGTGAGGACAGGGACAGACCACACAGCACCTCGCCACCACCATGCGACGCTGTGGTGCTGGTGGTGGCTCTCCAGCTGGAACCACCGTGAACCACGTGCCAGGTCACCTCGGCCACCACGAGCCCCAGAGTAACAGGACCTCAATGACAGACTCCACTCATTCGCGTGTGCCCAGCTTTGCCTTCCCAGCGATACTGTAATAATCTCCCCCAAAGAAAGAAACCTAGTTGTGGTTTAGTTACAGACCAAGAAGATCCGGGCATTTTTTGCCAAAATGTTGTGGAGGATCAAGCAAGGACTTGATCCAAGTTCTAAGAGAAGTTGATGGGTTTGCACGGACTGGAGACCTCATGAAAAGATGCTACTGACTTCTCTAGCTTTTCCTGCCAGCAGAGAGGCAACAGGTCGAACAGCTGACCACAGGTCTCTTGCTTGGTAGGCCCAAGTCCTGTGTTGGGTGCAGGCAGGACTTTGCTTCTTGGTTCTCAACTGCATATACAGCTAATGAAATCCAGTCCAGCTGCGCATATTTGTCATGCAAAGTATCGGAAAGATTAAAAATTCAGTATGTCAACAGGGAACACACTCTAGCCTGCCAACCCGTCTTTAAGTTAAAAACACTTACCTAGCCTTCACTGATAGTTCCATCATGGTGTACACAGTAGGTATACTCCCTTGCCGAACTGCATGCCTTTGCTGGTCAATATGATCTTGTTTTTTTCATTGCATTATGAACTGCAGAACTTTATTGAAGTGCAGCATGAAAATTAGCTCTGGAACACAGCCCTGTTAGCTGAGTCTATACCACAAACAAACAGCAACTGCTGCTGGGGACAAAAAACTTTTGATCACAAACCTGCCAGGATCCAGAAGGCAAACCAGACACGGCTCCTCTGCTGAAAATTTTAGTGGTCTGTAAGTGTTCATGGGGGGACAGGCACTCTGTGACTGCTCAGCTATGGGAAAGCTATTTTTACTTCAAGGTAATTGCTTGCCAATTAACTGGAGGTAGTTAACATGTTTGTACAACCCAAAACATTTGTTCTGGGGCTTAAATGTTTATGGGCTTGGTCCAGGGTTCACCTTGACCAACTAACACATGTTTAAGCTGTAACGTGCCTCGACTATGCTGCAGGTGCACTCCTGCTTCACCTTCTTTGACTGGTGTGGGGATAGGACTTTGCAGGGTGTTACATGTCACACCTTAGCTGTTACTCTTAGAAATTCAGCCATTTTGCCCAGGATAGCATTCACTCAGACATTCTGAACCTGGCCTGGAACCGAGCGACGATGTGGACGAGGGAGGTAGGGTGGCAGGCAGCAGGGCAAACCTCTGCAAACAGCCGTCACAGGACTCAATCAAGAGGCACCAGGCTAGCGCAAGGCGACAGAACTCGAGCATCCATGAGCTCACAAAGGGTGAGGTATGTGGATGGGACGCTTTAAAACAAAGTAGCCACCTGGACACAGAATTAATTGTTAAAATGTACTGAACTCCTCTTTCTAAACAACCGGGGCTGAAAGCAGTATGTTGTTGCTGTTATTTTGTTGTTGCACAGGACAGCAGCTATTTGCAGCCCAACCGCAGCAGCCCACCTACGGATCATGGCATCTTCCCGCCCCACGCTCCCTCTGCAAGCATAATGTGTGCCTCGCAGAATTCACATTTACATATACATCTGCGTCCAGGGCAGAGAGTCAGCCAGACAGGAAGGCTGCAGGGACAGAAAGGAGCCGCAGCCTCCACTCCGTCAGTCCAGCTGGGGGGAAACTGGGAAAAAAAAAAAAAGGGAAAAAGGCAGGTGGGGCCAGCCAAAGGTCTGCTGGCCAAAAAGACTGCACACGAGCAGAGCAGACATTTCATGTGGCGATCCAGCACGCTCACTCCCTCCGTCCTCCCCCCTCGGCTGGCTGGGCTCCAGCGGGAATCACAGCGCAGCCGGGGCAAACACCTCCCTGCAAGGTACTCTGGGCACTTGTCACTGCGATGCGCCGACAGCGCATGCCTGAGAAATCACAAGGCTTGGAGGATTTGCTGCCCGTGTTTTCTGAGAAACCTCTAGCCCTTCTTCTCCGAGAGGCACACTCAGAGCAAAAGTCTGTGTTTGGCTCCCGGATTTTTCTGTGCAACATTCTCCTTCCCTTCTGTGGGCTTTCCAGGGGGAGGGCAGAGCTACGGGCTAAGTCCTCCCTTCAGTAAAACATTGCCATTTTTCTGACTTCGCTAGCTCCAGTTGAGCATGGGTGGAGAAAAGACCGAAGAAATTTGTTTAGAGTTTCTATACTTTGTACAAAGTCTCTCTCGAGCCATCCCTGTCCTGTTGGCAGAGCCAACTGGCTTCAATCAAGCTCTCATGCTGAGTTGAATCCATGCCTCCAGAGTAATTGGCAGAGGGATGTTTCTTTAGGAGGTGCTGGTTTCACAGGCTAGCAGCGAGATGGATCAGCTGCAACCAGCAGGAAAGACAGGGCTGAGCCTTTGAAAAATAGATTACTAGATAACAATGAGAGAAAATAGGTCAAAGAGTAGGACAAGGGGGATGAAGCAGAGGAGCGCAGGCAGCCTAACACATGCTTTCTGCCCGTGCCACTGCCAGGGGCTCAGAGTGCCATGCCACTGTCAGCTGCACCAGACTTTGGTTCCTCTAGTAGACTCTCCTGCAGTGACTCCTAGCCCTTTCCACCCCCGTGACCCCTTGTTGCCACATGAAAACAAGCCGTTGCAGGACTTCGCTCCTATCTGTTCAAAAAGAAAAGTGGTGATGACTGTTCATGACTCCTCCTGGGTTGTGACCTCCCCAGCTGCACCCACCAGAGCAGGAGAGGGGGCTCCGCATCCCCCAGCCCGCCGTGGCCCCGTCTGGCACAGATCGCTCACTCCTTGGTGACTCAGCGAGGCAAGTGACGCCCATCAGGAGGGTTATTCGTTACCTAATAGCAAGGCTGAGAAAACAGGTATGCTTAAAGCCCTCTTTGCTCCTCAGCTAGATGCTCACTGAAGGGTGCAGAAGAGGAGCGTGGACGTCACCACGAAGGTTTGCTACCAGCACCTTGGTGTGCTGCACCGGGCTGCTCGTCCTGCAACACATCTTCGTTGGCATGCAATGAACAGTAACCACCACAGCAGCCCAGTGAGAGCCTCCTACAGCTTTCGGGAGACTGTAGCCTCTCCAGTGCCCACTGGGGTGGTAAAACCCTGCTGCACGGGCACGGAGGGCAGCCACCGCCAGTCACCCCGTGGCTGGCAGGCACAAGGAGCAGCACTGCGGGGATGCACGGCACGGCTTCACCCTCTGCGACACCACTGTGTCCTGGGACCCGTGTCTCAGCATGGAGGCAAACAGACCGCTGGCACTGCGGCTCCTGGGCTGGCAGCTCGTCTCCCTCCAGGCACGAGAACGAACAGGCCGTTCACTCCCCTTTTCTGAGCCAGCACCTTGAATAAATACTTTAGTGACGGGTACAAAGAGATCTATTTACTGAGAAATTATTCTGTATGCCTGAAATGTAAATAAGTCCGTCCATTTCCTTCCCAGATCTGCTGCCCATATAAGCAGAGAGTGATCAGTCCAAATGACCTTTTGCAAGTTATTATTTTTCTTCCTAGGGACAGAGCTACATAACTGCACACCTTTAGGACCAGACTTTAAGAAAGGATTTTAAAGATTTAAACTATCTTGTGCTTTAGATGACACAGAGCAATAACCACTTTGTGATTTAATCACAGACAATAATAATTTGGTTCAGTGCATGATTCAGCTAATCCACAATTTGATAAACGTTCATCCTGAACTACAAACCCAAATAGCTTTCTGCAAATCCTGTTTGACACTTTAATGTTTAGACTGTATTTGATAAGCAATCTGTGCTGTACAAGAATATAGGGAGGGAAATTAGGAATTGTTATGCATCTATATGCATCCACAACAGTAATTCAAGGAAAATAAAAATAAACCTTGGCAATTACAGATAAATCTTTATGCAACAGGAAAAGTGATAGGTCTGGCTGGGTCTAATGCTGGATTGATGCATACTAACAGCTTCCACAGCTCACGGAAAAATATAGAAATCTGTTTCCCCCAAAAAGAAGCTTGGAACCGTAACACAGACCCACCGCCTGCTTTAGCAGCATCATTGATGCATTTACTTTCATTTTAACTTGGCTGAATGTTTCTAAGGGCTGCAGCAGAACCTATCACCATAATTCTGAATAACTGTGACTTCTTCAAGAAATCCAGGCCAGTCAGTTATTAAATGTCTAGTGTTTCAGTATCAGCATTCCCGCTTGTGATATGCCTGCAAAAATTACGGTGAGGAATGAAAATAAAGCTCAAACTGCGAAGAATTTTCTTGGACGCTGTATTTGGCAGTTTCGATACTCAGCTTGAAACTCTGCAAAGGACCCTGCTTCTCCAAGAACAAACACCCCAAAATTTCTGCTTATCAAACACACCTCAGGGTCTTGGCATCTACCTCCAAGCCATGGAAACAAACATGAAAATGATTTTTTTCACAGTCAAGACCATAAGTTTGAATGCAATCTCACACTATTGTTGCGGGCAAAGCCATATGCAAATGCTACGCACACGAGCCAGCGGTGTGCCCGTACAGTGAGGGAGGCCAACCACGACCTGGGCCGCATCAGCAAGAGCGCAGCCAGCGTGTCGAGGGAAGCAATCCTGCTTCGGCCCCGAGCAACTTCACCCCGGGAGGTGGAAAGCCAAAACCACCTAAGCAGCTCTGCCACCAGCGCACCAAGACTGCACCTTCCAACCCCCCTCCAGGTGGGAACCCCGGGGACCCCCAGGCGTGCAAGGACCGCGGCCGGCCAAGGACACAGGAGAGTTGCACGGCACAGCTTCCGTGCACTTGGAGGGCCTGTGCTTGTACCCCACCCCAGCACCACTCTCCTGGAAGACTCTCGTGTCTTCCCTTCCCTGTGGCACATGTTCATTTCTCAACTGCTGATTTCTTCTTCTGTTTCAATCACTCTCTGCCACCTTATCTCTAGCATAACCCTGAGAATCGATGTTCTCCTTCGCAAATCTTCAAGAATCCCAACATTACCATCTGAAGCTAGGATCTGGTGCTTAATATTTGTGCCATTAAAATAGATATAATTATAGACTTGTGCAAACCACAAGTTTATTCTTCCACATTCCTACATTTTTATGTTGTTAGTGGTTATGGGACATGCTTTAGGAAAAACACTTCAGATTATTCATTTAAAATAATTAAATTATTTCTGATATAATCCCTGGATCTTGTGCATAACGAAACAACATCTGGTACAGAGATCAAAAAATAAATGTTCTTGTCTTCTTTTTTTTTTCTTTTGTTAAACAGATGTTGTTGATAGAAAATGCAGAACTGTAAATCATAGCCTGCATGTGGACACAGACTGTCACTACTGAGCAGAAATTTACTGTGGCTAGATAGAGATTTGAAACAGCAATGAATCACTGGCTTAGTAACTTCATGCACATGGGTATGGTTTCAATATTCTGACTTTAGGTGCACATGTCCTTAAAAAAAGAACCTTTTAATGGCAGCACGGGAGGCTCTGGTTTAGTTCCAGCTGTCTCGGTGGGGGAAGCACGGTGTAATGCAATGGCAGCCTCTGCGCTGAGGCACCTGGCAGATCTCTGTCTCTTCCCTCGCAGCTCCTTGCGGTGCTGCTATTCCATCCCCGCAGGCTCGGCTGCCCCCGTGCCGAGAGCAGCCCCTCGTAGCACCTCACCATGGAGGGCAGCCCTGCCAAGGGAGAGCGAGCAGCTCAGCCCCACCACCGCCACCAGAACACCCCCAGCTCTAACTTCTTTCTCCCTCTCCTTCCCCTGCTGCTCCCAACATCATCTAAGCAAACTCCCCACTCGTTTGCCAGACTGGCTCACGCCTAGCTGAATGGTGATGGTATTTCTGCTTCCTGCTGGCCGAGTTTAAAGTGCATGGAATTACAATGCTTTCCCAGCCCCTTGCCATTCCTACCTGCACACTACCATACTGCTTGCACGAGCACGCTGAAGCCCCCCTTCTCCTGCTCTTCTTTTAATATTTATTTTCTTTCGCAAAATATGCTAGCAGGCACACTCCAGATACCCAACTCCAGACAAAAGCCAACGACACTAATCCCACTGCAATGTCAACATACCCTACAGTATCATGCTGCTGCTGGGGACAGAGACATCTGCTCCTTAGAGACATACCTACCATTCTGCTGGTAAGGGCACCACAAATATTTACTCGTTTTCATCAATGTAAGTGCTGGTTTGATCCAGTTGATCAGGGTCTAAACTCCATGGTTAAGCTCCAAACTATGACCTCTCCTTCATATCTTCTGTAGCACAGGACTCCGGTGCATACTTGTGAAATTTATGGGGTTTTTTCACATTTAACTTTAATTGTCTGGTCTTGTCACCTTGTATTTTGCAAGTACTGTCCATTTCCTAGCTTTAGCTTCAATTTGGTGTAACAGAATCTTTGGGAAATACAAAGACTCAGCTGGAGACTCGTTTTTTAGAGGCTCAGGACTTGACCTTGCTCTCAGCTTTACACAGGCAGAGCTTCGCTGATTGCAGCGCAGTTGTTCTGGTTTAGGAATCTGCCAGAGCCAAGGCATTGGGAATCCTGATCTGAACGTTCCTGCTTTGCGCCCATTTTGACTCTGATGTATTTTGCATATGGTGCAGTGTGAAAGCACAATTTAAAGAACGACTTTTTATTTTAGAATTAATAAAAAGTATTACCTGTCACCAACGGGCCATACAAAACTGGTTTTTTAAGCAATGATGTGATCATGCATCTACTGTGCACGTGAACAAGTGCACATACTCGAGTAACAGTCAGAGGACAGGAAAAAGATCTAGGTTTCTTTTTGAAGTGTCTCTTGACAAAACACCAAACAACGGCCACCTTTCAGCCTCACGGGCCTGAACGCTATCAGCCTGCCCTCAAATCGCTCGCTCTGTTCAAATGTTTGCCCATGGGTTTTGGACGTTCCTCCACACGGCGAGCACAATTCGTTGCCTGCGCAGACATGACGGCCAAGGAGAGGGCCCTTGGCAGGTCTGGCGGTGGCTGGGAGAGAGGCAGATCCCACAGGGTGCAACCTGACTGCTGGGAAGCATGGAGCACTTCTATTCTCTTCAAGAAATAGGTGGAAACCAGCAAAACCAGGCCCTTGAGGCGAAATGTCTGTTCATTCAGATTCATGTTTACTGTGCGCTGTTTTCAGAGGTTGCAAGCATAGCTCAATTAAAAAAAAAACAACCCCCACCATGGTACTTTGTGAACCTTTGTCTGCCTATACGACATTTTCATTTAGCTCTCTTGCTCACATTGCTAGGAAAATACTGAAATGGATCTTCTATACAGATCTGCTTTGTCTTTTTCAGGCCAGCACTTAAATATCGTTTGCTCTGTTCAATTAACATGCATTTTCTCTTGAGAACAAGCAGATGATCGGTTTCGCAAACCCAGAGTTACAATTTTCCTTCAGCAGCACCCAGCAAAACAAAAACCAGAGACAAAACATTTTAATCACATGTGTATAAAACACACAGGGTTCATCAAATATGATTTCAAGTTGCCTGATTGTTTTGGAGACACTTTAAAGCTGCTACTACCCCAAACTCACAGAAGTGTAATGTGATTCCTGATCTATTGAATTTCATAGGATGGCTGCAGTGGGTTCCATTATATATAAATTGGATGCAGCCAATTTACAATCTCCGATATATACTTTTATCTCAAAATGCCCTGTGAGACAATTGTGTAAAGTATTTTATCAGGGATTGTTGTTGGTAATATTGCAAGCTTTTATGATGTAAAAAATACATCAATGTCATTTAAATTGAACAAAATGGTTCCCCTTTTTTTTTCCTGTAGAGCATTTTTAACCATCTTCTCAACAAATTTGTTCAATACTGTATGAAACAAACATTTTGCACTTTGTCCCACAGATACAATTTGCCAACCTGATTGATTTCATTCTCTACAACTAATCTGATTTCTTTAGGCTATATATCTTTTCTTTTATTAAAGATGATGCAATCTTAGCTTTTTATCATACACACATCCACCGCATTAAAAAGAGAGAAGAGTCCGTGAACTAGCCTTGCAGCCAAATAGGAAAACCTGACACAAATCTCATAAAGCTGATCCCAAAAGATAAATGGCACAATGAGACCAAAGTTATACAAATTCAGAAACAGCCATGCAGAGTAATTTGGGCCGGTGGATTTTTCTGCCCATGACAGATACAGAAAATAAGTAACTTCATCATGTCTATAACACCTTGTAAAACAAGCTCACAGTAACATTGCACCTAACTTCCCCAAATCCTGCTGCCTCTGAACTGCGAGAACTCAGAAGCAGAACTACATTTTTTGTAGCCTTTCCCTGTTTTACTTCTTGCAGAATCTCACCGCTACGTTTTCAGTCCAACCAAAGTTACTCTTCTTTACTTTTAAATGGTGTTCCTGGTAAGGCAACAATCTCAGAGTCATCTCCCTGGTCTTCCACTAATTGCCCTTACGTCTTCGGGCAAACCCGTAGTCCCTCCTTTCCTCAGCATCTGCAGTTATCTGCCTTGGCTGTGGGCAATTTTGGAGTCTCTTTCCCATTCAAGAAGCCAGAAGCCTAGTACCAGTGTAATACAAAGAACAATAACCGTTTTCAAATGTTGCAATAATATTCTCAAGCGGCATTGAAGTCTTCTGTGTTTGTTGCTTCTCCCACAGTGCTAAATCGAATTAACTCAGTTTACGCGCTTTGAGATCTGCTCATCACATCGCTCCTCTGGGGTTCAACTTCTTATCACTATCTGTGACCTCAGTTAAGGTCCAGTTTTCATTAGGCAAAGCCAGTCCCAGGAGAATTGAGGCTCCGTTACTGCCAGGATTTTAAGCACAACAGTAGGTGCCTCTCCAGTGCCTCGCACAGCCTTTCCATCATTTGAAATCACAGAATAAAGGTCTGCCCACACACAGACCCATCTCAGGCCACATGCTTCTTTAACAAAGGGATAAAAGATGGCTTTTGCAAACTGCCTGGAAAGTTAACAGCTCCAGCCTCTGGCAGGTCAAGGCAGGAACGGATTCCAGCGGGGAACCGCAGCCCGTGTCCTGCCAGCAGAGCTGCTCGGCTTGAGGGCGCTCCAGCTGGAACACCTCCACTCCATGTTCGTGGAGATATGCAAGTTTCAAGGAACACAGCCTCATGTCCAGACCCCTCCTCGAGTTTTTAAGGCCAGCAGCAAACAAACAGGAACCCAACTCAGCTCATTTATTTTCATTTGCAAATTGAATGAACTGAAGTTGGAAGGAGGACAACGAGGCTGTGACTACACTGTATTATCAAGGCAGAACCCATCTTTGTAGCAAAATCAGTCTTCAAAGCCTAAATTCCGGCCAGCAGACAGGTGGCCAAAGCTTTCAAGCACAGAGGAAATCAAGCTAAGCTCACAACTGAGCCACAATACCAGATGGTGCAAAAAGACTAGTGCTGGGTAGTATCAAACCACTGATTCCAGACCTCAGGGGGTGGAAAAACCAAATCTCAATGAATATACTTCTGGGGAGTTCCAGGCTCCACTCTGTAACTTGCAGTTACATTACAGCTTTTTATTCCGCAGCGCTTTCCAAGGAAAGAGGAAAAAAGATGGGGATGTTTTGGTGCTAAGAACTCTTCCTTTAGGAGTTAACAAGGACTTGATGGGCTGAACATGGAGGCAGCATGGACGAGGGCACTGCGCAATGGCATGGTCGGTCCCTCACCGAGTTGTCGAGGGGGATGGAGGTTATCACCATACCCTCCCTACACACAGCAAACCTGCTTGTGCTGCAGCACCTGCCGCTGATACCAATCTTTCTGCCGCTCCAGCTAATAGCATAATTTCTAAGGAGGCAGGATCAGATCTGTGGTTTCCATTGAAGCAGCAACAGGATAATTAATTTTGCCTGTCTGGAAAGAATGTATACAAACCTAAAGCCACTAAAACCTCAAGTTTCTACAATGAGGTACCAAACCACCTTTCCCTTTATTTACCCATACCTCAGACATCACCTAGCCAAGCAGGCCAACTGAACTATTTACGGCGGACGAAAGAGCCCATTTCTAGCAGATGCCGAGCCCTCGAAGTAGGAAAGAAGATGCTCAGCTCTCTTGTGGAATGGGAGCTTTGTGCAAGGATGCAAAGTCCACATGTGATGCCAACTTTTCATGCTTTGAGGAACACTCAAATGAGCAGGAAATCAGCTAATTAGGCACATTACTATAATTGCTTATTTTATGAAGTGAAGGGGGAGGTGTTCAGCACTTCTTTAAGATAATAACATAGAGGCAAAATTGCACAGAGAAGCAAAAGTAGCAATGGACTACCTACAGAAATGAATGTTATTTTTGAAGAACAGGAAAAGCAGGAATAGAAAAATCATTCAATACCTAGCAGCAGCAAAAACAGCAACACTTCAATATATTCTGTAAATGTAAAACTGGAGAACACTTCGGTATATGAGGGGAGAGGGACCTCCCCTCATATACCCAATCAATGGTTGAACCTGTGCAAAGCACAATTCCAGCTCTATTTTAGTGACTCTGTATCACCACTCAATAGCTCTGAGATCCTCTGTGAATTTGAGACAGGCCTTGATGCATAAAAAGGATTTTCTCTGGGACCTGGCGCACCTAAACCGAAGCCCTGAACTCCCAACAGGGCCTGCGTGCATGTGGAAGGATGCAGAGAGCTGCATTCTCGCTCTTCTATTTCGAGCTCAACAAAAAATGGGAGCAGTAAATCATCTACTTAGGCATATTTCTTTAATTGCTTATTTTATGAAAACCCAACTGCAGACAAAACCAACATTGTATTTCCTAGGAAATCAGCCTGTCAGAGAGACCTCAGATCTTCTTTAGCAGCCAGCTTTAGTGCTCTTGGTATTACTGCCATGGTAAGTAATTACTCATAAAGTCACATGCATCATATCAGTCTTTAAAAGTAATTAAGAAAAAATTGCATAGCTCAGTGATATGTACATACATCTCATCCTTGCAAGTTTTGCTTTGATAACATCTGCTAGTTGTTGGAAAAAGGCCAGTTTTAAAAAGTAAAATAAATCAGTCCTAACAATGGGACCATTATTAGCTTCCCAAAAGTTATAAACTCCATGCCCCATTCCAGCAGAGCATTTGGGTGCACAAGTCCTATAAGTATTTTCAAGTCTGTGAGCTGCCAGATCAGAAACTAGATCTAGAACTAGATCTTGAACTAGAATTTATGATAATGAAGAAGCATTAAAAATACAGTTTATTTATAGCAAGCCAGTTTAAGAACTGCAGCAGATTTAGCTGTAGCAGCTGAAGGGGTCACCCCTATTAGCTGTGTGCCCTTTCTCCCTGCTGATACCATCCTACCTATAAAGAGGGAACAGAATCGGTACTTGCGCCCTCTCCTCAGCCAGTGCAGTTCAGACTGGCGTGACTTCAATGGCCCTCAGTTTTCACATTAGTACTCTGGACTGCGAACTGCAGAAGCGCAGGAGCGAACAAACACATCGCTTGTCCTCCCCACTCTGCTATTGTTGTGGTTGATGATTGCAACAGAAGGGTATGGTGGACATCTGGGGGAGGAAACGTCTTAAATTGTCTGGGATGAATCATCAGGGCACATGTGAAAAAGACCTGCAGTTTATTCCTGACGACCCAAGTCCTGCAGCATTTATGTTAACTTGGACTGACATTTCTCTGGTTTAGGTCATTCTCCCTACCTGTACAGTGTTCAGTGATCCTCGGATGCAGTATCAACAGACTAGAGAGAAAAATTAGCAGGGAAAACCTCTGCCTCTAGAATTTAAAAAGACAACAGAAAACAGAATAGAAGAATCCTGAACGTCAGAGCTTCTTTTCTTCTCCAAAGAAGTTATATTTTAAGGGCCGAGGTCAACAGCCCTCTTAGTACCTATTATTTTATTACATTCTTCGACAAAAATCGACAGCAGTGAAAAACAGCTTGTTCTACAAACCCTGCTCCTCCTTGCCCGCCCGCTGTCAGCATGCTATTCCCCTTTCCTTACAGCACTTTTTTAATACCTTCACCTCGCCTGTCTGTATTTCCTTCGGACCTGTCTCCTCTAGAGCCAGGGTTCCCTGTGGTTTGCTCAGCGATGGCCACAGAATACGCTGGACGTGAGACCGGGGTGCGCACCAGGATTTGGCATCAGTGAGATGACTTTATGTTCACAAACTAACCCTGGGACAAACTCTCACTGCCCCGCAGTGTGAAAAGACGGGCAGCCAGGCTCCGGACCCACAGCTGTCAGGCGCTGCAGACTCTGCCTGGCTCACACTTTTGCTATTTTGACAGTCAGCTACTTCTGCTGAGGTTGGCTAAAATGAAAAAATCTCCCTTTTCAGGCCACACAGCGGTGTGCCAGGGACTATACGCAAGCAACGCTGGCTCCAGGAGGGAGCTTGTCCCCCGTCCCTGCTGCTATGCTGGGGGGTCACAGCCTCATGGAGTGACTCTGGCCAGGACCTTGCAGCATCACCGCTGAGACCTGAACCCGGGGAGCAGCTCCGTGCTGCCACAGCTCACACCACACCTCTGCTCCCGAGGTGGGAGCATGGCACAACGCCGAGCGGCGGGGCAAGAGAGAGAAGGATGCTGAGGGAAAAGCACTTGGGCTGCCCAGCGTGCAGCACGGGCAGAATGACCACTATTGTGAGGCTTGTCAGTGGCTCATTTGACATTATTCCTAGTGCTGCTTTTGAATTTAATACCCACTTCTGGGTATCTAATGGAAAAAGCAGGCAAAAACATGAGGCTGAAGGTAGGAAGAAGAGAGACAACATCACCAGTTCAAGGAAGCACTAAATTTTCAAACTTCAATATTTTAAACAAAAACCACCAAAACAAGTAGAAATTTTCAAAACGGGGAATGCATTTTTCGTAACAACATGGAAATGGCCATAATAATTGGTAAATGCTTCTTTTATTTAATAATTCAAACAAAAAACAAAAAAGAAAAAAGCTGACACCTGCAAATTTATTTAAAATGAAGTAGTTAAAATACTTTGTCACATTACCAATAACAGATCATTGGTGTGACACAAAAGTGCTTTTAGAAGAAATGAATAAGAAAATCAGTGTTCACAAAAAATCACAGGCTGGTGTTGCTCAACCTGTCTCTTCTACTTTGTCCTTATAATGCTGATGGGAATTTTGCTTTCGATTGCAGTGGAGGCGCTGGGATCCCAAGTAGCCTGAAGAGAGACTTAAGATTAGGAATTTACCTTTCAGGAGGGATACATTCACAGATGAAACAAGATGTAAAGGAATACTTGTAAGATACTATCCTGGTTTAAAAGGCTCGTGGTCTCAATGACCGCAATGGCAGGAGAACAGAACCTTTAATTTCCCACCAAAGATTGCCTTGCTTTAGGGAGATGGTCTAATGCATGGCAGTTTCCCTTACTGTTACAAACACAGGCTGGTTTTAAAGCAGTTTTCAGCTGATTGAGGAGTTATGTAATTGCACAAATTACATGCAATTACATAATTAGAGTAAATAAGTAATAATATAATTACATGCTGTAATTATGTAGTTATGACAGGTAGCTCTAATGCTGATAAAATCCATTATGAAACTTGCTAAGAACTGTGGACAGGGCATGCGAGAACAAAACTTTAAGGGCTTTGTTTGCTGAAGTCTTTCATTCTTCCGATGGGCAAAATAATTAATTTAATTACTATGCCAACAGCCTTTTATTTTTGCAAATGAACGGAGGCACAAATCATAGGCCAATTCATATCTCTGTTGCGCTGCAAAACATTTAGTAACTAATCATCTACATTTTTTGCCTCCATTTAGCTCTTTGCAGATACCAAAGCTTAGGTGAAATCTGCGTGTACAAACTGCACCTCTAAAAAGAGAAGTTTAAAAATTTGGACGTTAACCTTCACTGTTCCAGTTATCACATTAAACTGTCTCCTCTGACAAATGGACACAAGGAACGTTCAAGGATTGCTGTATCAATGTAGTACAAGTTATGTGCATCTCTCTGGGTTTGCGAGGGATGGTATTTCTGGTCAAATGGGTCAGATAAGAAGTTTTTTTTCTGCAGGAATGAAAATTCAACAGGGGAATCATTCACGCAGGTTCTCAGTACAAATGCAAGGCATGCAGACAGCTTTTCAAAGTTTCTGCTTTTTGGATATTGTATAATACCTGTCTGCCTTCACAAAAGAGCCCTGGGTAACAAACAATAAAGCCTACTGCCCTGATTTAATATTCATTAATATTTCACCCGATAACTGATGTAAGATAGAGTGCAAGAAGAATGGGTATCACTGGAAGATCTGAAGTGCTTTATTCCCACCAACATCTCCATAAAGTAACTGTCTGAACAGCCAGAGGTGTATAAACTGTGTGTTGTTTTACAATACATTTTATGCTTGATGCTTTTTTCTAAAAACATTTTAAAAAAAAAGAAAAAACAAGACATTGCTTTATGAAAGCTGGATAGCTACTGATTACTTCTGTCACTGCTCAGGAGCACTGGAACAAATACAGAGCTATTTGGAAAATCAAAATCACAGGGAACATTAGGAGTTTGCAGCCAGTGTCCATAGTCCAGAGGAAGAAAGCAAAAGAAGTCCTCTGCCCCAAGGTCTTTGAGGCCAGAGACGTGCAAGATGATGGGAATGCCTTGAAACAAGCCACCCCTGAAAAGAAATACAAGTGAACTTGGGAACCTGCAAAAATACTGCCTTTGAGTGAGGGGTATGTACAACACCACCTACAAGTTTCTTTTCCCCTCTTGAACAGGAAAACTGGGAAAGCAAAGTAATATGCGTAAATAATTGCCAACCCCTTTGGCACTTAGCCTTTCAAAAAATATTCCAAAACAAGAAAACCATAGTATTCCTATTTTTTTTCCAGTTGTGCTATCAGAAAGTCTTCAAACCAGTTGCTTCAGTGCTTGCTGGACAAACGATACATAAAAAAGACTAAGCGTCCTAATAGAGACAGTCATAGTTCGGGGTCCTGATGGGTCTGGGCAATGGACAAAAGAGCGTATCAGAAATTGCAGACGTTTCCCTGGTGCTTGGTTAATACTGATAAATATTGCAATGCTACTTTTTGCAATACTTTGCAAGAGAGTAGTAGAAAAGTACAAATAGGAATTGGTTCCTAACTACCGTTGTAGGGGTAGTGAGGATGATACTTGGAACTAAACTCTATATTAAAGAAGCTACTGCAGCATACTCCAAAATTTTGACCTCCATGTATTTAAGGATGGATCTGAGCCTTGAAGATTGGATTTGGGTAGAAACTCTAAGTAATCTGGCTGTGAAACACAGAATTTGGGTTGGATCCATTAAAGCTAATGAAGCAGCCATAAAAGGCAAACCTAATCATACCAAAAACTAGCAGAGTTAAGAGAGCTTTTCCAGGAGTATGATTCATGGAGTTTTTTCAGCCATATTCTGTATCACCTGAAATATAAAATCTCTTTCCACCTTGTCCTGACAGGAGGTCCTAAGACTGCCCTGTTCTTCCAACCACTCTGTTTTTACAAATAGTTGTTACATTCCCATACACCCCCAGTGAGGCCCCATTCAGCAACAAGGCAGTTCCACTGGCAAGCCCCAGTTCCCTTGTGAAAGGTTAATTTGAAGTCTTGCCTCTCTTGTGCCAGATCCTGACCAGAACTTGGTCTCTTACCAGGGACTTGGTCACCTCTCCCAGCATCACAAGAATGGTCGCTCAGCTTTCAGTCTGTCACAAACTCTGAATCAGCTTCTCTCTCTGTCTTCAGGACAAAAACCATACCTCAGGCTTAATTTCTGCATGGAATGTAGTACATCTCATACGCTTGTCATGCAATTTCATTACTGTCATGCTGTGTTTGAAACACACCAAACATTTAGGCTACATCAGCTCATACGGCTGACAGATGCAAAACTACCTTTGAGTGTTTTCCTTTTGACTCTTCTTTCGGTCCTAAGCAAAGCTGTATCTCTAAATATCTTCTTCCAGTTGAACACCATACTTCCAGAATACTCCACTCTTCCAGTCAGTTTATTTTCTTTCATTTCTTAATATTCCTTGTACCACACAGTATACAGTAATTTCTCTGGCTCCAAGAGAAAGAGTCCTTTTTTGTTAACTTAAGCAATTCCATTCGCTTCTGCTATGCAGCACCAGAATTTCTGCAGCACGCTTTGCCTAGATTTTGTACTGGGAATTTAAACTACACAAAGACACAATTACTAATCCCACAACAGCCATTAGTAGTCTGTTAAAACATTTGTTTCTCCTTTTTTTCCTCACTCCTCCATTCCCTCTTTCATTCCACGTAAACTTTACACTTCTAGGTCCATACGTACCTCTCCCATCATCCAGAACAACCACTAACTTTCTATATACCCATGGAAAAAACAAGCCTTCCTTCAGAGGATTAAATAATCCCAAAATCTGGATTACTACTAACCACTTAAACCACCAGCATTCTGCCACAGAGGAACAGGGGCTTTGAGAAATCAGTTCAGTGCTTGAGGTCACATGTGGTTTGGTGCTTTTCTGTTGGTATTTTAGATATTCAAACAGGAGTTCCCACCATTAATGTAAACGTAAAATACATTAGTGAATTACATCAGAAAAGTCAAACCACTGCTGCCACAGGATGAATACACTTACCATGAATATTACTGCACCCCTTGGAATTAAACATTAATACTTAACATACATATCCACAAAGTTTAAAATCATACAAACTTTGCAGGAGGAGGAGTAGAGAAGGAACAGACAAATGAGACAAGCTCTAGAGTCTGGAGACATTATTGATTCCATGAATTAAAGTGCATTTCTGAGATAAGCTAAAATATTTTCATGTGTAAGAGGACAACTTGCCACTATGAATAACTTGTTGTAATGGAACAGAGGATACAAGCTTTGTTTTACTTTTTCTGTCTCACCAGTCATATTGCAGCAGTGTAGATCCATTACTGCCTAACACTCTAAATGCCCTGAGCTAAGCAATGAGACTGATGGTTCAAAATTTCCATGGACATAGGCTGTTCCTCTGTACCCAAGCATGGAATTCCCATCACCTGCCACACCACCTTCCTGTGTAGTGGTAATAGCACTTATAAAAACTCCATTTCATTGTAGCATTCAAGCGCGCACTCCTGTCTAAACATGAGCCATTCCACTAATGCGAGTTCCTCTGCGTAAGCCTGTGCAGTGGTTGGGAGTCATCTCCTCTAATTTTAGCCAGCTCCCAATTAGGCATCTTGTCTAAACTGATCATTTAGGCTCTCCATGGATTGAGAAAGGCAATGCCAGGGTGAGTCACCCCAGCTATCTGAGACACCTGTCTTAAGGCAGGATAAATAACCCAGCCTTTCACACTGATAGGGCAGGGAGCTGGAATCGATTTAAATCAGGTGCCTGACTTGAAGACAGCTGAAGTCATAGGAGGAGAATCTTCCCTTGGCTACACTGAAGACTAAAAGGGCACCCAGCATCTCACTAGTGAGGCTGGGTAGTATGCATAATCAAAGGCCTGATGAGGGATAACAGAGCAGATATTGTCACTAAGAAATGTGACTCCAGAAATGCATAAACAGCAAAGCCTGATGCGCATTGGGTTACACCCTCCTCTGGGATTCAGACATATGCCAGCTCTGCAACCACAGACCCCGGCACAGGCCCTGAGCAGTGCAATACCTGCCAGGAAGTCCATCGGAAGAAAATGCTGCACCAGAATACTCAGCAGCAGCTCTTCCTGGTCTTTTCAATAGCTTGTTCAGAGCAGTCACAGGAGAAGAGCACTAGCCCTCAACACTGACCCTGCGTTTCACTGTTCAGCAGGAGATGTTATTTTTCTGGACAACAGCCCAGAGGTACTGGACAAAGCCGGAGCAGCAGCAGATGTTATGATGCATGCTCTTCTGCCCCCGGTTTGGCTAATGAGGCAGCAGAACCCACGGAGCATGAGAGCACGAACGCCAAACCGGAGACTGTGGCCTGCGCTTTCATCTTTTTCATTATGTTTAAGACTGGGCTTTGTTGCAGACTGTCTAAGACACGTGAAAAGATCTTTAAAAATACAGATCGATGCCTCCTATTGTTCAGAGAGAGGGAAGAGAAAGATATTCTCTGCTCTAGCTGCAAGGAGCATAAAGCATGTGCCCAAATTGACTTACCACAATCATTTGCGCCACGTAGCTCTCCGGGCCAGTGTATTCAGTTGGATCTTTAACTTTGACAAGAACTATAAAGTACAGATAATGCCACATGTTGTGTTCTGACTTTATATGCTCCTCAAACGAAACAGTCTTGTTATCAAATTTGTCTCTCTCCAGTCCTGCAAAAAGACATGAACATAATGCAGAAAAATAAACTTCAACATAGAAATACCTAAATCTGTTAAATACGTTAAAGGAACCTAACTTAATTTAAAGAATTACAAATTTCAAGGATCTTAATTTAAAAGCTATAACCGCACACAGTAACTGCAAGGCAAGAAATACCAGGCCAGAAGGCATTCCTGACAGAATTCTTTCAGCACAGCGTTTATTCTCTTACATGATATTTCCTCTTAATAACAATAACAATATAATAAATATGTTACAGTTTTACAGTGCCTTCTATGCTGAGGGCTATAAAGCGCTTTACAAATGTTGGCTCTGATTCTTTCTAAATGTATACTGGTAAGCACACAGCTTGCAGTCCAGGTCCTGATCTTGCAAAGATTTATGCAGACATTTAGCATCAAGCATGTGAATAGTCCCACTTCAGCTGCAGTGGGATTGTTTGTGCACTTAAACATAGCAGCGAGGGTGAGTCTCTGCAGCTTTGTAGACACAGTCTTTACAGAGCTGTAGTCACAAGAATTTTTCTTTTTTCCTGTAACGGGCCAAATCTCTGAAGAAGAATACCACAGCGAGGAAGGACAGCATTCACAAATGTTTGCCTCCGTGTTACAGCTTTCCTCCCCGGATCACTCGTGGAGCCTTCCACAGACACTAAAGCTGTCGTGCTCTGCACAGTGTTCATCCCTGTCAGTACAACCATGGAAACAACACCCAGCCTACAAAAAAGAAGGTATTTCTAAAGTCCTCTAGGGAAGTGAAGGTCTGCCCCTCTTTGTGAGTGCACTTCAGAACAAACACGATTTATTCGTGGGTTTTGTGGGGATGATTTTAATTTAATTCTTTTGTTCCCTGTTTCATATCACCTTCTGAAACAGGTGGATTTTACCATCGTTACCCTTCTGGAATGCACTGTGCTGTGAAATAGCAAGCTGTACTTTCATCTGCATCACGCTTTGTGAAATAAATTCAGCAGCTGCACCGTCTCCATTAGTGGTGATGATGCAAGTGTGAGACACGGCTCTTCCCCCTCAGATCCTGGGTGGAGACTGTGAAGCCACCTCTTAGAAAAACTAGCTTTTGACTCCTAAACCAAATCTTCTTCCTACTAAGAGGGAATAAATTTGGAACCAAACTATGACATGTTCACAGGCTTTCGCTGTAGAAGATAACCACCCTTTAGGTTCACGCGTTATTTATTGAGGAATAGCTCATTTCACTCTTTTACCCATAAAATGTTTCAATAGCTCAGTAACACCTACCACAGATGAAACAGGTTGTCTTTAATATTTCCTCCTTTTTCTGCTTTTCACTCCTGAGATCCGCAAATGTATCAATGATGACTCCAAAGATTAGGTTTAGAACAATAATTATGACAATGAAGTAAAACAGAAGATCATAAACAACTCGTGCAGCAAACAAGGGCTCCTGAAACAATAATAAGGTTGCAATAAGTTATAAAAATAGTACACCTCTGAAATATTAAATATTTTCATACTAGCTCAAGCAAAGCTACACATCTGTCTTTTCATATGCCAGATTTTGCTAGCCTTACTCATATAAATAGCGACGGACTACCTATGTGACTAAGCAAAGGAGATCTGACTTCATGAGCTCTTACCTCTTTGGGACTCCTGTTGTCCTTTACGTTGTTTCACACAGCACGAAGAAGAGACTAGCGTGTGTACCAGACGCAGTGTAGATGCATTAGTGTAGTGCTTGACTGAAGATAACTCCCTTGCCAGTACAGAAACAGGGAGCTGCAGTTCCTAGTACCCACTGAGAGCAACGACAGCTTTTCTTCATACTGCCTTGTGACATACAGGGATATGCTTATGGTATGTCTTTGTGCAATACTGCAGACCAATGCCAAGCTTACATGCCGAACAACTGGAAACCAGGGAGCATGCTTGCGCGATGCCAAGGCCAGGCCACTGTCCTCTGCATCCAGGCAGGGCATGTTAATGGCTTTAGCACTGTGCTAATGCAGTCATGGGGCTGTAAGTTGGCAGACCAAGCTCGTGTCTTTCGGGAACACAACATGCACACACACATACATACACACATGCATGCGCACACACACATTAAGTGTTTATATTCCCCATTTCATCACACTCTTGGTTTTACATCATAACTACTTTCCTTCTTGCAAAGGCTGGACTGACTCCCATTAACAGCTCTAAAAATAGCAAAGCTGTTCTGTGGCAAACAGGAGGTAACACTTAGTATAAGGAGGAGGAACATAAAACCCAAGTCCTTTTCTTCACGATCATACTGAATTTGAAGTCACTGGCTTTCTCAGTTTTACACACATTTATTGGGATAATAGTGCTACTCTTTGTGAAGTGCTTTAATGTAGTTAGCATTAAACAACTGCTAAGTGGCAAGGGCCATTTTCAAAGTCTGTAAGCATTTACAGACTTCATGGGGATGGACTACAGTTCCTGCAGAACCTCCCAGTCTATGAGATAGGACCTAGATTCCTACTACCAGCACAAAGAGCTCTTCCATCCAGATTGGAGTTATTTGTCCCTGGACTCTGCAAGTCCTGCTGAGATCCTACTTGTGAATTTGATCCTTGTGTTATGGTGTGGGTCACAAAGCAAAGTGCTGCTAGATTGCCTTTATTTATGATGTTCTTTTTGAACTTGAATAAAAATGCATAAAACTACCCAAATATTATGAGTATTCTTTAAATGAATTGAATTTTGGAGGAAACTTCTGGAAGACAACATATACCATGACACATGAAATTGTTTTGACCTGGATGCTAGCTGAGTACAAGTAAACAACAGCACCTATTCCAGGGCAGATGCCATGCTGAATTTTGGCTAAAAATACACCTTCTGTATTACAGTGGAGAGTCTTGACATATACTCATCAATCAATCCCTTTCAAAAGTTTCCATTTATAATTCCTAGCGTAACAGAAGAGTGATTCAACCCAGCAACACTTCTTAGCAGGGCGTGGAAGATTACAACATGCTCCAGTTTTCCAGCAGGGGTAAACTACTACCTAGAGTTCCTTTCTTCAAGTAGACCAAGCTTAGCTGTTCCCATTAAATATTCCATCTGGGATGTAAATATTACATGGATAAATCAACTGTGTGACATTAGAGCAAACTACATACAAATACTGTCTATAGCCTCCAAAAACTGACTTTGCCATTCATGAGATGCACAGGGAGTAATGCAATTCCTCCGCCAAACACTTACATCTTTGGATGGCTTTCTGAGCACGTCTCCCACACCGCCACCATTTCGCAGGCCTTGGTTTAATACGGTCACAATGCACATGAGCAGGGTGTCACAGGTCCTTTCTATTCCATCCTCCTCCTCTTCACCTGCAAATAGGCGAGCAGCAGCTTTAGGAACCACAGCATCAAACGATCACTCATCAAACAAAGCCACAATTCTGTGTTAGAGAAAGCAACTGCAATACACATCTGCCTTTCATATTCTTCAGCTAGAATTTCACTAATCATCCCTATCCAGTTGCACATCGCTGCTGGCGACTTACTTAGGCACGTCAGGCTTACTTAGCCTGAAGAGAGAAAATCGCAAGCAGTTCTCCCACCAGTAACTCTGTTAATGACCCAGAGCTGCCATCTCTATTCACAGGAGTACCCCTTTTCCTTGCAAGAACTCCCACTGGTTTCAGCACGACTGCTTTTTCAGTGGGCCTCCTAAGTGTGCAGCTGACACATACATGAGAAGCAATACAAACACAGAATTAGAAGCACAGTCGTAAAAGGTTTGTCTTCCTGTGAAATCATTCCTCTACCTACTCATGTACAAGCCAAGTCATGTTAGCATTTCAGATCATTAAGGAGGGGCTGGCTTTTATACAAGCAAATCTGTCCATGATCTGTCCACCAGCACATGTGCCGAAGCGCAGGTCTGATATACATTAAATGAATGACTCTCTGTGACCTCAGCTTGAAAATTTGGATTCTATTCTTATCTCTGCTGCAGAGCTGCTGCGTGGTTTTGGCCGAGCCACAGAGGGTACTATTGTGCAGGAGATATTTCAACATGCAGAGGAGCTGGGCTGGAACACCAGTCCCCAGGGGGACTTTGTCCTCCCAGCCAGAATTCCTCTCACCACGCACTCCCCCATGCTGCGGCTGCATCAACCGCCCCCTTTTGAAGAGCACGGCTTGAGTTGTTCCCTGTGTCCCGCTGGCTTGTACTGAAGGGTCAGGACTGTGACTGCCGCTTCTCCTGCCTTCCCTTCTCTTCAGGGATACAGTTGCTTAAGCGGTGAAGGCAGTGATTCTCACTTGGTTTGCTTCATGCACTTACTGTAACATAGCTTAATAAATAACAACATCCTGCTGTGATAGTTAATCGAAACAACATATTTAACAGCCCCAAACCACCACATCTGGGGCACTGAGATAGACTTTGATAAATTAAATTGACTGAAAGCACTCACATTACAGACAAGCAATTTGGATTCAAAACATGGGTTCCCAAATGTGGTGTATGCATCACGACTGTTATTTGCAGAACGGAGCTTGTATCTGCTGCCTTTGCCACCACTGTTTTTGCTCTACAAGCAAACTAAATGAGAAAGAACTCCTGATTTAAGGAACTCTGACTAACAAGAAACGCAAAAGCAGACATAAGGATATGCTTCCCTGTTTAAACTATATGATCATTACAAACACTACTACCACGAGTAACTACAGATTTAAAAAAAAAATGCTGAAATATTGAAACTGAAAGGATTGAAACAATAAAAGCTTTTTTTCTCTGTCACATCTGGACATTTTTTACGAGCACTGTGATCTTAGTCATACCAGTTCATGTACTCTGCTTTTGTACCCTGCCTTTATTTCCCCATCCAAACATTACTCCATCCATTTTTTTTAGCTAATAGCTGTGCTTGAGAAGATGAGCACCCACAAGATTAATTAAAACCTTTATAGAAGCCACAGGTTGTATTTCCTTTAGGTAACTACAGAACAAGATTTTCATTGTTCACAAGACCATGGTCAGGTGCTGGAAACAGCAGATGGTCGGATTCTGATGAACAGCAAGGATAAGCCACGGCTGCGAACGGGAAGCTCCAACACCAGAGAGAGTTATCTTCTAGAAAATGTAACTCACAACTCTCTGTGTCCACCAAGATGCAAATTCAGAGCAAGCCCAGACGCAAGATACCACTCTTCAGCTGACTGGCACATCTTACAACACAGAGAATCAGCACCCCACATGCACCCAGAAAAGCAAGCTCAGGTTACTCTTTGCCAGAGAATTGGACAGCAGGCAGCCTGAAGTTGGCAGAATCCTCCAGTGTGGTAATGTAGGCTGTGGGGAGGGTACAGACATCCGCACGCCTACTCTACTTCCACTCCCAGACGTGGAGCAACAAGGGCTACCTTCAATTTGGGAAGCGCATAACCCTAGGGGCACATGTTCTTCCCTGGCTGGTTTGCCCTGGTGCTCAGCAGGGCTCATAGCCCAGACTCAGCCCCTGTTGACACAGGCTATGCCCATACTACTGAAAGGAGTGGATTTGTAGAGTTGCTAAGGTCCCAGTGTTGACACTAATTGAGGTTCAGGGGTTTTACGTGCAACCAGCTCCAGCCTGCTGAGTGGCCCATTAGTGGCTAGACAGCATTAGTTAGGTAGGCTGTCTTCTGATTAAGTTTAATTCAAAGATAACACAGCACTAAGACCACCCCACCATGTTAATCACAGGGTAGTAAGTGGGATGATAGGAAGATTGACTTCAGAGTTCCTCATCTGATGGCCCCCAGCGACCTGGCTTCTGGGCCTGATCTCCAACACAAGCACAGGCAGAAGAGACACACCAGTGTCCACGTGGATCTAGCTGAACTTGCACGGAGCGGTACCAGACTGGGGAGTGGAATGAGCCTTTGAAAATGTGCCCTTTTAAAAACAGGTATCTCTGCACCTTTCTAGCACGCCTTCATGGGATACAAAGCGCCAAGAGCCACGTACTGTAGGATATGAAGTTCCTTTAAGTGATTAAGTGCTTCACCAGGCAAAGACTTCAGTGATACGGAAATGCCTTTGGAATGAAGAGTGGGAGAACCCAGGGAGATGAGGCAAAATATTCTCATGCTGACAGCTCAGTGCAGCAGTGAGGAAGCAGGCTGTAGACAGGGGACACTCTCTGAGCAGGGCAGACTGGCTCCCAAATTAAATCCCTCACCACATGAGCAATGACTGAGCATGTGTTCAACCACTGAAATTCAAGGCAGAAGCACAGTCTCACCAGAACAAATTGTTAGTGGTGATCTGATCCAAACAGCAACCTATTTATGTCTCCATGCTGGACCTGAGATGCCAGTGAGAACATTTTATGTTTCCTACAGACAGCTGTGGACTTCTTCATGCTGCTACAATGTGAATCCCACCGAATCTCGGGCTGAACTGCCTTTGCATTCCATCACGCTCACGCTTTCGCCAGAAGAGAGATCTGTCCCAGGAGAAGACTGAAGGCAGAACACTACTTTTTGACAGGTATTTCACCAGCTAAGATGAGCAAAACTGTTCCTGCTGAATGTTGTTTTTTTAATGTTATTGGACTAATAAAACTTCTCCAAGATTAAGTGACAGTGCACTTAGATGTTTTGTATAGTGCTCATCCTTGTTTAATTTTAAAGTAACAGTATCCAAACAATAAGAAGTGTGAGATTTCTGCAGTTTAAAGAACTGGGCAAAAGCCACACTGTGTCTCTTGTGACTGACTAATTTCTCTGTGAACACCGCAGCTTTGCCAATAGCTCTTCGACTGTTTTCTCTATCTAGTCAGACATCCTCCCATGTTGTTTAGGAGGTCTGTTTACACACCAGCTGGGTAGAAAAAGCCTACTTTTCTAGCCCTCTCCCTGAAACCCTTGATCCTAAAACCTCAAAAATTAGTAGTGGAAGAATAAAGCATGTGAAACAGCATTATAACGGAAGACAGGATAGGAAGGGACCACTTCTGTCCTCAGTTTCAGCCCCTAGCAACCACAAGCAACTGTGGGAGTAAATATTTGAAGCCTGTAGACCATCCACTGTGCAGAGGCCATAACATGCTAAACCAAACTTAACATCTGTAGTGAAAGACCAACCACCACAACTAGACTGTGCCACAGGAAGAGAGTAGGAGAGATGGGGTAGCACCACCGCCAAAGGTCCCTGGCCAGCAGCACATTTGGCCAGCAAAAACTCCCAAGTGACCCTGTAGACTCAAACTACAGAAGAGGCCAAAGCACAGTCAGCTTCATCTAGGAAAAGTTCCTTCCTGACCCAGCATCTAGTAACTGGCACTTGGTAACTGCCCCAGCAGGACACACTGGTCAGATCTTTTATTTTACCAGAGCATATTTAAAGCTGACAGGGTCCTTCTGACATACAGATCAGATTCACAATGCAGGTGCCAAAGTAAAACTGGGCTGAACCAGAGCAACTAAGTTCTTCCACAGGCATGAAGCAATGCAAGTTCTCCATCGCAAGCAAGGCTTACAACCGTAAATTGCATTTCCTTGCATTTGCCACCAGCTAAGAAAGCACAGATGGACTGCTGCCTGTGCTTAGCTGAGCCACAGTAACTCATTAAGACATAGTAACTAGATCCTGGATCTGGGCTCTTCGTCTTCTGGCTACGCCACAACCTTGGCCTAGAAGCATGTAAAAAGCATACACAAAAGTTTGCTGATATATGTTGCGCCATTAACATCAATTTATGTGTCCCTAAATAGATCTAACAGTGGCTCACTGTGTGCAGGTGAGGATGCTGCAGATAAGCAGCAAGCTTTTTCTCTCAGCAAAGTCAGTTAGAAAGAAGCAACCTGTATGTTCGAGCATAATGATTCAGCAAGCTCTTTTAATAACAAAATTAATGTCAGTGCAATTGGAAACCAGGTGTGGGAAGCACTCACAGTAAAGGCAAGTTGCCAGCTACCCTCCAAGCCTTGTGGAAGTTGAGCACTTCCAATTTACAATAACCATCACTTTCCACACTAGCAAAAGTCTCTGCAATAATAACACGCAAATGTTCCCTCAGTTCTAATTGATCATCAGTTTGGGGACCTTCTGCACTGACCTGGGTTAATAATTGGGATGCTTGTGGAACAGTTCTCTTTCGCACAGGCTCCCATCATTGATGTGAGGGTTGTAGTGGGGACTTCACCAATACCTGTGGAAAAAGTAGGATATTGACAAAAAGACAGATACTGCATTGATACAAAGTTTGAAATCATTATCTTCTAGAAGCGAATCACTGATTTGAAAAGTTGAGAAGGAAAAGCAGAACAAGCTATACCACCAATCCCTCCTTCCTCAAACAGTCTGCCTCAACAGCTCAAAGAAATCACAAGGAAAAAAACAACAGTTTTATATTTACTGTATAACACAGCTATTCCCATTTCATCTCTTGAAATTAATGAATCTACATCAAATGCTGTTACTTCTGGGTAGAACAAAGTATATTCAAAGCAAGAAACAACTGTCAGATATGAAAATAATGTCAGTTTTAAAACCATTACATAAATTATTCACAAAAGCTGACAAGAAGGACACCAAGCTGATGTTGAGTTATCCTGAATGTAGAATATTTAAGAGTTTTCAAGGATTATAACACAGTTTGGTACTAATTTGTAAATATGGATGGGTTTGTGTAAAACACTAATTTAACATTCCCAAAGTAGGTAAATGTGTACATCAGTTTGATTTTATCAAACCAATTTTATCTTGTGCATCTTCAACAATTTTCTGCATTTCAAATCAGAGACACAAAAAAGTTTGAGGAGGAAAAAAATGAAGGCAAAATCATACAACCAAAGTAACAGTCTAAGACAATCTGTGTAACAGAAAACATCCGTCCCAGCTTTCTCTTCGTGCTACATTATACAGAAAATATTTAAAGCACTTGTCTTGGGATGCATAATGTTCTATCAGTATATCACCAGCATATTTTCCTGATGACTTTTCGATGAGGAATGGCAGTGTATAAAGCCAGCAAGAATATATCTACACCACAGAAATCTGCCAACAGCACAAACACACAGCAGCTACTGCACTGGACCAGACCAGCGCTGTGTGTAGCCTTGCATCCGTTCTTCCATGATGGTCACAATTACCTTTTAAAATGAAACTTTAGATCCTAAGTTCTGTCCCAAAATGAATAGTTAACTCAAATGTAAGCCAACTTAGTCCTTTTAAGAGGATCGGTGGCAAAAACAAATCTGTCAGGTTCCTTTTTTTCATGTGGTATCAAAACAGGTATACGAGTACAGCACGCATACAAGTCTTGAATGAGCTTTGCCTTGTTTGTGTGCTTTAGGTCCTGAAATCAAAAATTTAGGAAAAGGCTGGCAAACACTGAGCACACACAGTCTGCGGTGGATCTCACTAGCCGTTCAGTGCCTACGTACAGGTCTGAAGAGCTCAGCATTTGGGAAAACCAGGCCTCTGTGAATTTAATCACAACCTATTCTTAGGTACTTCTATGCAGACGGTTACTTCTCTGCCCACGCTTCCAGCAAGCTGGTTGGCAGCATATGCAAAGAGCTCAACAGATCAGACTTGGCTTTCTTCTAGTTAGAAACTCTAGAGAGTTTTCTAACTCTCGGTCCACACTGGTAAAATTTCTCATTTCCGAAAGTTGAAATCCTGGCCTCTTTAAAGCTGGGTAAAAACCTCCCAATGATTTTACTGAAGCTATGAATATACACCAACAGTGATGTTTGTGAAAAACACACTGAATTTAAAAGCTGCTCCAGGAAATTTCCTATCAGCAGAAGTATTGATTCTATAATAAAATTCTGCTGGATGAAGCTTAAAAAGTAATCAAATGGATACATCTACTGAACATGTTAAGATCACATGCCTCATGCAGTACACAGAAAATACTATGAGCTGCTTTAAAGGTGGGTTGAGAACTAATAGAATCCACTTTGAGTAGCTCTTCCAAACACTTAGGAAATTTAGATTTTTTTTTTTTATATTAGCATGAGTTAGGAAAGAAAATGTAATAAATCAAGTGTGAGTGTTAGATTTTAGTATTTCAACAGATAAAATTAGTCTAAAACAACCCTACACATTAAATTTTACTGAGAGACTTAATTTAGTCCTAAGGTGTAACGGAGTTAGTTCTGCTCCCGCAGATACAAATAAAAAAATTGAATTCCTCAGAGGAAAGTTAGGTTAGACAGACAGAAATAGTATGTTGGAAGCAAATGTTAATATAAAAAACAATACCTGCAACAGTGGTCCTGACTTTCAACCTGTCGACCTCCATGATAAAGTCATCTTTCAAGAAGAGGAATCCAATGATGGAGAAGAGATAAACTAGGATGAGCGCCAGCACCGCAGTGAGGATAATGGAACGACCATTCCGGGTAACACTTTTTATCACATTTAGTAAAGTCTCTTCTCTGTACACCAGATCAAACAGCTGGAAAAAGCAGAGAGTAGAGGAAAAATGAATACAAATGAGGCAATGTATAGATACTACATAGGAAAACAATTTGAACTACTGAAACATACATCTAGTCATGTTCTAGATTCTCAGCTTCATAAACACACAATTCCCACTGATTTCAGTGGGAGCTGGGGATGCTTATAGGAGGAGAAAATCTAGCACAGAACTTTAAATTGTAAGGTCAATTATAGCAAAATCCAAAGCCACAAAGTATATATTGTATATGAGCCTGATCTAGACGTCGGTAATGGTTATCAACAAGACCTGTTGTTTCCCCATGTTCAAAACCAGGCTAGATTAAAATTAAAAAACAGTGTCTTCATACTATGGATCTACAAATTAATTTTTCCTGTTATCTCCCATCTGTAAACACGCATGGGCTGCAACTAAAGAATGTATTCATGTATGCAAGTAATTATATGTGTGTAAACTGTTTCTCTGAGCTCATGGCATCTTTTAACAGTCACTCGCATGTATAAGGATTGGGGCCATCTCTTTTTGGGACAAAGTTAAAATCATTCCACTGTTTGCATAAAACTAGAAACTTCCATTTTTTTTTTACACTGCACTATATGCTTTCCTGGTATTGAACTTTAAAGAAAAATATACATTAAGATAATATTTCTTTCAATGTCAAAAGCCTAAAATAGCAATTAAATGTGGTAAGAGCTTTTCAAGAAACTATAGCTTTTTTTCTTTTACAATTCTATTGATGTTCTATAGTGCTTTGGACCTTATCTATAATGTATGTATTTCCATTTCAAAACACACAGATTAGAGATCTGAAGTCACACAGTATGATTTATCGGAATGGTCCACAGAAGAACGTATTAGTCACAATTCACAAGATCTGAAATCCACAGCCTTGTGAAAGGATTAATAATAAAGCAGGAAAGAGGGAAGACAGTTATCATTCATTCCATACAAGACAAAGCTTAAAGTGAGGAACAAATACTAGAGTTTAGAATATTTCCACTACAAAGTGAACACCTGGAAGTAACTTGAGAATGTGGACAATTATAACATCCATAAATCATGGACATTTGTCAATAGTAGTCACAGAAAAAACTACATACATAAAATGTTCCGTAAACTTCGGAAAGTATTTTAAGGTAGAGATCACCTTTATTCTTTGAAGGAATAACAGATAATTTGCTGTGCATTTTTTAAGGTAAGCATCAGTTAGCAGGAGAGCCGCATCCATTTGAAAAGGGTCCTGCAGTTACAGCCACAAAATCTTGGCTCCTTTGAAATCTGCCCAAGCTTTGAAGCTGACTTTAGTGTCAAGATCTGGAAAACCTGACTTCAGCAGAAGCTCCACCAGAGTAGGGACTGAACACCTGACAATATTAGTGTGCTTATCATACCTCTGCAAAATGCTTGGGGCTCACCACTATTCAGGAAGCTGAGAAAAATACAACGGGCAAGTGAACCCACGTAAACAACCACAATTCAGTCAGTCTCCCAAGAAGTTTTACGTGCTCCAGTTTAAAGCAAATGGACTGCGAAACAAGAGCAGTGAAACACCTTTTACTGCTATTCAGCACGAAGGGAGCAGTTAGCTGAGTTTACCATAATTTTGTGTGATTCATTTTCATTGCACCTGTAAGGTATTATAAAAAGGCATTTCACCTGGATAATGGCAACAAAAGAAAATGTAACTGGGATACATTGCAAGTGATGAAACTTCCTGCTACACCAGAGGCATGCTGTCCCTGTTGCCCAAGGAATTTTTTTTTTTTTTTTTTTAAATTAGGACTGTAGGATGGACTGAGGAATGGGATCCGCTGGTAGAGGTATGATGCACATAACAGTGGACAACTCCTGTCCCAAAGAAATTATGAGTGACACAAGCTACAGGAACAATGTACATATACTATATGTACGCTGGGGAAGGGTGGGAGAAAGGAGTGGGCTATATGCTGGTTGTCTGAAAAGAAAGGGGCAAACTTTCAGCTCTAAAGAGATAAAATAAGCCCTAACAGAAACAGGTTCTAATGAAAACAGCAGCTCCTAAGGGGCAGCAACAAAACAGGATGCTAAAAATACACATGATTTGGCTTGATTGTCAGGAAGAAATTGAAGACAGCTGCATGGGTAACGGTATTTTCTATTTTTGCAAACTTTTCCCCTCCACAGAAGCACATACTTACCAGGAAACTATAGAAGAATTCGTGCACACAGAGGCCCAGCATGCAGACCAGTACGTATGCTACGTGATAGAGAAAAGCCATGTCCATGATGACTGCTCTGTAGCCACGGGTGAAAGTTCCACGGTTCCCAACAAAGCTCACCAGAAACACTATTTTGTTGCAAAGCTGGGGGGGTAACAAAGGCTAGGTTTATTCCATCAGAAAAATCCTGTTATTAATTGTTTGCATTGCTGCAACGTGCAAAAAGTCTAGATATGCTGCTTTGACTAAATGTTCAACTTCTAGATAGCTGGAGTCAGATGAGAGAAATTCAGCTCCCAAGATACACCAGGAATCAGCCCAGGAGAGAAAGTGGAAGTACATCACCCCTCTAACACTGCACCGTGCCTCATTACATTGTGATTTATTTCTATAACATTTGTGAGTAGGCAGGGTGGGATTAACGTCATAGGACATTAAAAAAACCACTGGGGAGTAAATTCCTAACAATTTCGAGTTTAGACCCAAGACTATGTAAAAGCAGCTGAGCATTCTACTACGAAGAGAACAACAGTAACACAACAGAAAGTGTGTGGGGCACGTGTGAGATCTACCATTTCCTTCAGATCGTGTTTTTCAATATAAAACCCCTGAAAAAAAATACTGGGGGCATTTTTGAACTACAGCATTTAAGCAACGGCATCAGATTCTCCATTGCTCCTGAGCTTTGCCTGCACGCAGTGGTGCAGAAGTCTATACGGGGCTAACCTCATCTGTTTGATAGTCCAGGACAAGCAATGAGGACTCAACATGTTTTTTTCTTTCACAAGTTTGGCACAGGCAAGCGCAGCTTACTTGCCTTTACCTTAGACTATAGATCTGGGTAGCATTACATATGTGAAATTCTCACAGACCTGCTGGTAAATAGCCCAATACTTTGCTGCCTGGTGCTAAGGTGAATTAGAGCTGTGGCAGTCAGGCAGAACTCTACACAGACAACTTACAAGCATGAGTGTGTATAAGCTCAGTAAACATGCAAACATAGACTTGAGTAAGTTAAGAAATCTGGAAAGGGGCTGAGAGAATTTTTAGTTTTGAAAACTTTTTTCTTCTCAAAAATACAGATTTAAGTTGACAGAAAGATCTCATAAGTTTGTGTTAATTTTGCTGAGCATATTGGTAGACAAAATTGCTCTTTTAACATGAGTAAAAGTCTGTAAATTTTATTCCTTTTATTCAGCAATTTTTCTGTAAATTTCATATTGTTTTTATTTTTAAAATATTTGCATATGCACAAAACCAAACCAGCTTTTTTCTTAGCTTCTCACTTTGCTGATACTGCTGTTTCGGGATGACTGGAAATGATTTATTTGTTTTGCTTAACCAGTGAACCAGAAAAAGAAGTTCTTTGCACGGCTCTAATCAAGGGCTTTTTTTTTAATAGGAGACCCTTAATATCTCTGCTTCTGCTGAAAGAGAAATCCTGCTTGCTTTTTAAGTACTTACATTAGCAGCACCAAGAAGTATCAAGGTAGGACCGAGCCCTATAGTATATATAGACCTGAGAATAACAGACACCAAAAAGGGTCGAATACCAACAGGCTTGGAGATGAAAAACAGCATTGCTGTACAAAACGCCACTGCTATCCAAAGGAGGAGTGAAAACAATGGAGAGAGCGTGCCTGTACGGAGAAGAAAGGGAGATTTGAGAAAGGCATCTTTGGAGAGTCCGTTTTTCACCAAGAAACAGATCCAAAAGATCAATTCCTTTGCCAATCTAGCTAACAAAAGGTGTGATTCATGCATCACAACTGCTGACCACAACTTGCCCTAACTGCAGCAAGAACTGTTATTATCATCACATTGTTGATTTTTGCACAGGTCATAAATAACACGAGCAGCTAATGAAATTTCCATTAAAATCCGAGTGCTCAGAGATGAAACAGTTTACCCTTCTCCTGGAACAAGCTAATAATCAGCTCCCTTCTGCAGGGATCATTAGGGCTCCTCTGGTCTAATTCCATGATTGCTCAGCTACAGAAATAGTCGGTCCTCGGGGCTGCGCAGCAAGTGGCACTGCGCTGTAGCGTCACGTTTCGATAGTCAACAGTACCAAAGCGTCCTGGTTTTAGAAAAGCAGCTTTCTCCCGAACGGCCATGGGTGTTCGGCGGGAGCCTCTGCCTCTGCACGGGAGCAAGGCACTCGCCGCAGAGGGAGGCAGCCACGGGGACTTGGCCAGGAACAGGCAGCATCTGCATTGCCGAGAGCAGCTGAAGAGCTGTGCCTTGCTCCCAGGGAGTCCCCATTTGCACTGAGCTCCTGCGAGCATGTAAGCCACTGCCTTCAGGGTCTGCCTCTTTGCCGCTCTGCAAGATGCTGGCTCCAGGCTCCCCCCGAGTTTTGAGCGATGCCCCTATTTTCCCTCTCTCCTCTGCTTAAAGCCCTGGAAACACACCATGTTGCTGTGATATAAAAAGCACATTCAGATCTCAGAGCACTGTCGCACTTGCACACTGACTTCCATTGTTATGAGATGAACCGAGAGGTCAGTGACAGGGGAGAAAGGAGTAGAAAATTTAGCCAGACTCACAATAGAAATCACACTATTTCTCTGGCAACAGAGACACTGCTGAGCAGCATCAGTGGGATTAAGAAACAATGAGACGAGGCCCTAGCCTCAACATTCACATGGCATCCGAACTTTTCCAAAGTTCAGAAGTGTTTATATCCTTGGCAGGGGGTTCAAGGTCAGGTTTGGCAGATAGTTTCTTTGCCAACAAGGTTTGGAAACTTTTAATGGATCCTAAACAGTAACTTCCAAGTGGATCTGAAAGGTGAGGCCAAAGCATTCAGTGTTTCTTTAACAAATCATTTTTCCTTCTTCCCTGCTGCAGGTCAAACAACTCCACGTAGCAGGACCCACACCAGTAATGTGTGCAGACACGCAGACTGCAGGCAGAGTGCCCTCATCGGCAGTGCAATTTCACCTGTGTCGTATGATGTAAGGACTGCAGAAGTCTACTAAAAGGCAGCATTCTTGGGACGATTAGATCAGCCCAGGCACCTCAGACAGCGGAGTAGGGGTGGATTTAAGCAAGGTGAAGGGGAAAAATGGGAGACAGCCTCCATCTCTTAGCTTTTGGTGGAGGGGGAGGCTGGAAGTAAAGAGGCTGCCTCATGACCCTGCTAATCCCATTTGGCCACCCCTATTGTTTATCCTTCAAGCTTTTGCTTTTACAAGCACCAGGAACTGGAACCCTGAAATGCGCTATCACTGAATTACTGAGGCCACATAAACTAATAATACGAAGATCTGCAGTTCAAAATAAGTATTAATACCTACAGATCGCAGACCAGAGGGTTTCCATTAGTATAGACTAGCTAAAATTTAGTAGTTTAAAAGGTTTATTTTTATCTCTTTATTTCTTCTCTTATCCTGCATGGGCTGTAATATGTGTGCACTCCGAGTGACTCTTCAGTTTACAAACAGGAAAGCACTACGCACAACTGCTTCCCTTTTACACAGCACAGCCCTGCAAGGTTTGCTGCGCAAGGCTGCGCAGATGCCTGTGCCATGACCTGCAGAGACCACCCCGCAGGGTGAAAGGGGAACATGGTCTCCATGCCAATACACTTTAATCTGCTGCCTTTCTGTTTAGCCAGCCAACAGGAATGCTTGCTGGTGCCAGCTCTGGTGTTTGTGAAAAGCACATGTATCTACTAGAAGCTGGACCGCTTCCACTAGCCCAGTTCACATGTCATCAGACAGAGGTGACTTTCAGTCACATTACTGACTGGACACAAATCAAAGACCCAGAGGTGAATGGCTCTACTTCCATTACCAGTATTCTGAACTATTTAGTCTCCTTTATCCAAATTTAAGCTTGTTTTGGATTCTAAGAGGATTCCAGGTAGTCTGCTGCATTTATTTAATGAAATTTATTATTTGCTATATTTCCCATGATGTGATGAAGCAGAGACAGAATCAGATTTTAAGCATATTTTTATATAATGCATTTATCCTCTGCAATTGTTATGTCCTGTTAGCCCAACAAACAAAACAGTGAAAATCCAACAAGTTAGTTCTCCAGTCATTCCATTCTGTATGTTTTTAAGACTGCAAGTCATTCAAAATGGTCAGTTTTAAGCTATCTCTGTCCCTCTGCTGCCAGAAATCCTTCCTTAGCTCAGAAGCTGTAACTGAATGTGTGCAGTAGTACACTGCAATATGGCCATAGGGAAAAAAAAATAATTAGCTCAGATCATCTAGATAATCTTCAGCTTAGCACCTAAGTTCTGTCCATTTTACTTCACATTGAATGGGACAGGTGACACACAGAAGATCAACTACCACATTTCAGACAAGATCTGGTACCTACTTAGAAGATACTAAACGGCTTCTGCAGATACAAGCATACCTGAAGATGCAGTTTTACATAAGTGTTACCTTAGTATTGAACACATCTAAAATTAAAAGGAAAAATAAACCCAAACTCCACTTGCCTTCATCTCCATCATCTCCAAAGGGGTAGAACAGAGCAACTGCTAAATTGATGAATACAGCAAGGTTGAAGGAAATGCTCCCCCACAGAGAGATGTGTCTGGAGAACCAAAACAGGGGTGGATTATCTAGAAAGGGGAGAAGAGCAGCAATCAATGAAATGAAAGCTGTCAGAAACTCAATCAGTAATGGCCTCAAGAGAATTAAAAAAAACAGCTTAATAAAGAAAATATGCAAATCTCTAACGTTAACTAAAATAGACAAATATTAAACATAGGTTTGCTATAAAACATAGTTTCAAGCAGAGCTTTTAATCTAAAGATCCCAATACGAGAGTTTCGCCTCTGCTAAGATTTTAGGACTGGATCTTTTGCGAAGGAGTCTTTTCACCTGCCTCTGAAACTGGAGCCTCTGTGCATGGAGACACAAAATCAAGCAAACAAAGAGATTTTAGCACTCTGCATGCCAGTCAACTAGATGACTCAGAACAGGTCATCTAGATGACCCATTTGGACCAAGTACACTGATGACATGATTCAAAGAACGACGGAATAGGCAAGGATGCAGAACAGTGGTATTTTCCCCACCTCTGTCAAACTAATTACATCTTGATCCACTTTGGGGAACGGTAAAATTTGGTCTGACTGGGATTTGGTTCTGTGCAAGCTGACTACTTCCTGCACGATCCTCAGACGTCAAAGGTTACCTGCTGATAAACAGCTCTGTACTCCTGCTTAAAGGGATACAAATGAAGCCAGGATCTCCATACGTGAAGTGCTGTACAAACACACAAAAATAGCCTATAGCCCAAAGAACGTATAACCTAGTTAAGAAACGACTAAAAAGGGAAATGGGGTAAAACAGGGCTAAGATTTTGTGTCCAGAGTCACATAAACAACTCGGCAAAAAGGCTAGGAACAAGATCTAAGTGTACTAAGAGCAGGCAAGCACTTCATGTATATGAGTGCACGACAATACTTTTTAATGAACATGTAAAACAAGGTTCTATGTGCAATGGCGTGAAAAAATTTCTAGCCGGAGAAGTTTATTTGAAAATGATGTATTCCTATTAACCAGATTTTACAGTATTGAGAGTCTCCTGCAAGTACGCAGAGCATGTTCGTGATTTCACTGCACCTAGCTAAGTTTTTATAAACAGTAGACTCCTTCAGCTGCATATTACTGTCTCAGGCTTTAGTCTAAATAGACTTTGATGGTGATTAGGTAAATATTCAGATTTCATTGTGATAACCTTATGCTGTTGGCTGCTGAGATTTAAGGATTTGGAGCCATTGTAAATGACGTGTCAATTTAAGCAAAGCAGACTGCATGCTAACAGACAGTTGGCTAAAGAATGAACTTAGCCTCAACCTGTTTTATCTATCCAGATGAAAAAAACACATGGAGACTTGTGGGCCATTCCACTGATTAAAGAAATTGAGGAATTTCTGTTTTGAATAAAACTAAACCAATTTTCTCTTCTTATAGCATTAGGCAGGTCTGGTCTATGTAAGCACAGGGCTGGGCTCTTTTATTTGTATTTCTTAAGCAAAAAACACAGAGATGACTTTGCTACTCGAATGATTTTGTTACTAATTTTTCTACAATATGGTGACTTTTATTTCGAAACAGACTGTGCAGATAGGGAGTTATTCTGGAACCATTTATTTTTCAACTTCTACCCTGGTCAGTTTGTCAGTACAGACAAGGTCTTACAGTGCTGCTAATGGAAGCGGACCTGGGCCGATAAAAGATTCACACTGAAAACTTACTACTGCATCTGAAAACTATAGCCTGGGAATTGACATTTATGAAAACTGCAACCAATATTCATGTTTCCATCATGTTACGGATGCTACATTCAACCATACTGCATTGACTACCCATCCAAACTCCCTGCAGCTCTGACAATAGATGCTATTCTTCTCTGCTTTCCCAATCAATTGCATAATGCTGCTGCGAGTAGCTGACGTGTGCCACCCCAACAGCATCTGCATTTCAGCAGCGAATGCAGTGATTGCTCTCGTGTATTTTTATATATATACATATATAAAAGACAACTTTCTTCCTTATCCCTCAAGGATATTGTAGATGCTTAATTAGTTTGCAGCCTTGATTCTCTGCTCCATAAGCAAAGGGCACAGTCAACAGTGGCTGAGCTGGCAGGAGCGTCCTGCCCTGGGACATCAGCAGCGGCAGCAGCCCCATCCCTGGCAAGGGCCAGCAGGTGTAATGCCCACTGGTGCGCTAAACAAGAAGCTCAGGGTACTTGGCTTGGTTTCACTGCACCTCCTCTTCAGGTCCCTGCTTTGATCTCTGCCCCATGATCTCGACCGTGCTTGTCAGCTCCGCAAGCTGCAAGCAGTTGTAGGTGGTACACACGCCTCTCCCACTACACCATAGGACATACACCAGTATGGGTGTACAGACTGGGACATACTGCAGCCTAGTCAAGCAAGGCTGATGTGAACTGGCGGAGGTGAACTGACTCCATGGGAGTTGGGCAGATTTAAAGCAGCTGAGGTTCTGGTGAGAGATGTTTTTAAGTGACTGACATTTACAAGTTTTTTAATGGTCTTTTAGGAATCCGCAAACCTCAAATATGCAGCTCCACATGTTTTTGTTAAATATTAGGGGCCTTGGCTTAATTAGGTGCAAGTCTATTGAGTTTAGTAGAACTACACCCAGTTCATCCATCCCTCAGCTTAACTTTTGGAGTCCAAAACATCATCTTGAACACATTACTTATACTACTAACTGCTCCATATTACGCCTCTTTTACAGTGGCACACAAGTGTTTCAGCTGACCTACACTCTCAGGCTCTGAACAGTTTTGCCTGTCGCAGTATCAGAGCGAACAGAGAAAAGTGTATTATTGAAATGAAAGTATTTGAAGGCTTAAAAGCAGGCTTTTTGCATAATCAAGCTATTTTTTGAAATTGCAATACTTACTCCTGATTTTCTTTTGCCATTTCATCTCGTTGTACAGATCCTCTGTCTGTTGGAAAAAGTCATTGACTTTGCTCCCTTGTTCATCTCTCTCTGTTGTATTGAACACCCGACTTTTGGATTCCCGAGTGAGGAATTCACAAATATTGGGGACAGGGAAGACTATCTGTTCCATTGTTCTGTCGTGGCGAACAATCTATAAATAAAATGCACGTTTTTTTCATGATCAGTGACTTTCCAACCACTTTGTCATATCTTTCCTTGTTCACAGCTCCCCTTTTATTTATAAATTAATGCATAAATTATTTGGATATTACACTGAAGTTGAACCAATCAGTCCTAAAACAAAGTAAAACTGTTTTTCTATCTTCAAAAGCCTGCCTAAAAATAAGGTGGCAAATACATGTCTCAAGCAAAACCCAGGTCCAAACTTCCCCCAAATACAAAAAATGCTCTAATTCAGAATGCTTCGATTTTGCAATAAATTGAAACAAATCTCTCCCAGTAAACAGTGCAGAAGTTCATGGGCTTTCTGCTCAGATTATGAAATTCTTTTCTCACCTTGAGTCTATTTCTATGATGAAGTTGTGAAGGTGAACATGCAAAAATAGCACCTTGTTACTTAGACAGCACCCATATCTTGTCAGTCTTTATGTTCTTACTTGGCAAAAAACAAGGTTTTGCATTGTTTGTGTCTCAGAGCCTACTGAGTTACCGGTGAGTGAGATAGATTTTATTCCATCTCACCACACTGTCATTAAAATTGCTTGTCCATTCTGATCACGGACTCTACATTACTAAAAACATAGAAATGGGTAGAAAACTCATCTTGACTCCTAGACCATGTCTCTGTACAGCCACCAGTGAATCCAAATCAAACAAATGAGACACCCCGATATAGGGGAGCTATATCTGAAATGTCAGACAGGTCTAGGACTCCTTTCAGAGAAAGACCAGCAAACATCCATTTGATATAGCAGCAATGCTGGCTTGAGTTCCATTTTTCCAGTCACAGTCGTGCGTTAAAGAACCCTCCCCTTATCCTCTGTTAATTCATATCTATTATGTGAACATACTAAAAACACACCTGTCTTAAGTAATTTTTAAGAGTAACATAGTAAGCACATTTGCGTTGGAGATGAAGGATAATTATGCTCATGTCTGCCCATGTGCATGTGCATTGTACAAAATTTGAACAGGCAGTTTTGAAGTATCCTAAGTAAATGGTTGTGTCTCAGGCCGTCAGCTGTGCAACAGGACTATGTGACCAGCAGCTAACTTGGGAGGGTGAGCGAAGGAAGCTGACAGCACATCTTCAGTTCTGTCAGGGACTCAAATGCAGAAGTAAGCTGCATGTGCTGCTCTGCAGAATGACATTTAAAAAGCCTCCCTGAGAAGAAAGGCCTCCACATCTGCTTGAGGAACAGGCTTTGCAGCCATGAGGTAGTGGAGATTTTATCTCTCCATTTAGGAGATTTCAGAAACTACACTAGAAGAAGCTATTGGCCACATAAAAGCAGACCACAGTGCTTTTTTAAAGCCTAAATTTACAACTTCTCCAGATAGCTCAGCTGATAATTGCCGAGAGATACCTCAGGAGCACCCAAAGTACTAAACATGTTAAGAGGAGCACTGAGCTGCCCGCTGGACAACTACAGCCAGGGAGCTTGCATCTATCCTGTGGTGGGATGACGTGACCAGTATCAGGCAAAAAGGATGGTGGGAAACAGAGGAGGACCCAGCCATGGCCTGTCTTGATGGCAGTCAGGACAATATGGACCAGAGGCGCTTGCGTCAGACCGCAAGCTCAGGTCCAATGTTGATGGAGCCTGGGAGCCCACTGAAGGTAAAACTATTGGCTCAGATTCAGGCTGGGCCTGTGTGCAACCACACTGCAGTTTACATACTCAGCCAGTTTTGGACTTCATACAGCATTTCTAAGAGAGAGGCAGATGCCTCCTCTTCCTGCAGTGTCTCACAGAAGCTGCCGTTATACCACAGAAATTCCTCTCCTTACAGAGTCACTAAGGACTACAGATACTATAGTATAACTCCTACCTTGATGCCTACAAACCCATGAAATCTGTAGGAGCACAGGAACTGATACAAGAGTTAAGAACACAAATTCCTCTGTGGATCTCGATCTAAATCCAATCCATGGCAGGGGTTAAGTTTACAATAGAGAACAGAACTGATGAACCAGGCCAAGACTTGGTCTTTTAAACAAAAATCATACTGAATGTCTACACCACTTCAAAAACTCTTTGTACTGCAGCCAGACTTTTAATTCGATCAGTTAGCATCACTGGCTTTGAAACTCATGATTATTTATTTGAGTGATGTACCATACAAGATTATTCCTGACTTCATGACACAGCTACTCTCCACAGTCATTATTCCCCTAACAAAACATGTTTGGTAACACGCAGGAAAGCTACTGTCAAATGATTATTTGGAGCCACTTTTAACATAGGTGCATTCCTTTTTCTCCCATAGCCAAAAGCATATTATTCAATCTCCTCATAAATAATCTACACCATTCGAATAAGCTTTGCTGCTCAGAAGCTTAAGAAGAGGCGAGATACCATGCACAAGATGCAAACTTGTCTCATATTCAATCTTCTAGTGAGTAATTCTTTACCTCTATCTGTGCTGTATGATTGGCATAATACCTCAAGGCTTCATCTCCTTCATCTGGATCTGACCCTGGCTTCAGCATCTGTTGCAATGTTTTATTGTGACGAGCCAACTAGAAAAAGAAAAAAAATCTGATTTATGTCCTGCTGCTATGTTTTCAGCTTTATCATCTCCACTTAACTAACACAAATCCTCCTCCCTCCCACCCCCATATACTTACATGCTTAACCCAGTGGGGCTCTTTCCACAGATAACAACAAAAATGTAATTACTTGAGAACAATAGAAATAATTTAGTCTTAAAAACTCAGCAGCAAGTCTTCGGCTGAGATTTATGAAAGGCAGCTTAGCCTGCAGTCTAGATGGTTTTGGGAAGGCTTTTGACAAATGCCAAAAAATTATACTGAATGCTTCTTTTCACTTAAGTTTAGCCATAAAATTTGCATACCTCTGACTAGGTAATTACATTTACAATTAAATTTTCTCTGTGATTTCAAATGACTAAACTGTTCTTCACTATGTTGCAGCATGGTAATTCGGGGCTGCTAAGATAACATCCATAACTATTTCCGAGGCAGCTGGACCGTAGGAGCAGGCAAATACATTCTTAACTGTACAGTTTATATACATAGCACATATGTCCACACACAAAAACACGCAAACATCTATCTCTTCCTACAAACTTTCACAAATTATATACTTTCTATGACTCCTAAAATACATCTGTTCTTGATGACTCATAAATATTTAAAATAAAGTTTAATACTGAGAATGTCAGCAAATGCATTCATGATGTCTCTTAGGTCGGTGAGAAACTAAGACTTCACAGAATCACAGAATGTTAGTGGTTGGAAAGGACCTCTGTGGGTCATCTAGTCCAACCCCCCCCGCCGCAAGTCATAAGGAAATACTACTAAAAATGCAATTTTCCCTATATCATAGTGATAAGTGGTTTTCATCCATAAACTCTGAGGTGTTTCACCCATTTTAAGGTGAGGGAAAACTGAGGCAGGAAAGGAAAGGCTATCATGCAAATGTGATCCAGGTCTTAATCACTACACAGACATTACCACAACGGACTAGACATGGACTTTAGACACGAGGCAGGCACAGCATTCATAATGACCACTGGAACCAGGCTTTGAACCACAGGTGGGTTAGGATTTACTACATGAAATAACACAGTATAATGAGGAATTATAAAAAAATTAAAATCTACAAAAAGAGTTTCAGGGA
>Ga0065711_1027445_pt1 | contig 49399 bp, 36 predicted proteins | sample Hoacrofraction12_FD_59098 | JGI IMG/M metagenome (GOLD analysis project Ga0065711, IMG submission 59098) | Hoatzin crop microbial communities from Cojedes, Venezuela - Epithelial fraction 12 v2 (version 2) | ecosystem: Host-associated > Birds > Digestive system > Esophagus > Crop | place... | reverse complement strand
GAAGGATTCCCCCCCCCCCCTCTTTTGCCCCATCTGCATAACATCTTCCTGCTCCATCAGAGACAAGGGACACCCGCAAGCAAACCTTTTCTCCCATCAGGCTGCAGAGCCTGGTGAAGAAAGCTCCCCCGGCTTCCTCACTGTCACTGGGATCTGCTGCACCCCTGGCTTTCTTCACAGCAGTCAGCAATGCAGAAGATGCCTTCTTATCAGTGTGGGACCCCAGCTTCTAAATTAAATATGTAAAAATCATCAGCTGTTCAAGCTTTAGCAGGACTAGGATCATTAAGTACTTCACTCTGCACTGAAACCACTGAGCTTTTAAACACAGGAAATTTTTTAAAGTGACAGAGAAAGGACAGTAAGAGTTACGCATACGAACAGCATTGAACCAGGCAACAAAAATAAAATAAAATGTACTGTAAAAAGTTAAATTTTAGAAGAATTTTAAAAGCAGTTTGCACATTGGCACCCAGCATAGCATTTTGGGGAACAACTACTGAGAAGCCCTGGAACCCACCTCAGATAAAGGATTACTTTGAGAAGTACGTTTGGTCCACGCCAATGAGATGACAGGACCTCAGTGGCTCCATCTGAACGGTCAGGGATGTCCTACAGGGCAGCTGCACACTTACTTTCACAGATGTAGGCTTTCTCCATCTGGGGAAGGTTTCTGGACTAGCCCAAGGAATGAGTTAATCTGATGTATTGGTTTGAACACTTGTACAAGTACCTCTCACACAGGAATAAATGTAATTCTCTTTTACCTTGTACAATTTGGGGAAAAAAAGCCACTCATCATTGGAAAAAACAGCCTCGACACAGGGCTTAAAGGACAACTAGTAAAAACTTTCCTCTGCAGACAAGGCCACAGCTATTTCCTTAGCTAAGAGCTCGGAATTTGGCCCTTGAACTTAACCACTGCCCATGTTTGTTTAGGCACAAGCGGTCTCTCGTGGCCTCAGTTTGCTCCCACTGACGATGACAAACCCTACCTTCACTAAAGAGGAAGTGGGGTTGGATTTATGGGCAACATTAAAGGCCACCAAGAAATTCAGAAGTCTCCCTTCAGATCACCCAAGAGAGTCTTGAGTCACAAACCAGTCCTGCGTACCAAGAGCTGTAACGCATTCTGCCTTGCCAGTTGGCCCGAAATATAAACAGGCAGGACGTTTTTGTAAAGGAAGTTAAACACATTTTTCTTCAGATTTCTGTTGAATCTTGTACTATGTTCCTCTTAAAACTGAAAAGATTCTCAGACTGGACTGTGCTGTTCGACTCCAGAAGACCAAATCAAATGCACATCCTTACAGCAGTTAAATGTTACAGATGAAATTGCATGTACATCATCTTTGAGATAATATTCAGCCTTTTTTCTTCTTCTGATATCACAGAATAATAGCAAGCAAAACATTTTGTTTACATCTTCTGTATTACTGTTGATGGGAATTGCTGGCCCACAACCATACTATTAATTGCAGCAAATATGATATAATCACACCCTGAGTACCAAGCAGCAAAACACCTCTTTTCCTCACAGTACAACTACAAATTAAATGCCACCACAAGGAAAGCAGAGAGTCTAGAAAAAAAAAAACCAAAACATTTCATTATTCTCTTCAAAACATGAGCCGGCTTTTAAATTAGAAGCTTTGTAAGCATCAGGAGGAACATTACTACATCTTCAGTTGACACTGATAACCTATGCTACTTCAGGAACACCTGCAAAATGTGGTTATTCTAATTTGTACCTTTCTTCTGCCCAGTACAAGCTATTCTTTGCTGTACCAAAGGGAAGAATACTTGAAATATGATTTGTTATAATAATTTAAAGAAAAATGCAAGTAGTTTTGCTTTTATTATAGGAGAACACACAGATGCTTAAAGGAGTCCTTCAAAATGAAAAAGTAATTTAAATACTTGCTTCAAACAAATTCTAAAACATCTGTCATTGAGCTCTGAAGGAATTTCATAACCATTTAAAAAGATTACCACAAGTTACAGTAGCTTTTAGAGAAACACTGCACTGCAAGACAAGCTTAACAAAAATACTTTATTTAATAAGTATGCATAAAATACACCATAAACAATTCTAAATGTGTTACTACAAAGGTAAACAAAAGTCAGCATTAATGTTTCATGTAATTTTATATAACTTCTTCATGTAACACAAATTGTGTAACTTTGGTCATGAAATGGACACAGTAGAACAAGTTTTCCCCAATCCTCACACTTCTTTAAATATCAGGTTATCATTTTCCCTTCAAACGGGGAATCGCTGGCATTGGTTCAACTTGGAAAGCGGGCAGTCAAAACCACTATCTTGCTGAAGAGACTGGGGATCCCACACCAATTTTTTCCAAGCATTTGTTGCAGCATTCTCCTACATTTGAATCTGGTGATACACTGAGTTGTGTGACAGCAGAATTTGATTTGTCAGAGTTGAGGAATGAAGTATACTCTGGGTTTGTTACCAGGTGGCCTCTACTGTAAACTTTAGTACTGCTTTTTGTGCCGAGAACCTTGCCATTGCCATGAGTAATGTCTCTCCAAGAAGTAACAACATTTTCATCTGCAGGGGAAAGTCACCTGATGTGAGGAAACTCTTCGCAGCACGCCACCTGCGCTTGCACATTAGTACTGGCTTTTTGTTCAGGGTAGAAGAGAGGCATGTCACTATGCTCCAGATGCGGGCTTCCATTCACAGAACTCCATTCAGTGCAACTTCCTTCATCCCTTTCTGGAGTTGCTTGAAAATCAGATTCCTGACTTCTTTTAGATTTAGTTTTCCATTTTCCACATGACTGGATACATTCATCCTCTTTCAAGATTGTTTGTCCGTTCTGGCTCTTCAGCATATGATGAGTTGGCCCAGAAATGGTATGGCCATTTGTGAAGCTGGGTTCATGTGTGTTTTCTAACATTACTTGAAAAGCAGATTGAGGAGCATTCCTATGTGCTACATTACGAACAGCACACAAGAGCCCTTTGTCTGCATTTATGATGGGGCCATATTTTTGTCTTCTTCCATCTTCATTTGGATAAGACTCTGACATAGCATCTCTTGAAGCACCATCCAGATTTGCAGAATTATTCCCATTCTGAATACTTGAAGTTACCGTTTCATGAAGCGTATGGTGAGTTTCAGTCTGCACTGCATCAAACTGCTGTCTCAAGTCACATGGTACATGTTTCTGAACAACTTCATCATTGGCTTTTTCGGTAATGCTTTTGCCACGTGATTTGCCTTCCACATGGTTTGACCTAGTCTGAAGCATGCGATTTCTTTTTGAGTACTCAGCTCCAGGTGGTAGATCAGAATTTAATGGCAGAGCTAGGAGAGGAGGGAAGGAAATAGATTAATTGAAGGAAATGCTCATGCTGGAAGAAAAACTAGGTTCTTTTGTTTGTTTTTTGTTGTTTTTTTTTTTTTAATAAAGAATTGTAAGCATTGTCAAAATAAGCAGCTTATATTTATGCTTTCATTAGTAAGCTTATAAATAAATAGTACTTCACTTTCCATCTGTATTTGCATTACTACATGCATATGATCAAGAACAGAACAACTGGAGAATCCAACATACCTGAGCGGGTAGATTTCCTTTGGGGTATGCGTCGAAGAAACGTTTCAAGTTCTTCAGCCATTGTAGCAAGCTTACTGGCAGCATTCATTATTTTCTTTTCAGCTCTGCCAAGAATTACAGAACATGGAAAAAAAGTTTAAGGGCAATTCCTTTTCAACTCTGCATTTTACTTCAAGGTAATATTAAAGAATACTGAAAAGACAGTATGCCAGACTGCTCAGCAGTGACCCCATGCCAATGTGAGCAGATGGGCAAGACTTCAGGTCAGACACCGTTTGCTCCAAGGTGGACAAACACCAGACTGATCTCTACACAGCTCCTTCAAAATCAGCAGTAATTTCCAAACATACTTGAACTCACCCTTCATGTTTCCCATTATCAGTAAGGAGCTGTTGAAGGCATGTCAAATAGTATTTGCGCATTCTCCATGCCGTTTCTTGGCGCTCTCTTAAAATCTCCGCTTTAATCCTTTCAGCAGCTCGCTCCTTACTTGCACGGATATAACAAAACATATCACCTGCAAACACACTTCATTAGTACCAGTTTTCCCCCAGAGGGGGGAAGAAAAGCCAGCGCCACAACTGGGATTGTCTAGCAGACCTGGAGCAAGTGAGCAAGGGCCTGGATTTACCTGCCAACATTCCACCCAAATCCTTGTGCCAAGTGTTGCCTACTGGATAAATGCCACTGAAGACCAGAACAGGTGGAAATGAAGCATCAGACAGGAATTCAGCTGCCCAGTTCTGCATCTTCAGCTGCAACAGATAACACTAGACACAGGGATTTGGGTGGAATGTTGGCTAGCAAAATGCAGGTCTAGGAATTCTTTGATGGCAGTGCAGCTGGCATTTGGGGACCTGCTGCGCTCAAGAAAGACCTGGCACTGCATTTAACCCTCTCTCCTCAGCCAGAAGGTTGCCAATTAAGCCAGAAGGCAGGATACAGCACAGGAGAAAAGCAGATTCTCCCTCAGGATAAGTGGCAGGGTAGGTGGATTGTTTACTGGAGAAACAAGATCAGTTCTCAAAATACACTTTACCACTTTAAAAGGCATAATACAGCGCAACAAAGCAAGGACAGCATAACAAGGCTTCAGCCACCGCAATTAATCATGTCTACAATTATGGTGACAATTCCATTTCTCACATTCACTCTAGCAAGAAGGAAAAATTAACTTCTCATGCGATTTGGCTGTCAGATTCCTGTGCAAGTTGGCTGAAGGAGGAAGAAGTGACAAAGTAAATTATTTTGCTCTTCTAAGTTTTTAGCTAAGACTTTAGTACTTACACTTAATCTTGCTCACAGCTTTAATGTACTGAGCACGCATTTCTTCCAGCCCTTTCGCAGAGTCACAGGATGTACAAGGTTTTGAGACGCCTCCTTTTGACAGTGACCTGAAATGCACATAAGTCACGCTGCACAAGAAAAGCAGCTTGTATCTCAAAAAAAAAAACTGCCTGTTTAATTTTTTTTAAATACCTCGATGGTGTTTCCAGGTCTTTCAGTTTAGTCTTCATCTCTGAGTTTTCTGCAATTAGAGCTTCTAGAACCTTCTCTTTTTCTAAGAAAAAAAGCATGATGAACCATAATTCACTGCACTTCTCTAAATTCAAGTTGAGTTCAACAGAAGTTATTACATAAACTGCTTTCTCTGGTATAAGAGCTCATTGTCACAAAGCATCATCAACAAAGGTACAGCTGTTGCAGTAACAAGCACATAGCAATTAATCTCAACACACTTCAATGAATCCTGAATATAAAAGTCATCTCATACAGTAACTAAATATGCTTAAAGCCTTCATATGCCATTACTAACAATATGCTGAAAGACAAAGCTTCAGAGATATCAGGTGTACACGCAGAGAAAGGACAGGGAGGGAGAAAGCAACCAGCCAACTAAGGTTTGTTTTGACAAACACTGGGAAAGAATTATTAATTTTTGGGTTAGCAATTGTGCCTTCTTTCAGGTGAAAAGATAAAAGACAACTTGGCTGTTGTTTTGTTGTTGTTGTTTTGGGGTTTTTTTTAGTAACCAAAAGCCAGTATTGCAAAGAAAGGCTGGACTTTCATGCTGAACTCTGCTCAATGCTACTAAGAAGTGTATAAACATAATGAGCCACCACAGAGAATGAGAAGAGAGCGTAGCTGAAAAAGCCCAAAGCATAGGACTTCAAGCTGATACTGAAGACTGTTGATCATGGCATACACATATTGCACCTGGGGGTCATCTCCTGAAAGTTAAAGAACCATAAAACCTATTTATTAGCTATATAATATAAGAAAATTATTATTTTAAAAAGGGTACAGTTATTTACCATAACTTGAAGAATTCATGGATAAACTTGGATAGACCCATAAAAAATCAACAGTTGATACTAGCTTTCCTATTTTAGGAAAGAAAACCAACATGAATTGAACACCTACAATGAATGCTGGAGATATCTCCACCACACCCAGACACAGAAGTTCTCATGTGAACCATGCCCTAATGAAAACAAAGGCTGACACCACACAATGGAGGGCATGTCTTGTTAAGTACAAGTCTTCCTTCTAGAAGAATCAAAGCTTTCACAGATAGAATGTAAGGACCTGAGCCCTGGGAAAGATACAAGTTTGGCTTTCTTCCTTCTCCACAATGATAAGCAGAAAAGCACAAAGTAAGCACCTAACCTGGAACAGAGAGAAGCAATTTATGGCCTTCAGAGACCCTCATTTGTGGTCTGAATCTTATTTTGCGCAGTTGAGAGTTGTATCTGTGATGACATAGGCAACAGCAGTAGGGTCTGTTTTCATTAATAGACCTGCTATTATCCTTCAGTCTTTTCCTCCAGCCCCAAGGAAGTTTACATACTATAAGGTTGTCAACAAAAGAGTACAGAAATAATATCAAGTAAATCTGTGAAACTTACCCCACCTGGCCTGACTCACATCTACAAGCTGGCAAAAACCTTTCCCTTACAAACACACAGCACTTTTCTCCTCACTGAACACAAAATTTGCCAGAGCAGTCAACTGTGACTTTTCATTTTAAAAAGAAAAAAATAAAAGGGGGGGGGGAACCACACACAAGCCACAGCCTTTGGCAAGTAAGACTATTTAGTCATTTGGTACAACCTACTACCTCGCTCCCTCCAAGCTGAGCATTTGCCAAACCTGATTACAGTGGCCACAGCGACTTTTCACTGAGGCACACTCAAACAATTCTACAGAATTACTGACCCTCAGGATGCAGTTTGAGACCTCTGCTGAACCAGGACCTTCAGCAAGTCCAATTCCTGCCATGCTCCAAGGAAAGCCTAAAAAAAAAAATGACCTGAACACTACTGTGTACAGCTTCTGATTAAAACACTGCAGGGAGAATGACCCTCTTATTCAACTACCAACATATTTTCCTTCAGAGAAAACATCATTCTCCTTGTTCTGCTCCTTAAAATGAAGGCTTCTACTGGCTTGAATACAGCTCAACAGGGGACAGAGTTCCTCAGATACCAGCTGAATAAGTACTGTGCTCCACATGGTACACGATGCCCAAGTAAGAAAGAAAAAGTTCTTGAGCACAGGAAAGAAGCAGAGCAGGCATTCCTTCTACAAATCCTCTCAGAAATAAATCTAGATAAAAGGAATTCTTGTTGCCATCAGAGACAAATGAATCAGTATGACTTCCTCTGAGTGAAAAGCCTACACGTAAGGCCCATAGAGGGAGACTCAACTGCAGGAGAAGTTACAGGTACAGCAAAGGTGTTTGATATGCCAAAGACTTTTCATCCTGGTTAGCCCAGATTTTACTAGGGTTGGAGACTTCTACCAAGTTAAACAAAACAATAAAGGATGGAGTCTATTATCCTGAAAGGACAACAGATACACATAATGCAACAGCATCCACAGTAAATGCAGATATCGATACCAAGTCAGATAATGTTGCAATTCACTAAACTGATGGGCAAGTCTCAGGGAGGTTTTACCATCAAGCACTATCAGTCTGTCCACAGAAGGCGATACAGATGTTGAGAATGCCAAAAATAAGATGTTGGACAGCAAAGAGCAGGCAATCACAACAAAATAACACTACTCCACAGCTAGCGGGGTGTGTATTAAACAAGAGTACTAGATAACACCACTACCAAATCACAAGCAGTTTCCTACAATGGAGCAATCTAAAGCAAGTTACTTTGCACCACTTTTTTCCATCAGAAACAGCTTCAGAAAAGCTTTCTTTCCATAGTACAGACAGAAGCATTCCTTTCAGTGACTCTTCCAAAACCAGAGTGGATATTTTATACCCATCATTAGTAGAGAGATCTTTCTTTCCTATGTGACGACGATAAGAAGTTAGAGACTTTTTCTCAGTCATCTGTCCTTTATTTCTCATTTCCAAGTGACACAAAGGGAAAAAGAACATCTTGATTTCAAAGGCCAAAGAGACTAAATAAAGTCTACTTAAAACCTACTCTAAGGTTTACAAAAAAAGAAGAAAGAAAATAAACAGAACTACAGCTTCAAGCTGTTACTAACTGCAGGAAGGTACAAGACAACTGTGGTCAGCAGCTTACTGCTACTGGTGCCAAGAGGACCAAGCAGCATTTGGGGCCACTCTGCTCTCTATACTCCCACTCTGGTGGAACGAGTATGTGCACAGCAGCTAAAGACCTCCATGACTTATATACATCTGTATGTGTGTGTAGGTACACACGCATGCACTATCTGTACAACCCTTCCAAGCAACAGCATCCACACGTACACATATTCAAAGAACACCTGCCATTTGTTCAGTTTTCCTCTGTTCTTTTCCCAATACACACAAGAGAGTACTAAAGCCACAAGTAATGTTTAAAGCCAAGAGAATGGGGGGGTTCTTGGGGCAGGGGGAGGAAAGCTGGTTTGTATTTTGTTGTTGGGGTGGGGTTTGCTTGGGTTTTTAAGGACACACAACCCCTCAGTCCATCCACTGAAAACTAAGTGATGCAACAGACGAAAGACTCCTGCAGCCAGCAAGGCGGAGCCATTCAGTTTCTTTAGATGACTAACACTCCTAACCTTGGACTCACTCTGACTTAGCTTCGTGTTCCCTCACAGCAAGCTGAAGATGTTTGTGGGCTATCTCCAGCTCTCTTTTCAAGTCCTGGCACACAGTCTCTCTTTTTTCAAGCTCCTGGCAGTGTTCACAGCAAAAATCTTCCTGAGACCCAAGGTTCTTATTTGTACTTATTTGTATATGCTACAAAAGCATATAACACATTAGTCTAATTAAAACAACCACAAGAGACTGGAACCCTGTTACAGACAGTGCAGCACATTTGAGTCTTCAGTCAGCGATATGGCACTTGTAGTTTGAATTTTTTTTTTCTTTTCTTTTAACCAAACAAAAACAAAACAAAAAACAGCCAAGCAGGGTCCTTTGGAGTCAGCTGACAGAGACTTTCCCAGCTGGGAAGCCTCACGTGCGGCTGAGTCTAGTTAAGTTAAGAAGTTCACAAAGACTGGGTTACTTCCAGGACAACAACAGCTGCTCTCTACAGCCAGGACAGGGAGCTCTGGAGACAGCAGAACTGCACTGCTTGTATTGTTTTGTGTTAATAGTTTGTTATTTTGGTGTTGAAGGAATTCAAGCCATGCTGCAGGCACAAAGCCAAGGACTCTCTTAGGTTTTCTTACTTTATGTTTTTCGGTTGCATAAGAATTCAAACTAAACAGAAAGCCCAGAGAGATTTCTGTGCCTCCCATGAAGTTTTTCCTCAGCTACACTGTCTCCAGCTTTGCCATAGTACATGTGACAGCTCTGGGGAAGAGCTACAATGCTAAAGTATACAAAAGGGGGAGGAAGTAAGAAGAGAGAAGCATGATCCAGGAATGTGTGTTTTTTCCAACTACATTCCTGACCAAAAGAACCCTAAAAAAAACTACCATACCAGGTGAAGTACAGTTCTTGACACAACGATATCTTTTACATGAATGCAGAATTCCTTGTCTTGTCTAATGTCAAGATGAAGTAGTATAATTCAACTTTCAAAGCTGTATTTAGTAACACCCATTTACAAGACATAGTTTAGACCATACTCTGCTCACCACGATCAACACTGGCTTGCTTATGAGCTGTTATACACCAAAGCTATTTCTTTACCCCTGAAGAACGGCTTTAAAAAGCAGAGAGCTACTAATATCTAATAAAATTAAACCTCAAAGTCTAGCACTAAAGTAAGCTGCAGACTAGTACCGTTTGTTGCACAGTTTGTGACTTTAATGTAGTATAAGATAATGCAACATTAAACAGCCTCACATTTGGGAGAACTGCATCTTCCTCTACCATCAAAATATTCACAAATAAACTACAGTTAGATGACTAACCTGCATTAGTCATCAGTAAGACATTGACTATTAACAACTGCTACTAACAAGCTTAATTTGATGATACACAATATTCCAGATTAAAAATAAACCCAATACCTTTGTCTGTTCCAGTTTCCTGTGAAGGTGGCCGTCTCCTTAGCCTCCTTTGTGCTTCTGCTTGGTGTCCAACATTGTACACAGGAGATCTTGCCATGTCCCCAGTGTCTCCTTCACCACGTTGCAGGCAAGAGTATGCTTCTTTATTTACATTACTCAGTTGTTCATATTTCTGCAATTGAAAAAACACTTCCTGAAAACCCAACACAGCAAAAAGTGTTCCACACTATCTTAAAGTAAATAAGTAGCATGTTAAGGATAAAAACTAGAAACCCTGGTCACCAAGTAGCTCTAGTAATTGTAACCCAGTTGCTGTAAATCTGCAACAGAACTGAAGATTGCAGCTCATATCAGAAGGGAAACACGTATTCTAGCATACAGAAGTTTACTTAGTATAATTCACTGCAGTAGCACTACCTGGACACCCTGAGTTTTATTTTGGAAACATGCAGCCTTTAACATTGCAGAACTAAACAGAGTCTTTGAATAGTTGAAGCTAACTTGTTTCTTAAATGTCACATCCAGCACAAAAAGGGGTTGAACCCATTTTGAGTTTCTGTACAAATATGGGTACTACAGGGACACGAAAGTCATCTAGAAAAATCTAACTCCTTTGTTTGTTATGGTAGCATAAGAGAAGACATTACTAAAAAAATTAGAGAGTTCAGTGGATAAGGTGGTTCAAGCCAACCAATGTTCTGAAGTTCAAAGGTATGTTAAAAACAATTTACCTAGAGACATTCATATCTTACTGAAGATGCATCAGGCATAGGAAAAAACTTCCTGTTCTCTTTGCCATTATGAAAATAACTCATGACAAGAAAACTTTAAATGACCACTGTCTGAACAGAAACATATTACCACTAAAAAAAGGGTAATATTGTCATGAGAAATCACTTCATACTCATTTACGCCCATCCCATCTTTTCTTGAAAAACAAGGCAGTTTCCTTCTCTGTCCTGTTCTTGGATAATCCCCCAGCTGCTAAATGCTGGGTGGCAAGGGCACTTCCAGTGGGATGCTCCCCACAATCAAAATCTTACTACAAGGATAAGTGTTGCAAAAAGGAATCTGCTAAAACAGAAACAGAAGCTTTTGGACAGAATTCTTAGTCCCAAACTCTTCTAGACAAGGGTAGGACGTCTTTCCTCATTTAGGCACCCATGTTGAAAAGGATTTTCTAGAGCTACGGTAAAGTTAAGCAAAACTATTACTCCTGACATAGATCAGTTTGTCAGCTATTCAGTTTTACTACAGATAATTTGCAAAAAGGATTTACCGTTTTCATCTTTGTGTCACAAGGGGGGAGGGGGGAAGAGTAACATGATCCATAATCACTATTGCAAACTGCTAAATTACTAAAAAAAAAAGCAGCTATGCTAAAATCTAAGATGGGCTCTAATGACAGAACCCACCTAAGAGCTCACAAGGAACTTTCAACAGGCTCTGAAACTTAGGAAGGTGCATTCATCTCCTTAATTTGTGAGTCCTGGCATTAAAGAGCGACACTCCTAACCTGGTTTTCTCTTTAAAGATTGAAGGTGTCAAAGCTGCACCCATCCTTTCCCTTTTCCCTTGCTAACAGTAGATTTAGCTGTCTCTTACAGTTTTAAAGGACTGCTGTCATCAATGAACTCAAAAGTGTTGGATTCACCAATTATCAGGATTATATGGATATTTTACATTGGGAGAAAACAGTTATGAGTGACTTCTCAAATCCCTTTTCTGGTTCGCAGTTATAATTTGCAGAAATATTACCTCTTTCCATTCTCGCTCTTCCTTTTCCAGAATTGTGTAAACTGTAGTTCTGTAGGCCTTCCGTAAGCAAGCCTTCACTTTGTCTTTGCCTTGACAGTTTAATTGAACAGGAGCATCGCAGCACTTATCCTTCCAAGAATGCTCACTATGTGTACACTGGACTAATTCTTCATGGATTTCACTCAGCAAGTACTCAAGCTCAACCAGACTCTTCTCCTCATACTGATTAATTTCGTCCTGCAGTCTCTTTGTTTCTTGAGCCTCCCATTCTCGCTGCTTTTGGTCTAGGAACATCTTTACTTCTGCCTCTTTCTGAATGCAGAGATCATTCTTCTGTTTTGCAAGATCCTCCTTTGCTGTTGCAAGTACCTCTTTAATTCTGTTTCTATGATCATCTAGGAATGATCGGTAGCCTCTCTCATTTTGCTCTTGTATCTGCAGGATTTCTTCTTGCTTTTCTTTGTTCCACTGAGCACGTGCTTTTGCAAGCTCTGCTTTGATAGCTGCAGGGATTTCTTCTTTCTTTAGCTCCAATTCCTCCTTTAGAGAAATTACCTTTTCTTCAAGTTCTTTCATTCTTTGTCCAGATTTCTCTGTAGTCTCATATTCTTGCTTCCATTTCTCTTCAGCAGCTGAGAGAACTAGGGCTAACTGGTGTATATACATAACAAAGTCATTATAAATACATACATACATTTATATACACATAAAATATAACCCTGGGTCATTATCTATCAATCTATTAGATATTATTTTCAAATTATTTAATAAAAATATAATCCTATATGGGAAACAACATGGATTAGAACCAGAGTACACTAGAAACACCTTAATGATTCCCCACCTATGTCTACATTCATTCCTCAGTAACATACAGGATTTGGAAGACTGAACTGTTTATCAATACACATATACAAGAATTTTGGGCTACCTGCTTTGCTGCAGTCTCTTTGTGCTCTTTCTCCCATTTTTCTTTCTCTATCTTTAGATTTACTTTATACTCTTTGAGATCTGTTAATTCTTGCAGCCACCTGGCACGAGCTTGGGTTAAAGCTGCATCTACCTATAAGCAGAAAAAAAAAAACACAAACCAAAAAAACCCACTATTTCAGTCACTACCACCAAATACACTTTTACGATTACTTTCATACAGCAGTGAAACAACTTCAGTTTGGATTGCTTATGTTTACAGAAATTAAAGGAATCAGATCACCAGCTTCTGATGCATTTCTTGATGCAAAAGTGATACAAAAATGATTAATATTGAATTTATTTTTCTAACAAAATGGTATAAACTTCAAGTTAGTGTTGCTCAGTTCTGCTCAAAATTCCTGCGAAACTTGTCCAACTGTGTGAAAAACTAACAGCTAGAGAAAATGAGCTACATGCTACAGCTTCTTCAGAACTTTTTTTTAAAATATATTTCTAATATGGCAAACATCAACTAGTGAGCTTAGAGAAAGTTAGTGGAAGAGAACATTTTTTTTTTGGTGACGTAGTTATACACGGCAGTTTCACAGACTCCAAGCAGATAGAACAACTATGTTACCTGGCTGGTAAGATTTTTATGGTATTTATTTTCCAGTTCTATTTCAAGTTCTTTTAAGGCCTCTTCAGAGGCCATATGTTCTTTCTGAGCCTTCTGGATCTGCAGCCTCTGGTCTTCAACTATCCCTTCTAACTGTTTAGCTGAAGCTTCATCCACAACTGCTACTCGGTCAGTTTGGCTGCTGAAGTCATTACATTCAACTACAGTTCTTCGCATTTCTTCCAGCCTACTTTGCCATTCTCTTTCTATTTTTGCAAAGACTCGTTCTTTATTCTAAGGAAAAAAATATTTTTTAATAAAGTCTCCCCAGTGTCCAAATAACTAGAATTTCACTGGTACTTAACAAACAAAACTCTGTTTATACCAATAATCTTCCCTAATAGGGGAAGAGCAAAACCATGCTCAGAGAGCAGAGAGTTTGCTAACTCATCACAGCTTTCTTCTGTGGGATAGGATACACAAAGGACTTTCATACGACAACTGAATGAGACAATGGAAAGTGTAACCACTCACCCAGGGATCAGGGTGGAAAACTCTAGCATATTACCAGCTGTGACATTCTGGGTATTCTGCATGTTACTTTACAAGGTCTAGGAGTTTTTTCCAAAATCTTAAGCTTGTCTAATACCTACTGACTTCTTCAGAGGCTCCTAAAATTACATGCCCTTAAAAGCCACTTTAAATGGCAGAATAACAGCACGTAAGTCTATCTACATAGAAGTTCTCCTGAAAATAAACAAAACAAAAATTTGAAACCCCCTTGTTTAAGTTCCATACCTCTTTTTCTTCCTTCTTCCAGTTAACTTTGGCTAATGCAACCTCCTCTTCAATCTGCTGTTGTTTTTCTTCCAGCCATTGCCTCTTTGCTGCTATCATAGAACTGCTGTGTTTCTCTTCAAGCTCAGTCCTCAGAAGGTTAAGACTGTCTTCTTTTTCTTCTAGTAGCCGTTTCTTGAGCTACAAAAAAAATAAAATTAAAGTATTCTCCAAGGCATAGTGAGCTGCTTTGGTACAAAGTGATGAGAATGCATAAGAGACATGATTAACTCTCTAGATCCTGTGCACTGATCTTGATCATGATACCTGGAAAAAAAGATTCAGCTCTCAAAAGGAAGTGTTTTAAGGCATGATATCAGAGGTTATTACAGCCTATTGCTCTAAAACAAGCTTTCTTATCAAGCATCTTTATTCCCAACTTACTTTGAGCCGCACCTCTTTACTGTACTTGCTTAGCAAGACAGCTGACCCACTTAAACAATTTCACACCAATATCTTCAGAAGAACAAAGTTTTTAATCAATATAGCAGTCTGAATTCATTATTATCTAAAACACCCACAGTATTTTCAGATCAGTTTTATATATGGAAAAGAAAAACTTGTATTGTCATTTAGCTTTTTTGAAAATGTCTCATGTATATAAGACCTCACACTGCTGACTAAACAGTCCTCAGGAGTCAAAATTATGACAGTTTACTTCATGAAAATTAATAGCTATTGGAAAGGGTTACTTCTAAAATATTTTAGATCACAGGACACAACAGCAGGTTAATTTAACAACCAATAGGTCACATGTATTAACTTTCTCAGATAGCTGCATCTCTTCCAAGTATCTTCCCCAAACAATCACCAAGTTAAATGCAAATATGGATATTACATCTTAAAAACAGTCTGAAATTGTATGATTTATAAGTATTTCCGTTAGTACCTTCTCTTCCTTCAGCTGCTGCTCTTGCTCAAATTTCTGCCTTAAAGTAGCTTCCAAGGTGTCCTTCTCCCCACAGACTCCGATGTAACATTCCTTGACTGCAGTCATCTCTCTGTTCAGCTCCTCTATGTTACCCCTACACAAGACAGATTATTTCTTATCAATTACTCTTTACACTCACAGGACAGCAAGTCTGTTTAAAAAAAGTGTAACTAGCACTGAGGGCCAGACAGGAAACATAGAAGTTTCAGTAAAAGTAGAAGAAATGGTAAATCTTACTTTAACTGCGAGATTGTCTCTTCATAAGTTAGAATAAGCTGCTCTTTTTCTGCAGCATACCTCTCCATCAGGTCTTTCTCAAAATGTGCTTTTGTATCTTCATGATGTTGCAGATAAGTTCTTTCACACCTACAATTTCAAGAAAGGAAAAAAAAAACCTAGGTTTCCCTCCCCCCCCCGCCAGCCTTTTAAACAGGGTTCAACTTTTACTTAAGTAAGAAACCAGCTTTCTAATGCTGACCTCCCCTTGCACCAGATAGCTGGTACAAGGTTATACATGCAGACTAAAAGTCCACAAATGGAACTAAACAGTTAACAGACTTACCTGTCAATAGCTTCGTGTTTATCTTGATCTAAATCCTGAACCACCTTTCTCATCTGACAACAGAGATCTTGATTTAACCTTTTCAGTTTTTCCTCATTTTCCTTCAGTTCTTCAATAGTTGAAGTGTGGTTCTGGACAAAAGTCAATAATAGGTGGGTTGTAAAGAACTTTCTCTAATTTCAGGTTTTAGCATGGGGGGGTGGTGGTTCAGGGGTTTTTTTTCCTAGGGATAAGCAGCATCCCTGTCTCACCTTAACTTCTTGCAGCAAAGTTTCATTAGCCTTTCTGAGTCTCAGAACTTCTTCCTTAAGATTATCAGAAACCAAAGGACTGGTCACCGGCTTATCATTCAGATTTGCGACAGGCTAAAAATAAATGAAATTAAGATGATATCTTTCAAGATATACATGATTTAGAAGTTGATGCTTTTAAAAAAGTTCAAGGTGTCATATAAAAGTTTTACTTAGAAAAAATAAAAAAGCCACCCCAATGGAAATGATTGCAGTGCAAGACATAACAGCATCACTGTTCTTGTAGAAACTCACAGCATCATGAAGGTTTAAAGCAGCATACGCTCGATGTTGTGTTTGCAAGCTGAATGACTACTATCATCCAACAGAGAGCACATTTCTCAAGCACACTATACTCCTATCCCACACCGAGGTGACAATGCATAGATTGCAAGAGCAGATGTTACAAGCCTGATCAATTTATAGGAGGGAAGTTAATGGGATGAAGAAAGATGCAACACCAAAGAGATTCCTTGTTGATCAAATGACATAGTGCAGCCCCTTGCAGGCAATGTGTTTAATGTTCCATTGGTATAACCAAATGATACTATCAGCTTTCTCAGAGAAATTTTAAGGTCTTTTTGGCTAAAGAAAACCTACTTTCTCCAATGAAATTAAGTTCTGAAAAAAGCAGAGTGGCCTTCAAGTGCTATCAAGCAAGTAAGCCATCACATCAGAACTCACCTAATCAGGCATACGCTGCCCAACTTGTGCTATTCAGTTTGTTTCTTTTTCACCAAACATACAAAACAAGGTATCATCCAAACGATCATATTTTCCTTAAGCTCAAAGACAGATCTACTTAGTTGCTATGAACACTCAGCTGTGAGTAAGTTCTTTGGTCCATTTTCATAAGAAGTTTAAATGTTGGTTTGGTTCACTAAAATCCAGTGCATCTTTACTTTTAAAAAAGTGTAAAAGAACAAACCTCTGACTCTTCTGATGCTTTTTCTGCTTTCAACAACTGCTTGTATTCCTCTAATGTCTTCTGGCAATCTTTAAGATCATTTTGTAATTGAGTAATCTGGTTTCTCTTCATTTTATTAGTGCTCAATAAACGTTCCAGCTCAGCTTTTAATTCTACAATAATTTCGTCTTTAGAGAGCTCTTTATCCATGTCTCTGTTCTGTATTGCACTATTCGGGAAGACATAACCAGTTCAGTATTTAAAAGACAAAAAACATTTATCTGAAAGGTAGTGGTAGCAATGAGAACAGCAACTAATGCAACCAGAAATACAGATGTCTAAGAGGTAATAGTAAGAATAACAAGATGACATGAATACAAAAGCCATACATTTTTTCATCAAATTGCAATTAATGTACAGAAAACTTCAGCCATTTCCTCAAAAGATTCATTCTCACGTGATGCAAGGTATTTTGAGACAACTCAACCGGTTATTTCAAAAGACTGCTACAGCATTAAGTAATTATGTGGAATCTTTGAGCAAGAAGGTATCCGTGCATATCATCCATACAATCCAAGGCATAGCAACACAATCTTCATAAAACCTGAAGATTTATTAAGCAGCAATTAGGCATCCAATTTACGGTATTAGTTCAATTTCATGTTTCCCAGATTACCTGGCGATACAAGCAGTATTTTGAATATCTACCAAAAACCTACATATTGATCCAGTAAGATCATCTTTTGCACATCACTTGTATAACTTCTTGAGGCTTTTAGATTTTTCTCTCAACAAGAATCACACAATACCTGCAGAACCTCGGTTTCTTCCCGGTGATTTTTTTAATTCCCAAATCTACATAGGAATCACCCAGGTTCGTGTGCAGCTCTCCACTCACATCATTCAAAAATACCCCAAGCTTGGCAGCAGATTCATACAAAGCTATTTCCTCCTTCAGTTCCATTAATTCTTCCTTAAAGGAATAGACACAAAAAAGTTTACACTGAGCAGAGAAACTCCAAGCAAACACATCAGGCCCATGATAACTCTTCCAAAGAAAACAAATACACAGAGCTATTCTTTCTAAATATAGTTCTATTGAGCTGTATTTACTTGAATTACTTAGCAACAGTTTTATTTATTTATACTATAATTTTGATACCTGTAGCAAAGCATATGTTACAGCTACAAATTAATTACGGAATATTTTCCGTCGCTCAGTATAGTCTACTGTTCTTATTACAGTTCACATATGAAGTTAAGTAGTATTTCTTTTGCTCTTACTTCTTTCCTGCTGCCCTTGTATAGTAAAATGGATGACAAGAAAAGTACACAGCTGGAAAAACAGCCTATTACTCTAGTACTTACTAGGAATCATAATTTCCAAGATGACAGATTAAAGTCAAATATATGAACTGAATTGAAAACACAGACTGCCACTCATTTTACAGAGGACTCTCTAGCATTCCCTTTTGCTGACAAAAGGTAAATTTCAGAACGTATTATCTCCAAATATCCCTATAGCTTAATTAAGATATGAGATTCACAGCAGATAGAATTTATGTTCTTGTTTTTCCATAAGCAGGTTAGATAGATGTATGATATCAGATCTGTGTCGATACATATGCCCCGCTGTGTTTTATTTAAAAAAAACAAAAAAAGTCCAACATGCAACGCTAGGAGATGAAGTAGTGGATAGTCCTTTACTGAAAGGAGACGTGCTTGTTTCCCCAACAAATAAAAAAGTTTCAATTACCAATCTCTCAGCTATAATGCTCACCCCTCTAAAATCAAAACAGGAAAACATTTAATAAAATTAATTAACCTGTAAAGTCTTGTTCATGTTGTTGCTTATCATGTGTGCAGACTGAGCTTGTTGCAATTGAAACCATAACTGATTTGTCTCCTGCATTGAGCCTGTTGCAGGAAAGAAAAGGGAGAACAAGATCAAGTCATAAATATGCAATAAAGACTGTGCAATCTGAAAAAGAGATCACTTAAAAACAGCGATGTTGATTCTGGTAATAAGTATTACTCTGTTCCTGTTTCCTTGAGCTCACTAATAGAAACCTATAAATTATGAAGGCAAGAATATTTCTGCCTGAATTGAGCAGGTGAAGGTTACTACAGGTCTCCAATTTAAACTGCAGTTTGTTTTAAAGTTTGGGCACTACAGTGGCTTGATTTTTTTCATATTTTTAATAGTAGTTTTAAAATAAATACCACGAGGAGCAAAACGGGCCAAATGTTTTCTTTCCTTGTAGCTCAACAGAAGCAAAAAGTGACATTGTGTGATTGGGGCAGAAGTTTAGCAGGAACAGAGCCACCTTGGAGAACAGGTCACCTTTCCCTCCTCCCCAGGTGAAAATTTTAGCTATATCAGTTTGCCAATTTATTACTGCTTTAAGGCATTTGATGAATACAGCACAGAAAAATCATGGCATTTCTTCAACTGGCAGTAATACTCTTTTTAAATATCCTATCACATTTATAATTACTTATTCACTACATAGTACAGAGCCAATAAGGTTTTTCTCCTCTATCCTGACATCTAGGCTCTCTCTACAGAGATTTTTCTTCCAGACTATCACAGTGCTCAAACAGAACATGCTCTTAAATTAGGATCCAGGGAGACAGACATTTCATTTAGTTAAGAAATTTGGAGTCTATGAAGAGACATACGTTACTATTAAAAGCCTTCAATGTGTAAAGGTAGGCACAAGTCAAATACATAAAGAGCATAATATTTCACATTCTATTCCTCCTGATATAAAATTTCCAAGAACCAGCCTCCAGCCAGAAAAACAATTTTTTTCTTGCTGAAATTTGAATTTAGAATGGCAATTCAAGTCAAACGCCAAATATAAAAATGAGTAGATTGTTCCCAAAGGCTGTTACTTAGTCCAAAACTAAGTTTACACATATGCAGCACAAAATGCATACAAAAATAGTTTAATCTCTGTTGTTTGGGGGTTTGGTGGGGTTTTCTGGTTTGTGCTTTTGCACTGCATAGGAAATGGTCTAGTATACATTTGATGTGGATTCCATTTCAATAGGAACATAGATGTGTAATTTCATACTTAAAAAAAATTAGAGTAATTTCTGCAAGGAAATATAAGGTATGAATGAAAGGCTAACCTGTTTGCAGTAAATTTGCACATTGCTTTTGGCTTTCTTCTAGGCTTCTTGTCAGTCGATTTATTATTTCTGTTTTTTCGCATTTGGTTTGTTCCAGCATTTTTTCAAGTTGTTTAACATGCTCTCCTAGATTTTTGCAAAGCTCTTTCTAGAAAGAGAGATTATTTTTACTCATGTTACAAACATCTAGACACCTAGGACAGTTCGGATATAGAAAGAGTCAATACACACAAGACTCAGGACAAAGAATCAATCTGATACCTATAGGGGTGGAGACCAGCTAAATCAAATCACAGATCAAATGCTATCATTGGCTGACAAGTCATCTCTTACAGCATCATAGGTAAGTTTTCACTAGGAGACAGTAAGTATACTTATACATAAACATACATAGATGTGAACAGTTTCCTATTTCCTAGAGCAGTTAGTTTCAGCATGTCAGATTATCCCCTGTAATTAATCACATACAGTTAGTCTACTGCAGCAAAATCAAGCCTTCATGTCATTTATATTAAGCCTGAGCTTAACTTCATTTAGTTTATTTTAACTGAGCTTAAGTCAAGCTAGCAAGTTCCAATGCTCTGTAAAAGAGGAACTGTAGTTTTTTCACAATATACAAAGTAGACCTTCGTAAGGCACTGCTTGCAGTTACCTACACAGACCTGGGAGGCACAGTACCTCATCTTTACACCTTTTGACTTTTCTATTTTGTCTCAAAAAAGAGGATCTCTCTCTAAATACCCCAAACATACTACTGCAGAAAAAGTTTTTCTTTTCAGAGACTAAGCTGTGTAAGCCTTGTTGTGGCACTAATAGACAGAAACTTAGCAGTACATTCTCATTTACAAACAAGTGCAAGTTAACTTTTCAAACATACAACCCATTTATTTTTTATGCATATTTATGTTGAGACAAGAATTACAGACCTAGAATTAAAGAAATGTAATTATGTGAAAGAAGAGGACAATTTATTAAGGCCTGTCTAGACTACACTGCTTCAATATTTCTTATAGTGTAATGGACTCTAATGACATGTCAGGTAGAATAATTTTAATAAGCTCTATAAGCATGTAATGCAACCCATATCAAACCCCATCTTAAAGCCAGCCTGTTTCTAGCCCCCTCTCTTCTTTTTAAATCCGTAATTGTAAAATAAAGTGACTGTTCCGTGGTTAGGAGTCCTTGATCATTTTGAGACTAAAGCTTGTCAATAAACTGCTAATAAACAGTTTTTCTTGCAGTAAAATATCACATAATTTTATTAGTTCTTTCCCAGATTTATTTGCCAGTACTCTTTCAAAAAGAGATTATGCACAGAAGAGAAACCAAGACAATGAATTATTGTTTCCTCTGCATCTGCAATATACAAACTCACAATATGAGCTCACAACTGCCTGGATATGTTTGTAAAAACATACCACACACACTTCATAATATTGAAACTTACGTAGCATTTCCTTTCCATTTGCTTAGCAGCTTCCAGAAGGAGCTCTTAGAATTATAGGTCAAGAAGTGCAGTTTAAGAGACATGGGGAGCTCTACAGCCTCTCCAGTACAGTACTTAGCATCCTAAAACAATTTCTCACCTGCTCTCGGAGTGCGGATGTTGTAGCATCAAGTTTTTGCTCTAACGATAATACTTGCTTTTCATGTTTCTGCTTGAGTGCTGAAATAACAGCTTCGTGTTGTTCTCTGGCTCGCTGAAGGGCATCTGATCGCTGAAGTTCTAACAGCTGCTTCTGCATACTTTCCATGGCTACCTCTGTCACTTTGGATTGCTTCAGTATCTGTAGAAACAGTATCAGAGTAGCTCCCAGTTACATATATTTCACTTTTGGTCCAATACTCTGTATTGTCAGCTCAGGTTTTTTGTGCAAGAGTTGCTAAAAGTCCTCAGACAATGCCTGGATTTTAATACAAACTATTTTCCACCAGTGCATCCTATTCATTTGTCATATATTCAGCTTCTGCAGTGATCACAAACAGTGTTTCAAGAGACTAGCATTTATCGTTAATGCAAATACATCACAAATATAACAGTACAAAGCATCCACAATAAACAGATTAAAAAATATTGATAGTACCTGCTCCTCATTGGTAGTAAGAGTCTGAATCTGTGTTTCAAGGGCCTTTATTTGGCCTTCAAGGTGCACTTCGCGTTCCTTTCCATTCTGATAGAGTTTTTGAGACTCATGAAGACTAACCGCCAAACCATCCTTTTCATCTTAAGAGAGAGACATAATAATTGTGTGAGAAACATGACCAGCCACCCAACAACCTCACAGAACACCACTGTTCAGTATCCCCGCTGGACAGAACCACTTGCCATGAGCCCTCCGTCTCATACTGTGGGCAACAAGCAGAAGACAGAACAAAAACATTTGGTCAGTCTCCATCCAGTAACCGCTTTCTCCCTCTGATACATTGTACCTTCAGAACCATAGTGGAAACAAGCCCTGTTCTGCCAGCACTAGGAACTAGCATCATCCCTTACACCATTTAAAGGAAGAAACAAAATTATTCCCCAGAGGGAACAGCCAAGACCTAGCAAAATCATTGACGGCTGAAGTTCTCTCTCATTTGCTTCTTTTGCATTCTAAAATTTATATTCTTAATTCTCTAAGCTCGCAACTCTTTTTTGTCTGTTCCTATAAGAACAGGGAGATGAAGACAACCACCACTCTCCACTACAGCTTTGATCATTTTGGAAGAGCTTCTCTCGACGTACAGTTCAGGAAATGGCTGGTTAACCAGGCAGCACAAAAAAGGTTTCTTTCATAGACCTACACTACTTCTATCAGGTTTTTTTATTATCATTATAATTTTTAGCACTTCTAACACACTACTTTGGCAAATTTCTCAATTTTCTGTATGTTTTTAATGCCTGGCACATGGGGACTCTGGAATACAATGGTGGTCTTAGGAATGCAGTAAAAGTTAAGACAGCTATGCAGTCAACCACCAATCCAGAGAATTTTCTTTAAAACAGTGTTGGGGCAAGAGGTTAGGTCCACCTAATCCCAAAATAAGTTTATAAACATGATCGATACCTGCAGAGACACTACCTAAAGCAAAATTTTGGCATTAAAAAGTTGCTAGATATGAATAAAATCTAACAGTTAGAGATCTGTACAAAAAAATTTTACCTTTGACTATGGAAAGCTGATGATTCAAATACCTAATCTGCTGTGCACTCTTTTCTAGCTTTTCATTAAGTTCTTCCAGTTGTCTTTCTCTTGCTTTATTTAGAACCTGAAGTTGAAGAATCTGCATATTTTCTGACGAATCTGCCAAATTTCAAATACCATACAGACAAGTCAGCACAGTCAACTAACCAAGAAATTCAGGGTTGTAAGTTACTCCTGACCCAAAATAGTTCTTTGATAGTGCCAAATTCACTGTTGGTTCACAAAATTGCATCATTTTTTAATCCATGTTCAATTCACATCACATCAGTTGCTCTGGTAGCAAGGGCTGAAGAACCGTAGGAACTACCAACACAATTCAAACCTAACAGCAAGCCCAGATAAAGGTGTACATACTGAGAATTCACAGTCTTGTGGCAACTATAAATTTTCAAGATATCTAACAAGCAACGTAGTTCTGTCACTTGACATGTACCTAACAGATAAGCCCAGTGTGGCATCAGGCAAAGTATGTTTCCTATGGTACAGCAAGTAGTCATTTTCCAATATTACAAACAAGACAAAGCACCAGCAAGGCTTGAGATCAAGCTGCCAGAAATAATTTCGTTCACAGACTCACCAGTCAAAACTACACTTTTAATAGCCTGAAACTCAAATACCCTGATCAAAAAAAAAGCTGATTTCTAGATAAAGTGGGAAAACACACACACACACAAAATTAGGGCTATCCCAATGTAAGCCTAGAGTAAAATAAAAGATCATATACATCCACATACTTTCAGTTCTCCTCTTACTAAAAATCTACTGGAATCAATGGGTTTTCTGTTGCTGATTTCAAGTGGACTTTTCACATAAGTTAAATTCAAGTCTAAACAGCAAACACTTACTTTCATCACTGCCCAAGAATTCATGTTGCAAATCTTCAAACACTTCATTTCTTCTGGCTCCTTCTTGGATTACTGGAATTTTTTGATGAATGCCATTTTGGTATGGTTTATAAGTCACTTTGTAAGATTCCGGCGACTGGCCACTGACAACGTCAGATGCAACAAATTGCTGTCATGACAATATACACATAAGATGAAACAAATTAAAACTGCAACTGTAGTCTTGCTCAATGAAAATATTTTTCATTTTACATGTTGACATTAAGAACAGCTCTACTAGCTCTTCATTTTCATGCTCCAATCCAGAACAGCATTCAAGGGTGACAGAAATTTTCATGACAGCTTCTACTTTAGGAGAACAATGAAGTGTCAGCTTCAACAGAGTAAGCACACATTTAAGTGAATCACATTCATTGTATCTCATAGAATTCTACCTAGCCAACAAAAGAAAAAACACCACACCAAACCCAAAAATGCACGTATGAAAATCCAATTATTTAACACTTTATTGTTTTAACATGCAAAATAGAATACAGAAGCCTCCCATCACTTTTTAACTGATAATAAGACACTAAAAGCATTTAGAAATATTACTACCAATAGTTAAAGACCTGTGAAAACTTTCCAGAAGAGACAAAAAACAATGCATCAGCTTTTGAAATACCTTAAGATGTTCCTTTGGAGCATTTGGAAAATCTATTATTTTACTTTGCTGATTGTTAAAGTCTGGCTTATGGCCATTTGTATATGGCCTGAAGTTTTCAGGAAGATGATACACATTGTTCTGTTGGTAGCAACTTGGAGCATTAAACCCATCTCTACCAAGATACACATCATCAGGATCCTCTTGACCGTTCTGGCCACAGTAACTATCGTTAACATCATATAAAAGTTTCTTCTCTTCATCATTATGTAGGCCATTCCAATTCTTTCCATGTTTTTCAACATGATCAGTTTGCTGGTCACACAAGAATTGTTCAGGGTACAGATTTTGTCCTTGTTCATAATCCTATGAATGGATAGGAGGTTTAGAATTGCTCTTTCAAAACTCAGATTTCCCCACTCCCCCTTTTCTGGCATTAGCAGCCCTCAACCTATTCAACTGAACAGCTACACGAAAAGTATTTCTCCAATGAATTTAAATAACATTTAGCATGTTATTATGAACAAGCAGCTCCTACTAATTCCATCACCGTTCATACAAGCTTACATTTTGAGGATCACTTATCAATGGATGATCGTCCCACCTTCCATCACACTTCCCAGGCTCATGTGATCTAGAGAAAGACAAGCAGCTTAACTATGTACTTATAACTTCAGGAAAAAAAACCCAAAACAAATCATCTCTTCATTAAATTAAGTAGCATCTACTTTGTTTCTCATGGAACACAAACCATACTGCAAACTGCACTACAGCTCCCCTTTTACTTGGATTGCTTTTACACACCTCATCAGCTGAGATCTTGTTCTATTCTCAAAAGCACAACATAAATAACAAAAAATATTGCAGAATGCCTTACTGCTCCTCAGCCTCATGAATGCTACAGTCCAAACAGCTGGAGAGATGGTCTCCACTGTCCTCCAGCATATCATGGGGAAGGTCTGTCAACAGTTGTTGCAACTGAAACAGAACAAACAACTTTCATTATGTGTTTTTCAAAAGAGTGCATACAAGTTCAGTCCAAAGAGACAGAGACAGGCAAAATAGGTCACTTGCATAAAATCCTGTTTTTCTTCCTCCATTGACAAGTTCACAACACTGGAATTCAGAGACCTATACCACAGAATGCTTAATAGACTAGAGACAAACCTAACCATTTTTTCTGGCGAACTCTTGTTAAGAGCAGAGCTGCACCAAAAAGAGGTAAGGGAAATGCCACCAGATAGATGTGTCCCCAGACATACTGCTTTTGAAGAATTATTTGCAAACTAATCATGCCAAGGTTTCTCCTCCCGAAGTCCCAGGCAAGAGAGATACCGGACATTAAAAAAAACACCCTTTCTGAGGACTCTGGATTGAAATCCAGGTAAGAACTTGCCAGCCAGCGTTATTAGGTGCAAGAAGTCATCACTGCAATGACTAGTGGTCTGCTCATGTGTTCAGATGAAGTCACTGAGGAGCTAGACATGAACTAAGAAAAATACTACCACTTCTAATTCAAGAAACAGATAGATACATAAGTGTGCCACAAAAAAAAAAAAAAAAAACAAACACCACACCACCAAAACACTCCTGAACTTAGTTGCTGTAATGATTCCCACATAGAATGTACCTCTTCTTCCAATTTTCTGAGAGGCTTTAATATGAGGCCACATACTGGGCTTCTTGTAGATCTGAGCTATGCACTCTTTTTCTTATTAGGTGACTTGAGAACTACACAATATATTCAGAATTATTACACTCAGTTTCTGAACCCTAACCCTGTTTTAATCCCAATTCTCAAAGCATGTGTTCACAAAAGCAGAAGAATCAATTGCCCCATGCCAAATACTTTACAAGTGTTTCTTTGTTAAAAAACAAAGAAAAAAACCCCACAAAACAAGCACTATCATCTACAAAGAGTTTATCTTTAAGATATCATCTTTTCATCAGATGCTATTTTAGATGTTCTCCACGACCAAAAGATAGATGAGAAGTTAAAGACAACTTTTCTAAATGTCTACAGAACAGAGCACCAAAAGTTTGTTCCTAGAAATTCACTATTCGCGAGAAGTAGTTTCCCTATCGTTAGAGCACTCTCTAGATTTATTATATCTCAGCTCCAGGAAACAGGAAAGGAAAGGCAGTATCACTGACTGAAGATCCCCTTTCCTTTGTCCTACTTGCAGCCAAGGACGTAATCAAGCACTGTCGGTTTCACTGGTCTTACACTGCTTCGGAAGCCTAAGAGAAAGCAGCGCATACACAGTTCACAAAACTTCATCATGAGAGTTCATATTTAAACTGAGCTCAGCCTACCAGGCTAGCTAGCACAGGCCTCCAGATGTGGGCAAGGGCTACCCAATTCTTCAGTTAGTGTCAAAGTACTCTCCTACCATGTACATCTCCCCAGTTTTCAAGATAAAAAATCCACCTGGTTTTCTGTGGCATAAAAACTAATGCAGAAAGTCTCGGACTACATCTTGACCAGGGAACACAGCAGAGCATCTGTTTTAGCCTCCTTTTGGCAGGCCAAAAGTCACATCCCATTGCAATATCTACAACATGTACAGTTTTGTGAACCCCACCTTGCTCCAGTTCAAACGTGCGTGACCTACAAGGATTATCACTAACTTCTTCCACAGAGGCTGCTTTGCATCCATTGCCTCTTGTCGTGTCACTTGGCACCACTGAAGAGCCCGGCTCCGTTGTCTTTACGGCCCTCCTTCAGGCATTTATATGCATTTACGAGATTCCCACTGAGTCTTCTATCCTCTAAGTTAACAGCCCCAGTTATCTCTCCTTATGGAAAAGATGTTCCTCTCAACACTCTAAACTTATAATCCTATTTATGCACTCTCTTGCTCACTCACTGTAATAATCCTACAATTATTTCACTACTTGTTCTCCTGCACAAGCACAATGTTCTTTCTCTGGGTAGTAAGTTCTGGAACAGACATCAGATTTGCCACAGTGTTTGCAATAGCATCTTTCCAAACTGAACAGCTGTTGTTCTACCACACATTTTTGTGAACATTTGTCTCTACATTATCTACACTTTAGACAGTGATCCCTGAAGTATATATTGGTGATGTTACCTGACATGAACATGATTTATCACCCTGTAAGAAACCATTATGCACATTTGTGTTAAAATACACATTTTGCCAATTCTCTTCATGAAACAAAAAGAAGAGAAACATCTAAAGTATTTCAACTAAAAAAAAAATCCCAAAACAATTTAATATATTTTTCTAAAGATCAAAGTATGTAATTTATAATCAGAATTTTAAAATTTTCATTATAATTATTCCTTGTTCTTTTCTAAGCTAACCAAATTTTCAAGTGAAAGAGACCTGTTGCTTTCTAAGTATTTCTAGAAAGTGAAAAAGCTGTCAAGAAACACAAAATGTAGATGACACCAGCCTTTTGCATTTGATCTACAGCATAGGCAAAGCATAACAGTCTTACAGCCACTACATATGACCCTGCAAGGCTCTTAAGGTGCAGCATCTCATTATCTCTTTACTTTTTATGCCACTCTTGCAAAACATACCCTACACACTGTTTTGCTCTTACCCAAGACAGCATATTTTTTTTTTCTAAACACTTAAAAAAACAAGAAACAGCTAGATAGACAAGCCTTCAGATTAAATAATTTGTTCTTTCTCACCTCTTGTTCTCTTGCATAATCCTCTTGGTCATAGTCTTCATCTTCATGTTGAGTTTGTAGAGCTCCACTATCAAAGTCAAGGGACATTGTTTTCTAATAATGTTTCTGAACATCCAGCAAAACCTACTGCAAGACAGGAAAACATCACACAGGAGTAAAAGCAGGGGGGGACAGGACACACAAACGAATGACGGATAACACCGAAAAGTAGCATCCTCACTTCCTGAGTTAAATAACCAAATGCATACACACAAAATTTTTTTTTTTTTTTTTGAAACAAGCACTGTACATTATCTATATCATTCACTTGGGCTTTTGTTTCTCAGTACTTCCAATGCTACTCATTTCTAAGAATTCAGCATTTAAAACAGATTATTTGGGCTTTTCACATGCTGACATTATGAAATTACTGAAGTTCACTTGCAACCAGACGTTTTTTTTTAAGTTCTAACACTGTATGTTATACATATGCTGTGATACAGGTTGATAGTTATGTGCCCTTTTAAATCTTGCTTCATTTATTTCTAGAGAGTAACTATATGTTGTACTAAATACTGAAAGCATGCTGTTGCTTGCGCATTTGGGTAACAGCTCTGATAGGAAAAATTGGAAAAGTATCATGGAAATAGAAAAAGTATGGTTGTCAGCTCCAGATCTAACTGCTTAATGAAGGGACTCGGACTCCCGAGGACTTGCCTACACCGAGCAGTGACTTCACCGTAAGCCGCAGCCCGTAAGTGCTGGCCCACACCTGGTGGCAAGGCAGGCTGCTCCCTGAGGAGGGGGAGACCCTCCCGACAGGCAGTCACCAACCGGGCACCACTAGATGAAGACTTTACAGAACGGCACGCTCTTTGGGCACACAGGCGTAGCACACGCTGACCTCTTCCCTCAGTATAAAGTAAGCTTGACAAGAACGTTATTCCCAAGTTAAAAGACATCACGTGTCATTCGCTTCACCACGTTTGAAGGACCCGCTTGCCCGCCGATATTCACGGAAGCTCCCTGACAGGGTGAGCAGGCACCCCAACGGCACAAGCAGCTGCCTGCGCAGCCCCGAGGCCACCCGGGTCCGCAGCGGGGCCTCCCGCAGAGCAACGCTGAGGCAGCTCGGCCATCTTCCCCCAGGCCCGCGCCAGCTGCAACCGGCCACCCGCCCCCCAGGGCCCTTCCCGAAAGCCGAGCGGAGGCAGCCTGGCGGCAGGGCGCAGCCCCGCTCCACCCGCTCGCGGCCTGCGAGAGCCACAGTCCGCTGCCGAGGGCCGGGGCCGACCGAGGTCGCGAGTCGCCGCCGGCCGAGCCCCTCAGCCGCCGTCTCGGCCCCCTCACGTCGGCGGCGCGGGGCTGGCAGCTGGGGGCGGATTGCTACCAGCAGCCGCAGAACGGCCGGGGAAGCAGCTCCCGCCGGGGCCTCCCTGGCCGGCGTCGCCCCGGCCTCCACGGGGCAGGGGGAGGCGGCGGAGCGCAGCACCGAGACTCACCTGAGCCGCCCGGCACCGCGGTTGCCCACCTCTCCCTGGCACAACAAAAACGCAACCGCCGCTCTTCCCCATGGCAATCGAATTTGTGCTCGCCGCCCTGACTGACAGCCGTCGGGGCCAACCGGCGGCCGCAGCAGCCCCTCGCTCCGCAGGAAGGCGGGAGGGCGGGACGCGCTCGCCCCGCCCCCAATTGCCCTCGGGTGCGCTGCAAAACCGCCTCCGCCGACCGTTCGAAAGCAGGCGCGCATGGCAGTGGGCACGTGCCTGGCGAGCTGATTGGCTAAGCGTTGGACCAATGGATGCGGTCGTTCTGAGGAGGGGCGGGGTCTTCCCGTGACGTTTGGAGTACGCGCGCAGAGTGGGCGTTCGTCGCAGGTGGCGGTGGCGCCATCTCGTAGCGAGACGTGGCGGTTGCCTGGCAACGCGCGACGGCGCCGTCGGAGAGAGGCCGGCTCGCGAGGTCACAGCCCGATGGGATGACGTCAGTGACCGGGGACTGGCCCTCACGACAGCGGCCTGACGGAAGCTGGCAGGGTGGCGCGGGCGTCGCTCGGCTCCGAGCAGCTGCGTGGCTGAGGGCGGGTGGCAGGAGCCGCCGGCCCTGAGGCGCTGCCGCAGCCTGCCCCCTCGCCCTCCGCCTGCACACGAGGAAACCCGCCGGGGGCTCGGCCCCGGCCCGGTGCAGCCCCGCGGGAGCAGCCGGGCCGCGGGCGGGCGGCCTTCCTCAGGGGGCCGCTCTGCTTCCAGTGCTTCCTTTAACCTGTTCAAAAAACTATAAGTTTCTCTGAGCGAACAGACCTCTTCCACAGAACTGCCTGTAGCAAGCATTCAAAAAAAATAAAAGAAGAAATCGGAAAGGTTTTCCAAACCATGAGTGTTTGTTGAGAGATGGGGAGACCTGTGACAGCTCCATCCGGTGACACTCCTCCCTCGGCAGTGACGATGCTGCCGGCCGGGGAAGCTGCGGTAGGAGAGAGGTGTTTGGGTCATCTGTGACAACATTTTTATTGACGGAAGCGAACAGAGATGTGCGTTAATGTGTTTCAGTGAGATTCATAGGAGCTTTGGAAAAGAACGAACGTGCTATGCCTTGTAAATGTGACAGCAGAGGCAAAATTAGCTATTTTTCCCAGGGGTTTCTAGTGAAAATTAGAACAGAGATTAACCAGTTCTCCTCGGCATTTTTACAGATGTGAAATGACTTTATTTAAAAAAAAAGTCTACATGTGCCTGACAAATTATATTAACTTTCTCAAGCACAGTATTTTGGACAACTTTCCAAAATTCAGAGAACTTTTTTTAGCATAGTTACTTCTTCTAATAGGACTTCCACACAGGAGCTGATAGTGTACTTTACTTGAGATGGCCGGTCAGCAGAGGCTAAAAGCAGTGTTAATAACTAAGGGAAGGCACATAAATATTAGAAACCAAGAACTGAGTTCGTAGTTCCAGCCACAGAGGAATGAATGTAACTTATTCTAGGAAAATGCCTGCTGTCTGTAATGCATGGGTGTGTTGTATTTGAATTCCTTCTGTAATTATTTGGATTCTTTGCTTTCTCTCACATCAAGAGATTTTGAGATACTTGTTTATTGCACCAGCACCCGATTATCTTCCTTTTCTTCCTTTTTTCCTTCACAGTTTTGCTTCAGACACATATAAGAGATGCAGAAGCAACAAAACAAAGATTCTGGTCTTACTTCTGTTTAAATTAGCGATATTCAAAGACGGAAGCTTAGATGTGTTGTACTGTGATCCCAACATCATGCGCCGGCTCTGGATCTTTTTATGCATTGGTGAAGTGAAAAAAGTCCCTAAGCCAGCATCTTGACTGGCAAAGTCATACAACTTTGATCTCATACTATCACAACTCCAAACGCTATTATTCTAGTCCCAAGTAGCTTTGATTTGTATTAAAAACGGAGACAGTTCTGCATATTTGCCTTCTATGACCTGTCATAAATCTCAGCTTTGATGCAAAAATCCAAACCGCATTATGCAGCGCTCTATCTCCCTTTGACATGCCATAGAAGGAGCTATTTTTGCTTCACTGTTTGCTCAGCAAAGCACATTATGGAGTTTGGTAAGATGTGAGAACAGAAAGGGTACTACGCAGGGATTTAATATTCCGTTTGGAATTTATTTGCCAGCTATCCTTGCAGTGGCACAAAGCCTGAGCATGAACTCTTGCTGGGGGCCTTCTTCACAGGTGACAGCTTTTCATGGGATAGAACAGGCATCAGCTTGAGCTTCTAGTCTGAAGGCTTGAGGTATCGATAATGCTAGACTATTAGCAAGGAAATCAACTACTAATGATTTAAAGCTTCTCACTGCTTCAGTATATGTAATCGAGTATTTTAATCATGTTGTTACCAAGGAATGACATATATTTTATGCCTGTTAGCTGAGAACAAAAATAAAGCTGCTTTTTAGTCAGCTCTAAGCGAGGCTCTTTACATTGTATTTTCCCCTCCAAGAAAGCTTATGTCTTCAGTAATTCTACGCGTATGTGACACCCCCCCTCCTTGTTTTCTGGAGGAATGCTCGCACTATAGTGTCCCCTTTAACATGGACACAGGCAAAAGAACAGAATGTATTTTTTTATAGTCAAGTCTTCCAGCAACTGCTGAACTCCACAATTGTCTGCCTTATGGAACTGAGCTGGTGGGCTGGGAGACAGAGGGAATGTCCCTGCTCATGCCAGAAAACATTGCTTATCTTAAAGGGACAACTTTCTCAGGCCATCGCCCAGACTACCAGTTCATTCCCTAAATCCTCCCTGCCTTTCTTCAGTTACTTATTAAATCACTGTTTCTTCAACAGGAAGCCCAAGAAATCACTGTTCACTCTGAATATAGGATTGTTCATATTTAGCGTATTTATTGTGGCAAAACAATTCAGAGGTTTCCTTTAAAAGACTTTTTTCCATGTTTAGGAACAAATGGACTCTACGTGAAGAAAGGGAAAACGGTATCTTGTTTTGGAAAGAACACTGAATAAGGGCACATGCAAAGTTCAAACAGTCTTTTAAATAGTTTCCTCTCAAAATGTATCATTTGTTTTGTTCAGCTTCTCTAGTTTGTAAACATCTATGTAATCAATGAAAATATATTTAGCCTACCTTTAAAAAGAGATGTCTCCAGTATTAATTGGTAGTAACAGTAAAATCATATGCAAGACAAAAATATTAGGATCTAGCATGCTTGTCCTTTAACAAGTTCTGTTCCAAAATTATATTACATATATTAATTTCAACTTTGTAAATGTTGCATAATCTCAAAACTTTGAGTAGTCAGACGGTGATAAAAAATTAAGAAACCAGACAACCTTTCTGTATTGTGAATGCTATTCATTTCAAACATTACTTGCTAGTAAAGTGCTGTTACAAGCAAAATGAATTTTGTTAGTGTCTATCGAAAGCAGATGACATTTTAGTAATAGTCAAATTGTATTTGTTTTGGCAAATAGTTAAAATCTTAGACATGTTTGTTTAACCACCCAAAACTAATTCAGTATAAATAATATTGGTTTGCAATAATTCTATGCTAAAAGGCACATACTAATGTTCCAGCAGTTCGTTCAAGTGAGCTTTTGCATGTAGAGGCTTAATTGTGCTTTTAAATAGTTACTGATTCAGTGTGACCTTGAAAGTGACATTTGTGCATGTCTAAAATACCTTCTCACAAATGAATCGCACACTCTGAAGGTCTAATTTCATTAAGATTAAGATTATATATATCTATATAGCTATGCTTGTTGATCTCTATGGATCTACATAGATATACACATATGCATATATTCATACATACACACACAAAAGGGTATTTTCTCAAACAGCAGCAGAAAGTGCAGTCTATACTTTTTTGAATTGTCTTTGTAACAAAAAGTTCTCAGTACAGTTTTCAGATATGAATTGTCTTGGGATTTGTGAGATCCAAGGGATTATTTGTGATATTGCATGTGTCCCAGATTACTCTCTTTCCTGACAGGCTGCTTCAAGCTCACTTCACTTCCAGAAGAGATGATTGGCAAATTATTTTCCATGTGATACTGAATAAGATGACCCACACTATCAAATATATGGTCTTTGGTTCTCACCTAATAGAAGAGGCAAAAGAAAATATTTATGGTTAGATATTGTGCTTATAAGTGGCTGGACATGAGCCTAGCGCATTTAAGTCAAACAGCATTTAAGCCACTGAACTCACTGGAGCAGGACCATGAGGCTGTAGACAGCAATGCAGACCTATCCTTCGACCTACCGTTAGCTGACATCAAAAGCAGAGGACCAAGCTGTAGAGACTGTATATAGAACTGGACTGATTCTGCTAAGAGGAATGAAATAAGCATTTTTTTTTTCTCTGCAGAAGAGAGATGTTTTTCCCTAAATCCCACTGAGGATTACTTTTCTGATTTACTCTCTTCTCTGAGACGTCACTCGAGTGCTCTTCTAGCCCTGAGCAGATGCAAGTAGAATTTCAGTGACAACAAACCAGCTCTACCTTTTCTGTATCTAGAAGTGTGTTACTAATCAAATTCATTATTTAATGTTAGGGTTTTTTTCTAGCCATATAATAATGACTCGAAGGATGTATTAAGTGTATACACTAATTATCAGCACCTGAACTAACAATAACATTTAAGTACCTCACTTCTACTTCCATGGTACTTTGGTGCTTATAAGTTCTTGAATTGAACTTTCAAACCTACTGAAGTCACTGGCTACATTTACATTAACCTGGATGGAAACAGATCCGTTCCACTTCCTGGAATGCACCCATGCATTTTGACTGAAATATCTGAGCAGCCCTGAAATTTCAGTAAATGAAATGTTCCTACCTTGCCCTCAGGATCCACCAAGAGCAGATGCTTTGCTTGCCCTCCCTGAAGTCCGCTGAGGACATACTGACCAGGTGACGTTGTGCTCTCTCGCACCAGAAAATCCCCATCGTTGACTAAGAGGGTCTCTGCTGCTTTCCTGTTTAATTTGCCATGGTAACAATCTTCATTCTTTAGCTGTTGCTTTATTTGTGGCAGAACACAGAGACCAGCTGTGTTGCTCGTGGCACTCTGCTGAACAGCTTCCTGTAACTCTGAAATGAAAGGGAATGTATTGGACACTTCACCTAGGACTTCATCCTAAAAGGATGCAAGACAGTATTTTTCATAGCGTTTAAAAAACTTAAATGGTTCAGTGTTTAAGCTGTGATCAAACCAACCTGATAGACTATAATAATATGCACACATGAATGCTCACAACCCTCCAGTGCATTAGGTAAATTCTCACACCATCTCCTCCCATACCTTAGACAGGAAAGCCTTGGGTCGCTAGGCAACAGGGATTGGAAACAGGAATGGTTTTGATGCTCTGCTGTTTTGGGTTTGTATTTCTTTGGTTGTGTTAAAAAGTCAAATCTTCCCTGTAAAAACAAGATTTTTGCTGGGTTTTAGCCACTTTTTTTTTTTTTTTTAAGATCTAGTTTTTCTTTCTTTCTTAACAAGCTCTGAAGAGATTGTCATGGATCATTGGGAGACTCATGCTGAGTGGCTCCAGCTATGTGCAGGAATGTAAGACAACATGGCCAACGTAGCCAGAAGGGAAGGATTACAGCATGATGCATCTGCTGAGAAAAAAACCGAACAATTACTGAATGTACTAACAAAACTGGGTGGTTTGGGATATAGCCAGTCAGACTGCAAATGATTCACAGGCAGGATTTTTCTAAGGAAAATAAGAGGATACCACTTCTTCAACGGAATTGTGCAACCTAAGGCTTCTCAGGACACAGTCAGTTCCTTTTAGAGCATAACACAGCCCTGGGTTGGAAATGTCTCAGTGGTCACAGATTTCCTTTACTGTAGTTCTGCCCAGTCCTTTGCCCACTTTCTTGTGTGGAGCCAACTCTGACAGAGAAAACACTCAGTGGGAAACCTTAAGAGGCAAAGCTAATAAATAAAGTCTTTTCAATAATGAGGACAATCAGTAGCAACTATATAGTCATGTAATGGATATCCACTACTTTGAGTCTGTAAATCAAGACTTAGTTTGACATACATTTAATGGATACTACTGATCAAACTGTTTGATTTAGGAATTATTGGATGAGATTCAGTGGTCACTTATGCAAAAGTTGGGAAAAGATGGTCATAACGATCCCACTGTGACCTTGCCTGTGAAGCAAAGGCTTCTGAGGCCACTTGCACCTTAGAGTGGTTAAGATCTTGAGCATACAGGAGAACCCTCTTCCTTGAGGTATGGTCCAGTCCCAAGCTTTCATATCGTCTTAAAGACTTGCTTATTATTACCTGTGGAACACTATTTATTGTCATCCATCAACTACAGAAGAGGAAAGGTTACTCTGCTTGCTTACCATCACTACTTTTACTCTTTAATGCGCTTTGTCTTGAATTTAACAAGCAAAAAAAACAACCAGGAAGGATTTTGTCCCCCTGTCTTTTCTGTATTTCTTATGGGGAAACCAGAATCTTTCTCCATGCACACAGATGACAAGACCCCCTCTTTTCAAAGCTTAGAAAGATATGGTATTGCAATGGGAACCTACTGGCCTGATGCAGTGGGCTCCCATGGGTCTGTGTTGTTGCTGTACCGCGGGCTGTACAGACTGTGGACTGCAGAGTCTGTGTGTTGATGTAACATGGATCATCAAAAAGATCTGGTCTGTAGGCAGGCTTCAATAGTGTTGCCTCTTTTTTTGTCTTCTGTGATCTTTCACCACAATTACCTGCAATTAGTATATGGTATGCACAGATTTCCTTCCTTTCTTTCTTTTTTTAAATTCAAGTTAAACTAACTGTAAAAGCTGAAATGGGAACATTTTTGTTCTTATATATCCCACTAAAGTAATTCAGAAGGAAAAGAAGAATTGGCAGATTAACTCTTTATGGCTAGAAGGCACAAGGTACACTATCTAGTTTTTTAAAATGTTCCACGCTGTTTCAATTCTGTTTCAATCAATGTCAGCAGTAAACCCCCCACTGACTGAAAAGAAATTAATACATATGACTCTACAGAGACACAAGCCATACACGTTGTTTGTTGTAAAACCCTTTCCTTCCCCTCTGAACCACAAAAAAAGCTTATGAGAAGCGGAACAATTCTCTCCCTTGCTATTCTGGTGGAGCAGGGAAGATGGAGGAGGTTGGCACTTCGTGGCTCTGCCTGGAGAGCCAAAGCCACATCTGTCAGGTTAGGAGCCAAGCCTAGGAAAAGGCTAACAGAATATCCCCTGCAGGGTATGAAAATAATAGCACTTCAGCTAGCCAAATAGCATGCATATTTTTGCTCTTTAGCGAACGCTTTATTCATAAATCTATTCATTCATTCTTTTGTTTGTTCACCCCCTCTTTGCAGAAGCCATTTGCCTCTCCTTTCCTTAAATCAGAAATAACACAAGAAACTGCACTGTTCCCTGCAGACAGTGTAACGGATCGCTTCAGAGCAGTGCAGGTGGGAATTCAAAAAGGATCTCATTGGGCAGTGAAAGAGATGAGCTGTGGAAATGTGCTTAGGGCAGCAGCTGTGGCAAGGGAAGTCCAGAAAGGGATGGAGGCTGGCTATCCCCTGGGGTCCCAAAGAGCAGATTTTGCTGAAGGCAAACTGATCTCGGGCACAAAGCCGCCAAGGCAGGGGAAGGGCACAGTAACACAGAGAATCCAGGGATTCTGGAACCAAGGGCACAGGCTCCGTTGGAACAACCACTCGATGCCCATAGTTTGGGACTCATCGAGCACTTGAAGGGGGAAGGGGTATTTTCAGAGACTGATAAGCAACAAAGTATCTTCCTTTTTCAAAGGGTATGAAAGGGAATAAAACAACAAAGAGTATGAAAGAGAATGAAAAAGAACTACTGTACAGTATCATCACAAGTAAACTGAGTAAGTCCGCCAGCAAACATGAAGATAGATTAGTAGCCTTTAGAAAAGCTGTAAGGCTTTTTTGTCTGCCCTTCATCTAGGGAACTAGAAATGACCCAGTAAGTAGAAGACTTTTCACCATTAATATCAAAAGCCAAGGGGCAGCATTTCCAGGCAGTCTGCCTTGGTTAATTCTGTATATGCATGAGAAGGAAAACAGAGTACATACCTGCAGCTTTGTTTTCTTCTGGGCAATTTTCATATATATTGATGAATGTCGGGCTGCCTGTCTGTAGAAAAAATGTAGAAACAGTCATGTAAAGGAGTTCCTGAGAAACCTCAGGTAACTTTAAAACATCTATGCATCAGTTAATTGGGACACATGTAACTAAACATATCTTCTTGACTAAAAATATTCCTTTCTCTTCAATATTTCATGCTGATACTCTTCTTTCTACAGGGCATCATGTCTGGACATACTCCAACCTCACAGAGACCATAACTGCCCAGTTCTGTGTCTAAGGTTTAGTATATACAGTATAACTCCTAGGTAATAAAGTTCAGGTTTTCTTATAATGTTTCTTGCAATAAATAAGGAGAAATAACTACAGACATCATGGTTTGAAAGTGAAATAGTCACCAAGTTGTCTGAGCAGCAGTAGAAGGTCATCAGAACTGAAAGAAAAAAAAAAAGTAACACCCCATGGAAAAAAGGTATTTGCATTTACGTGCTGCAGGGTAACCCTTGCAACAGCTCTGGTGAGCTTCGAATGCAAACGCAGGGTATAGTCAAATGCCTTTTTAGAGAACGGTGGGGAAGGCGGAGACCACCAGGCTCCCAGCCGCGATGTGGAGTATGGTTGAGGTTAACAAAGCGAAAGATGGCTGGAACAGGAGCACAGGAATGCACAGGACCCTGGGAGCAGTTGCCACCAGGCACCAGTAACACTCGGGAGCAGCAACTTTTTAGACAGCACCAGCTGGATTCCAGTGGGCACGTCTGAGTGCGCTCCCTCCGAGCCAAGCAGTGGAGCCGGCTTCCCTGAGCAGGGAAACACCAGCGTTTCCAAGAACTTGCACAGCAGGCTTTGCCAGTCTGAACTCGGCTGGTTTTGCTCCCTGACTGGCTGGGCTTTACTCCCCACTATCCCAGACAAGGGCCACAGATATATGCATCTTTTGCTGCTGTGACTCATTTAACAGAGCCTCTTGAAATACTCCAAGGGTAATTAATGTTGTATATACATTGCAATCAGTTAATGTTGTATGCAAGGTTGCAGAGCATAATGGATGGGATGAAATATTTATTAGATCGCAGAATCAGGAGCCAGGAGGTCTCAGATTTTGCAGATGTTCTCTCAGACAAGCCATTTAAATCTGTATCTATTTTCTTCTCACAGCTAACGAGTGAACAAGGGAATATTACTTGGTCTCCTAAAAGTACTCCAAGGACAAACCAGTTAATATTCAGAAAGTGCTTTGGGATTCAATTATGTACTAAGCATCATTAAATCTAGCCTAAAAAACCCTTTCCCAGGATAATCAGGACCTGGTTCTGATATTAAGGCCATGCTTCACACAACAGTAACACTTTATTATTCGTTCCCACAATAGGCAGCGAATAGTTATCCCAGGAGATGATGTACTTACCAAGCAATACTGCTTTTTGCACTGTGTAAGACAGTTAGCCCTTTGGTCAGGTTGCACTTTCCGTCGCATGTCTAACACTCCACCGGTGGGAGGCTCCTTCCCTGGAATTTCGTTGTAATATTCATGATCCTCCCTGTCCTGTGAATTCCCAGCTGATCCATTAGCATTTGCTGCCTCACTGAAAAAAAAATGGGGAAAAAAAAAAAGTGACTGATGTAATCAACTGCTTTCTAGTGTAGGCAAACGTCCCCAGTGTTTGCGCATCGCACAATACACAGATTAGCCATATGGAGGCTGTAAAGGGCTTTGGGCCTGAACTTTCAGAGCTGTTTATTTTTCCAGTTACTTCTTCCTGAATTAAAAACGGAGTCATCACAGTTCAGGATGCAGGGAGGTGCAGTCATTTTCTTACTACCAGGCAGCCCAGATCACTTTTCTCTGCCTTGAAAATAAAAGAGCCACCTACTGAAACTTTGAGAGGAGAGTGCCAACGCATCGTTCATTAAGATATCCAAAATGTAGACCATAAAAGTAATTCCTCTGGCTTCTTGTCTCAACTGTATAAATCTAGGGATTGCTAGGGGGGAGCTTGCAAGAGAAAATTAAAACCTCATGGCATTTAATTAGAGAAGAAGCCTGCAACTGTTTTAGAAAATCAAATATTTCTACAAAAAATAAAAAAGTTTTCCTGAGTGGAATGTGCCCTGATTTTAACAACCATAATCAATATAACCATTCTGGTTCAGCTTGAAGAAAGCACTGAATGACACAAAGGAAAGTACCCAGTGTTTTTCTTGAGCTAAACCAGAATGATGGTACTTTAAATTACAGCTGATACACTGGAAAACAACTAGGTGCTTCCTGTACTGTCTCCGGTCCCGAAATAAAAAGCTCATCTCAAATCTTACTTCTCTGTTTAACAAGAATATAATTGGATAAAAGGCCTCGAGCAGGAAAGAGATAAAGTTCAAGTAGCTGATTATGTGATATGCAGTGCAAGTATTTGATTACGTGATTCATAGCAGTTTGGAAGTGACTCATTCACACAGCAATATCCGACTTCTCTGCCCGAGGACTGTTCTCCGAGGCTGGCTGCGGGTTAGGCACCAGGAGGGAATCTAATTAGCCTCTTCCACCTCTCCTTGCTCTGATTTACTTCTGGCATAACCTAGCTGAGTTTCACAGGAAAGGCTCTTCCCCTGGCTATTGACCCCACAGAAAACAGACCAGTATTAGGAGTGGAATGGGAAGAACCACTATATACACAATGAAATAAATATAAACTGGGGCTGGGGCTGCTGTTATGTAATAAAACCAGTCCTGTTGCATTGTGTCAGGCACTGTACCAGTGAAACTGCCTGCACAGAGGCTCCCAGTGCTCTGGGCGCAGTTAAGCGGCGTTACAGCTTTACCTGCTCGCGGAACGTAGCAAGTGATCAAATTTGGTGTTATGGTAAAGAAAAGACTGAGAACAAAAGGCATGGCTAACCTGTGAGGAGAGCCATAAATTAGAGCACGAATTGTGTGTCCAGGGCAATGGAAAAAGGGTAGTTGAAATGGAGAACTGTGGTCCAAAAATTAATCTAGGCCCTATATTTTCAGTAATGTGCAGGATGTGAGCAGAATGGCAGAAAGGTGAATTACAATTGCTTTTTTCCCCACCACATGCTTTCCACAGCTGCAGCGAGCTTAGACTTGGAATGGGTCAGGACTGAGCTCAGCGTGTGTGTGCTGTATTCATAGAGCAGAACTTAACCGGGCAGAGTAATTTGAACATTTGTTCAACTTACTTGAATCATTTAAGATAAGCCTGTTTTAGCTAAGGAACAGTATAGCTGAATTCTATGCTGTTACACACCTATACAAATGTCACTGAAATCAATGGAGTTTACTGGAATAAGCTAATTTTAGTCTATTATACTCTGTACGTACAGCATATACTACAATTAGCATACGTCCAGAAAGCATATCCAAAGCATCTATTTATGGATCACTGTTTGGAGTATATAGTTTTCCTAAAAGGACTAAAGTGAAGAAAATCACCAGCTGAGTGACTGAGAAGGTGCTGACCTTTCATTAGATGTAACCAGGCTAGATGGATTCTTCAGATACTGTTTGAACCGGAGCTCAAAAGCCTGCCCTATGGTGTTTATCACCTCCTGCGCCATCCCATTGGGACATTCCAGTATGTGGCATGCTGCAAAAAGACACCTTACTTTAATTAAGTAAATGCACTTTAGACCAGAAAATAGAGACACAAGCTATATTGCTTACAGCAGAAAAGCTGGGCATGAAATTACTTATCTAGATAGCTTTAGTACATTATACAGACTGAGATTTTTGATGTGTTAAGGAAATAGCTCTAGGTATTTTTTAATCATAGTATCAACTTATACCTCAATAAAAGACTCTCTCTATTGATGCTTCCTGTGTGGGCTGCTCCTGTATCTCCTTGTCTCTCCCTGCCTGGGAGTAAGCAGAAGCAGAGGAGAGAACTAGCCCTGCCAGCATGCAGTTTCCATGTGAAACAGCATGAAAACGCAAGTGTGGGTGGCTCCAGCAGCCTGGGGCAGGCCCACGCTCCTGCCACCAGTCCTTGTTCTCACGCACAGCCTCAGGAAACTCACTCCAGCAGCAAGCTCCTGGTGCCCAGGGCTGGCTCTCCCCTCTTCAGAGCCACCACGAGACAGCACTCCGGGATGGTGCTGGGCCAGCTGCCAGCCCTGCCCGCAGGCTGCCAGGGTACAGGAGTTCCACACACCTCAGCATCGATAGCGGGACCTACTGCTGAACCCGCAGAGTGCCCTAAGTTAGTCAAAATAGTGGTGATGGAGCTACAAAGAGGTGGCAGGGCAGACTGTAAGGCTCTGGTCCAGCTTCTTCAGAAAACATTCCAATCTTCTGAGCCATCCATGGCACCTTAGAGAGCTCTCCTGCGAGCTGCCACTACCAACTTCATAGCCATCAGCAGTGTTGCTCCAAGAACTGTCTGGCATGAAAGAAGCAGCCAAGGGCCAGTCTTTCTTGTAGTGCAGGCAAATAGTGAGAGTGATGGAAACGGATTTCATCCCTTGGGTTAGCCTCCAGAAGGAAGAAGGCCTTATACACCTGGGTGTACACCCCACTCTGCCTTCCAGCAACACAGTCAGGAGTCTGGGTTAGATGAGGAAGCTCATTCACTGCCCTCCCCTCATCTGGAAGTTGTCCCAGAGACGGGCAGCCACCCACCTTGCCAGACTCTGCCCTTCCTCCCCATGCAAGACCTGCATGGAGCCAGCAGCACGTACAGCTTTAGTGTGCCCTGCTGATTCTTACTTCATTGCACAAAGAATATGACATTTAAAGCCACAGCTTGCATACCATCACCCATATCCATACAGGGAAGTCAGAAATTCTACAGAATATTGAGCTGTTTGGTAGCTTTCTTATTTTAAAACTCAGACAATTCCTTGGTACAGATAAAGCAATCATATAAACATGTATAACAATCTGAAAATTGTTTCCATACCTCTCTGATTAACAGGATCTTTTGCTACATATGCAACATAGTCTGTTGTATCCTATAGGAAAGAAGACAAAAAAGGTCTTTAAAAATTATCATTATGAACAACCCTACCACCACAGCAAAGCAACTGAGTATAGAGAGATATATTTTTAGCTTTTAAAAGCATGCTTCTTGCAAGGAAAACAACTGGAGGTACTGGCAAAGTGGGCTAAGGGAAAGATCAGTGACACACTGGTGGCTATCGACACAGTAACTGTCCTGGAATCTTTTTATTGTAATAAAAGCACTAGACCATTTGGCATTCTTTCAGTCTTCAATAAACTGTGTTTTCAATTCCAAATGCTGCAACAGGAGTAGAAACACAACTGGTGCCTCATCAGCAGGCAACGCTGCTCTCTCCCGCTGCTCCCACGGAGCTCGGAGCCTCTCCTGTGTAACGCATTAGGGCTGCGTGACTGCCAGTCACAGCTTTTAGCTGTGACAGTCCTTATCAACATCAGCAGAAGACAAAATAGTACCAATATACTGCAAAGGACGTTTGAATATTCCTGATTTGTAGCATGAAGATTGAGTTTTGAAGGCACTTAGAAAAAAGTTGATCTTTAAAATATTGCATAATACAATAGATATCTGACCTCAATTGCTGCTGCTTGATTTTAGTCTGGCTACGATCATGTTAAATTACTCTGGGTCTCAAGGCTGCCGCTGAGATCAGACAACCGCAGTATAATCAATTGTCTGTTTCAGATTCTGTTTCCAGCCAACACTGAAATAATCCTCACTTTTTCTAGTCGAACTGAAAAGGGAACTGGAATAGAAAAATTAACATTTCTAGTCATACTGCAAAAGCAAAGAGTCACTTGATAATTCAGTGTTATAGAAAAAATGGTGAGGTAATGAATAACATTCTTTTAATTATTAAAGATGCATTTTGTTATTTTGGATCTTTAAGGCGGGATGGGGAAAATGCAATTTGCAGCTTAAAGGCATGGCTCTCTTGAGGGAAGATGCAGGAAACAGGCACCCATTTGCAATATGCACAAAAACAATCATGTAATACTTTACAGTGAATGACACGAGAGGCAGGTCTTAGGGCCAGCAGAACTTGTCCTAGATATTTTTTTTTAAATCTCCAAAGTTAGTACCATTAAAACAAAACAACCTCAATATTTCTTATGCATTCAGTGAACTCAATTTCCTTCCTTTTCCTTTCAGGTTTTTCTTAAAGTTCATAAATATTTTAGGATACACTTTTAAAATAAATTAGATCTAGAGAGCAACGAGTAACTGAAGTAACTGGAGCAGTACCTGCCATTTTTATATCTTTATAATGTTTATATACATGCATGGGTGACTTTGCTTAAAAATAAAGCCAGAATAGGATTTATTCTTGGGCAGAATATTTCAACTCCTTAACAGTGCAGAGCAACACTGAATTGCGCCTAGACCCTGATTATGGGGGCAGGTGGAGAGGCCTGTCCCATGGAAAGTATCTCCCATTTTACACGTAACAAGAATTTTGGAAAAATTGCCTGAACAAGCCACCAAAATTGCCCCTTATGTGAAGTGCCTCTAGATTTATAGTTACCACCGCTAAGCGAGACCTCCATTTTACATATTCTCCCAGTAAGAAGAGTGTCACCAGCTGCACCACTAGGCCCCTTTCCTGCAGCACATCAGTGTGTGAGCACATCTCATGGTGGTCCTACCATTAAGCACTGACCAACGCAGCCCTGTGTAACCTGTGAGATCTGATGGGTTCCCTGTACAAGACCAACGCAGGACAGTAATAAAAGAAAAACTAAAAAAGGTAAACAAGCCCTGGAGAATTACCCATCCAATCCACTGAGCAGAGGTCTGAAAAACACACCCCTGAATTTTCCAAACTGGAAATGTTACACAAAGACAAGTAGACAGCCAGCAGCTAGGACATTGTACATACCTCCAAAACAAGTCAGCTTAAGGACATATTGAAACCGTTTATCAAGAAAACTGGAATTTGGAAACGAAGCATTGTGATGCTCAGCACAACAGCATGCCAGCACTTGGAGCTACCTGGAAATCCACATCAGGAAGGGTCTGCAAAGCCCAAGGACTGTATTGTACAATGCGGTGTATTAGGATGGCACAGGCAGCAAAAGGTGAAATTTGAACAACTTAGACTCTCAGAATGCCTTAAGCTTTGAATGGGATCTTCAGGGATCCAGTCCTTCGGCACCAGGCCTGTGCTGTACCTCCCTCCTGGGTGCAGGGCCGACGGCACAGAGCCTGCACACGTGCTCCCTCCCCACTTCCCAGCCCAGCTCCAGTCCTCAGGCAGCTTGGGCAGCATCTCTCAGAGCAGAGCAAAGCAGAGCAGCTGGGCTCCTTACAGCACCCCCGTGGCCCTCCAGAGAAGACCCGTCAGCCACACAGGGCCGGTTTCCAGCTGTTTCCCCTTGCCTGCTCCTAAATCCAAAGAGGCAGATCTGTCATCTTCCAGTCAAAGCTGGATCTGGCTTCCACCCCCGTGTTATCAAGAGCGTGACCCAGAGCCTTCTCTTTTCCCAGTTTCATAACACAAGAACAGGGAGACATTTAACAAAATTGAAGGGCAGAAAATTCAAAACTGCTTTAAAAAATACTATTTTCATATCACACAGAGAGTGAAATTCAGAACACTGGCAGGGCTGAGATTGCTTAGATTTGAAGAGGGAATAAGGCATGTTTACAGATGACAAATTCCCTGCTTACAATCATTGCAATAAGAGATTTTCTATCCTCTTCCAAACTCTTTGCTTGAAAACAACGACTTCACGACTATAATACTACAAGAAAAAAAAAACCATATCTGGAGGAAGAAGAAGGTTATGCCACATCTCTCTCATAGGAGCTGTTTGTTTGACTCAAAATTAGTCTAAAAATTTAGAGGTGCCACTGCTAACTGCTTTTATGACAAGTATTGGATTACAGGAACCACAGAACAGATCCAATTCCTATGTTCATGTGTTCTTATGTTTAGATCCCTAAGTCTGAAGGCTTTTGAATGCACTGAGGCTCACTGATGGGCAACAGCAAAGTTAACTAGATGTATCTCTCAAAGATCCACTGAGTCTCTGTTCCACATCTCCTTTCCAGTCTCGGTCCCTCAGTTTTCTCGTATTACTGGTCGTGATCCAGAACTGTGGTGTACTCTGTTAGTGCTTGTGGATAGGAAGGGATGAAGCAAAGTATTTGCAGGTGCTTTTATTCTCATAATAATTTCATTATACCTGCCGAAGTATATCTTATAAATCAATACTTACTGGGTCACCTCCAGAAGCAAATGAGATGGACTGCATGTGATGGTTGGCAATAATCTGGAAAGCACGACAAACCAGTTAAACATGCTCATGTGCCACATATTTAGAAAGCAGCACAGCATATATCTTCATAGAGCAAGCAATTAAGTTCATGACAACCCAATCCATTAATACATACATGTATCACTTGTGAAGGAAGGAGATGAAAATAGGAATATTTTTGAGACTACCCATTCACATTTAGCAATGTCTAGTTCCCTGAGTAATCTTCCTTAAAGGGTTTTCAGAATGAATTCAACCACCAACTTCTAACCTGGTCAGTATGAACCTAAATGAGACTTCAAAAAGAGAGTAACTGGAGACACTGGATGCATTTACAAAGTCTTGAGATACTAATTCATTTTAAAATTACCAACAATTTTATTTAAATGCCTGGTATACATAATGGTGGTGTTTTTACAAACAGGCCCCACTGATACTCTGATCATATTCCCTCTCACCACAAGCACCAAACTGTTACCTGGCAGAAATTTCACTGGCCAGACCAAGCACCAACTTTTCTTGGTTTCAAACACTACCTCATCTCTGGAGACAAATTGTTCCTTATTATAAAATCAAGTGCAACAGATTATGCAGGTGTGAACACAATGAAAGATGGTGGCAGCACAAGAATAGAATAAAATAGAGTTTTCCATTTGCAAAGGTCTAGTAATGAAAGACCTAGAGAGACTTTCAAGACAGTGCCCTGCATGCCCATGTGTGCAGCAACGTTGGCACATCAGTGCATTTGGAAGGAGATCTGTCCAGCTGGCTTTTAGTCTTAAACCTTTAACCTTTAGGTTAAAAGGGCCGTACCTTAGCTGCCAACTCCCAGAGTATCACCCTTCACCCCAAAGGGAAGCCCTTTGTTGCTGTACCTGAAAGGAAGGGAAACCTGGTGACATGAACCCTTATTCCTGCTAGCACAGGGGTCCAAGGGACAGGAGACCTCTGTGCTGCTGGCAAACTTCCTGAGAGCTGCTTGATGCTCAGCACGGCATCAGCTCAGTGTAGTGATTCCTCAGAGCCAGCGAGCCAAAACTACCTCCCTGATGGTCCCCTGCTCCAGCCTGGAGCGAAACCCGCTGCTGGCCCCGGGCGAGATCGTGCTGGGAGCTGAAGCCAACAGCTAATGGAGGAATTAGGTGGGCAGCACAAAGCTCCTCATCACATCTGCCAAGAAGGGAGGCACACCCCAGTTTCAAGCTCTCAGGAACACGTCTCGATGAAGCCCAGAGACTTTGCATAGTATAGCTGATTATGCACATATATTTACCAGCTGTAAAATAGCTTTGAATGACAACAAAGCCAAGCTCTGACTCATTATTTATATCCATTTTTTTTCTCTAGGACTTGTCAGAAACTCCAGTCAGGACTAGTGCCTTGTTTATTAGGCACTGTATAGGCAGAGACACACACAGAGTAACAGTTTGCCAAGTGTTTAAGGATCCCTTCCATGGAAGACACCATCATAAACAAGAAGGGCATGTGCCGTGCATCCAATTCATCCAAAGTGCTCTCATTTTTCAGTTCAGAGACATCATGTAATTCAGCTTTACCAGGCATGCACAAGAAGACTAAAGAGTGCTGGTTTCCCTTTGAAGTGCCCAGCCCTTCTTTCAGAAGCCACGAAAGAAGGAGAATACAGTAGCATGGAGAAAAGGACATTGATTTCTATGTATCCTACCTGCTGCGTGTCAACATTAATTAAAGTGAGGCTGCTTGTTGAAATGGTCAGCTTTATATTCATGCCAGAAAACTGAAGGTTACTTTTGCCAAGTACAGAAGACAGCAACTTCACTGGAGGCTTTGAACAAAGAAACAAAAGAAAGAGGCTGTCAGCTGAATCTGTAAGGGGCAGAAACATATCAAAGTCAAGTAGATTTTATGATATCTTATTGAGAATTTCAATGGAGCAAGGATAATGGCTTGATCAAACGCAAAGAGATCTTTTAACAAATATCAGCTTTGAATACAATACTTGTATGCATGGGTTTTATGGCAATAATGGGGAAAAAAGTTTCAAAGAAACAAAATCCCAGTGAGTTAAACGTTATAGCTGGCTCAGTAATTCAGAATGTGTAATTCTCCTGTTGAACTCTTCTTCATGTCCTGGGGATGAAGCGTTTCTTAGTAAATCAAGAAAAAAGTCTCTCATCTATTCATTTTTCAGGAGTATGTTCATTCCTCCTGAGCCCCCCAGTTACACAAGGCAATCAGTAACTTCCACCGGACACAACCCAGCAGCAGCTTCTGACGTTGCCCCTCACTGCAACCCAGTTATTTAATAAGTAATCAGCCCATTAAACACTGCCATTTTAGTTGTGTTTAATTTTTTATATGTATAAATAACAATCGGGTGATCCTCCAGTGAATGAGCTCCCTTTTGCAATCAAAAAAACATCCCTGACATTTTACCAGCCAGAAAACTTGTAAAGCACTGAGCACTGCAAAGGCTGGTAAGAGCAGGAACTCTGGGCAAAGCATTAATCATAAAGAAAATAAGGTAGGGCATGGCCTTGGCCCCAAACCAAGCAGGCTAAACATCCTGCTACAAGCGCTTTCGTGTTATACCGAGTGCAGATGGATTAATGTGCACAAAGTCCAGCATGGACCAAAGCCTGTTAGGGAATCATGTATCCAGCTTATCAAAAGCAGATATAGAAAATTAATCGTTCAGCTAAAACAGCATTTACCTTCCGCTTTTTTATAGCTCCATTTGTACCTAATACAGCTTCACACAGTCGGCTTATTGCTTCCCTGCAAACAGAAAAATACAGCACAAACTGTTGGATCATTTCACATGCATCATCTGTAACAGGGCCAGCAACTCTACAATTTATTGTTATTGTCCCACTTATAAACACTTAAATCTTCTGGAAGGTCTTTCACAGTTGTTTCTCTTTCTTCTTTCCTCCCACTGTTAAAAAAAACCCCACCTATTTAACAAAATACAATGATTCAGCAGCCTGGTTTGGGTTGATTCTTTTTCTTCATAAAACACATTAGTTTCACCTAATGAAAATTTGTTTTTTAAAAAAAAACATCAACAAACCATGAGAAACTCAAATCCTTTTTCTCAATATGGTTGATAAGTCTCTTTCGTGGCAGAGAGGGGATTCTCCCTGCCTTAATCCTTCTCATTTAGAGCAGCAGAGGTGCACTGAGTGAGCCCAGCTGGGTGCCCCGATTGCCTTTGTGGTGTTTGGGGTTTCTCTTTTTAAAAAAAAAAAAAAAAAAAAAAAA